>Ga0209810_1005703_pt1 | contig 11115 bp, 9 predicted proteins | sample Coa_R1_7_FD_187159 | JGI IMG/M metagenome (GOLD analysis project Ga0209810, IMG submission 187159) | Surface soil microbial communities from Centralia Pennsylvania, which are recovering from an underground coalmine fire - Coalmine... | ecosystem: Environmental > Terrestrial > Soil > Unclassified ...
TCCTTCGTCCTCCAGGACTTGATTGTAGAGCTTGATCGGGCAACGGGCCTGCCACGCCGCGAATTCCTCTTGGCTACGATAGCCGAGATGAATGTCGGGATTGGGGCCGCAGTGCTCGGCCCAGCGGTATGTGAGGAACTCGAGCAAGGCCGGACCGCCGCCGGCGCGGATGTGCTTGAGCACCGTCGATGTGAGCCGATAGACGGCCTCGACATCCTGCCCGTCCTCTTGCCGCGCCTCGATGCCGTGCCCCTGAGCAAGCTCCGCAATGGTGCGCGTGGCGGGCTGACGCGGCGCAAGCGGCGTATTGACTGAGTACAAGTTGTTCTCACAGACGAACAAAACCGGCAGCCGATGCACGGTGGCGAAATTCAAGCTCTCGTGGAAAACGCCGGTCTCGACCGCGCCGTCGCCGAAGAACACGACCACGACTGGCGAGCGCCCCTGCAAGGCCGCTCCGAATGCGGCGCCGACCGCAATGGGAATCGTGCTGCCCACAATGGGCACGCAGCCAAGAAAGTTCACCGTCAGGTCGATCAGATGCATCGATCCGCCCTTGCCGGAGGCGCATCCCGTCGCCTTGCCGTACAGCTCGGCGAACATCGCCAGCAGATCGCCACCCTTGGCAAGGTAATGCGCGTGCGAACGATGCGCGCTGATGACGAAATCTGACGGCTCGAGCTGTGCGCAGATGCCCGCCGCCACGGCTTCCTGCCCCAGGCTGAGATGGGTGGGGCAACGCATATCGCCTTCGGGATACAGCGCCACAATGCGCTCTTCGACCAGACGCACCTTCAACATCGAACGGTACAGATCAAGCCGCAGCGCGGCATCCAGTTCAGAGCGCGGGCGCGCCAACTTTGCTACTTCGTGCATGGAAGGACGTTCAAGAGACTATTTATTGGCGACCGAGCCACCGCCGCTTAGGCACGATGGCCACCAATGTCCACGCGGTGGTCGGCGCCGTGAGGCGCCCGCGCCGCGTCGGGTGCCCGCATGCTCGACACGATTGCAGTCAGGCCGTTGCGCAGCGGCGTGAACTCCAGGGCTGGAAAAGCCGCGCGGAGTGCGCTGATATCGAAACGGCGATGCGTGACCGATGAACGCCGCGGCTGCGGCGCCACCGTCGCCCCGGGACAAAGCGCAACAATGAGATCGGCGAGCTCGCGAAACGAAATCGACATTCCGCTTGCCGCATTGGCAAGTCCGGTCGACTTGTGAAGAAGCACATTGCGGAGGATTGCGATCGCGTCGTCGATGTAGAGATGGTCGCGCAATTCTTCGCCGTTGCCGAACAGCGCAATGGGCTCGCCGTTGAGCGCCTGCCGGATGAAGCGGTTCGGGCCGTAAGAGTTATGCGAATCCCCGATGCCGTAGATGGCGGTAAACCGGACGATGGCAAGGGGTACGGCGGCTTCCATCGCCAGCATGATCTCACGCGTGCGATGCATGGCACCATACAGATCGGGGGTCGCAGCGGCGCTGGATTCTGAAATGGCCTCCTCAATGAACGGGTAAACGGCATCCGAGCTCGCGTAGACCAGATGTGCCGGCCTGATTTTGGCCGCGGCGGCGCATACCGCCTGCGCCATCCGCAGGTTAAGCAAAAGAGCCGAACTGCCGCGGCCCCGATCGGGCGTGATCGCCGACAAGAACACGACCGCGTCATCCGCGAGCAGCATCCCGGCGAGCGTCTCACCGGCATCCGGCCGGGTCAGGTCCAAGTCCTTGCTGCCCAGCGGCAGCACCGGCACACCATCGTCGCGCAGCGCCTGCATGAGCGCACGGCCGAGAAAACCGCCAGCGCCCAGAATGACGACGCGCGTGGGTGGCTTGACCGCGTCAGTGCCGTGAACGAGCATCAGCGAAGGCAAACATTGATCGTGACGATTGCTACAGGGCTGTGGCAGCGATCGAAGCTGGCGCGCGTCGTTCAGGCCTGACCGTCACCTTCGCGGCAAGCGTCAGGCTGGTCACCGTATTGCTCCGCTCACGGTCAAGCATGTCCCCGATCAGCGCGAGGATATTACAGAGGGTGCCAAAGATCACATAGAGCGGAATCCAAAGCCAGGCGAATGCCAGTTCGGCCAGCCGGATGAGCACCGGCCCGCGGCGGACAGCCGCTTCTATCTTGCTGAACAATCCGAGCTTCAGCGCCGAACCGGCGCCGCCCTGAAATCTCTGTTCGCAAATGGAGTAGCGCAGCCCCAAGAGCTGCTCAATCGAGAGTTTGTCCATCCTTCGCACATTTATGGATTGCGACGAAAGGAAGCGATTGATGCACAGGAGCAGGCGGCCGTTTGGGGCCAAGAGCCCCTCCGCCGCAGCCACGTGCTTCGGCAGATCGCGTGCATCGGCCAATTCCACAATCATGAGATCGTAGCTTGCGGGCTGCAGTGACACGCCGGCATCGCGCGACACGTAATGGGGCGCGCCTTGATAGGACACAAGCACGGCAAGCGGCATCGTGACGTGTTCACCCGTCAGAAGCGTCCTGATGGGCGAGGCTTCCATATCGTCGCTGATCAGAACGGCGCGTTCGAGCGGCGTGGCGAGCACGCCGAAGTCACGGCGAAGAAGAACCTGCAATAAAAAGTCCGAGGTAAAGAAGAGCGGTCGCCTCAATCCGGCGGGATCAAGGGCGCGCCTGAGAAGAACCCGCAGCGAGCGATAGGCGCGCAGGACCCACAGCGGCCAGCGGTTGAAAAAGCTCGCCAGGCGCAGGCCAAAAGCTTGCGCGGGGCTCGTCGCTGGCGACCGATTGGCTAGCCGGAGCTGCCGATCAAAGGCTTGGCGATAGGCGCGGCGGAGCAGGATCGCGGAGGGCGGCATCAAGAGCCGCCACGTGGGAATCGCGAGCCGCGCCTTGATCGCGTCCGCGACGCGATCGGCCGCGGTGGTGGTCTTCGACCACAAGTCCGGCCGCGACATCCCGGTATGCATGCGTATGGTGTGGTCGAACAACGCGCGATGCCGTTCATTCGCGAATTGCTCGGCCCAGGTCGCCGCGTCCTTAACCGAACCCTTGCGAAATCCGGTGCGGAAATAGTGCGACGGATCGCTTAGCTCGATGGCGAGGAACTCGTCGGAATCGCAAACCACGTAGTCCTTGCTGCGATCCGGGCAGGCCGCCGAGCAGAAATCATCGTCCACCGTGCCAAAGAATCTGGCATTCGGTCGCTGCGGCCGAACATATACAGGGTGCAGATGGAAGCAGCGCGCGACAATGCCCTCGTCGCCCACGCGCCAATACAAGTTTGCCGGCAACAGATCGGTCTCGCCCTCGTTCCACCAGGACAGATCGGCCAGCGGATGCAAATTGTCGAGCGCCGTTCTCATCAGATCGCGTGGACTGATCTGGATCGTTTCCCCTACCGGAAACCGGGCGCAAATAGTCGCGGCTACGCCTTGCTTGAGCGTGCGGATCGCAGGCACGAACACCGCGTCGTAACCGCGTTCTGCCAATCGTTTCAACGCGCCCAACGAGCCGTCGGCAAAGACGATATCCGGGGTCAGAAAGACGACACCCGCACCGACGCTGTCCGCCGCCGCAATGCCGCGGCGGTAGCACTCCGACATTCGGTCATGCGTGATCTTAAGGGTCAGATCGACGGGTTCGAACGTCACCGAAACAATCGCGCGTAACCGCTGGAAAATTGGAGACGCGCAAATTGTCTCGCGGTCGGCGGCGGTCGTGTAGATGATGTATTTTGCCCCAGGATCGCCGGCGAGCGATGGGAGATTGTGGGGCGCGAGTTGCGCCGGAATGGCGAGATCCAGGAAGAGGCGGACATAAGCCTCGCCCCAGACCGGCGTCAGAAAATGCATGCCGCGACTCATAAGGACAGCGCGTCAGCGTCGCTCGCAGCACAGCGCCATGAGATACTGCGCCATCTTGTGAAAGCCGGTGTGGACGACCTCGTCGTTCATCGAGAATACGAATACGTTGTGGAAATACCGCTCCAGTACGGCGCGCAGATCCGGCATGCTTTTGCAATTCACATGGCCGGCCCTGCTGATGGGCGACGCATAGGTCTGTGATTCAAGCGAGGGCGTGCCAATAATGGCCGCACCATGAGGCGCCAGCGAGCGCATCATGTTGCCGAGAAACATTTGCTCGTCCTCGGGACGAATATGTTCGAGGACATCCAGCGCGTAGATGCCGTCGTATTCTCCGGGGACGGGGCCTTCCAGCATATCATGCACGAAGCAGTCGAACGGCCATTTCGAGCTCATGCGCCGCTTGACATCCTCGACGAAGACCGGATCGAAATCGACCGCCGTCAGCTCTCCCACTGCTTGCCGAACGACGCGCGTCGCGAAGGCATCGGCGCAGCCGATCTCCAGCACGCGGCGGCGGCCCGCCATCATTTTGGCGACGAACTTGTAGCGGGAGAATGTGAAGGCCAGGCGTTTTGGATCGTCGTCCCACGCCTGATTGATCATCAAGCCGAGCGTGGTCAGAGTACCCTGCTCCGCCTTCTCCAACATGACGTTATATTGGTCTTCGCGCGTCTGACGCCTCATCAATTCACTCCAGCAGGCTCGCCCATGATCGATCTGGGATCGGCGGAGCTACGGTGTTGCAAGTTCATTGGAGCAGGCCTCGCTTAATGCGCCCCAATAATCGGCGCGCTTTGGTTTTCAGAAACCGCACGGTCGAAATGTCGGCGGACGTTGCCGTCGCCGCCCCTACCGCATACCGCTTGATTGCCCGCCCATCCAGAATGTCGCCATTAACGACATAACGATATCTTTTGGCATTTTCATCGATGTTTGTCGTTTCGTACGCGATCTGAAATGGAATTTGGAAAGCGGCGTCGAACCTTCTGCGCAGCAGCGCCGAAAGTAGGACGTTAGTATTCTGCTTAATGCTCAAATGATCAAAAAGCGAATTGCTCCATGGCACCAGATGCGCACTCGCGTCGCCAAAGGTGACCCACATGCCGAGAATTTCGTAGCCGTTAGCGCGCGCCAGCGCTTCAAACAGGTCCGGGTGGTAACCAAAGAAGCAGTGATCGGCATAGCCGCGGAATGGAACGCAATGCAACATCAAGCCGCCGACCCTTGTCAGGTCGTGAATGACACGAAAGGAATTCTCTTGGTTGAAAACGTGCTCGGTGGTGCCGTGATTCGCAACAAGGTCGAAATAGCCGTAATAATCGGGCGGCGCCTTATCGAAGTTGAGATCGAGAACCAGGGCACCGTGTCGGCCATCCGTATCGATGCACGCATAGCTTAATCCCAGCTTCTGCATCAACTCGCGCGACGCGCCCTGCGCGAGGGCTTGCACGGCGGCTGGCGATGGCGCAGGCGACCCCATCCTGTTGAACAGCGTCGTGATGAGACCCGCATAGCTGCTCGCTACTACATCGAGCGAACCGATCTCGCAGACGGACATGCCCTTCTTAAGAACTCCGTCGCGGGCCATTTCGCAATAGAGGGTCAAGGCAACGGGGCCGACCGCCACGAGCGTCGCTCCTTAATGCTCGACGATAGGACCGATGGCGCGGTGCACGCGTCCGTTTTCTTTCCTCACCCGCGCAGCGTATAGTCGGTCGGCCAGGTTTTCAGCACGTCGAAGTATTTCCGGCCCCAGTCGACCATCTCCTCGAGACCTTCGTCCCAGCCGATCTTCGGCTCCCAACCGACATCGCGCGTGATGGCCGAGGAATCGAGCCAATAGCGGGAATCCTGGCCCAAGCGATCGCCGGTAACCTCGCAAAGCTGCTCGAACGGCACGCCCAGCGCATTGGCGGTACGTTCGACGACCTCGCGGATCGAGGTCGGCAGCGCCGGGCCGGCATTGTAAATGGTGCCAAGCGGTGCCTTCTCGGCCACGAGGTGAATGGCGCGGCCAAGATCGCGGGCGTGAATATAGGACTTCTCGGCGCGTCCGCCGCCGTGGAGCGGCAGCTTCTCGCCTTTAAGTCCGCAGATTACCGCCTTGGGAATGACGCGGTGCAGCAGCTGGCCGGGACAATAGGCATTCGACGGCCGGATGATATTCATCGGGAATTTGAGGAACCTGTGCACGGAGACGAGATAGAGGTCAAAGGCGACCTTCGAGGCTGCATAGGGGCTCGACGGCTTGATCGGCTCGTCTTCTGTGGTGGCATGATCCACCGAGCCGTACATCTCCGATGTGCCGATCTGGATGAAGCGCTCGAGCCAGTCCCGCTTCATCAATTCCTCCGCCAGGCGGGCCAGCGCCATCGAATTGGTTTCGAAGAAACGCCAGGAGTGCTTCCATGACACGGCGCCTTCGCCCTGGGCGGCAAAGTTCACGATCACTTGCGGTTTCTTGCGATCGAGCAGTTCGAGCAGGAGATCAAGTTCGTAGGTTACATGGTACGCGTGGTACTCATAGCGGGGCCGCTTCTCGATGTTCAGCGTGAACGGCTCGGGGCGCAGCAGATTGCGGCCGATGCCTATCACCAGTTCGGGGTCGGCATGGTCGAGCAGGTAAAGCGCGGTGTGAACACCGAACGATCCCCCGCCGCCAAGAATCGCATAACGTTTACCCATCAAAGCTCTTCCCCAGTCGGTTCACGTTCTACTCGACGATCGTCCAGTCATAGTCGCCGGTGTAACCGGCTTCCGCGAAGACTTTAAGCCAACCCTCTGGATAGTCGTGAAATTCTGCTGTTAGGACCCAGTCGTCGAACAGCGCCTTCTGGGCCGCCGTCAGGTAGGAGTCGACCTGCAGGAAGGCGCGGCCCTGGCTCAACCGCTGGATTTCCCGGATCGCCACAATCGCGCTCGGCCGCGGCAGATTGTGGATGGTATTGATTGAAAGCACGCAGTCAAAGGAACCGTCGGGAAACGGCAGCTTCTCGGCCGTGCCGAGATGCAAGCGTCCCACGGTTTCGGGCGCGCAGTGCAAGAGAGCATAAAGAGAGATATCGAGGCCGAAGGCTTCCAATCCGGAACATTCCGCCAGCAACGCTTTGACCAAAAAGCCCTTGCCGCAGCCGACGTCGAGCACACGCAGGCCGGCCCTAAGGCCGAAATGAGCGATGATGTCGCGCGCCACCGGGTGCCAGCGGCCGTCGTCGCGATAGCCGCCATAGCCGTATTCGCGCGGACCGTCCCAATACATAGCGCCGAATTGCTTGGCGATCGCAACCACTTCCGAATCTTTGGCCTCCGCTCTCCTGCGGATGTCCCGCTTTGACTCTGGCAAGGCGCGCAGCAGCTTGACCTGCCGCATCAGCCGAGGTCCTGCACTTGACGCAAGACGGGCCTACTCAAGCGCGGGCTGCAGCGGCGGCATGCCGAGCGTGTGGTAAGTCAGGCCCGCGGCGGTGCACGCTTTTGGATCCAGCATCCGGTAAGGATCGAGCACCGTGCGGCCGGCCATGACCCGCGCCAGTTCGGCCGGACGCAGATCGCGATATTGCGGCCAGGGCGTCGCGATCACCAACACATCGGCGCCGGTGGCCGCCGCAATGGGATCGGACACGCCCGTGGTCCACGGCGCGACGGCGGCCGGCACCACCGGATCGTGAACCTTGATCGATTTGCCGCGGAGCCGCTCCAGCAAGGCCAACGCGGGGGAGTTTTTCGTCGAATGGGTATTTTCCTTGTACGCGAGGCCAAGGACGCCGATGGTGGCATTCGGGTTCGAACAGAGCGCCAGGCTGTTGAGGACCTGCAACGGCCAGTCCTTGCGATGGGCCGAGTTGGCGAGCCAAGCGCGCACCACGCCGACGTCGGCACCCTGGGATTCGCCCATTTTGATGACGGTGCGGAGATCGCGCTCCAAATTGCCGCCGGCGATGCCGAGCCCGGGGGTGAGATAGGCGCCGGGGCCGATGCGTTTGTCGAGCTTCAGCGCCGGCGCGATGTCCGACCAATCGGCGCCGACGCGTTCGCAAAGTTCGGCGAGGGTATTGGCGACCGATATGGACGCGACCAGACAGCAGTTGATGCTGATTTTGGCAAGCTCGGCGCTCTCATAAGCCATCGGCAGGACGGGGCAACGGAACGAGCTCAGGAAAGCGTCCAGGCTCCGGTGCAATGCGCGCCGCGGCTCGGCGCAGCCGATGATGAAGCGCTCCGGCTTGGTCGCGCGTTCCACCGCCCGACCGAATATCAAGGTCTCGACCTGATAGAACAGCCGATCGCGCGAAACCGGTAGCGCGCGCGTGTAGCCTGGCGGCACCTGCGACAGGATAACGAGGGCAGCCCCGTCCTTGAGCGCGGCGCCGACCCGCTGCACCATGCCGCCGATCGGACCAAGATCGCTGTCGCCATTGGCGTCCGTCGGCACATCCGCGGCAATATAGACGAGGTCGCAATCGCTCAGCGCGGCGACATCAGCACTGAAGGCAAGCCTCTGCGCGCTACGTTCGATTGTCTCAGGGAGATCGGGCTCGTTGACCGGCAGCTCGCTACGGCGCAGCCGATCGGCGAGCGCCGGATCGGGATCGAAGCCGATAGTCCGGAAGCCGGCAGCCGCCGCGGCGCTGGCGGACACCAAGCCGAGGTGCGTCATTCCGGCATAACCGACAACGGGCATCATGCCTGCACAGCGCTCAAAGCCTGCGCGCCAAGGTCGCGCAACACGCGATTTAGCCAAATGTCGTTGCCCAGATCGGTCGGCTTTCGATTCCGGCACAACGCCTTGAAGTACTCGTATTCGAGCGCCCAGGTCGGATCATCCTGCACCAATGTCACGGATTGCTCGGGCGGTCGCCCGCTCGGCAAAATGCGGGTGCGCTGAACGAACTCGGACGGCCCCCACTTGCAAAGCGAGCGGATATGGGCGCTGCCGCGCTCCGCGAACACATCGCAAGTGAAATGGTTGCGCCAGCTCAACAGCGTCATCTCGAATTCAAGTCGCGGCGTGGCGTGCGGCCCGGCGAATACGACATGATCCGGACTGCGATTCTCGAACCGATCGGCCGAGACGATCGCAAATGCGTCGCCGATGTCGCCAAACCAGAACCGCGCGGTATCAAGAACATGCGAGCCGAGGTCGTCGAGGACGCCTGCGCCTTGGTCCCGCCAATCGGAATTGCGCACCAAGCGTGCGGTGCCGTTGCCGTAAAACATGCGGCAACGATAGAGTCGGCCGAGCGCGCCGGACGTCACGAGGTCGCGCATGCGCACAAAATGCGGCTCAAAGCGATGGTTGTAGGCGACGTAAACCACGACCCCGGCCGCCCGCGCCTGATGCTGCAATTCCGACAGTACGGCCTCATCGGGCGCCACCAGCGGCTTTTCGACGAGCGCATGCTTGCGGTTGGCAACGAGATAGCGGAGCAGTTCGAGCTTGGCGCCGTCGGGCACGCAGAGCAAGGCCGCGTCATAGAGCTCGAGCGGAACCTGGCGCAGATCGCGATAGTCCGCTTCGGAATTTTGCGTGTCGACCGCACAGACATAGTCGGAGGCGGCGAACCGGCGGCGCTTGTGGCCCTGCACGCCAAGGCCGACAACTACAACCCGCATGCCGCTAATCGAACTTGGCCTCGCGCTCGACAGCATCGAGCTTGCGGTGCAGGTCCTCGACGTGGACGGGGACGTTGCCGTCTTTCTCGCACTCGCAGGCCGCGGCCATGATGCCGAGGATAGTGGCGACCACGTCGGATTTACTCTCGAGCATGCCCAACGTTGCGTAGGCGAGCAGCGCATCACCCGCGCCGACGCCATCCACCAGTCGGTCGACGAAACTGTCGACGACAAAGAACGAATCCAGCGCCTGATGATCCGAGTGCCGGCACGTCAGCACACCCTTGTCGCCGAGCTTGAGGATAAGGGTTTTGCAGCGTGCCGCATCGTAAAGCTGCGACGCCAGCGGGCGTATTCCAGAGTCCTGATCGCCGAGGGCAAACCGCGCCTCTCGCTCATTTGGCGTGATCAGATCGAAATTCTGGAAGTCCGTGATATTGCCCCAGCGGCTCGCCACCTGGCTGTCAGCAACCTTGTACATACGCGCCGGTATGGCGTCGGTCAGAGTTGGAATGGTGCGGCGATTGAAAATGCCATGCCGGAAATCGCTGAACACGACAGCGTCCGATTTTTCCGTGGCGATGGTCTTCGCGAGTGTCAAGACGATCTCATCGGAAATTGTGCGGTTGTCGAGTACGTCAACCTTGAGCAGCCGGTAGCCGCCGGAAATAATGGCATTTTTATTGGTGGTCGGTCGGGTCCCATCGATGATCGGGCGACACTGGACGCCCGACTTGCTCAAGCCGTCGAGCACGAAGTCCTTCAGCGCGTCTTCGCCGAGCACGGTCGATAGCGCGACGTCGGCGCCGGCAGCGCGCAAGTGCTCCGCCACCACGCCGGCACCGCCGATATAGTCGACCTTTTTGTCGAACAGCACGCTTATGGTTGGCGTCTTGGTCTGGCCGCCGATCATGCTGGTATAGGTGAACGTGTCGACGATGACGTCCCCGACCACGTGGACCCTGCGGCCGCCAAGCGAATCGAGCACGTGGCGCAGTTTGTCGAAACTTAGATTGGCGCCTTCCATCAGGGTCACGAGCTTTTCGATGCGCAGCGACGGCGGCGCCGCTTCGATCAATTGGCTCGATGAGAAAACATAATCGCCGGGCGTGAAGATGATCTCCCCGCCATAGCTGCGGATAACCTCCAGCTCATTCTGCGTTTTCAGCGGCAAACCGCTGGCCTGATATTCGTAACCCTTCGCAAACATGTCGGGCTTGATCAGCGACAAGTTCTTGAGCGGTGTCGGCTCGGGGTCGATGATCACGTAATCGACGATCTCGAACGCGGCGAGATTGATGGCGCGCAACTCCTGTGGCACGTGCGGCCGGTAGCGGCCCTTGGCGATATGATGATCGGCGGTGAGGCTCGCGATCAGGATATCGGCCTTGCTCTTGGCGTACAGCAGGTGCCGCAGGTGCCCGGGATGCACCACATCGAACACACCATGGCACATGATAACTTTGCGTTGCCGCGGCCTCTCGCCAATCAGGCGGGCAATCTCCTCGGGCGACTTGATCTTGTGCTTGTAGTGATTGCCAAGCGACTCCACGGCGTTCAGACCTCCCCGCCCACGGCGGCGCCAGCGCCAAGGTATTCGAACCAAGTCTCGGTGGCCCGCGCGATCGACTGCGGATCCCACAGCGGCGCGTCGCGCAA
>Ga0209810_1005705_pt1 | contig 11110 bp, 10 predicted proteins | sample Coa_R1_7_FD_187159 | JGI IMG/M metagenome (GOLD analysis project Ga0209810, IMG submission 187159) | Surface soil microbial communities from Centralia Pennsylvania, which are recovering from an underground coalmine fire - Coalmine... | ecosystem: Environmental > Terrestrial > Soil > Unclassified...
ACCATGAGGGTCACCTTCAGCCGCTCAGGACCTGGCTGGAGCGTCCGGGTCGGCCCGCGGCCCGCCGCTGGCCGAGGAGCCGCTGGGCCAGCTTCTGCCGGTAGGGGAACGGTTGCATCCAGGCACGGATCTCAGCCGAGGATACCCGGCGCCTCTGGTGCAGGAAGCGCCGGCGACGCCGGCTCTCGGGCAGCAGGCGGACGGCGTCGGCGATCCCCAGCGGCGCCCGGGGCGACTCCAGCCCGAACTGGACGGCGGTGAGGGCGGTGAAGAGGGCCACGGTGGGGAGACGGCGCAGGCCGTCCGGCCAGAGGTCGTTGTTAGCCACCAGCAGCAGCCGGTTCTTCAGGATGTGGCGCAGGATGAGGGGGGAACGGCGGGCGCCGGTGGCGCTGCGGTGGTGCCAGGCCACGGCCGGCTCGTACCAGGCCCGCCAGCCCAGCCAGCGCAGCCGCCAGTCCAGGTCGACGTCCTCGATGTAGGCGAAGAAGCGCTCGTCGAAGGGACGGGCGCTGCCGTGGCTGGCCTGGCGAAGGGCCTCCACCCGGTAGAGGGGGGCGGCCCCGGTCACCCCGAAGACCTCGCCCGGCCGGTCCCAGGCCGGCTGGTCGGGGTACCCCTCACCCCGGTTGGCGGCCCAGCCGTTGCGGTAGAGCAGGTGCCCGGTGCTGTCGACGATGGCCGGCCCCCGTCCGTTCCCTGGGCGCAGCAGCTTCCCGGTGACCGAGCCCACCTCGGGCGAGCGCTCGCCCGCGGCCAGGAGTCGCTCCAGGTAGTCCGGCTCCAGCTCGACGTCGAGGTTCAAGAGGAGGAGCCACCGGCCTCTCGCCGCCGCCACCGCCTGGTTGGCGGCCCGGGCGAAGCCGAGGTTGCGGGGGTTGGCGACGACCTCGAGGCCCGGGTCCTCGGCCCGCAGCCGCTCCAGCGAGCCATCGCCGGAGCCGTTGTCGACCACCAGGCGCTGAGCGGGGACCCGGGTCTGGCGCAGCAGGCTGCGCAGGCAGCCGACGACCAGATCCCCGCCGTTCCAGTTCAGGATGGCGGCGGTGACGTCGACCTCTTCGCGTACGGGCACTGGACTCGCTCTCCGTCTCTGGTACGAGCGCCGAAGGCTGTCGACCAGTCGACCGACCCCGTCCGGGATCGGGAGCCATGGGGAATACGGGCAGGCTCAGACGCGTCGCAAACGCCCGGGTGCCCCGGCCGGGGTCGCCTGACCCGTGCTCGTGCACCCGCCTACAATGTCCCCGGTCTCCACTTCAGCCATGTCCCAGGATTTCGTGTTCGCCTCGGTCGCGGTAGTCCGCCCGACCGGGCATGGGCCCGACGGGTGATGGCCAGCGGTTCCGTCACCATCCGCGATGCCCTCAGGCCCCGGGCGATCGTCGCCGCCTCTCCCTATCCTGCCACGCTCGGGCTGGCGATCCTGACCGGCGCGCTCGCGCCGGCCTACGTGATCCGCTGGCACCTCTGGTTCTACCCCACCACCCTGCTCGAGGTCATGATCGGGCTCACGGTCGTGGCCTTCCTGGTGGAGACCTGGCGGTCGGGCGAGCGGCTGCGCTGGCGGTCCCCCTACACCTATCCGGGGCTGCTCCTCCTGCTGGCGGGCCTGATCGGGGTCGCGGTCTCACCGGTCCACGTGGAGGCGGCCGGCCTCTGGCGAGCCTACCTCCTGGAGCCGCTGGCCTTCTTCTTCGTGCTGGGGGCCGTGGTCCGCTCCGGCCGGGCTGCGTACCTGGTCCTGGCCGGGTTGGGGCTGGGGGGGCTGGTGGCCGGGCTGACCAACTCCTTCGTGGTGGTGGAGGCGATGCGTCACCACGTGCTCAACGTGGCCGTACGCCCGCCGGTCGTGATCTACAACACGGCCAATGCCATCGCCCTCTACCTGGTGCCGCTGATCGCGGTGGCCGGCGCGGTGGTGCTCCACGCCCGCGACCGGCGCCTGCGCCTGGGGGCGCTGGCCTTCGCCGCCCTCGCCGTCCTCTCCGTCCTCCTCAGCTTCTCCCGGGGCGGCTACATGGCCCTGGCCGCGGTCGGGATCGGGCTCGCCCTCTCCCATCGCTGGCGGTGGCGCCTGGTGCCGGCGGTGCTGGTGGTGGGGGCGGCGCTGACCCAGGTGCCCCCGATCGAGCACCGGCTGGTCCACGAGTTGAACCCCTCGGATCCGGCCAACTCGTTCGTGCTGCGCCTCCGGCTATGGCAGGCAAGCCTGCACATGCTCGCCCAGCACCCGGTGTTCGGGGCGGGCATGAGCGCCTTCCAGCGGACGGTCCAGCCCTACATCAACGGGCTCCTCACCGACCAGCAGCTGGTCATGTACCCCCACAACCTGGTCCTCAACTTCTGGACCGAGACTGGCCTGCTGGGCCTGGCCGCCTTCCTCTGGCTGCTGGTGCAGGCCTTCCGGACCTCGCTCCGAGGCTGGGCCGCGCCCCTGGGGGCGTGGCGGCCGCTCTACCTCGGCGTGCTGCTGGCCATGGTGGCGGTGGTCGTCCACGGCATGGTCGACGTGCCCTACTGGAAGAACGACCTCAGCCTCGAGTTCTGGACCCTGCTGGCGATCACCTGGGCGGGGTTGCGATGGACCTCGCTTATGAATCCAAATTCCCGTGAGTAGCGGACAGGTCGAGCAGTTGATCCTGCACCCTCACGATCTCAGTCCCGCTCGCCCTCATCGCTGGCATCTGCCACAGCTGTAGTGGTGGAGGCGCGATGCGTCACCACGTGCTCAACCTGGCCATGCGCCCGCCGGTCGTGATCTACAACACGGCGGCACAGCCATGCCTCCTATCATTGCAGCGATGGTCGATTGTCACTATCACGATGCTTTTCTATCACAATGCAATCCACCACGATTGACCATATGCCGACAGCTTCCGTAATCATATGCAACTATAATGGACATAAATATCTCCCTGCTTGTCTTTGCGCCGTGATGCGTCAGCACCTTGTGGGCGGGTTCGAGGTCATCCTGGTCGATAACTGCTCCACGGATGATTCCGTCGAGTATGTACAACACGAATGGCCCACCGTGACGATACTCCGAGCTGACCGAAATCTCGGTTTTGCCGCCGGCAATAACCTCGGCATAAGGCATGCCCGCGGCAAGTACATTGTCCTGTTAAACAACGATACGACTGTTCATGAGGGCTGGCTCGCAGCCCTGGTGAATACTGCCGAGAGCGACTCAACCGTCGCAGCCGTGACATCCAAGATTGTGTATATGGGACGCCCGGACATCATTCAGAATGCCGGCGGCCTCTTGCTCACGGATGGCAGCGGTGCAGACCGCGGGTTTGGAGAGCATGACAAAGGTCAATATGATCACCAAGAAGAGGTCTTCGGTGCATGTGGATGTGCCGTCCTGTATCGGCGCGAAGCGCTAGCTGATGTTGGCCTGTTTGACGAATCGTTCTTCTGCTATTATGAAGACATGGACCTCAACTGGAGACTCCGCCTGCGTGGTTGGAGAGTGGTGTACCAGCCAGCGGCCATGGTGGAGCATCTGCATGCCGGGACTAGTGTCGAGTGGTCACCCTTCTTCCTTTTTCATGCTGAGCGCAACCGGATCTTTATGGTTGTGAAGAATGCGCCTTTGCGCATGGTACTGACGACGCTATATAGATTTGCTCGACTGCTTTTGACGTACGTGTTCGTTGCATTGCAACGACGCTTGCGCAAGGGGGCGGGAAGCGGTGCGATAGCCCCTGGCTTGTCGCGTGTCCGTGTCTATCTGGACATTGCCATGTCGGTTACACGCCACCTGCCGCATCTGATGGTTCAGAGACTGCGTATACGGCGTACGCGTCGGCTACCAGACCGCGAAATTCAGCGCTGGCTTTTTCCGAAGGAGAGATGGGACGAACGGTTCGCTCGCTGAGGATCGGCCTCTTCTCGCCATTCTTCGGCAGCACCATAGGAGGTGGGGAGAAATACCTTGGTGTGACTGCCGAGACGTTGCGAGATAGATACCCACAGCATCGACTGGAGATCATTTCATCCGTTGCCGTGCCGGTGCGGGATTATGAACAGATGCTTGGGCTGGACCTCAGTGGCATTCAGTTTAGGGTGCTCGAGGTTCCTGAGGTACGGATTGACCGTCGAATTCAACGTTTGCCCATTGTGCGGCGTTATGCACGTCTCTATGCGACGAGCAGGACCGTAAGTTGGACGCGTAGTTATGATTTACTCATATCAATGGTGTACGTAATTCCGGCTTTCTCCAGAGCGCGGCGTTCTGTGATGCTCTGTCAGTTTCCGTATACAGTGACGACGGAGGGTATTGTAGGAACCGGCTTTCGAGCGGTAATGCGAAGGGCTCATGAAGCCTTGTATGAACTCGCCAGCAATGCTTTCCTTGGCAAGGACTTTAGCTCATTCGATTTGATCATCTGTCAATCTGAGTATGTGCGTCGATGGATATGGAGATATTGGGAGCGGGATGCGTTTGTTATTCACCCGCCAATTGATGTGCCAGAAGAGGAACCGGATTGGAGCAACAAAGCTCCTATGATTCTCTCGGTGGGTAGATTCTTCGCAAGTGGCCATGTAAAGCGCCATGATCTGCTGGTCGAAGCGTTCCGTGAACTTTGTGACGGCGGCTTGCATGGATGGGAACTACATTTGGTAGGGTCAGTTCAGCGAACGAATGAGGCTGACATGAAATATCTAGAGAAGATTGAAGGGCGCGCTCATGGCTATCCGATTAGGATTCATGTGAATGCGGCGCGCGATGTTCTGTTTGATCTGTATCGTCGTGCCTCAATTTATTGGCATGCGGCAGGTTATGGGATAGAGGAGGAGGAACGACCGATTGATCTCGAGCACTTTGGTATGACAACAGCTGAAGCGATGGGATTTGGTGTCGTTCCTGTAGTCATTGGTCGTGGAGGGCAGGCGGAGGTGGTAGCACATGGGACATCAGGTTATTTGTGGTTGACTCCGAGAGAGCTGAAGGAACGGACGAGTGGGCTGATAGCGAATCCGCGAGAAAGGCTGCAAATGGGGAAGGTGGCGCGTGCCAGGAGCCTTCACTTTACAAAAGAGAAGTTTAGGCGACGGATGGAAGCGGCGGTAACGCCGTTCGTGGACGAACTGGAAGCCTCGTTGTGGCGTTGAGAGGCGATGTCGGTTCAGGGGATTCTGTGATTGGGAATGGGATGATGCGCTGGCATGATGGAGGAACTGGGCGTTGGTTGAAGCACGTTGCTGCGAGAATCACCACAGTGGAACACGGCGAGCTACTGATGGGTTGGATGGGATAATGGTGCTTGCGCAATGGAAAGCTCATTGTGGTAGGGCTAGGTGCCGCACCGGTATTATGCTGCCAGAACGAGTGTGATCGAAGTGTTTGGTTCGCTGAGGCTTCTGTTTGATTACCGAGGCCTGATCTACAACCTGGCGATCCGGGATCTGCGCCTCAAGTACAAGCGCTCGACCATCGGCGTCGCCTGGTCGCTGCTCAACCCGCTGCTGATGATGTTGATCTACACTATCATCTTCAGCGTCTTCTTGCGTACCGTGGTCACCCCGGGCCGTCCCTACTGGGCGCTGGTGTTGGCCGGCCTGCTGGCCTGGCTCTTCTTCTCGAACTCGGTGGGGAGCGCGCCCGTGACCTTCGTGCACAGCGGGAACCTGGTGGCCAGGGTCTCCTTCCCGATCGAGTCCCTGCCCATCGCCAGCGTGCTGGCCAACTTCGTCAACTTCCTGATCAGCCTGGCCATCCTCCTGGTGGTGCTGGCGGCGATCCGTTTGCCCCTGGGGCCGTCACTGGTGCTATTGCCGGTGATCCTCCTGGCCCAGCTCGCCTTCACCATCGGGGCCTCGCTGCTGGTGGCCACGCTGACCGTGTACCTGCGCGACCTTGAGCACCTGATCGGTGTGGGGCTGACTGCGTTGTTCTACCTGACCCCGGTCCTCTACCCACTGGATCCGGCTTCGCTGCCACGTGGCGCCGACCGCATCATCCCGTATTTGAAGCTGAACCCCCTGGCCTGGTTCCTGGACAGCTACCACGCGGTGCTGTTCTACGGGGTCTGGCCGTCGCTGGCCCAGTTCCTCCTCATGCTGGGGGCGGCGGCCCTGGCCCTGGTGGTGGGCTATCTCGTCTTCCTCCGGCTTCGCACGCGACTCCCGGAGGAGGTGTGATGGCCCCGGCGATCGTCCTGGAGGACGTCCACAAGCGCTACCGGATCTACCGAGAGCGCTACCGCTCGCTCAAGGAGATCGTCGTCCACCGTCGCTTCGGTGACTGGGAGGACCACTGGGCCCTGCGCGGTGTCTCCTTCGAGGTCGAGCCGGGCAGCACCTTTGGCCTGGTCGGCCCCAACGGCGCCGGCAAGAGCACCACCCTCAAGCTGATCGCCCGCATCCTGGCCCCGGACCGGGGTCGGGTCACCGTGCGGGGCAGGACGGCGGCGCTGATCGAGCTGGGGGCTGGCTTCCAGCTCGAGTACACGGGTCGCGAGAACGTCTACCTCAACGCGTCGCTGCTGGGGTTGAGCCGGCGCGAGATCAACCGCAAGCTCGGCGACATCGTCGGCTTCGCCGAGCTCGAGGAGTACATCGACGCGCCCCTGCGCACCTACTCCTCCGGGATGTACATGCGGCTCGGCTTCTCCATCGCCATCCACCTCGACCCCGAGATCCTGCTGGTCGACGAGATCCTGGCTGTGGGCGACGAGGCGTTCCAGCGCAAGTGCCTCGAATGGCTGGAGGGGTTCCAGCGCCGGGGCGGGACCATCGTCATGGTCAGCCACAGCCTGGGCACGGTGCGGGAGATGTGCACCCGGGCGGCCTGGATCGAGCACGGCGACTTGGTCCGTCTGGGGCCGCCCGGGGAGGTGGTGGGGGCCTACCTGGACCAGGTGCGGGAGAGCCGGTTGGACCAGCAGCAGGAACGGCGGGCGCACGCCCCGGATCGTCCTGACATCGAGCTGGGGGAGGTGCGGTTGCTGGACGGCCAGGGCCGTCCGGCCCGCATCCTGGAGCCGGGCGAGCCGCTCCGGATCGAGATCCCCTATCGCTGCCACTGCCGGGTCGAGAGCCCTGTCTTCGGTGTAATGATCCACCGCAACGACGGGGTCCTGGTCCACGGCACCAACACCCGCGAGGGCGGCCTCGCGCTCGATTCGATTGGAGAGGGAGGGGTGATCTGTCTCAACTATCCGTCGTTGCCACTGCTGGGGGGGACGTACCTGGTCACGGTCGCCGTGGCGCCCGCGAGCGACCTGGGCAATCCCATCGACCACCAAGAGCAGCGCTACAGCTTCCGCGTGCGGGACCATGGCGCCGAGATCGGGGTGGTCAGCGCGTCGCACGACTGGAGGCTCGAGCCTGACCGGTCGCCCCACCTCGGCCGGAGTCGTGTCTGAGATCCCGGGGCGGGCCAGGGCCTCGGTCGTGGTCCTCAACCACAACGGCCGGCGGTACCTCGACGCCTGTCTGGAGGCGCTGGAGGCCCAGCAGCTGGCCGGCGGCTTCGAGGTGGTGGTGGTCGACAACGGCTCCGACGACGGCTCGGTCGAGCACCTTCGGCAGCGCTGGCCCCAGGTTCGCCTGATCGAAGCCGGCCGCAACCTCGGCTTCGCCGCCGGCAACAACCTGGGCATTCGCCAGGCCAGGGGCGAGTACGTGGTCCTCCTCAACAACGACACACGGGTCCGTCCGGGCTGGTTGGAGGCCCTGGTGGAGGCGGCGGAGCGTGACCCGAAGGTCGGTGCGGTGACCTCCAAGCTGGTCTTCATGGATCGCCCGGGGGTGATCCAGAATGCCGGCAGTCTGCTCCTCAGCGACGGCAGCGGCGGTGACCGGGGGACGGGGGAGGATGACCGGGGACAGTACGACCGGGAGGAGGAGGTGTTCGCTGCCTGCGGCGGGGCGGCGCTGCTCCGCCGCTCCATGCTCGAGGACGTCGGCTTGCTCGACGAGACGTTCTTCTGTTACTACGAGGACACCGACCTCAGCTGGCGCATGCGTCTCAGGGGCTGGCGCATCACCTACCAGCCCGCGGCCGTGGTCGAGCACGTGCACGCTGCCACCAGCGGGGAGTGGTCGCCCTTCTTCACCTTCCACGCCGACCGCAACCGGCTCTTCATGATCGTCAAGAACGCGCCCTGGCCCTTCGTCGCGCGATCGTTCCTCGGCTTCGCGTGGCTCGCCGTTGGCTTCGCCGCCCGTGCGGCGGTGCGACGGCTCGCGGGACGCCGCGGCACCGGCGAGCGACCGGGGCCGTCACGGATCCGCATCCATGCCAGCGTCCTGGGATCTCTCCTTCGTCATCTGCCCGACCTGCTGGGCAAGCGCCGGCGCATCCGACGTCACCGGCGGGTGAGCGACCGCGAGGTCCTGAGCTGGCTCTACCCGAGGGAGAGATGGAACAGCAAGCTGGCCGGCTCGCGCTGAGGATCGGTCTCTACTCGCCCTTCTTCGGCTCCACGGTGGGGGGCGGGGAGAAGTATCTCGGGGTCACGGCGGAGGCGATCAGGGACGCTTTCCCCCGACACCGGGTCGAGATCGTGAGCCCGGTCCCGGTCGACCTGGACCGGTACCAGCGGATGCTCGGCATCGATTTCGACGGCATCCAGGTTCGGTCGGGCAGGTTGCCGGCCGCGGGACTGGGACGGCGGCTACGTCGGCTGCCGCTGGTGCGCCGGTACGCGGACCTCGCCCTCAGTGCCCGGGCCGTGGCCTGGACCCGCGAGTACGACCTCCTGCTGTCCATGGTCTACGTGATGCCCGCCTTCTCGCTGGCCCGGCGGGGGGTGATCCTCTGCCAGTTCCCCTATCAGCTGGGTCGTGAGCGGTCCCGCTGGCGGGGTCTGCGGGGGCTGCTCTACCGGGTCTACCTCGCCCCCTACGAGCGCTTGCGGCGCCACCTCCTGGGGCCCGAGATCGACGCCTTCCAGCTCGTCATCTGCCAGTCGGAGTACGTCCGGGGCTGGGTCGGACGCTACTGGGGCCGGGATGCGGAGGTGGTCAACCCGCCCGTCGACGTCCCCGTGGCCGAGCCCGACTTCCTGGCCAAGGAGCCCATCGTGCTCTCCGTGGGTCGGTTCTTCGCCAGCGGCCACTCGAAGCGCCACGACCTGATGGTGGAGGCCTTTCGTCGGATGTGGGACGGAGGCCTGCGGGGATGGGAGCTGCACCTGGTGGGCTCGGTCCACCGGGACGACCCCGGCGATCTTCGCTACTTCGAGCAGGTGTGCCGGCGGGCCGAGGGCTACCCGATCCACGTCCACGCTGATGCGCCGTTGGAGGCCCTGCTCGACCTCTACCGGCGGGCCTCCATCTACTGGCACGCGGCCGGCTACGGGGTGGACGCCGAGCACCGGCCCATCGACCTGGAGCACTTCGGGATGACGACCGCCGAGGCCATGGCCCACGGGGTGGTGCCGGTGGCGATCGCACGGGGAGGCCAGGTGGAGGTGGTGCGAGCGGGGGTCGATGGCTTTCTCTGGGAGGAGCCCGGGCAGCTGGTGGAGCACACGCTGAGCCTGATCGCCGACGGTGAGCTGCGGCGGCGGATGGGGGAGGCGGCTCGCCGAGCCAGCTTTCGCTTCTCGCGCGACGCCTTCAAGCGACGGATGGCGACCATGCTCCGGCCGCTGGTGGAGGAGCTGGAGCGGGAGCTGGGCTCGGCTGCCGTGGACGAGCGATGACCGCCGCCAGCCCTTCCCCTACCCCCGGCACACCCGGCACGGCCGAGCGCTCCGGCCGACGGCCGGGCCGAGATCCCCGCCTACAACCTTGGCCGTCGAGCCTGCGCGAGCGGCTCGGGGCCCTGAGGCCCCGCCGTCGCGACGTGACCTGCAACATCTGCGGCTGGTCCGGAGCGAGCTTTCGCGGCGTGCTGCACAGCGAGTCGGCCACCTGCCCTCGGTGCGGGGCCATCGCGCGCGACCGCTTCCTCTACCGGTGCTGGACGGAGCGGGTGCCCTACCGGCCCGGGGCCCGGCTGCTGGAGACCAGCCCGCGGCTGGGGCACGCCTACCGGCAGCGGATGGCGGCGCTGGTCGACTACCTGGCCAGCGACTACGATCAGCGAGCGCACAAGGCCGACCTGCGCCTCGACGTGCAGCAGATGGACCTCCCCGACGACCACCTCGACGTCATCCTCACCCCGCACGTGCTGGAGCACGTGCCCGACACCGACCGGGCCCTGGCCGAGATGCGCCGGGTGTTGAAGCCGGGCGGACATGCGCTGATCGCGGTACCGGTGCCCCAGGCGAGGACGGCCCCTCCCGCCACGCCCGAGTACCACGGTGACGACACCCTGGTCTACTGGCGTTTTGGCTGGGACCTGACGGATCGTCTCCAGGGCCACGGGTTCGAGACCACCATCCTGGTCGTCCAGGACTTCCTGGACCGGGTCCGCGAGGGCCGTGGCTGGGGGACGGCCGCCGGCGACGTCGATGCCGACGATCTCCTCGCCCACGCCGGACCCTACCTGGACCGCATGATGGCGGTGGCCTCGGTCGAGGAGGCCCGGCGCCTGGCCCTGGCGCCCAGCTTCTACTTCATCGCCTGGGACGCCCGCAAGCCGGCCGGCTGAGGTTGCTCGGTCCCACCGGGGCGTCCCGGGTGGCGGGTCGCCCACGCTGTGCTGGGCCGAGCGTTCAGGTAAGCGGGCTATGCTGCCTGGGTCGTGAGGACCGAGGACGTTCCCGCAGACGGGGTGGGCGAGGCCGGTGCCGACCTCGAGGTCGGTCTGAAGGCCGCGCTCGAGGCCGGGGTGAGCGGGCGCACGCTGGTGGTGCTGCCGACCTACAACGAGCGCGAGAGCCTGGAGGTGGTGGTGAGGGCGGTGCGGGGGCTGGGGTACGACGTGTTGGTGGTCGACGACGGCTCCCCGGACGGGACCGGCGAGCTGGCCGAGCGCCTGGCCTCGGCCGATCCCGGGATCGGGGTGCTGCACCGCCCGGCCAAGCTGGGGCTGGGCAGCGCCTACCTGGCCGGGTTCGCCCACGGCCTGGGGCGGGGCTACGAGCTGTTCGTGGAGATGGACGCCGACGGCTCTCACCTCGCCGAGCACCTGGAGGCGATCGTGACCGCGGCCTGGCGGAGCGGGGGCATGGCCATCGGCTCGCGCTACGTCCCGGGCGGATCG
>Ga0209810_1005707_pt1 | contig 11106 bp, 8 predicted proteins | sample Coa_R1_7_FD_187159 | JGI IMG/M metagenome (GOLD analysis project Ga0209810, IMG submission 187159) | Surface soil microbial communities from Centralia Pennsylvania, which are recovering from an underground coalmine fire - Coalmine... | ecosystem: Environmental > Terrestrial > Soil > Unclassified ...
CCGCCATCACCACCAGCCTGGCAGACTGGATCCGGAGTGGATCGCGGACGTGTTGGCCGGAGGCGGGGGGGCGCTCCGGCGACGCTGGTCGCGCTGGCGGCTCTGGCCCTGGCCGCCTGCGGCGCCGAGGCGCCGATCGGCCCGGCCGCCTGCGCCGCCACCCCGCCCCAGCGGGCGGGCTCCTTGCTGAAGCTGGTCGCCAGCCCGGCCGAGTCCGACATCAGCGGGCTGGTGAGCGGCTCCGCCACCGCCACCGCCGGGCGACCGCTGAGCGTGCGCTGGCTGGTGGACGCGAGGAAGGCTTCGGACGTGCTCCAGATCCAGGCGGTCCGGGAGGGGACCCGGCAGGTCTACCGGACGTCGGTGTCGGGCGGCGGGGTGGTGGGCACCGAGCGCGAGTTCCCCTCCACCCTGGTCTTCCCGGCCCCCGGTTGCTGGAGCACGGAGCTGACCTCGGGTACCGCAGACGGCGTCGTCACCTTCAAGGTGACCTGACCCGCGCCCGGCTCAGCGGGGCACGTAGGTGAGCAGGGCGCGGGCCTCGGCGATCACCGTCCCATCGTCGGCCTGCTCCACCGTGGCCGAGGCGAAGCAGAGCCGGCGCGTCCGGCGGCGAACCGTGCTCCGGGCGACGAGCCGACCGGGACGGGCCACCTGGAGGAAGTCGATGCGGAGGTCGACCGTGGTCACGACCTGGCCGTCTGGAGCCACCGACGAGCCCGCGGTCGCCAGCGCCATGTCGGCCAGGGCGGCGATGGCGCCGCCGTGGACGATCGCGCCGCGGGAGGTGGGGAAGCCGTGGGCATCGGTGGTGGCGTGCCCCTCTACCACCGCCTCCCCCGGCGCCTCCTCCAGCACCCGGGCACCCAGGTTGGCCCACATCCCGAACCGCTCGATCCCGCGCATCGCCGTTAAGTGTGACCTGCCCGCGTCGGCCGCCGCAGCGCCGGCCCCTCCGCCCGGCGTCACCGCGGCCGCGATATCCTGGTCGCGGGTGGCCCCGCCGTGATCGTCAGGGAAGATGACGGGCAGCTGCTGCTCGTCCGTCAGGCCGATCACGCTCTGCTCTCGGGCGTGCTGGCCACCGCCTGGGGAAGGCCGCCGTGGACGGTCCCCGAGCCGTATGCCTCCGCGGTGGTGGCCGCCCGCCTCCACGATCTCGCCTGGGTCGGCTTCGACGAGCTCGCGCCCAGGCGGCCCGACGGTCGCCCGCTCTCCTTCCTCGAGGTGAGCCGGACGGTGTCGACCCGTCTCTACGTCCGCGGCATCGACGCCGTCGAGGCGCTGGACGAGTACGCGGGGCTGTTGACCTCGCTCCACTTCTCCGGCTTCTTCACCGGTCACTGGGGGTGGCGCCACGTCTCCGATCCCGGGCTGCAGGGCGAGGAGCGGGAGGCGGTGGAGCGGTTCCTGGCCGGGGAGGCCGCCCGGCAGCGGCGCCTGCGCGACCGCCTGGGGATCGGGCCGGATCGGGATCGGGAGCTGATGTGCAACTACCTGTGGCTCCAGCTCTGGGACCGGATCTCCCTGGACGTCTGCCGACGCGGCTTCGTGGGCTGGTCGGCCGACTACCCGGCCACGCCGACCGGCGTTGACCCCGACCGTGCCCCGGTGTCCCTGCACGTCGAGCTTCGGCCCGGAGGGCGGTGCCTGCTCGAGCCCTACCCGCTCCGGCCTCTGGAGCTCCGGGCCCTGGTGCCGGCCGTGCGTTTGCCCTCGGACGCGGTCCGCGACCCCGGACGCTGGCGGGCGGCCTGGGCCTCTACGACCGCCGTCGAGGTCGTCTTCGGCCCCTCCTGAGCGGTCGCCGTCGGCGCTCCGGCGGGGGGCGGCGGTCGCGGCGCTCACGCTCCGGCTCGTCGGCCGCTGGTCCGCCAGGGTAAGGTTGAACCATGGGGCTGACCAGGACGCTGATGGTCGCAGGGATGGGGGCGGCGCTGGCCTACTTCTTCGACCCGGTGAGCGGCAAGGAGCGCCGTCGGCAGTTGCGTCGGTACTGGCAGGAACGGGTCCAGGGCCACGAGGCCTCCGGGGTCGAGGAGGAGAAGCCGACCATCGTCGTCACCGAGTCGGGTCAGGGGGCGAAAACCTAAGCCCTTCGAACCGTGACCTGGTGGCGGAACGCGGTCGTCTACCAGGTGTACGTCCGCTCCTTCTCCGACTCGAACGGCGACGGGGTCGGCGACCTGCCCGGCCTGGTCTCGCGGCTCGACCACCTGGCCTGGCTCGGGGTCGACGCCCTCTGGTGCACGCCGATCACGGTCTCGCCCGACCGCGACTTCGGCTACGACGTCTCCGACTACCTGGCCGTGCAGCCGGCCTTCGGCACCCTCGACGATCTACGCACCCTGGTGGCCGAGGCGGGACGGCGCGGGATCCGCGTCCTGCTCGACCTGGTTCCCAACCACACCAGCGACCGGCACCCCTGGTTCCGGGATCCGGGCCGCCGCGGCTGGTACGTCTGGAGCGATCGTCCCAACAACTGGGTCAGCAGCTTCGGTGGCTCGGCCTGGGAGTACCATCCCGAGGTCGGCCGCTGGTACCTCCACAACTTCTTCAAGGAGCAGCCCGACCTCGACTGGTGGAACGAGGAGGTGCGGGCCGAGTTCGATCGCATCCTGCGCTTCTGGCTGGACCTGGGTGTCGCCGGCTTCCGCGTCGACGTGGCCGACGGCATGATCAAGGACCGGTGGCTGCGCGACAACCCGCCGGCCTCGGCCGAGGACGAGTGGACGCCCCGGCCCCGCGGGCAGCGCTTCGTCTTCAACCGCTACCGCCCGGAGACCCATGAGATCCTGCGCCGGTGGCGGCGGATCGCCGACGCCTACCGGCCCCCGCGGGTGCTGCTGGGAGAGGTCATGGTCCGCGAGCCGGAGGCGTGGGCGACCTACTACGGCCGCGGGGACGAGCTGCACCTGGTCACCAACTTCCGCTTCCAGTTCGCCCCCTTCGAGCCGGCCTCGCTCTCGGAGGTGGTGGAGGCGTCGCTGGCCGCGTTGGGGGACGCGCCCTGGGCGGTGCCGCTCTGGCACGGCTCCAACCATGACTTCTCCCGTTTCCCCACCCGCTGGTGTCGCGGCGACGAGCGCCTGGTGCGACTGGCGCTGACCATGCTGCTGACGCTGCCGGGCTCCTGCATCCTCTACCAGGGCGACGAGATCGGCCTGGAGGACGTGCCGGTGCCGTCGGAGCGCCGGCGGGATCCGGTGGGGCGGGACCCGGCGCGCACACCCATGCCCTGGAGCGGTGCCGCCGGGGCCGGCTTCACCCAGGGCGAGCCCTGGCTGCCGCTGGGTGATCATCGCGCCCGCAACGTCGCTGATCAACGGCGGGATCCGAACTCGGTGCTGCGTCTGACCAGGGACCTGATCCGGCTCAGGAAGCGCCTTCGGGGGCCGTATCGGCGGGAGCCCGGGGGCTCCGGCTGCTGGCGTTACCGTCGGGGCGGGACCCTGGTCGAGCTCGACTTCGAGACGCCGGCGGCGCGGATCCTCGAGGCCTGAAGCGGGCGCTCAGAGCCAGCGGCCCGAGCCCGCCCAGTAGCGCTCCCGGATCTGCCGCTTGAGGAGCTTGCCGGCCTGGTCCCGGGGCAGCTCCGGGACGAAGTCCACGGAGCGAGGCCGCTTGTAGTCGGCGATCCGCCGCCGGCACCAGTCGATGAGTTCCGCCTCGGTCGCCTCCGCGCCCGGCCGCCGCACCACCAGCGCCTTCACCGCCTCACCCCACTGCTGGTCGGGCACGCCGATCACGGCCACGTCGGCCACGGCCGGGTGTCCGGCCAGGCAGGACTCGATCTCGGCCGGGTAGATGTTCACGCCCCCGGAGATGATCATGTCGACCTTGCGGTCGCAGATGTAGTAGTAGCCCTCGGCGTCCCGGTAGGCCACGTCCCCCACCGAGAGGTACCCGTCCCGCATCGCCCGGGCGGTGGCGTCCGGCCGGTTATGGTAGGTGGCGAGCCAGGCGTTCTTGACCCAGACCTCGCCCGGTTGCCCGTCGGGCACCGGGCGGCCCTCGTCGTCCAGGAGCAGGATCTCGTGACCGGGCGCCACCCGACCGACCGAGCCCGGCTTGCGCAGCTGCTCCTCGGGGCGGAGCACGGTGTTGATGCCGGTCTCGGTGGCGGCGGAGAACTCCCACAGCACCTCGCCGAAGAGCTCCTGGATCCGCTGCTTGAGCGAGAAGGGGCAGGGTGCGGCCGCGACCACGATCACCCGCATCGAGGAGACGTCGTAGCGGTCCTGCACCTCCGGCGGCAGGTCGACCAGGCGTTGGAGCAGGATCGGGGCCATGAAGGTGGTGGTGACGCGGTGCCGTTCGATGAGCTGCAGCGCCGTCTCCGGCTCGAAGCGGGGCATGATCACGATCGTCGCCCCACAGACGAGGGTCAGGCTGGCGAAGAAGCCCACCGCGCTGTGGTAGCCGGGGCCCGCCATCAGGTGGACGTCGTCCGCCCGCAGCGTGAACAGCTCGATGGTCTGCAGGACCTGCTCCAGCGGCAACCCCTGGGGACGGTAGGCGCCCTTCGGGTGCCCGGTGGTGCCGCTGGTGTAGATCATGGTGGCCCCGGTGGCGGCCTCGTCCGGCGGGGCGGGCGCCAGCGGGGAGGCAGCTCGGGCGCACGCGTCCAGGCTGAGCCAGCCGTCGGGGGCGGCCGCCCCGGCCAGGCTCAGGAGAGCGGGGTTGCCGGTCAGGAGGGGCCGGATCGCCTCGACCTCACCCACCAGCTCGGGGCCGGCGCAGACCACCTTCGCCCCGCTGTCGTTGAGGATGTAGGCCAGCTCCTCGCCCCGCAGCCGGAAGTTGACCGGCACCCCGACCGCCCCCAGCTTGCGTAACCCGGAAGAAACCTCGAAGCTGGCGATGGAGTTGAACGAGATGGTGGCCACCCGGTCCCCGGCCCGCACGCCCAGGTCGGCGAAGACGTTGGCGACCCGGCATGCGCGCTCCTCGAGGGCGGCATAGGTGAGCACGTCGCCGCCGCAGACGAGGGCCACCTTGTCCGGATGGGCTGCCGCGTGGGCGCTCAGGATGTCCACCTCTGGTCTCCCGGATCCATGGTATTGCCAACGGAGGGCGTGATGGCCGGCGTTCTGCTCGTCGAGGACGACGCCGCGATCGCGGACCTGTACGCGCTGAAGCTCCGGCTGGACGGGTACACGGTCAGCGTGGCGTGCGATCCGATCAGCGCCGCAGAGGTCTTCGAGCGCGAGCGACCCGAGGTGGTGTGCCTGGATGTCCGGCTGCCGGGCGGCGGCGGGGAGACCCTGGCCGAGCGGTTCTCGGCCGCGGGGGCCTGTGTGGTGCTCCTCACCAACGATCAGTCCTGGTACGAACGGCCGCCGCGAGGGGTGGTCCGCTCGCTGCTGAAGGCGCAGACCAACCCGGCCCAGCTCTCGGCCACCCTGGCCGAGCTGCTCTCGACCCGCACCTGATCGCCGGCGGCCGGGGGCGCCGGGGCGCCGCCCGGGCGGGGGATGAAATCGTCCCACCATCGCCGTCGCAGGCGGGCCCGGCGGACGTACGCTAAGGGACGGGGTCGTCCTCCAGGGGACGGGATCGTACGGGGTCGAGAAACGAGCAGGCGGGTGGAGACATGTCCCTCCTCGACGGCTGGCATGGTTCGCCGCACGGTGGTGCCGGCGCGGCCCCCGGCGGGCGGTCGGACCCGCCGGAGCCGCTGGGTCGCGGTGACCTGGGCGAGACCTGGGTGGTCCGTGTCCAGGACAAGCGGCTGGCGGCCAAACGCTTGCACCTGCCCTCCGGAAGCGGGGCGGCCGAGGTACGGGAGGCGCTGGAGCCGCTGACCGGGCTCCGGGACCCGGCGCTGGTGCCGGTCCTGGGGATCGCCGTCGAGGGCGAGGAGGTCTGGGTGCGTTCCGAACTCGCCCCCGGTGTCTCGCTGCAGCGGTTGCTGGTGGTGGCGGTGCTGACGCCGATCCAGGTCGCGGCCGTGGTCGAAGGGGTGTGCCGGGGGCTGGACGTCCTCCATCGGGCCGGCCTGGGCCACGGCGCACTGCACGCCCGCAACGTCCACGTCGACCACGAGGGCCTCGTCCGGCTCGGTGACGGCGGGATCGCGCCCTTGCTGGCCGGGGCCGGAGGGCGGTCGCGGGACCTGGCGGGGCGGCCGGTGGACTGGCCGGCCCGGGATCGCTCGGCCGCCGCCGCCCTCTTCCAGCGGACCCTGGAGGCGGGCCGCCGGGCCGGCTCCGCCTGGCGTTCGCCTCGGGCCCAGGCCCTGCTCGACGCCATCGATGCCCTCGGACGGGCCGCGGGCGCCCCCGAGCTGGAGGCGGCCCTGGGCTCCGTGCGGCAGAGGGCCGCCGACTGTCTCGACGGCTCCCGGGTGGCGGCGGCCGCCGAGCTGGGAGCCCTGGTCCGGCGGCTGGATCCGGGGCCGGGGAGGGCTCGGCCCTGGCCGCCGCCCGAGCCGGCGCCGGCGGCGGTTCCTTCCCCGGCCACCGACGGTGCTCCCGCCCGGCTTCCGGCTCTGCGGCCGCGCGGTTTCCGCCCGGCGCGGTACGCGATCGTAGCCGGGCTGGCGGCGCTGGTGCTGGCCGGCGTCCTGGTCGTCAGGTGGACGCAGGGATCGGCCCCCCGGCCCTCCCTGCGGGCGAGCCCGCCCCCGGTGGCACGCCTCCCCGCGCCCTCGTCCCTTCCCTCCTCCTCCCCGACGCCGACGCCCCGGCCGGTGCCGGCGCTGGCCCCGGGCCAGGCCGGGCCGATCACGGGCGTGGAGGTCCAGCCGCTGGGTGCGTGCAGTCCCGGTGCCCGGTGCGCGATTCGGGTCACGGTGCGGCTCGCGCCCAGCTCCACCAGCGTGCCCCTGGCCTGGAGCTTCGCGGTCTTCGACCGCTGCACGGGATCGCTCATCGAGCTGCCCGGGGCCCAGATGAGCGCGGATCCGGGGTGGAACTACGCCTACGACACCTCCTATCCCACGCTCCCCGACGGGCGTAGCCTGGCCCTGGTCGCCGTGACCAGCGCGCCCGCCCGCGCCGCCTCCGCGCCCCTGCTGGTACCGGCCGGGGAGCCGAGTTGCTAGGAGCCGGGGAATGCCAGGGCTGAGGCACGGGGTTCCCGGGCGGCGCCGACCGATGGACTGGCGTCCACCCTCGCCGCTGGAGTTCGATCCCATCGCCCTGCTGGCCGTGGCCGGGCTGGTCGCGGCCGGGATGCTCAACCTGTACGCGATCGGGGAGCCCGGCCTGGCCCTCCACCAGCTGGTGGCCGTGGTGGCCGGCCTGGGCCTGCTCTTGGTGTTGCGGCAGGTGAGCGTCCGCAGCCTGCCGCTGTTGGGCCGGGCGGCGTACGTGACCGCCTTGCTGATGCTGCTGGCGGTGCTGGCGGTCGGAGCGCACGCCTACGGGGCGCGGCGCTGGCTGGTGGTGGGATCGATCGTCATCCAGCCCTCCGAGCTGGCCAAGCTGGGACTGCTGTTGGTGCTGGCGGACGTCCTGGGGTCGGGTCGCCCCACCCCGAGGAGGGTGATCGCCGCGCTGCTCCTGTCGGCGCCGCCCATCGCCCTGACCCTGCTCCAACCCGATCTGAGCACCTCCCTCCTGTTGAGCGCGACCGTGGTGGCGATGCTGTTGCTGGCTCGGGTGCCCCTGCGCACCATCGTCGTGCTCCTGGTCGCGGTCGGAGCCGTGGCCCCGCTGGGGCTGCGACTGCTCCGGCCCTACCAGCTGGCCCGTCTGGACGCCTTCCTCCACGGGGGGAGCGGCGACGCGGGCTGGTCGCTGATCCAGTCCCACGTGGCCATCGCCTCTGGCGGCCTCTTCGGCGTGGCCCGCGAGCCCGTCCACCTGCTCATGGCACAGTACCTCCCGGCGCGACAGAACGACCTCGCCTACGCCAGCCTGGTCGAGGAGTGGGGCCTGGTCGCCGGGGCCCTGGTGCTCTTCGCCGCCCTGCTCCTGATCTGGCGCCTGGTGGCGGTGAGCCTCGTCGCTCGGACCAGGTCGGCCGGCCTGGTGGCGGCCGGCCTCGGCACCCTGTTCGGAATCGAGGCCGTGGTGTCCGCGGCCGGGAACCTGGGGCTGCTGCCGCTGGCCGGCGTGCCCTTCCCCTTGTTGAGCTACGGTGGCACCGCGGCCGCGGCGCACCTGGCGGCCCTGGGGATGGTGTTGAGCGCCCGCCGGGACGCGGGCCGCAGGCGACTGTGGGCGCCGCCGAGCTGGGCCCGGCGTCATCCCCGCCTGAGCCGGACGGTGGCGGCGGCGGTCGCCGCCCAGGTGGTGCTGGTGGGCACCTTCACCTGGCACCTCCAGGCCAGCAGCGGATCGGCCTGGCGGAGCTACGGGCAGGCGCAGATGACCCGGTGCGTGCGCCTGCCCGCCGCGCGCGGGATCATGACCGATCGCCACGGCGTCCCGCTGGTGACCAACGACCCTGGCGCTCAGCTGCTGGTCGCCCCCGCCCTCCTCACCCCCCACCCCGAGCGGATGGCCGCCCTGGCCCGACTCCTGGGGTGGCCGCTCCCGCAGCTCCGCGACCGCCTGCAGGGCCACCAGCTCGACCTCGCGCTCCCCCTGGCCGAGGTGCCCGAAGCCGTGGCCGGCCGGGTCCAGGCCGCGGGCCTTCCCGGGGTGGCGGTGGTGCCCTCCCAGCGCCAGCGGTACCCGTACGGGAGCCTCTTGGGCCCGCTGCTGGGGTTCACCGGCATCGCCTCCCGGCAGGACATGGCCGCCGACCCCAGCCTTCCCCTGGGGGCCGTGGTGGGCAAGGCCGGGCTTCAGCGCCAGTACGACGGCCTGCTCCGGGGCGCGGATGGGGAGGAGTGCTTCTACGTCGACCCCGCCGGCCATCCGGTGGCGGTGCGGAACCTGATCCCTCCCGTCCAGGGGGGCACGCTCCGCCTGAGCCTGGACCTCGGCCTCCAGCAGGCCGCCACCTCGGCCTTGGCTTCGGTCATGCACGGGGTGGCCGGCCAGGCCGCCGGCGACCTGGGCGCGGTGGTGGTCATGGACCCGCGCAACGGAGCCGTTCTGGCCATGGCCAGCCTACCCGCCTACGACGACAACGTGTACGGACCGCCGGCGGATCTGGGAGCGCTCCAGCGCCTGGCCGGCGCCCCCGGCGATCCCATGCTGGAGCACGCGACCCAGGTCGCCGCCCCGCCCGGGTCCACCTTCAAGCTGGTGGTCGCCGCCGCCGACGCCGTGTTCGGGGTCATCCCCCCCGCCCAGGTCATCCCCACCGGCTACACCTTCACCTTCGGGGGGCACACCTTCCACGGCTGGGGTCCGCTGCCGCCTCAGAACCTGTCCCAGGCCATCGCCTGGTCCAACGACGTGTACTTCTACAAGCTGGCTCTGGCGCTGGGCCCGGATCGCATCCATCAGGTGGGGAGCCAGCTCGGGGTCGGCCGGCCGACCGGGATCGATCTGCCCGGGGAGAGTCCCGGCTTCCTGGGCACGCCCGACGTCGTCGCCCGGATGGGCGAGACCTGGTATCCCGGAGCGACCGTGATCCTGGGCATCGGCCAAGGCTACGTGGTGGCGACGCCCCTCCAGGACGCCTGCTGGACGGCGGCCGTGACCACGGGCGTGCTGCCGGTGCCGCACCTGGGCCTCGCCTACCAGGGCGACCCGGGCCAGTTCATCGCTATCTCCACCGCAGCGGGGACGCCCCTGCCCTTCGCCGGCGAGCTGGGCCCGGTGCGCGCCGGCATGCTGGAAGCCGCCCGCGGCGGGACCGCGGCCGGCCTCGGGCCGCTGCCGGTGCCGGTCGGCGCCAAGACGGGCAGCGCCGAGGACCCCGCGGCCCCGGGCACGCACGTCGACGCCTGGTACACGGCGGCGGCGCCGCTCGACAACCCCGAGGTGGTGGTGACGGCGTTCGTGCGCGGGGGCGGCGAGGGCAACCTGACCGCGTTGCCGGTGGTCCGTGACGTCCTGCGCTATTACTTCGCCAACCGCGACCGTATCCAGTCGTCACCGCCGACGATGGCGCCCTTCCCCGCTCCGGGGGCCTGAACCGTCGGGCCCGGGGCGGCCGGGGTGCGTGGGATGGCGGAAGGCCGGCGGTCGGGGACCGGCCCGCCGCGGGGTGCGGTGACGGAGAGGAGATGGCCTGGGGTCGATCCCCCCAACCCGTTGACGGGCCATCTGCGGCTTGCGCCCGAGGCACGCCCCGGCCGGAGGGCGGTCGGAGGCCGGAGCCGGGCCGGGCGCCGCTCGGCCGGTCGAGGGGCGCCCGCGCTGCCGCCGATCGGCTGGACGCGCGGTGCCCGGGCAGGGCGAAGAGGCCGGTTCGGAGTGGGCTCCGGGGGCGGGCTTCCTGCTGGCACGACGGCGCCTCCGGTGCGGCGCGGGGAGGGGGCTCAGGGGTGAGCTGGGAGGGGTCGTGGCCGCCGCCCGGCCGCTGCCCGGGCGGCGGTCGCGCCCGAGGGCAGGCCGTTGGGGGCTCGCCGGCGCCGCCGGGCCATGGCCCCGCTCCTCCCCGGAAGCGCCCGGGTCGAGCGAGGGGTGCGGCAGCGGTCGTGACCCGGCCCGGGACGGCCGCTCGAGTGTGGGCGACGCTCTCCCCGGTGCGGGCGGTCAGTCGCCGGGGATCGGCTCCAGCTGCAGCTCGGTCTGGGTGGCGGCGGGGGCACGGCGCCGCCGACGGGAGGACCCATTCTCGTCCTCGGCTCCGCCGGCGTCGGGCGTCGCCGAGCGGGCCGTGCGTCGCCGCCGGGCCGGCTTCGCCCCCGGCTCGGCCGGCGCGGGGGGCTCCTCCGGGGTCAGGCCGTCGCGCTCGGGCGGGGCCTCGGCCCCCGGCCCGGGGGTCGAGGCCAGGTCCTCGCCGCCGGTGGCGGGACCGACCTCCGCGGTCGAGGTCTGGCCGTCGGCCGCCGGGGCGGCGCGTCGCCTGGCCCTGGTGGCCCGGGGACGGGGCTCGGGCTCGGCCGGAGGCGGGGCAGAGACGGGTGGCGGAGGGGTGGGCTCGGCGGGGGGCGGCTGCGTCGAAGCCGGCTCGGGAGGGGAAGGCGGGACGGGAGCCGGCTCCGGGGCGGTCGCCTCGGTGGGGGCCGGCTCCGAGGCGGTCGCCTCGGCGGGGGCCAGCGGCGCCGCCTGCTCCCGCCGGCGCTTGCGACGACTGCGCCGGCGCTCGCTG
>Ga0209810_1005709_pt1 | contig 11104 bp, 7 predicted proteins | sample Coa_R1_7_FD_187159 | JGI IMG/M metagenome (GOLD analysis project Ga0209810, IMG submission 187159) | Surface soil microbial communities from Centralia Pennsylvania, which are recovering from an underground coalmine fire - Coalmine... | ecosystem: Environmental > Terrestrial > Soil > Unclassified ...
CGGCGTGTAGTTATCGACGAGTTGTGGAGTGCCGGCTTGGTCGTCGACCTCCACCAGGTACGGTCGCTGATTGGGGTCGCCGATGGCATTGACGAGTGTGCCGATCGCTAGGGATGCATTGGCAGCGAAGCTGGCCGAGTCGGCCGTTTGAAACTTGAATACACAGGCTCCGCCGGCGTAGGGAATCGTCTGCACCGTCTCGATGGTCAGCGACGCTTGCGCCGTTTGCGCCGCATGAGCCGCCGAATTGCACGCTCCCTTGCCAAGCGGGGAGACACTCGGCGTGATTCCCACGGGGTCCGTAGCGTAGCCCTGCAACGGAGAGCCCCTGGCGTCGAGGTATTGGACAGAATCAATCGGAGTCTGGCCGCTCGTGCTCATTGAGTCGCGTACCGCATACGCGAGAATTTGAGCCTCAAAGGTTGCGCTAACAGCGGACGGCTCATCTGGAGCCACCAGCTTCACGCTGATAGTCGATCCGTTCACGGAGGCAGAAAGGATGCGGCCGTCGCCGAAGGCGCTTTGGACCTGCGAGACAATCTTGTCGAGCCCCTGTCCCCCGCTCGCTGTCGCCGTGATCGCGGCGGCCGTCCCTCCCGACGCTAGTGCAAGAGCGAGACCCCAACGCACGGCACGCGCGCGGAACATCGGCGGGCCAGGAGACTGACTCGGCGCAGGTGGGCCAGCCAGTCGGCTAGCCATAAGCGGGGTCCCGCAGCGTGCGTTGCGTACACGTAGGCCCGGTGCCGAGTTTGCTCATTGGGAGCTGGCACATCAGCCCGAGACTCGCGAAGAAGATCCATCTCGTCGCTCATCGTCACATCTCCTCAACCGCGCTTGGCACGATCCGTCGCTTCTATTTTCCCGATGCCGTCCAAACGGTTCCGAAGATGATCGCGAGCACGGCTAAGGCGCGACTTGACAGTCCCGAGCGGCAGCGATAGCGCCTCCGCGATCTCCGAGTCGCTGAGCTGAGTCCATGCGTGCAGTAGAAGAACGTCTCGCTCAGCGGGTCGCAAGTCCGCGAGCGCTGCCGCTACGGCCGTCTTGGCTACCTGCCCATCGACTCGTCCCGCTGAGGCGTCGGCCCCGTAGGCTTGGTCGACACCAACGCGCGCGAAAACCCGCAACATCCGGCGCTCCGCGCACTCGACCAGCTCGGCGTCGTCCTGAAGTCGGCGACCGAGCCGTTCGACACCGGCTCCCCCGCAGGCCGGATGATGCTGCAGATGCTCGGCGTGTTCGCCGAGTTCGAACACGCCACCATCGTCGACCGCGTCACCGCAGGGTTGGAACGCCGCGTCCGCGAAGGCAAATGGATGAGCGGCCGCACCCCCTACGGCTACACCCGCGACAAGAACACCAAGCTGCTCGTTCCCGACCCGGTCAAGGCGCCGGTCGTGCGCCGCATCTTCCACCTGTACGCGGAGGGCAAGCTCGGCACCACCGCCATCGCCCGCACCCTCGACGCCGAAGGCGCACCGCCGCCGCGCAAGCAGGGCTGGTCGCCGAACGCGCTGCAGCTGATCCTCGCCAAGCCCGCCTACCGCGGTCTCGTCCGCTGGAACGGCGACACCCACCCCGGCCTCCACGAACCACTCGTCGACGAGGAGACGTTCGAGGCCGCGCAAGAGATCCTCAAACGGCGCGGCGAAGACGCGTCGCTCCGTCGCGGCAACCCGTCCGACTTCCTGCTCTCCGGGCTCGTGCGCTGCCACCACTGCGGACGCGCCTACGTCGGCACCAGCGCGCACGGACGAAACGGCCGCTACACCTACTACGCTTGCTCGGCCCGCTACAAGTACGGCCCGAGCAAATGCAACGGCGACCGGCTCCCCAAAGACCGGCTCGAAGCCGCCGTCCTCACCCAGCTCGCCGACCTCTACCGCGACGGCCACGTCATCAAGAAAGCCCTCGCCGACGCAGCAACCGTCATTGAAAGCGAGCGGCCGCGCGTCGAAGAGCAGCTCGCCTCAACCCGCGCGGAGGTCACACGCGTCGAGGCGAAGCTGGAGCGCTACTTCGTAGCCTTCGAAGACGGCAGCCTCTCACCCGCCGACTGCCAGGACCGGGTCCGCGGCCACCGCGCGCGCCTGGACGTCCTGTGCGACCAGGAAGCCGAACTCGCCGACAGCCTCGGCACACAAGCGCACACGCCGCCCGACACGGCCGCCCTCACCGGCCTCGCCGACCAACTCGAAGGAATCCTCGCCAGCGAGAGCCCCGAGCAGGCGAAAGAGCTACTCCGACTGCTTGTCAACGAGATCCAGGTGCACGACCGCCGCCGGATCATCCCCATTTACAGGATTTCGGCGGCGGTTCGCGCAACACCTCGTAAGGTGGGCGGTACAGGGCTCGAACCTGTGACCTCCTGCGTGTAAGGCAGGCGCTCTCCCAGCTGAGCTAACCGCCCGCGCGCGCCGAGGGTACCCGTCACGGGCTCCGCCCGGTCGGCGAGCCAGGCGGCGAGACGGGCGAGCGCGAGCGCCCCCACGGCGAAGGCGGCGAGGAATGCGAGCGCGTTGAGCACCACCTGGGCGTATCCGTGCTGCGAGACGTCGACGAACGGATAGGGGTACCACCCTACGGCCCACCCTCGGATCAGCGTGTAGGCGAACCAGGCGGTGGGGTAGGCGAGCCAGCCTCCGGCCACCTTCCAGCCGAGCCGGCTGCGCGGCGGATCCGCGAGCCAGTCCACGACGGCGGCGGCCGGGATCACGTAGTGGACGGTCGAATTGACGAGCGCGTTGTGCGTGTCGAGCTGCTCCTGCAAGCCCGAGAGGAACACGGCGAAGACGACGCCGGTAATCGCGATGTAGAAGGTGGTCGCTCGAAGGCCCTCGACCGTTCCTCGCCGCGGACGACGGCGGCCAGCACGAACGTCGCCGCGGCCAGGATGTTCGACTGGATCGTGAAGAAGCTGAAGAAGTTGCCGGCTCCGCGGAAGCTCGGGTGCCCCTGCAACCGCGCGAGCTGGTACGTGATCGCGACGGCGCCGAGCGTCGCGGCCGACACCCGCAGCACGTCGTGCAGGCGCCCGCCCACGCCCCGCCCTAGCGCCGCTCGAGCGTCAGTGCTGCACTGTTGATGCAGTAGCGGAGCCCGCTGGGAGCGGGTCCGTCGCGGAAGACGTGTCCGAGGTGGCCGCCGCAGCGCGCGCAGAGCACCTCCGTGCGCACGAGGCCGTGGCTCGTGTCGAGCTGCTCCTCGACGGCCCCCGCGGTCGCCGGCTGGGAGAAGGCCGGCCAGCCGCAGCCGGAGTCGTACTTCGCGTCCGAGTCGAACAGCTCGGCGCCGCAGCCCGCGCAGCGGTAGCTCCCCGGCTCGAACACCCGCTCGTACAGGCCGCTGAACGGCGGCTCGGTGCCCTTCTCGCGCAGGACGTGGTACTGCTGCGGCGTCAGCCGCGCGCGCCACTCCTGCTCCGTTCTCTCGACCTTCGTCACGCCTCGAGGCTAGCGCTCGGGCGCCCCTGCCGGCTCGGCCGCCGGCTCGCGCCCGAAGATCCGCCGGTAGGAGTCGAGGCCGTGGCTCGTCGGTTGCGGCGCGCCGGGGACGACCCGGAACGTGCGGACGCCGTCCGGCAGGCGCTCGGCGCGCAGGAACAGCGTCGCCGGCAGCGCCTGGACGCGGCGGGCGAGCTCGTACATGTGCGTCACATAGGCGACCCGGACGCCGTCCTCGACGAGCGCCTGCACCACCTGGCGGGCGATCTCCGACCCTTCGGCCTCGTTGGTCGAGGCGAACGACTCGTTGCACAAGAGCAGGGCGCGCGGCCGGATCACGCCGGCGATCTCGCTCATGCGGCGCAGCTCCTCGTCGAGCTTGCCGCTGCGCAGGGCGGCGTCCTCCTCGCGCTTGAAATGGGTGTAGACGCCGCTCGAGACGCTGGCCCGGAACGCCTCGGCGGTGACGAAGATGCCCGCCTCGAGCATCAGCTGAGCGGTGCCGAGGCTGCGCAGGAAGGTGGACTTGCCGCCCTCGTTGGCGCCGGTCACGACGAGCAGGCGCCTGCCGTCGGCGTCGAGGTCGCTGCCGACGACCGCCGAGCCGGAGTGGAGCGCGAGCGACGCGTCGCGGAGGTCGCGGGCATGCAGCGCCCACTCGTCCGGCTCGGCCACGTCGGGCAGGACGAGCGGCACCCCCCGTTCCGTCAGCCGCTCGGCCAGGTTGACGCAGGCGAGGTAGAAGCCTGCCTCCTGCTGCAAGGTGCGGAAGAAGGCGAGGACGTGGTCGGTCGCCTGGGCGAGGGCGTTGGCGACGTGGGCGAGACCCCGGTCTCGCAGCTCGGCGAGCGCCCGCAGCGCGTACTCGTCGCGGGGCGAGACCGAGAAGCTCAGGCCGCGCGGCAGGTCGGGCGTCAGCCGTCCGAGCAGGCCGCTTCCTCGCGGCCGCCGCAGCACGTAGTCGCAGCCGCGGCCGGAGGGGCCGACCCTGGCGCTGAGCAGCACGCCGTCGCGGAACTGCAGCTCGCGGAGCCGCTCGTGGAGCACGCGGAGGTAGGCGTCGTCGAGCTCCCGGCGCAGCGAGGCGAAGAAGGCCCGCAACCCCTCCGAGGCGACGTCCCCGTGGTGCGCGTCGGCAAGCGAGCGAAGCTGCTCGAGCAGGCCGACGAGCAGCTCGAGCATGGCGAGCGCCTTCTGGCGCTGCGTATCCGGCGTGTCGCGGAACCAGAAGAAGCGCGTCGTCTTCTTCGCCTCGACGCCGTCGCTCGCCAGCTCGTATAGCCTGCGGACGAGGTCGGGGCGGGCGAGGAAGTCGGCCAGTACGCCCTGCCGGTAGCGGATCGCGGCCGGCTCGGCGGGGCCGGTCAGCAGCGCATGGCGGGCGAGCTGCCGGAGCAGGGGGTCGCCCCCTGCCATGGCGCTCAGCAGCGCGTCGAGGCCGAGGTCCTGCACGAGCGCCTCGGCGTTCGGGCGCAGCGGCTGCTCGAGGTCGAGCTCGCGGTCGCGGTACAGCAGGCGCACCATCATCGTGCGAGGCGCTCCCGGAGGCGGCGGTACGAGAGGCCGTACTTCTCGGCGAGCGCGGCGGCGAAGGCGCGGCCGTCGGCCGGCTGGCGCACGATCCGGAACGTCCGGAGCGACGGGTCGGCCGGATCGACCTCGGCGACCATGCTCACGGTCGCCTCGCCCAGCGAGGCGAGCTCGTCGACGAAGGTCACGCAGACGCCGAGGCAGCCGATCTCCACCAGCGTCCCGAGCACCTCCCTGCCGAGCACGACCGCGTCGGCGAGCGAGGTCGCGGAGAAGATCTCGTTCAGGATCACGAGGCTGTCGCTCGTCGCCTGTTCGAGGATCGCCTTCAGCCGCAGCAGCTCGTCGTCGAGCTTGCCGCGGAGGCTGGCGACGTCCTCTTGCCGCTCGAAGTGGGTGAAGATCTCGTCGGCGAGAACCAGCCGCGCCCGCCGGGCCGGCACCGGGGCGCCGATCCGCGCGAGCTGGTGCAGCTGCCCGACCATGCGGGCGAAGGTCGTCTTGCCGCCCTGGTTGGGCCCGCTGACGACCAGGATCCGTTCCGGATCGTGCAGCGCGACGTCGTTGGGGACGATCGGGGCGGCGTCCCGCTGGCGCTGCAGGGCCAGGGCCAGGTCGTAGGCGCCCTCGGCCTCGATCTCGTGCGAGTCGGCGCAGACCTCGGGCAGGCAGCAGGCGAGGCCGCGGGCTCGCAGATCGTCGACCTGCTCGAGCCAGGCCAGGTAGAACTGCGCCTCCCGCTCGACGCGGGCCACGGTCGGGTGGACGACGTCGCGCTGCTGCCGCCAGAAGGCGTCGAGGGCGGCGAACTGGCGCGGGAAGAGCTTGGCCACGCGGCGGGCGATCTCGGCTTCGACCAGGTCCATGGCGCCGCTGTCGGGCGGGAGCGCGAGATGGTCGGCGGCCGGCTCCCGGCGGAAGCGGGCGAACGTCTCCTCGACCTCCTGCGTGTAGTCCCGCTCCCCGTCGTAGCGGCCGACGCTGACCCGGTTGCCTTTGATCCGCACCGTGTAGCGCACCTGGTCGAGCTGCTCGAGGACGCTGCGCGCGTCGCCGGCCAGCCGCTCGAACGCGGGCGAGCCCGTGTACTCGGCGAGGAAGGCCCGCAGGCCGCGCAGGCCCCGCGAGGCGGGCTCGGCGGCCTCGAGGGCGGCGGCGAGCGCGGCGATCGCCTCCGTGTAGCGGGTCGCCGCCTCGAGCAGGATGTGCTGCTTCTCCAGGCGGTACTCCTGGCTGCGGGCGAGCTCGAGGTAGCGGCGCACGCGCAGCTCCTGCTCGCAGAAGGCCTCGAGCGCCGTCCGCAGCTCGTGGCGCTCGAGGTCGCGGAAGACCTCGTGCCGGTACTCGACCTCGTCGACCGTCCGCAGGGGCAGCGAGAAAAGCGGCTCCAGCCGGTAGCCCTTGCGCCGACCGGCGACCGCGGCCACGACGACGTCGAAGTTGAGGTCGCGGAAGCAGCTCGGCTCCTCCTCCGGCTCGGGACGGGCTTCGGCTGGGAAGAGGAGGCTCTCGAAGCCGTCGCTCACGGGCGGCCTGCGCGCTCCGGCTCGGGTTCTGCGGCGGCGAAGACGCGGCGGTACGCGTCGTCGCCGTAGCTCGTCGGCAGCGGCTCTCCCTCCTGCAGGCGGAAGGGCCGCTCGCCGTCGCGTCCCCGCTCGGCGCGCAGGAAGAGCGCCGAGCCCAGCCGCTCCTCGTAGAAGCCGCGTGCGAGCTCGTAGAGGTGGGTGACGTAGACGACCTTCAGCCGCCGTTCGAGCAGCGCCCGCACGATCTGGCGCGCGATCTCGGAGCCTTCCCGCTCGTTGGTGGAGGCGAAGGACTCGTTGCACAGGAGCAGGCCGGCGGGCCTGAAGCGGCCCGCGAGCTCGCGCATCCGCCGCAGCTCCTCCTCGAGCTTGCCGCCCCGCATCGTCTCGTCCTCCTCGCGCTTGTAGTGCGTGAACACGCCGCTGCAGACGTTGGCCCGGAACTCGCTCGCGCCGACGAACATCCCGGCTTGCAGCATGAGCTGGGCGAGGCCGATCGCCCGCAGGAACGTCGACTTGCCGCCCCGGTTCGCTCCGGTGATCATGACGAGCGCCTTCCCGTCGGCGTCGACGTCGTTCCCGACGGTGCGCTGCTCGAGCTGCAGGGCGAGGGAGACGTCGTAGAGGCCGCGGCCCGCGAGCGAGACCGCGCTCGGCGGCAGGGGCTCCGGGAAGCAGGTCGGCTCGCCCTTGCTCGCAAGCCGCTCGTGGAGGTTGAGACAGCCGAGGTAGAAGGCGAGCTCCAGCTTGAGCATCGTGAAGAAGCTCCGCACGTGCTCGGCCGACTCGGCGAGCGCCGAGGCGACCTCGTTCAGTCCTTTGGCGCGCAGGTCCTCGAGCGCCCGGGCCCCGGCTTCGTCGCGCGGATGGATCTGGAAGCTGTAGCCGGAGGAGCGGCGGCCGCGGAAGACGCGCTCCGCCCAGCCTGGCTCGCGCTCCCGCCGCACCACGTAGTCCCGCCCCTTGAACCCCTTGCCGAGCCGAGCGGTCTGCAGCAGGCCGTGCTTGAACTCCAGCTCGCCGAGGTGCCGCTCGACGGCGGCGAGGTACTCGTCGTCCAGCTCCGCCTGCAGCATCGAGAAGAAACGGCGGAAGCCCGTGGAACGAACGTTCGCCTGCTCCTGCTCGGCCAGCCGGCGCAGCCGCCGGAGCACGTCGAGGTGCAGCGAGAGCACGTCGAGGGAGCGGCGCAGGACCATGCTCGGCGTCGCCCCGCTCCACAGCGAGCCGGCCTGGCGCTCGGCCATGACCCCTTCCTGGGCGAGCTCGTAGAGCTGTCGCACGAGCTCGGGCCGTGCCAGGCAGTCGGCGAGGACCTGTTGGCGGTAGCGGATCGCCTCGGGCTCCGCGAGCGGGGAGAGCACGACCCGCCGGGCCGTCTCGTACAGGTAGTCGTCGCCGGCGGCCATCGCCTGCCAGACGCTCTCGAGCTCAAGGTCTTGCGTGAGGAGCTCGTTCGGCGTCGCGGGCGCCGGCTCGGCGGCGGGTCGCCTCGCCCGCTCGCGCTCCAGGTTCCGCTTCGTGTTCTCGATCGCGAACGGATTCGAGCTCGACTCGACCATCGCCCGGAACACCGCGTCCTGCAGCTCCGGCTCGAGGACGAGGTCGTGGTCTCGGTGCAGGAGGTAGACCTTCATGCGGGGATCGTCTCCAGCAGCCGTTCGTACGTCAGGCCGTACTTCTCGGCGATCGCCCAGGCGTAGGCGGCCCCGTCGGCCGGCATCCGCACGATCTCGAACGTCCGCTGGGCGGGGTCGTCGGGAACGACCTGGGCGACCAGGCTGACCGTCGCCTCGCTGAGCGAGGCGAGCTCGTCGACGAACGTCACGTACACGCCGAGCGCGCCGAGCTCGATCAGCCGCCGCAGCACGCGGGCGCCGACGGAGCGGGCGTCGGCGAGCGTCGTCGAGCTGAAGGTCTCGTTCATCACGACGACGCTGCGCGCAGTCGCCTGCTCGAGCACGGCCCGGGCTCGCACGAGCTCGTCCTCCAGCTTGCCGCGCAAGGTCGCCACCTTCTCCTCCCGCTCGAACAGCGTGAACACCCGGTCGGGCAGCCCGAGCCGCGCGCTCGAGCCGGGGACCGGGAGCCCGAGGGCCGCCAGGTAGTGGAGCTGGCCGACCATGCGGGCGAAGGTGGTCTTGCCGCCGTTGTTGGGGCCGGTGACGACGGCGATCCGCTCGGGCTCGCGCAGCCGGAGGTCGTTCGTCACGACGGCGGCGTCCTCGCGGGCGGCCTTGACCGCCAGGGCGAGGTCGAACCCGTCGCAGACGACCGTCTGCGGGCAGCGCGCCAGCACGTGCGGGTAGCAGAAGCGCAGCCCGCGGGCGCCGAGCCGCTCGGCGAGGTCGAGGTAGGCGAGGTAGACCTGCACCTCGCGGTCGAAGCGGGCGACGGTCGGGTCGAGGAACTCGCGCTCCCGCTCGCAGAAGGCGGCGAGCCGGGCGAAGAGGCGGCGGTGGAGCCTGGCGACCAGCTCGAGGATCCTGGCCTCCACGTGGTTCAGGTCGGGGAACTCGGTCAGCTGCGCGCGGAAGCTACGGGCCGCTCCCTGCTCGAACCTGGCGAACGTGGCCTTCACCTCGGCCCGGTAGTCGGCCTGGCCTTGCGGCGCCTCCACCGTCACCTTCGCGCCGTGGATGTGGATCGCGTACTCGACGTCGGCCAGCGCCTCCTGCAGGGCGCCCGCCTCCGCGGCCCGGGAGCGGAAGGCCTCGGAGGCCGCGTAGGCGCCGACGAGCTCCCGCAGGCCGCGCAGGGCGCGCGACTCGAGGTCGAGCTCGGCGAGGGCGCTCGCGAGCGCGGCGACCGCCCGGCTGTAGACGGCGATCGCGTCGAGCAGCCAGGCCTGCTGCTGGAGCGGGTGGCGGAGCGTCTGCGCCTGGCCGAGGTGCTCGCGCATCCGGCGCAGCTCGGCGGTGAAGCGCTCGACCGGCTCCCGCACCTCTGGCCGCTCGAGCTCGCGGCAGGCCTCGTGCCGGTAGCGGACGGCGTCCTCGTCGCCGAGGGGCAGATAGAAGTAGGGCTCGAGCTGTTGCTCGGGCCGGGCAGCCGCCAGCTCGGCGACCACCTGGTCGAGGTTCAGGTCGCGGAAGCACTCCGGCTCGGACGCGGCGGCGACGTCGGCGTCGCGTTGCCCGTCCCGAAAGAGGACGCTCTCGAACCTCCCGTGCCGGCTGTCGAGCTTCCCGTGCTGGCTGTCGCGGTCGTCTGCGTGCATCGGCCTCCACCGAAGGTTCCGCTTCCGGTAGAAGCCATCAGCCGCGCGGGCGGTTCTGGGCGGGCTTCATCGCCGCGGCCCTCAGTGTAGCCCGGCCGGTCGCCGTCCCCGGGCAGCGCGACGGAGATACCCGTGCGCGCACCGGTGCACGCACGCGACGCGAACCCGCGGCATCCCTGACTCGCATGACCCGCGGGGTTGAGCCAACCCGTTGGTGCCACCCGACCCGGCATGCCCCCAACGGGATTCGAACCCGTGCTACGGCCTTGAAAGGGCCGCGACCTGGACCGCTAGTCGATGGGGGCGGCGCCTGCCCAGGCTAGCCGCTGGCGACGAGCGGAGATACCCGGCGATGCCCGGCAGCCAGGCCTACGACCCCTGCGGTGTCTCCACGGTGTGCTGGGCGCCTCCGGGTTGCTGAGCGCTCTCGTCGCCCGGCTCAGCCTGACGTGGGGTGGAGGGGGAGGATCAGGGGCGGGCGGGGCTTCTGCTGGAAGTTGAAGTCGCGGGTCAGGTCGCCGAGGATCGGTGCTGTCTCGCGGACGTCCGGGCGGGGGTCGGGGCGGCCGTCGGTGCGGGGGTCGAGCCGCTGGCCGCCGAGGAAGTCGTCCTCGATGAACTTCAGGTAGGCGTCGAAGCTCAGCACCTGGTGGTCGATGTAGCCCCGCCTCGCGTAGGGGCTGATCACGAGCGCGGGGACGCGCAGCCCGTAGCCCTGGCCGTCCACGACGGGCGGCTTGACGTGGTCGTAGAAGCCGCCCCAGTCGTCCCAGGCGAGGAAGATCGCGCAGCTCTTCCAGTCCGGTCCGCGCATGACGGCGTCGACGAGGCGCGTGACCCAGGTCTCGCCCTGTGCGATCGAGGCTCCCGGGTGGTTGCTGTCGGCCCAGTTCGGCGTCACCCAGGAGACGGCCGGCAGGGTGCCGCGTGCGGCTGCCGCGAAGAAGCGGCGCAGCGGCACCTGCGCCTGCGCGAGCTGGCCGTCCTGACGGACATCGGTGAAGTCCGGGAGCGTGTCCCAGAAGCCGGGCGTGTTGGGCCCGGCGAGGCGCGTATAGCACGTGATCGGCCCGGTGAGGCAGTCGGGCGCGGCGCCGCGCTCGACGTACGAGGCCCACGAGACGTGGTGGGCGTGCAGCAGCCAGGTCACGTCGGTCCAGCCGTAGAGCGGCCCGTGCGGGTAGCGCCGCAGCGTCGAGCTCGGGCCCGTGCCCGGGCCGGCGAGGTTCGTGCTGCAGGTCGCGGCCCGATAGGGATCGCTGCACCGGGCCGACCAGCCGGAGACGAGCCACAGATGCGACGGCAGGCTCCAGCCCCAGTTGGGCTCGAACATGTGATCCTGGAGCACGAAGTTGCGGGCGTACGCCCAGTAGTTCGGGAGC
>Ga0209810_1005710_pt1 | contig 11104 bp, 9 predicted proteins | sample Coa_R1_7_FD_187159 | JGI IMG/M metagenome (GOLD analysis project Ga0209810, IMG submission 187159) | Surface soil microbial communities from Centralia Pennsylvania, which are recovering from an underground coalmine fire - Coalmine... | ecosystem: Environmental > Terrestrial > Soil > Unclassified ...
CGACATGTGATCCTCGAGCTCGTCGGCAAAGCGGCTCCACGGCGCCTGATGGCTCGGCCGCTCGTCGAGGACACGCCGAATGTGAGCCGCGAGCGCGATGTAGGTGAGCAGATGATGAGCGAAGAGGCGCTTGCGTTCATCGGTATCGGCTTCCGCGAAGCGCCTGCCTTCGGGATTGAGCCGGATGTCGCCGCCCGCCACCTCGACAAACCTGAGCATCTGCAGCGTCTCGGCGACGGGGAAAAGATCGTCGATCTCCATGTTCAGCGACGCGGCAATGACCGGAAGGTCGGCTTGACCGCCGTAAGGCGGCGCAGCGATCGTTTCGAGCAGGCCGGATAAAAGATTCGATGATACGCGGGGCAGGATCGTACCGATGCCGGCTCCCGCGATGCGCTCGGGCCGCGCGGCCGGTCGCTCGGGAGTGCGGGTGGCGGTCAGTTCTACATACGTGCGCTCGACCAGGTCGCGGAAGCGCGGATCGAGCCGGTCCCGCGGGTGGGTGAGGTCGACCTTGATCTCGCTGACAATGCGCCCGGGATTGGTCGCGAAGACGAGCACCCGGTCGCACATGAGGACGGCCTCTTCGATGTTGTGCGTAACGAGGATCACGCCTTTTATTGGCAGTTTTCCCCTGGACCAAAGTTCCAGGAAGTCGGTTCGCAGGGTTTCGGCCGTCAGCACGTCCAGGGCCGAGAACGGCTCGTCCATGAGAAGAATATTGGGATGGACGACCAACGCCCGGGCAAAGCCGACGCGCTGTCGCATACCGCCCGAGAGTTCGCGTGGGTAGGCAGATTCAAACCCGTCGAGGCCGATCATATCGATGGCCGCAATCGCGCGGCGGCGGGTCTCCTCGCGTGGCAAGCCGAGCGCCTCGAGTCCGAGCTCGACGTTTTCAAGAACCGTAAGCCAGGGAAAGAGTGCGAAGCTCTGGAACACCATGGCGATGCCGGGCGGCGGGCCTTCGAGGGGCCGACCCAGATAGGTGATCGAGCCGCCCGCCGGCCGGCTGAGTCCCGCGATCAGGCGCAGGAGCGTCGACTTTCCCGAGCCGGACCGGCCGAGCAGACCGACGATTTCGCCCTCGCGCAGCGTGAGGTTTATGTCGTCGAGAACAAACAGCTCCCCGCCATCCGGCTTGGAGAAGCTCTTGCGAATGCTTTGGACCTCGAGCAGCGGCGCGGCATCCATGACGCGGATTCCCTTCACGCCAGACGGAACCTGCGCTCGGCGTGACGATAGAGCGGTCGCCAGAACAGTCGATTGAGGACAACGACGAAGAGGCTCATCACGGCGACGCCAAGGACGATGCGATGAATGTCACCCTTCTCCGTCGCATCGGCAATATAGGCGCCGAGGCCGTATGCCTGCAGCCTGTCCCGGCCCCAGCTGACCACTTCGGCGACGATGCTGGCATTCCAGGAGCCGCCGGATGCGGTGATCGCGCCGGTGACGTAGAAAGGGAAGACCGCCGGAAGCGCGATTCTGCGCCACCACAGCCAGCCACGGAGGCGTAAATTCTTTGCAATATCGCGCAGCTCGCTCGGTATGCCCGACGCGCCGGCAATGACATTGAACAAAATGTACCACTGTGTGCCGAGGATCATGAGCGGACTCAACCAGATGTTCGGATCGAGCCGAAATGCCACGATGGTCGACACCGCGAAGGGAAAAAACAGGTTGGCCGGGAACGCCGCCATGAATTGAGCAGCCGGTTGTGCAACGCGTGCCACGCCCGGGCGAAGTCCGATCCAGACTCCGATCGGCACCCAAATCAAGCTGGCAATGGCCAACAGCACGAACACGCGGGCCATCGTCGCAAGACCGCAAAGGAACGCTCTGCCCACCTCTGCGGAGGAAATGCCGGTCGACACGAATTGTGCCACCTTCCAGAGAGCGAACGCCGCGACCGCGATCACGGCCGTATGCCAAAGCCGATCGATCGCGTGGACAGTTCGCTCGTCCGTTGTAGTGGTTTTGGCTCGCTTGGGCGGGCGTGACGCGACCCGGTAGGTCCATCGCCAGGCCACGACGAGCGGCGCGGTCGCTTCGGCGATGAGCCGCGAGCGAGTGAGCATCGTCAATACCCAGGAACGTGGCGGGGGAAGGCCAGTTTCGCGTTCGAAGCGAAACCGGTCCGCCCAGGCGACAAGCGGTCTGAACAAGAGCTGGTCGTATGTCAGGATGACCAGGAGCATGGCGGCGATAGCCCAGCAAATGGCGCCGAGATCGCGATGTTCGATGGCGAGGGCGATGTAGGACCCGATGCCGGGCAGCGTGACGGTCGTCCCGCCGACACTGATTGCTTCGGAGGCCACAACAAAGAACCAGCCGCCCGACATCGACATCATCATGTTCCACACCAGCGCCGGCATTGCGAACGGCACCTCGATACGCCAAAAGCGCATCCATGGGTTGATCCGGAACGAGCGCGCGACCTCGGTTAGCTCTTCGGGGATTGTCCGCAACGACTGATAGAAGCTGAATGCCATATTCCAGGCTTGGCTGGTGAAAATGGCGAAGACGGCGGCAAGCTCCGCGCCCAGCATCACGCCGGGTGCGAGCGACATGAAGAAGACGACGGTCACCGAGATGAAGCCAAGGATTGGCACGGATTGCAGGATGTCGAGAAGCGGCAACAGGACGACCTCGGCACGACGGCTCTTTGCCGCCCAGGTTGCGTAGGTGAAGGTGAAGAGGATCGACAGCACCATCGCGGCCAGCATCCGCAGGGTCGTTCTTGCGGCGTATTCCGGCAGCATGGAGGGGTCGAGGGTGACGACATTCATACCCGGTTTGGGCAACGGTTGCAGGAGCTCGCGGCCCGTCTCGGCCAGAAAAACCAAGGCGCCGAGAACAAGAAGACAAGCGACGAGATCCCAGAAGCTCAGGATGCTTCTGCGCGCCCCGACGGCGACCGGCGGCACCACGCGCGTCATCGGCAGGCGCCCGAGGGGTTTGCGTGGCGGGACAGATGCGCGTCATCACGCATCCGCCGCGACACGGCGGAAGATCCGGACGATCCAGACACGACCTTGGGAATCATGCTTTGCTGCGCGCGTGTCCCGGGTGATTGTGCAAGAAATCTTCTTGACGCGGTTCTTTGTAACTCGGCACCGAGCCATCAAACGCGCGTGCGGCCAGTTTGCTTGGCTGCGCCGGGCGGTCAAGCCCAGCAGCCGCGCAGCCACGCGCCGCAGGTAGAGGGTCGTCTCGAGCTTCCGAAAGACGACGCCCAGCCGCCGCAGGCATGGTGAGGAGAGAGGCCGACGATGGCGTTAGGGCATCAGTCGTCCCCGTCCCGTACGCATTTGGCCTATTTTCGTTGGCGTGCGATGTGCTGGACCCCGTCGATTTCGAACGCGCCCATTCGGTCGTCGGCCATGATTGTTAGTATATCACATCATGTCAACGCCATGCGTCTCGTGCGATGCATGGTGCCGATGCGTCGAGCTTGCGCGGTGTCCGCGCCGTATGACATCGATATTTATGCGCGCGGCTCCCGCTGTGAAAGCAGGTAGGTCTGCAACGCGACCGCTCGATCACTGCATTCGATCAAGCGTTCGACAATGGTGAGCAGGAAACGGAATTCCTCCCGGCTCAAACCGCCGAACTCCACATCATTGACCTGCCGTTGCACGGGTGCGAGTTGTTCAAGGGCGGCATGACCCTTTGCGGACACTGTCAACGTCACACGGCGATGATCGTTCGAATCGACTTTTTTGTGAACGAGCCCAAGCTGTACCAGCCGTCGCACGGTCGTGGTAATGAAGGCTCCCGACAAATGCAGATGGTCGGCAACGCTTTTTACGTTGACATCGCCCTCGGTCGACAGATGCGCAATCGAGATGAGCGTCGTGTACTCGATGCCAGCAAGTCCTATGACCTTGGCGTGTCCGGCGCGAATACGCTGATGCCTTGCAAAGAATCCGAACAGACCATGTACCAAGCGGCGGAAGTCGCGGTCGCTCCCTCCTGTCAGCAATTCGGGGCGCGACGTCGTGAGCGGAAAGCGCGCGCGTTCCGCCCTGGCCGCCTTGCGGCCCACGTCGTCTGCCGGATTTTGTCGTTTTGCGCTCAGCGCCATTATTGTTCATTTCCTATGTGGCTTGACGGCGCGGCTTCCGGGTAATGTCCCGCTCGACCGCCGAGGAAAGTCTCAGAAACGATCGACTCGCTCAAGAGTTCGCGCGCCTTGCCCGAATAGACGACATTCCCTGTTTCCAACAGGTAGACACGGTCCGCCACTTTGAGTGTCTGCCGTGCTTTCTGCTCCACCAGCAGGACGGTCAACCCGCGCTGGCGAAGCTCGGTTATCAGTGAGAACACGCGGTTGACGAGTTTTGGTGCGAGTCCGAGCGACGGCTCGTCAAGCAGCAAAAGTCTCGGCCGGGCCAGCAACGCCCGCGCAATTGCGAGCATTTGCTGTTCGCCGCCGCTGAGCAGGCTCGCGAGCGTGCGGCGGCGTTCGGCGAGGACCGGGAAGCGCTCGAACGTCCGGTCAAGATCATCAAGCGCCGTGCGGCGATCCGGGCGAGTGTAAAAGCCCATCATCAGATTTTCTTCGACGGTCATTCGGCCGAGAATTCCGCGCCCCTCGGGCACGAGAGCAATGCCGGCCGCCACGTTGCGTTCTGCGATGTTCGGGTCCAAGGCATTGCCGCAAAAGTGAATTTCTCCCGCGAAGGGCACGAGGCCGGCGATGGCCCTTGCCGTACTGCTCTTGCCCGCGCCATTGGCACCGATCAGCGCGACGATTTCTCCCGCATTGACGTCAAGATTGATGCCGCGCACCGCCACGATGGGGCCGTAGCGCACTTCGAGGCGCCGGACCTCAAGCATCAGTCCTCTTCCCCGAGATAGGCGTCGAGCACCCGCGGCATGTGCCGCACCACCGCCGGAGGTCCGTCCGCGATCGCCTCGCCGAAGTCAAGGACATAGAGATAATCACAAAGGTTCATGACGAAAGTCATGTCATGCTCAATCAATAGGATCGTCAATCCGTTTTCGCGCAATCTCAATAGCAACGCGCGCACGTCAGCAGCTTCGTCAGTGTTCATACCGGCAACCGGCTCATCAAGCAACAAGAGCTTTGGATTGGCAGTAAGAGCACGTGCCATTTCCACCTTGCGCTGCGTTCCATAAGGAAGGGTGCGCGCAATTCGCCAGCGGACATCCTCAAGGCCCAGCAGGGCCAATACTTCGTCGGCACGGCGGCAGGCCGCAGGGTCAGCCCAACCGACAGGCAACAACCGCCGCAAGGCGACCTCCGTATGCGGTTGCGCCACCAACAAATGCTCCCAAACGCTCATGCCGGCAAAGAGGCGAATGTTCTGAAACGTTCGCGCGATACCAAGTCGCGCGATTTTGTGCGGAGGAAGACGCACGATGGATTCTCCCTCGAAGACCACGTCGCCTCCGCTTGCGCGATATGCGCCCGTGATAACGTTGAAAAGTGTGGTCTTTCCTGCGCCATTCGGACCGATGATACCGACTATTTGGCCACGCTCGACGGTGCAGGAGACCCCATCCAGCGCTTTGATCCCGCCAAAGTGCTTGGAAACGTTGATCAGCCGAAGCAAAGGTGACGCGGATGGCCCTTTCATGCCCTTCGCGCCTTAAAGATTGACCGCATAAACATCGCGCGGTCGAGCAATCCTTGCCGCCGGACGAGCAACACGAGAACAAGCAGGACGCCAAAAGCCGCGAGGCGCCAATCAGCAAAGAATCGTAGCGTTTCGGGAAGGAAAACCAGCAGTGCCGCACCCACGAGCGCTCCGATCGCGACGGTTGAGCCGCCAAGGATCACCGCCAATACAAAATCGATGGATCGCTCGAAGCCAAAATTGCCAGGTTCAATATAGATGTGGTGATGTGCGAACAGGCCGCCGGCGATAGCCGCAACCGCCGCACCGAAGCCGAAGGCAGAAACCTTTATTACGGTCGTATTGAGTCCGATGAACCCAGCGACCGTCTCGTCATCATGCACGGCGCACATCTCAAGCCATACACGGGAGCGTTCGAGCAGCGTTACCAGCAACAGGATGCTGCCGGCCCAGCCCCACACATAGACCGGGGAAACGTGCGCCATACCATGGAAGCCGCCGGCACCGCCCATGCTTTCGAGGTTGAGAAAGAAGCTGCGTACCATTTCACCGAAGCCGAGTGTTGCCATGGCGAGATAAATGCCTTTTAGGCGCAGCGCGGGGAAACCGATAACCACGCCCACCGCGCCGGCGACAACAGCTGCGAGAAGCAGTGCCACCATGAGCGGCAGCCCGATCTTCACTGTAAGATAGGATGCGACATAGGCGCCGATGGCCATGAAACCCGCATTGCCAAGCGAAAGCTGGCCGGTCGCCAGAATAATGTACACGCTTATCGCACCGAGCAGCAAAATGCCCACGTCGGCAAATAGAGCGGCGTAATACGTGGACATCAGACACGCAATCCCTGTTCGGTCGATGCGCCGCCCAGTATCCCTTGCGGACGCAGCAGCAAAATGAGGATCATGATGCCGTAAACCGTGAAATCGCGCACTGGCGCCCCACCATAGACCACGGTGAGCACCTCGAGGATTCCGATCAGCGGTCCCGCGAGCAGAGCGCCCCAGATGCGGGTCGTGCCGCCGACCACCATGACGGCAATCGCCTTGAGACCGGTTTCGACGCCGATGTAGGGGGTTACCGTCGCATAATGCAGGCCGATAAGCACGCCCGCCGCGCCGGCGAGCGCACCCGAAAGCGCGAAGGCGACCAGCGTCAATCGGCCTGCCCGTACGCCCAGCAGACGCGCCACCTCGCGATTTTCCGCGACCGCCCGCAAGGCACGCCCGATCGCAGTGCGTTGCACGATGAAGGCAAGCAGCGCGACCAACACTATGGTCACGCCGATAACGACGAGCTGCATCGCGCCAATGCTGATCGTACCCATGCTGAAACGCGTGTCGAACAGTTCCGGCGGCAGTTGCAAAGGATCCGAGCCCCATATGTTTGTGGCCAGATTCTGCAGGATGATGGAAAAGCCGAGCGTGCTCAGCATCGGCGCGATGACCGGCATGTCGCGCAGCGGCTCGTAGGCGATCTTCTCGATCACCATCGCTATGATCGTCGTTCCTGCCATTCCGGTTACGATCGCCAACGGCAGCGGTAACCCACGCGCGATGACGCTAAAGCCGAGATAGGCGCCGAACATAAAAAGCTCGGCGATCGCAAGATTGAGAACGCCGAGGATGCCCATGACGAGCGAGAAAGAAAGGGCGATCAGCGTGTATACCGACCCGAGCGTTACGCCGTTGACCAGTTGCTGCAGAAGCACAAAACACCCCGCAAATCCGCCGACTATCGACACCCCCGGGCCGTTGTAGATCTATCCTCGCCCCCGTCGGCAGCGGCAGCAGAGCCCGACCATATCGGTTGTCGCGCAGGATCTCGCTTGCGCATGCTGTGGCCGATTGGCAAAGGATTGTTGACTGGATTTGCGTGCCGTCGGCGGCAAAAGCCCTTAGCTCAGCAACCCTTGCCGTCAGCGGAGCTGCAACCGCGCACCTTCGTCTCCCAGACGCCGTTTTGTCCCTGGACGATATAGAAGGCCTTGATAGCGTCGCCGTCCTGGTTGAACGAGATCGGTCCTCCCAATCCCTCGAACCCATGCAAATTCGCCATGTGATTACGAATTTTCGTTCGATCCGCCGCCAAGTCCGCGGGTTTTCCCGTCACGCCTTCCTTCCTCACGCCGTCGAGATACATATTGACGATCTCGTAGATATTGGCGTCGTACATGCTCGGTTCGATGTCTTTCGGCAGGCCGGACGCCTGGCGCAGTAACGGTTGAAGTGCGCTCACGAACTTCTCCGCTTTCGGCGTCTTCATGGTGGCGTAAAATGTCGCGGGCGCGACGATTGGAATTTCCGGCGCCGCTTTGAGGATCGCAGAGGAGATGAGTTGGGTGGCACCCACCACCGGCTTCTCGAGTCCCTGTCGCTTCATCTCCCGGATCACCGTGATCGCCTGGCTGTAGTCGGCACTGACGACGACCCCATCGGGGTTGAGGCTTTTGAGCTTCGTTACCTGGGCGCTGACATCGAGGTCACCGGTATTGAAAGAAATCTGGTCATCACCGTTCGCGATCTTGATGCCATTTTCCTTAAGAACTGCAGGCATGATTTTCGAGCCCACGGTGGCGGCGGTCGCATCCTTGGCATCGTAGATGATCGCGACGCTTTTCACGTTGAACGCCTTTTTGAAGTAGGGGATCGTGGTCTTAGCGAGCACCCCCTCATCGATCGTGTTGCGGAATGCCCAAGGGCGGTTGGCCTTGGCGACTCCCGGCTTCGACGACGCCTGCGAGGTCGCCACCACCTGCAACTCGTTTGCCACCGGGAAGGCGACCTCGCAGGCACTGCTCGTCAAGGGGCCCGCAATGGCCAGAACCTTGTCGTCGCTGGCAAGCTTGCGCAAGACGTTGGTGGCCTGTGCAGGTTTGGCACCGTCATCGTAGATGACGATACGAAGCTTGCGGCCGTTGATTCCGCCCGCGTCGTTCACTTCTTTTTCGAGCATTTTGAGGGTGACCGTGTTGGTACGGCCCCATTCGGCGAATGGACCGCTGCTCGGCACGATCGCGCCAATAATAATTTCCGGGCTTGTGCCTGCCTGCGCCAATGCGGAAGGCGCCGCCAAGAGCGACATGCCGATCGCTAGCGTGCCCAAACCAAGCGCCCGGCCGACGTTTGCCACCATGACCCTCATGAATGCTCTCCCCGATAGCTCTCCCTTGTGCGTTGGCGCGCCCAAAGGCTCTTGCTTTGGATACCGTCAAAATCTCGCCAGCATGTCCGCCACACCGAGATCAGACGCATCCCGAGCTCGATCCTGCACAAGCTCATCGCGGATATCAAGCTTGAAAAGCTTCGATAGTTAGGTAAATCTCCAAGTAATAATGTGCGGCGGAGGCCGGGATGCGACGGGAGGGCAGGGTGAAGATCAAACGCATTTTGACATTTTTCGACGAGGTGCGAGAAGAAGGCGGGCATGCGGTCGAACCGCCGTTACGCAAAGCGGCCGCGGTGGCGATCGTCGTCAACCCGTTTGCCGGCCGTTACGAACCGGATCTTACCCCGCTTGTGCACGGGAGCGAGAGCATCGGCCGGGAAATCTGCGCCATCGCGGTGGGGCTGCTGGCACCAGATACGCCGCAAAGTTACGGAAAAGCTGCTATTGTTGGTCTCAACGGCGAACAGGAGCATGGCGTGGCCATGCTCACCACCCTATTCGGCAATGTCATGCGGGACGCCGCAGGTGGCGGCAAGGCGTGGATCTCGTCCGTCACGAAGCGCGCCGCACCAGGCGCCAGCATCGACGTGCCGCTCGCGCACAAGGATGCGCTCTATGTGCGTTCACATTACGACGGGATGACGCTAACCCTTCAGGATGCCCCACTGCCGGACGAGATCGCGGTGATTTGCGCTTACGCGACGCGCGGCCGTCCCCATCACCGGGTAGGCGGGCTCGCCGCGAGCGAGATCCAGGGAATGGACGGCTTGAGATAACTTTTCACCTTTGCCGACTTCCGTTTCGAAGGGAGCGAACATATGACGGAATGCAAGACGGGCGCCGAGCACATCAAGTCGCTGCGGGACGGTCGTACCGTCTATATCGACGGCGAGCTGGTGACAGACGTTACGACTCATCCCGCCTTCCGCAATGCCGTAAGGTCAGCCGGCCTGCTCTATGATTTCCAGGCCAGGCCCGAAAATCTCGAACTGCTCACCTTCGCGCCGGAGGGCTCCAATCGACGCATCAACCGGTCTTGGCAGATGCCTCGTTCGTACGAGGAGATGGTGCTGCGGCGCAAGGCAATGCAGGCATGGGCGGCCGTTTCCTACGGCTTTATGGGACGATCGCCGGATCACCTGGCGTCGGCGCTGGTCGGTCAACGTATGGGTATTGACGTATTTCGCAGGCACAGTCCGGAACGCGCGAAAGCCTTCGCCGACTATTTCGACTATGCGAGCCGCAACGACATTTTCCTCACTTACGTTATCATCAATCCGCAAGCAGAGCGCAGCAAGGATTGGGGTGAGCAACACGAGGATTTGGTCGCCCGCATCGTGGACGAGGACTCCTCCGGCGTTACCATTCGAGGCGCCAAGATGCTGGGCACGAGTTCGATCATGGCCAACGAGGTATTGGTCGCCAATCTACAACCGCTCAAGCCCGGTGAAGAAGATCTTGCGTTCTCATGCGCGTTACCGATGAATACGAAGGGCCTGCGCGTGCTCTCGCGCAAGTCGTATGAGGCTGCGGCCGTGTCGGTGTTCGACAATCCGCTCTCGTCGCGTTTTGACGAAAATGACGCGCTGATGTTTTTCGATGACGTCAAGGTCCCATGGGAGCGCTTGTTCGTTTACCGAGACACCGATATGTGCCGCGCCCAGTTCCATGACACGCCCGGCCATGCTTATCAGAATTACCAGGCGCAGATCCGCCTCTCGGTAAAGATTAAGTTCCTCGTCGGATTGGCGAGACGGATCACCGAGGCGATCGGTACCACAAACATCCCGTCGGTGCGCGAGCAGCTTGGCGTCATGGCTGCCAAAGCAAGCATGGTCGACGCCATGCTCTCAGGCATGGAAGCGAGCGGCACGAGATTTGGGGAATGGTTTGTCCCGAATAAGCACTTCATGTACTCAGCGCAGGTGCTCACGCAGGAGCTTTATCCGAAACTTGTCAATGCAATCCGCGAATTGGCTGGCGGTGCGCTCATTATGCTACCTTCGTCGGTCCGCGATTTCGCCAATTCCGAGCTCAATAAAATCATTCGCACGACTCAGCGTTCCGCCTCGATGTCACCGGAGGATAAGGTCAAGTTTATGAAAGCGGCGTGGGATGCCATCGGCTCAGAATTTGGCTCCCGGCACACGCAGTATGAAATGTTCTATGCAGGAGCACGTTTCGTAACGGCCGGACACAGTTTTCGCACTTTCGATTGGGATGCGGCGACCGGAATGGTGGACAGCCTGTTGTCCACCTATGATCTCGCTTCTGCATCGGACCATGCCGCTCACGAGCTAGATGGAATCCATCCGTGATGATCTGCG
>Ga0209810_1005712_pt1 | contig 11102 bp, 17 predicted proteins | sample Coa_R1_7_FD_187159 | JGI IMG/M metagenome (GOLD analysis project Ga0209810, IMG submission 187159) | Surface soil microbial communities from Centralia Pennsylvania, which are recovering from an underground coalmine fire - Coalmine... | ecosystem: Environmental > Terrestrial > Soil > Unclassified...
GGTTCACATCTCCAACGCAACCCGCTAACCGTCCCCCGAGTCAACTTGCCGCACCAAAATCGCCTCGCCAACCCGGCCCGACACGCGGAAAGGTCAAAATGAGAATTGCTGCGAGAGACGGTCATGTGCGGTTCTCACGTTCGGCCATCCCCGCCGCAGCAATACCCGGCTCGCCGGGTCAACAGCGAGAGGCGGTGATAAGCTCGATCAGACGCGGCTAGGGCGACGGCCCGAATGCCGAGCACCGCACTCGGTCGCCGCGTCTCCCCGTGCGGGCGCCATGCGGTGGCGCGATGCCGACACAATCCTGCGGTGGCGAGACGCCCCCGCCGCAAACCCCGAACGCGAACCGTCCGCAGAACTGGCGCATCAATCGCGAGGTGCGGTTCACATGGCGACAACAGCGCACCCGTGAATGGATCTGCTTTCGCGAAATCGCTGAGTGGTATGCAGAGCGCAACGGCCGGTTCGAAGCCAGCGAGTTGGCGCGCGCCAACTCGTACGACATGCTTATGGGCGATTTGCTGGCCGGCATGTTCGATGCGGGCGGCAAGACGCGGGTGCTGTATCTGCACTTTGCCACGCCAATGGCGCGGATGACGCGCGCGCCTGCAAGCCGCGATTGACACGTTCTCTGCCGATATCGTCCGCTCCGATTATCTGGCGCGATGCTGGATGCCGCGGCGCATGTTCGTGGCTTGGCGAGCCAAGCATGAGTTGCCGCCATCGCCGGCACGATTCGAGCCGCAGCCAGCCGAAGCAATCGCGGACAACGTGCCGTCGGCGCCCCGCAAGACAGGCGCAAAGCCCAAGGCACGAAAAGCGCTCGAAAACTTCATTGTTGAACGCTGGCCGGATGGAGTGCCGCCGGAAATCACAACCAAGATGATCGCCCGGCGATTTGCGGCCACCGAAGGCGGCTTCTCGGTTAGCGAGCGAACGGTGCGCCGCGCTCTTGGTCTGAAGTAAGCTTACGGACCAAAAATGAAGTTGGAGGAAGCGGAGCGGACGGAACGGACAGAATAGATTTGGCCGTTCGTGTCCGTATTCTGTCCGCGGGGGCGTCGGGTATAGGCGGTGCACTAGCATAACTACGGAGTCGCCCATGTCCGACAGCCTCGCCGCCCCAACCCCCCACAGAATGCAGCCGCCGCCGGAACTACTCACCCGCAGAGCAGCCGTCGAATACATCAACGCCGTGCTCGGCTATCCCCTGAGCTACTCCACGGCGATGAAGCTCGCTGCGCAGCGGCTGTTCTGTGAACCTGCGAGGATTTGGGGCCGCCGGCCGCTGTATGCGATCGAGGACCTGCGGGCGTGGTGTGAGGCGCGGAGCCGCCGTCGCGAGCGGCGCGAAACGATGGCTGCCGCACCGTCGCGCCGGAGCCGCGGCGGCGCCGAGAGCGGCGCGGAGGCGCTATGATCGATGCCGTCGACCGATATGAGAGTCTCGACCGGATCGAGCGCCGCGCCGGAACTCACAGCGTACGAGCTGGTCGCCCGCGGCGGGCGCGTCATTGGTGTCGTGAGGCTGCCGACAGAAACTACATGGATACGACGCTCACAGCTTTCCGGCGACGACGCCCCAAACGCGGTCATGGTCACGCCGGCGCCGCCGCCCAAGCAGGATATCGATGACTATGCGCGCGCGCACGGCCTCGACGCGACGCGGCGAGCATTCGATGCCGATGTGTCAAGACCCCAACCCAATAAACCGCGCACATGGCGTGAGAGCCTAATCAATCCCCAAGTGCTGTGCGACGAGCAATTCCCTGAGGTGCGATATGTGGTGCCGAGGATCATCCCGGAGGGTGTGACGTTATTGGCCTCGCGGCCGAAACTCGGGAAATCATGGCTGATCCTCCAAGTCGCGACGGCGATTGCGACGGGCTCGGTCACGCTGGCAGCCAGCGACCACCCCGAGCATGGTGACGTTCTGTATCTCGCTCTCGAGGATAATGCGCGCCGTCTGCAACGCCGACTCACTAAGTATTTTGGCGGGCGGCGCGAAATCCTACCACGTCGGTTAGGACTGACCACGACGTGGCGCCGGCTCGATCTCGGCGGCCTCGATGACCTCCGCGAGTGGTGCCGATCAGTCAGCAAACCAGTCTTAATCGCAATTGATACCCTCAAAAAAGTTCGAAAACCGAAGGGCCGGAATCAATCCGACTACGACGCGGACTACGAGGCGTGCGAGGGGTTAGTGCGGCTGACAAAAGAGTTCGCGGGGTTGTCGATTATTGTGGCCCATCACGATCGCAAAATGGACGCGGACGACGTGTTCGACACGGTGTCCGGCACGCTCGGTCTGACCGGCGGTGTCGATACCATCGCCATAGTGAAGCGCAGCACCAAAGGGACCACGCTCCATGTCGAGGGCCGTGACGTGCCCGAAACGATAGAAAAAGCGCTTAACTTCGATCGTGAAACGTGTCGCTGGCAGATTCTCGGTGAGGCTATTGACATCCAGCGGTCGGCAGAGCGATCGCGCGTGCTCACCGCCCTGAGGGGCGCACCGGACGGATTATCGGTGCAGGAGCTTATTGGCGTCGCCGGCCTCGGCGGAACGAATGCGGCATACCTGCTGCTTGGCCGGATGGTTGAGGCCGGCGATGTCGAGCGCGTGAGACGCGGCGTTTACGGGATGCCTGGGACGCGGGTGAATCTGTCTCGCGCGAAACGCGGACAGAACAGCAGACAGGATGGTAACTGATTGAAATCACAGTTGATTTGTGGGTGATCTGTCAATCTGTCTGATCTTTCCTAGAGTTGGTCGTAAAAAAATACCGCCATTGATATTAAATCGAGACAGAACGACAGATCGGACCAAAAACAAGCGAGATTACAGGGAGATAGCGATCTGTCCGTCAATCTGTCTGATCTTTCTAGCGACAGAATCGGCGCAATGAATACCGCCGCCGATCTTGCCGTCATCGATCGGCTCACCGGCGGCCGGCTGGGAACCCACGACGTGCCCTGCCCGCTCTGCGGACCGTTCAAGTCGCCTCACGGCCGCCGCCGTAAGGTCATGCGGGTCTGGCGCATCGAACCCGGCTTTGCCACCTATCATTGCTCTCGATGCGGCAAGAGCGGTTACGTGCGCGACCGGCACGCCCCCACGCCGGACCCGGCGAGGCTCGCTCAGGCGCGCGCCGAAGCGGCCGAACGCGACCGCATCCACAGGGCCAGCCGCCTCGCCAAGGCGCACTGGCTATGGTCGCGGCGCCAGCCGGCCGCAGGCACCCTCGCCGAAACCTACCTTCGCGACGCTCGCGGCTATCATGGTCCTCTGCCGGCGACGCTCGGCTTCCTGCCGTCGAGCGGAAAATATCCGCCTGCGATGATCGCGGCGTTCGGCGTAGCGCACGAGACCGAGACCGGCGTCATCGCCATCGCCGACGATGCGGTGCGCGGCGTTCACATCACGCGATTGCTTCCCGACGGCTCCGGCCGCGAGCGCGGCGACCGCGCCAAAATCATGATCGGACATTCGATCGGCTCGCCCATCGTCCTCGCGGCGCCGAATGACCTGCTTGGCCTCGCAATCGCCGAAGGCGTCGAGAAGACGCTGACCGCGCACGAAGCAACCGGGCTCGGAGCGTGGGCCGCGGGATGCGCCTCGCGTCTGCCGGCGCTCGCCGACGCCATCGCGCCCTACATCGAGAACGTGACCATTGTTGCCGATGACGATCCCGACGGTCGCCGTCATGCCGCCACCCTTGCCGAACGCCTACGTGCGCGCGGCATCGAGGCGCGCATCATCGTGCCCAACCTATGGCGAGGCGCGGCATGACGATCGAGGCTGCATTTTTCGGCTCGCTTGGACACGATGCCGAACCCAAAACTTCGGCCAACGGCAAGCCATACCTGCGGCTCTCCGTACGCGTCGGCGACGGCGACGCCGCACAGTGGGTCAGCGTTCTCGCATTCGATGCGGAGGCGCTTGCGATGGCCAGTCGCTTCGTTCAAGGCGCGCGGGTCTATGTCGAGGGCCGCATCTCGCTCACCGAATGGACCGGCAAGGACGGCGCCAAAAGACATGGACTGTCGGTTATGGCGTGGCATTGCCGCTTATCTCAGATTGGCCGCAACAAGGCCAAGCGCGATGCCGGCGTTTCGCCGTCTAATTCCGTCGCCCTCCCGCTCGATGACCCTATCCCGTTCTAAGCCGCCTCTCACCGAGCAAGACATTCATGCCGCCCTCTGGCAGCACGTTGCATGGCGCGCGGCGCCCGATGCGTTCGTGTTTCATGTCCCCAACGGCGGCGCCCGCTCCAAAACCGAAGCGGCGATTTTCTCCGGCCTTGGCGTCGTCCCCGGCGTGCCTGACATCATCGCCATCCGCGGCGGCAAAACCTTCGCGCTTGAACTGAAACGCGACGATGGCCGCCTGTCGCCGGCACAGCGTCTCACGCATGACCGCATGAAAGCTGCCGGCGCTGCGGTCGCCGTCGCCTACGGCCTCGATGAGGCGCTGTGTCAGCTTGAGAGCTGGGGCATATTGCGCGGGCGCGCCGATATCCGCACGTGACGGAAAATATTTTCGCCCGCAGCATCAAAATGATTTGCTCGATTTATCGGGCTTGGTTTCTTTTGCGCGATTGCCGTTTTCGCTGCGTGACGCCATTTTAGGGCGGCCCGGCGAAGCGCTTGCGACGCCCCGCCGGGCCTTGACCACAAAACTGAGGGAACCAGTTTCATGGCCGATCGGCAGAATATCGTAAAACTCCCGGTCCCGCCGCCCGCTGGGAAATCTCTTGTTCCGGCAAAACTCAATATCAGCGCCCTCGCCCGCCAGCACGGCGTCAGCCGGCAAACCATGCGCCGGCGGCTGGCGAATGGCTGGCGACCCGACCATTCGGCGCCGGTCGAAACTCTCTCGCCCCCTCAACGCGTGGCCGCCATGGCCGCCCCCGATGGCCAGAGCCACCAATCGTACTGGCGCGCCGCAGGCCGCATCGCCACGGGACTGGTCATTGTTGGATGCGGCATCGCCATCGCTGCAACCAGCATCCGCGCCAATGCCTGGTTCGGCCGCAGCCTCACGACCGATGCCAACGCGGGTGAAATCTTCTCGCACCTCTCGGTACTGGCAGAAATCGTCGCGTGCGCCATCCCGACCGCAATGCGGTTCTACTGGCAGGACGGCGAGCGGGTGACGGCGCTCAAAGGCGTGGCGCTCATGGCCGTCGCCCTGACCGTCGTGTTCTTTGCCGCCTCCGGTTTCGTCCTGACGAACGTCAGCGCCGGGACCGAGCTACGCGCCGAACGGGTGACGCCTGCGGTGGCGCTGGCCCAGCGCACAGCCGACACCATTGCCAAGTCACGCGAGGACGAATGCAGGAAGCGCGGCGACCGCTGCCGTGCTCTGGAAGCGCAAGAGCGCCAAGCCCTCGCCGACCTTGCCGCCGCTCACGCCGCGGTTCGGGCGATAGCCGACCCGCAAGCGCAAGCTCTGCACGTCGATGCGAACACGGTGCACACCGTGCAGGCCGCCGCCATGGTCGGCATGTGCCTTGCCGCCGGCTACATCATCCGCGTTCGGCGCCGGGCTGGTCTGGCCGCGAGGCTGACGCTCTCGCGGCTCTTGATCGCACTCATGGTGCTGTGTTGCGATCCCTTAGCCATTGCTTTGTGTGCCGCTACGTCGGCGAGAAAATAAATAATGGGAGGGGAACGAAGATGACTAAATCAATCCTACATGGCGCCACCGTCGTGCTGACGCTTAGCGTGTCAGGTCAAGCGGCGGATATTAATGTTTATCCGTGGGGGCAGTTACAGGCGCTCTCGATTGAAGGTGAAATTGGCGCCAATGATTTCGAGGTGTTTAAGCTGAAGGCCACCTCACTTGTTGGCAGGGTCGTTGTTTTTCCTAGAGGTCCAGGCGGCAACCTGATCGCCGCTCTTCAAATTGGCGAATTCATCAGGTTGAAGGGGTGGGGCACGTTTGTTTATGGCGAATGTGAAAGCGCTTGTGCTGCAATTTGGTTGGCTGGGGTGCCGCGGATGATGATGTTCAACGCGCGAATCGGTTTCCACGCTGCGAGCATCAACGGGCAAGAGAAGGGTAACGGCAACGCCTTGTTCGGCGCCTACATGACGCGCCTAGGGTTGGGATATGAGGCTGTAAGCTGGGCTACTAGTGCCAGCCCAACCGAGATTGCCTACCTGACACCAACCAAAGCCAAGGAGCTTGGAATCGACGTTAACGTGATTGAAGACCAGGATAAGCAGGCCAACGCACAGCCTACAGCACCGCCGTCGCCGCAAGCGGCGAAAGTGGGAGTGTACACAACGACGCTTACCGACCTGCACTTGCGAAGCGCTCCCAATCCGCGCGCTCCTGATGTCTTGGGGCCACCACCGAACGACTACATTCCGCGGGGATCGCAAGTCGTCATTACGGGGCAATGCCAATACGGCGACAATGTTTGGTGTCCGGTGAGTTGGGGCGATTATCGCGGCTGGGTAAACGCTTATTTTCTCGCAAACGCCGACGGAAGACGGGTGGCCTGCGTGATGTCCACATCGGCGCTCGGCTGCGGGCCGCCGGATCAAACCGCACAATCGCAACTGCCGACCCTCCCGCAGGCATCGGCTCAAAAGAAATGCGGTCCTGGCCCGCGATTGCAGGTCGCCGGATGCTATTTGTCTGGCTACGGGCCGCTGTACTGCTTGGAGTTTCGGCGGCAATTGGAGGCCGCGGACGGCTGCCAGTGGTGAACGTTTTTATACGTCATCGTTCGCGGCGGCGGCCGTGATAACATGCGGCAAAAATCGAGGCTCAAGGCATGGATGCCCGCGCCACCCGCCGCGCCCGGCCCACGCGTTGCCGCGGTACCGTAGAGGATCACCAAAAGGTGGCCCTGGATGTCCGCGAGCTGATCAGGCAGGGCGTCTTTACGCACACGACCGGATCAACGTTCCAGCTTAATTTGCGCTACCCTTGGATGCGTGCGCTTTGGCTCGACTGGAACAGCCTCACTCTCCATTTGGCGACGGGCCGCGCCATTGTCGTTCCGTTCCGTTGGACTGAGTGCGGGGCGATAGGCGCGCGCCTGCGCCTGCTGTGCCCGCGATGCAGCCGGCGCGTTTGCTTGCTCTACCACCTCGACGACCGACTTATCTGCCGCCCTTGCGGACGCCTGTGGTACCGCGCACAGCGCATGAGTAGCGGAGGCCGCCAGATGCTGGCTATCGAGAAGCTCTGCCGCAAGCTCGGCGACCATGGCCAAGTCCCAGATGGTAGGGTCCCGCCGAAGCCGCCCGGCATGCGGCGTAAGACTTATGCCCGCCACCTCGCGGTGCTTGAGGCGTGCAGGGCAGATCCGTATTCCAGCGGTGAGAGCCGTCACGCGTTACGTCTTCGAGATTTTACGGTAATTTAGGCGGGACGCGAGAAAATTGCCTAAACTCGACCTATGAAGCCGCGATTGGATCGTCCATCCCGTGCTCCCTTCCCTTCCATCGCTTCGCGGCAGCCGTCCGCGACCGCCGCTGCCGAGCGGGCGCGGCGCCACCGCCAGCGTCGCAGGAACGGCGTTCGCGTCCTCACGGTGGAGATAGCCGAAGACGATCTCCAGTCTCTCGCGAAGACCTCTCCACAGGCCGACCCGGCCGCCGAGCGAGCTATCCGCGCGGTGCTCGCCGCAGCCTACGGCGCGCGTCCTGCGACCGGGACCTTGGGCGAGGCACCGAACGGTCATTCCTGCGCGATTTGTGGCACTCCCGGCAGTCTTTGGAAGGGCTTGGTGCCGTGCTCGTACGGCGGAAAGGTGTTCAACGCCCATCCGCGGTGTTTTGCGGTGCTGCGGATACGGAACCCGACGCGAGCGTGACGATCGCACCTCCGAAAGCCACAACTATGGGCGCGATCCGGACTACGGAATGGCGAGACAGTATTTCGCCCGGCAGCTTTTCCAGGCGCCAAGCAGGCTCGAAACCAGTTGAGGGCGAATCCCGAGAGCCGAAGCGTCATACTCGGTTGCCGGCCGCGTCAACGGTTGCGGCGTTCCAAGGATGTAGCGAATTTGATCAGCCGTAAGCCCCAATTCCCTCAGATAGGATTCCATCATCGCGGTCCCGCGTTCGCCGCTGCCCGCGTGGAAGCCGAGATAGGAGTTTCTTTGGATCACGGCATGCCGGCCGCTTAGCCAAATGAGAGGGCATGCCGACGCGCACAGACCGGCGCGGCCTACAAATGTCGTGAGGCCCCGCGCGCGAACTATCCGGCCGATTGCGATCGCAGACGGGATATAGCCGCCGGGACTGCGCAGCACCACGGGCACATCATCGGACACCGTCTCCGCCACCGCTCGGAATTGCCGTTCATCGCCGGGAACGATTTCGCCGCGGATGAAAACGGTGGTGCCGCCGTGCACCAACGACGGGCCCACAGAGATTTCCGCCGCTTGAGCCGATGCGGCTAGCATGAGCATATGTAGCGTCAGTGACATCCTCTTGCGCACAGCCTCCTCCTCCGGTCGCCCATCATTCATGCGGCGCCACGCGTTGCAGCGCGCCCCAACTCGTGGCCGGGCGCAAGCCCAGCCTTGTCGGCGGCTTTCCGATGCGCCGCAAGAACGCGTCGCGGCCGGCGCGATATTGCCGGCGATCGGCCGCATCGAGGTACTTCGGCGGCTCGACCGCTCGACCATTGCCGAGGTACCACCGCGTCCGCACTCTGCCGTCGTCATCGAGCGACAGTTCGCAAATGAACTTGCCGACTTGGAACCTCATGTGCGCCCCCTCTATCCCGCGGTGGCCCGCCCGGCGACCGCATCCCGTGCTCGCCGGACGAGCCGTCCCCTCACGGGCTAAGGGAACCCGTGAAGCTGATACGCGGCACCGCTGCTTTAGGACCGTTCTGCGATTGAGAGGGGCGCCATCTCTCGCCCATCGGCGGAATGGTCAATGACAGCCGCAGGAGCGACGAAATCGGCTTCACCGGTCCCACCCTCAATTGCACCTCCGAAAGCGAGATATTTTTGTTGTTTTAAAGCGGTTAGTCAATAGACAACAATCCGCTTCGATCGGAGGCATGGATTTTCGTCAAGTCTTTGCTGCCAATCTACGCCGGCTGCGTCATGCCAAGGCGCTTTCGCAAGAGAACCTTGCCTATGAAGCAGAAGTGAACCGAACTTACGTGAGCAAGATCGAGAAGGGCGCGACCTGGGTTGGCCTTGAGATCATCGTCAAGCTCGCGGCAGTGCTGGAAGTCGAGCCTGCCGAACTGCTTCGGCTGCCGCCGCGGCGCTCGCGCCGTCGTTAGATCACAGGGAGTCACGGCCATCTCAATTTGAACCGGATCGCTCTTGCTGTTCGCCATGCGCCGTCTGCACGCAAACGCAGGTGGCGGCCCCTTCGGATTGGCCCGTATTCGGGCAGCGGAGGATGAATGGCGGCATTGAGTTTGTTAGGTCACGTCCCGCGCGGCTTCAACGGGAAGCGCAGCCCGCCTCATGGCAGCGCTCAGTGCGGGCGCGCACCGCAGCAACACTCCCTGTGAATTTCGTCATCGTCGTGTCTTGAATCCGCGCCGCGACTCGGTCGAGAAGCGCGCGGCTTGGCGATGCGAACCCTAAGGTGCGCAAGCCAACGCGGCGAAAAAAAGCCCGCTCAATGAGCGATAACAACCAGAGGAAACCGCCCGCGCTCGGCCGTGACGCTTTGGCAGCAATCGGCCGAGAGTTGCGGCTGATGTACGCCGACATCATTGCGGATGGAGTGCCGAAGCGGTTTGGCGCGATCCTGCGCAAGCTGGACGATCCCAGCAGCGAGGAGGAACCCCGATGACGCTCATACTTCGCAAGCAGCATTCCGAAGAACGCATCGAAGGGCGGGAACCGCCGCCTGACTGGAGCGAGGATGACTACGTTGTCGTCGATGAGACGCTGGTCGGGCGCATCTACCGGCAGCCGGTGCAAGGCGATCTCAAGTGGTTGTGGTTCCTGACGGTGCCGGCGGCGCCGCCAAACCAGGGCATTGCCGACACGCTGGAGGAAGCGAAGACAGCATTGGCCGCGTGCTATGAGCAGGTGAAACGTGGGAGTGATGGCGGCTAACTGTTGTCCACAGGATGCACCAGCCCCGACAGCTTGATCTTGGCGATGGTCGCTGCGATCGCGGCCGATGCCTGGACCGGATAGCTCGCCAGTGCCGCGAGCGCGACAAGCCGCATGATAACGAGAAGCGCCAGCAGATAGAAGGCGACGGCCCTGCCGTCGCCGGCCGTGATGCCCGCCGTTATCGCGCCGGCGAGCGCGGCGCAGAACAGAAGCCCCGCCGCTGTGCGGCGCGATTCGGCGAAGGAAACGCCGATCATGGCCATCGAGAACAGGATGAGCCAGATAATCCAGCTTTCAGTCATGGCCATTGCGGACGTCCCCGTCGGCGGCGGCGAGCAGCTGCAGTCATTCCGAGCGGGCGTTAGAGGCATCTTGGCAAACGCTCCCGTTTCGTCTAAAGCGGGTACTTAGACGACTCTGAAGCTTTGTCGTTTCCGATGGACTCAAGGCTGGCACCTCGTCCATCAAGCCAAGCCCAATAACAGAAATTGGTCCAGCGCGGTAGCAGATGGCTACCGCGCTGTGGATCATTTTGGCTTATAGACGGTTTTGTTATTGCCCCGTCAGCAACCGCCACCTTCTCGGCACCCCGTCCCCGACCCGCTCGACCGTCTTGCCGGCGTGATCCTCCAGCGATGTCCGTATGCCGGCCTGCAAGCCCGCATGCTGCTTGTCCGTCGCGTCCATGATGCCCTTCGACGCAAGCACCGCGGCCGTGATCTCTTTCGCTGTCATCGGCTCCGCAGCGCCCCGCAGAACCTCCAGGGCTTGCCGGAACAGAGTGCCGCGCTTGAACCACGGATTGCCCTGTCTCCGCCTGCGTGCCGCTATGGCGCGCACGCAGAATGTCGGATCGAACATCTTCAAGACCGCCTCGACATGACGCATGTCGTCGGCTAGGCGATTGGCTTCTTCCCTGTTGGCCTTGATCCGGCCGCCGATGTCGGCATGAAGCCTGACCAGATAGTCAACGGCGGGGTGCTTGGGATGCGGTTTGAAGGCATGGGGCATGCCTCCAAGGTGGGGCCGCCG
>Ga0209810_1005713_pt1 | contig 11101 bp, 3 predicted proteins | sample Coa_R1_7_FD_187159 | JGI IMG/M metagenome (GOLD analysis project Ga0209810, IMG submission 187159) | Surface soil microbial communities from Centralia Pennsylvania, which are recovering from an underground coalmine fire - Coalmine... | ecosystem: Environmental > Terrestrial > Soil > Unclassified ...
TCGCATTCGTTTCGGCCTGCGTAGCGTCCTTTTCCTTGCTCTTGTCGGAGACCTCGTTGTCGTTGTCGTGCTTGCTGCGGCTGCTCTCATGCGTCCTGCTGTGGTGGGCCGACCCGGAGCGATAGCGATAGCCGCCATAGCAACAGTTATGCTGCAGCGCGCCGCGAATGATGCCTTCGATATTGAATTGGGCCGACGCCTGATCCGGCGCTAGGACCAGCGCCAAGCACGCGGCGGCGGCCGCAGCCATCGTGGCCCACGTCTTACAAAATCCGTGCATTGCAGCCTCCCGCCATAACCCGCAATGGGCCTCGACCTCTGGTGGAATTCTGCCCGATCGGCGATGGTTTAGCAATCAACAAGGCAGTTCTGTCAATTTCTCCGGCAAGGCATTGACATAAAAAGCAATCGGCCGGAATCTGCCGAGGGGGTCGACGGCCGGACCACTCGGACCGGGCCGCCGCATCGCGGCAAGCAGGGGCTACCTGCCGATTTTCCTGGGCTCCTGCCCGGGCTATGGCCGGACCTATCGGTTCGGCGGCGGCACCAGCATGAAATTACCGTGCGTGGCGTTTCGGTTGGGAGGCAGCGGGGTTCGGAATGCGCGATGATCGGTCGGACTGGCGCTGATGCCGAAGATCAGCATTTCCTATCGCCGCGCCGATTCCGAGGCGATGACCGGCCGGATCTTCGATCGATTGATCGCCCATTATGGCAAGGATGCGATCTTCCGAGACATCGACGATATTCCACCAGGGATCGATTTTCGTGTCCACATCAACGAGACGCTGCTGCGGACCAACATTTTGCTCGCCATTGTCGGTCCTGGCTGGCTCGGAGCCGCACAAGGCGGCCTCGAACGCATTCAGGAGGAGTCTGACCCGGTGCGAGTGGAGGTCGAGACCGCCTTGCGCCGGCGCGTGCCGATTATTCCGGTGCTGATCGGCAACACGCAGATGCCGAACTCCGAGCAGTTGCCGCCGAGCCTGAAGGACTTTGCCTTTCGCAACGCCGTCAAGGTCGATACCGGGCAAGATTTCGATTATCACATGGATCGCCTGATCAGGGCGATGGACGCGATTCTCAATCAGACAAAATCGCCGTCGAGCCGCGAGACCCAGATTCCCGCGGCGTCGCAGCAGTCAAAGTCCGAACGGAAGGCGGCAACGGCCGAACCAAGGCACAAGAAGGATGCCATCGAGTCGCGCGCAGCTGCGCAACCAAAACAAGTCTTCGGCGCAGCCGCCCTCGATAAGCCCGTCTCGTACTTTCCCGCATTGCCGGCTGATTGGCTCGACATCGTTTGGCCGCGCGACAAGCAGGCGCGCGTGATTCGATTATCGCTTGCCGCGGCGCTGCTCGTGGTCCTCGCGGTCCTGGTATTTGCCGTAATGCGGAAAGGCCCTGGCGCCGGGCAGCGGGTGCTGACCCTTTCAGGACATTCGGGCCCGGTAAGCGCCGTTGCGTTTTCGCCGAGCGGCCGCACCATCGTGTCCGGCAGTTTCGACAAGTCGATCAAGATCTGGGATCGGGGTACCGGCCAATTGCTGCGCACGTTGATCGGCGATAGCGACGCGATCTCGTCGGTCGCGTTCGCATCGGGCGGCAAGCTTATCGTTTCCGGAAGCTTTGACCGCAGCATCGTGGTTTGGGATGCCGAGACCGGCCAGCCCGCTCGTACGCTTCGTTCCGATCAGACCTATTCGTGGGAGATTCCTGCCGCAGTGTGGTCGTTTGCCATATCCCCGCAAGGCACGGAAATCGTTTCCGGCAGCGCTGACGCCGCCATTCGGGTCTGGAGTCTGGCAACGGGAGCGCTGTTGCATGTGCTCGGCGGCCAATCCGACGTAGTGACATCGGTCGCCTTCGCCGCGGACGGCAAAATGGTCGTTACTGGCAGCAAGGATGGAACCATCCGCGTCTGGAACGCAAAAAGCTGGCAGACCGAGCAAACCTTGACCGGAGCTGTCAGCCAAGTCTTCGCCGTCGCGATCTCGCCGGATGGCAAGGAAATCGCCGGTGCCGGCAATGGCAATGCGGTCGTGCTGTGGGACGCACAAAGCGGTCAGGAATTGCGCACATTGTCTGCGCAAGCATCCTCGCTCGCGGCGCTGCAATTTTCGCCGGATGGCAAGCGCCTTTTGGCCGGCGCCAGCAATTCCGGCGTCTTCATTTGGGACGCCTGGACTGGCAAATCGCTCGGCATGCTGACTGGCCATTCCGGCAGCGTGCGGGCGCTGGCATTTTCACCGGACGGGCGCTGGCTCGCCACCGGAAGCGACGACAAAACGGTCGGTGTGTGGTCGGCGTACTGAAGCGATGAAGCCGCTCGCGGCGGCGCACGCTGAAGCGCGCCTAACAACTTCTGACACGATCACGATGCGGCGAAGCGGGCGTCCGCCGGTTCGCCGCCGCGGCGCAATACAGGACTATCGGCTCCGGCCACGAATATTTTTTGCAGCATCTGCCGCTCCACTGGCTTCTGCAGGACCGGCACCTGGCTGAAGCGGCTGTCGATGCTATCGGTGTCATAGCCTGTGACGAATACGAAAGGCACGCCGCGAGCCGAAAGGATCTCCGCGACTTGATAGACCAGACCGTCACCGAGATTGATGTCGAGGATCGCGGCATCGAAATGGCCATTCTGCGCCGCCGCCAGCGCCTCCGATGCCGTGCATACCGGGCCGGCAATCTGAAATCCGAATTCGTTCAAACACTCCTGAATCATGATGCCGACCAGCGCCTCGTCCTCGACCAGCAGCACGCGCGGCTTGCCATTCTTTTTCAGTTCGATCGACGCGCCATTGCCGGCTCCGGTATTGCGGGCGGTGGCCGGCGCGCGCGGCCGCGCCGTGTCGCGCAGCGGAATTGACAGATTGCACTGCAACCCCTGCTGATTCCAATCGAAGATCGTCTCACCACCGAGCTGCTGTTCGATACTGGCGCGAATGACTTTTAGGCCAAAACTGCGCGACGACGGCGCTTTAATGGGAGGGCCGCCGCATTCGATCCAACGCAGAAGAACGGTATCCCCTTGCAATTGCCAAGTGAGACTCACCTTGCCGCTGAGAGACGAAAGCGCTCCATGTTTGGCCGCATTGGTCGCGAGCTCGTGCAGAGCAAGCGCGATGCCCTGTGCAGTGGCCGGCAGCAGCGAAATGTTGGGACCGTTGATTTCGACCTTTTCGCCCGCGCGATACGGCGCCAGTTCTTCGGCGACAAGCGTGCCGAGATCGGCGCCTTTCCATCGCGAGTCGGATAGCAGCGTGTGTGCGCGCGCCAGCGCTTTGATGCGTCCCTCGACCGTGAGCACATAGTCGTCCACGGTCTTGGCGCGACTGAGCCGGATAATCGACTGAATGACGGCAAGCGCATTGCGGGCGCGATGGTCCACTTCGCGTGCCAGCAGAACCTGGCGCTCTTCGGCTTCCTTGCGATCGGTGATGTCGACTGTGACGCCGCTCAGCCGAACGACGCGGCCGGTCGCATCCACGCTTGCGGCGGCGGTACCGATGCACCATCGCAGCTCTCCGCTTGGCCGCCGCACACGGAACTCGGTCTGCTGCGTCCGCTCCCCGTCGGACATTCGCTGCACGATCTTGCGCAGCGGCTCCCAGTCGTCCGGATGAATGAGATTACGGATGTTTGTAGCGGAGACCTTGAAGCTGCGCGCATCGACCCCGAAGATCCGGTGCTGACCTTCATCCCAGATCCATTCACCAGAGACAAGGTCCCAGTCCCATGAGCCCATCTGCCCGGCGGCCAAAGCCAGGCTCCGCCCCTGCTCGCTCTGCAGCAGCCGCAAATTGGAGGCCTCAAGCTGGGCGGTGCGCTCGGCGACATGCCGCTCCAGCTGCAAATTGAGTTGTTCGAGTTGTCGCGTCTTGCGGTAAAGATCGACGAATATCCTGACCTTGGCCCGCAAGACCTCGGGAATCACCGGAACCGGTACATAATCGACCGCGCCCATCGCGTAGCCGCGCAGCCGATCGACATCAGTCAGATGGATCGCGGAAATGAAAATGATGGCAGTTTCCTTGAAACGCGGATGCTCGCGCAGCATTGCCGCGAGCTGAAAGCCGTCAAGCTCCGGCATGCAAACATCGATCAGAACGACAGCCACGTCGTTCTTGAGCAGGAATTGCAGAGCCTCCCGCGCCGACGATGTCTTGACCAGATTTTCGTTCAGCTCATGGAGGATGACCTCGTAAGCGAGCAATTTGTCAGGCTGATCATCCACCAAAAGGACGTTGACTTTATCGGTCATTGTCGTGCCCCGCCCTTTCGGTCATTAGCGATGCAGCCACATCCGCAGCGCGGATAACAGCTGTTCGGTGTTCACCGGTTTCGCCAGATAATCGGACGCGCCGGCTTCCAGACATTTCTCGCGGTCGCCCTTCATCGCCTTTGCGGTCAGCGCAATGATCGGTAGGCGGCGATACGCACGATTCTGGCGAATCCGCTCGATGGTCTGATAGCCATCCATTTCGGGCATCATGATGTCCATCAGCACGATGGCGAGTGAAGGCGTGTCCTCGATGATCGCGATCGCCTCGCTGCCGGTAGTGGCGGTCAAGACGTTCATTCCGCGCCGCTCAAGCACGCTCGACAGCGCGAAGATATTGCGCGGATCGTCGTCGACGAGCAAAACCGTGCGGCCGACGAGATCCTCGTCGGAACTGTTGAGCCGCTCCAGCATGTTCTGTTTTTCCGGCGGCAGATCGGTGATCACGCGATGCAGAAACAGCGCCGTCTCGTTGAGCAGCCGCTCCGGCGACTCGACGCCCTTGACCACGATGCTGCGTGCCATGGTGTGAAGCTGCGCGTCTTCTTCCGCTGACAGCTCGCGGCCGGTGAAGACAACGACCGGAATATCGGCCAGCGCGTTCTCCGCGCGCATGCGCTCCAACACTTCGAATCCCGACATGTCGGGCAGCCGCAGATCCAGGACCACGCAGTCGCAAGGCTGATCGCGAAGCGTGGCCAGCGCGGCATCTCCGGTCTTGGCGTTGACGATCTCGATGTCGTCGTAGCCGAGCAACTCGCGAATGCTCATCTGCTCGGCTTCATTGTCCTCGACGACCAGCAAGCGCTTCTTGCGCGGCTGCGAGAACTCCTTGATCTTGGCTAAAGCTTCCGCGATGCCTTCGCGCGTGGTCGGCTTGGTGACAAATGAGAACGCGCCGCGGGCGAGCCCGTGCTGGCGATCCTCATCCAAGGTGACGATTTGCACCGGGATGTGCCGTGTTAGCGAGCTCTGTTTGAGCTGGCTGAGCACGTTCCAGCCGAGCATATCGGGCAGGAATACGTCGAGTGATACCGCGGTCGGCTGATACTGTTTGGCGAGATTGAGCGCATCATCCCCACGCATCGCCAGCAGCGCCTTGAAGCCCTTGTCGCGCGCCAAATCGATAAGAATGCGGGCATAGTGCGGATCATCTTCGACGATCAGCAGGATCGGATCGCCGGGCTGGATGGTCATGCGGTCGTCGGGAATCGGCTCGACAGTCCGCTCGGCAGCGATATGCAAGCCGGGGAGCTGCGTCGTAGGTGCCGGCGCCGCCACCACGGAATGCACCGCAGCGGTCGGACCGACATATTTCAGCGGCAGATACAGTGTGAAGGTCGAGCCGGCGCCGGGCGCGCTGCGCAAATGGATTTCGCCGCCCAGCAGGCTTGCAAGCTCGCGGCTGATGGCGAGACCAAGCCCCGTGCCGCCATATTTGCGGCTGGTCGAGGCGTCGGCCTGCTGGAACGCCTCGAAGATGATCTTCTGCTTTTCCAGCGGAATGCCGATTCCGGTATCGGTCACCTCGAAGGCCACGACGCCGGCCGCCTGGCTGAGCACCGGATGCTCGGCGCTCCAGCCGCCCAGTGCCGCGCTGACATTGAGGCGGACGCCGCCCTGCCCGGTAAACTTGAAGGCATTCGACAACAAGTTCTTGAGCACCTGCTGCAGGCGCTTGCTGTCGGTGGTGATGCTGCGCCCGAGATTGGGATCGACGTGGACCTCGAACGAGAGCTGCCGCGTCTCTGCTTCGTGGCGGAACGGCCGAGCCACCATATCCACGAGATTCGAGAAGAACACCTCTTCGGCATCGACAGTGACGGTACCCGATTCGATCTTTGACAGATCGAGAATGTCGCTGATGAGGTTGAGGAGGTCGGTGCCGGCGCCATGGATGGTGCGCGCGAATTCGACCTGCTTTGGCGTGAGATTGCCTTCCGGATTGTCGGTGAGCTGTTGGCCGAGAATGAGGATGGAGTTCAGCGGCGTCCGCAACTCGTGCGACATGTTGGCCAAGAATTCCGACTTGTACTTGGAGGTGAGCGCCAGCTCGGTGGCCTTTTCCTCGAGCGCGCGGCGCGCCTGCTCGATTTCCTGGTTCTTGCGCTCCACCTCGACGTTGCGTTCCGCGAGCTGCTGAGCCTTCTGCTCGAGTTGCTCGTTGGTCTGCTGCAACTCGCGCTGTTGGGCCTGCAATTCGGCGGCAAGCTGCTGCGATTGCTTGAGCAGACCTTCAGTCTGCATCGTCGCCTCGATCGAATTGAGCACGATACCGATCGAGGTGGTGAGCTGTTCCAGGAAGGTCGTCTGCAGCGTGGTGAATTCGTTGAGCGAGGCCAATTCGATCACCGCTTTCACCTGGTTCTCGAACAGAACTGGCAGCACGATATTGTTGCGCGGAGGCGCCTTGAGCAGAGCCGAGCTGATCGGAACGGCGGCGGGGGGCAGAGTGATCAGCATGCGCCGCTTGTCGAGCGCGCACTGGCCGATCAAACCTTCGCCGAGATGGACGACTTCGGCGTGCCCGGTGGCGCCGTCATCGGCATAGGCCGACAACAGCTTGAGCCGCGGCGGATCTTCGCTTGTCTGCATCTGATAAATGACGCCCTGGTGGGCATTGACCAGCGGCGTCAGCTCCGACAGTAGCAGCCGGCCGACGGTCGCCAAATCGCGCTGGCCCTGCAGCATGTTGGTGAACTTCGCCAAATTGGTCTTCAGCCAATCCTGTTCGGTGTTGCGGTCAGTGGTGAGCCGCAAGTTGTCGATCATGGTATTGATGTTGTCTTTGAGCTCGGCCACCTCGCCGCGCGCATCCACCTGAATCGAACGCGTCAAGTCGCCCTTGGTAACTGCGGTGGCAACTTCGGCGATGGCGCGCACCTGCGTGGTCAGGTTTGCCGCCAGCAGATTCACGTTGCCGGTAAGGTCCTTCCAGGTGCCTGCGGCGCCGGGCACGTTGGCCTGACCTCCGAGTCGGCCCTCGACACCGACTTCGCGGGCGACAGTCGTCACTTGGTCGGCAAAGGTGGCGAGCGTATCGATCATGTTGTTGATGGTTTCGGCCAGCGCCGCGACCTCGCCCTTCGACTTCACCACCAGATTTTGCCGCAGATCACCGTTGGCGACCGCGGTCACCACCTTGACGATGCCGCGCACCTGCTCGGTCAGGTTCGCCGCCATGACGTTGACGGTGTCGGTCAAGTCCTTCCAGGTGCCGGCAACACCGGGCACCTGGGCCTGGCCGCCGAGCAATCCCTCGGTGCCGACCTCGCGGGCGACGCGGGTCACTTCCGAAGCAAAGGCGTTGAGCTGGTCCACCATGGTGTTGATGGTGTTTTTCAGCTCCAGAATCTCGCCCTTCACATCCACCGTAATCTTGCGGCCAAGATCGCCGCGCGCCACGGCGGTGGTGACCTCGGCGATGTTACGGACCTGCGTGGTGAGATTCGCGGCCAACAGGTTCACGTTGTCGGTCAAGTCTTTCCACGTGCCGGCGACGCCGGGCACGTTGGCTTGGCCGCCGAGACGGCCGTCGGTACCGACTTCGCGGGCGACGCGCGTCACTTCGGCGGCGAACGAACGCAGCTGCTCCACCATCGTGTTAAGGGTGTCCTTGAGCAGCAGCATCTCGCCGCGCACGTCCACCGTGATCTTCTTCGACAGATCGCCGCCAGCGATGGCGGTCGCCACCTCGGCGATGTTGCGCACCTGGGCGGTGAGGTTCGAGGCCATGAAGTTGACGTTGTCGGTCAAATCCTTCCAGGTGCCGGCGACACCGGGCACCTGGGCCTGGCCGCCGAGCTTGCCTTCGGTGCCGACCTCGCGGGCGACGCGCGTAACTTCGGAGGCGAACGCGTTGAGCTGGTCCACCATGGTGTTGATGGTGTTTTTCAGTTCGAGAATTTCGCCCTTCACGTCGACGGTGATCTTGCGGCCAAGGTCACCGCGCGCCACGGCGGTCGTCACTTCGGCGATGTTGCGCACTTGTGCGGTCAGATTGCCGGCCATGGAGTTGACGCTGTCGGTCAAGTCCTTCCAGGTGCCGGCCACGCCGGGCACGTTGGCTTGGCCGCCAAGCCGTCCTTCGGTGCCGACCTCGCGGGCGACGCGCGTCACCTCGCCGGCAAAGCGGTTCAGCTGATCGACCATCGTGTTCAGCGTTTCCTTGAGCTGAAGGATTTCGCCACGCACGTCGACGGTGATCTTGCGGGACAGGTCGCCGCCGGCGATCGCGGTCGCGACCTCGGCGATGTTACGGACCTGGGCGGTGAGGTTTCCCGCCATCGAGTTGACGCTGTCCGTCAGGTCCTTCCAGGTGCCGGCCACGCCCGGCACCTGCGCTTGCCCGCCGAGCTTGCCCTCAGTACCGACTTCACGAGCGACGCGTGTCACCTCGGCGGCGAAGGCGTTGAGCTGATCGACCATGGTATTGAGCGTGTCTTTCAGCTCAAGAATTTCGCCGCGCACGTCGACGGTGATCTTGCGGGACAAGTCGCCCCGGGCGACGGCGGTCGCCACTTCGGCGATGTTGCGAACCTGCCCGGTGAGGTTCGATGCCATCGAATTGACCGAGTCGGTCAAGTCCTTCCAGGTGCCGGCGACGCCGCGCACCATCGCCTGCCCGCCGAGCTTGCCCTCGGTGCCGACCTCGCGGGCAACGCGCGTCACCTCGCCGGCAAAGGCGTTGAGCTGATCGACCATCGTGTTAATGGTGTCCTTCAGCTCGAGAATTTCGCCGCGCACGTCGACGGTGATCTTTTTCGATAGGTCGCCGTTGGCGATCGAAGTCGCCACCTCAGCGATGTTGCGGACCTGCGCGGTGAGGTTCGACGCCATCGAGTTCACGGAATCCGTGAGATCCTTCCAGGTGCCGGCGACGCCAAGCACGTTGGCCTGACCGCCGAGCCGACCCTCGGTACCGACCTCGCGGGCGACACGCGTTACCTCCCCGGCAAAGGCGTTGAGCTGATCGACCATGGTGTTGATGGTCTCTTTCAGCTGAAGGATTTCGCCCGACACGTTGACGGTGATCTTCTTGGACAGATCGCCGCCGGCGATCGCGGTAGCGACATCGGCGATGTTGCGAACCTGCGCGGTCAAGTTGCCGGCCATGAAGTTGACGCTGTCGGTCAGGTCCTTCCAGGTGCCGGCAACGCCCGGCACCATGGCTTGACCGCCCAGCTTGCCCTCGGTGCCGACCTCGCGCGCAACGCGGGTCACTTCCGACGCGAACGCGTTGAGCTGATCCACCATCGTGTTGATGGTGTCTTTGAGCTCGAGAATTTCGCCACGCACATCCACCGTGATCTTGCGGGACAAGTCGCCGCGCGCGACGGCGGTGGTCACGTGGGCGATGTTGCGCACCTGGTCAGTGAGGTTGCCGCACATGGCGTTGACCGAATCGGTTAGGTCCTTCCACGTGCCGGCGACACCCGGGACGATGGCCTGGCCGCCGAGCTTGCCGTCGGTGCCGACCTCGCGGGCGACGCGGGTCACTTCCGAAGCAAAAGACCGCAGCTGGTCAACCATGGTATTGATGGCTTCCTTGAGCTGTAGAATTTCGCCGCGCACGTCGACCGTGATCTTTTTCGACAGGTCACCGTTAGCCACCGCAATTGTCACCTCGGCGATATTACGCACCTGCGCCGTCAGGTTCGACGCCATCGAATTGACGCTCTCCGTTAGGTCTTTCCACACTCCGGTCACACCGCCGACCTGGGCCTGTCCGCCGAGCTTACCCTCCGTGCCGACCTCGCGTGCGACACGCGTCACTTCGGACGTGAACACGCTAAGCTGCTTGATCATGGTATTGACGATCTCGGCCGAGCGCAGGAATTCGCCTTTCAAGGGACGGCCGTCGACGTCGAGTTGCACAGTCCGCAAAAGATCGCCCTGCGCCACGGCGGCGATCGCGCGGGTCACTTCGGTGGTTGGCCAGAGCAGATCGTCGATGAGAGAATTCACCGATGATTCCATTTCACCCCAGGCGCCGTCGGAGAGGCCGAAGCGCACGCGCTGCCGGGTTTTGCCTTCGCGGCCTACCACTTGGCCGACGTGCTCGAGCTGTCGCGCCATTCGCTCGTTGACTGCCACGATCTCGTTAAACGTGTCGGCGATCTTGCCGATGATGCCGACGCGATCGCCGGGCATGCGGACCGAAAAGTTCCCAACTCGCATCGCTTGAAGCGCATGCAACAATTCGTTCAGCCCGTGGGCATCACCGTTGAGCCCCTGCTCCAATGCTTGCGGAATCGCCGGCGAGGCGGCGGCGCCATTGCCGGCGACGGGATCAAGTACTTCGGTGGGCGTCTGCATGGAAATCTCCGAGGCCCCTGCGGGGCCGGGCGTTGGAGCGGCGAATCGGGTGGCAAGGGCCGGCCTTGGGCGCCCTGGCGGCGCGGATGATAGGGCCGCTGGAGGCAGACGCAAACGAAACGGAGCGGCGGACAATGGCCCGCCACCCACAATGCCTGAGCCGACGCGGAATCCCCCTCACGGTCGGGCCTCAACCTTCTGTGCCAAGACGCGAAACGCGGACGCAGGTTGATTGTTCCGGCGACAGAAGAATTTACCTGTAAAAATTGTTACCCGCGCGGCCGCTAGTGGAACCGCGCTCTAGGGGCTGACGGGCTTTAGGTCATTATGATTTTATTCCTCAAAGGCGTCGACGTTTTGTCATTTGTTGGAACGACTTTCCGGCCGCGCGCTTATCTACGTCAAAAGACGTAAAGGGACGCGGGGAAATGTCAGTCAGCGCCGTTGTCGCGTGTTACCGGCTGTATGCTGCGTATTGTCTAGAAATTGCCCAGGACC
>Ga0209810_1005717_pt1 | contig 11096 bp, 9 predicted proteins | sample Coa_R1_7_FD_187159 | JGI IMG/M metagenome (GOLD analysis project Ga0209810, IMG submission 187159) | Surface soil microbial communities from Centralia Pennsylvania, which are recovering from an underground coalmine fire - Coalmine... | ecosystem: Environmental > Terrestrial > Soil > Unclassified ...
CTGGCGCCATTCATACAATATGAATCTCAATGGAGCACAACCCGAAGGAATGTCACTGCTGAAAATTTCTCCTGAAGAGGCGTGCGCAATATGAATGACCGCATCCTGGCAACTTATTGGATTGAAACACCGCATTCCGTCGAACATGCCGCGGAAGTGATCGCAGGGGAACAGTCCTGCGGCACGTTTGTCCGAGTGCCTGGGGAAACGAGCGAACTCCGCGCCCGTCATCGTGCGCAGGTTGAAAGGCTTGAGATTCTCGGCTTGAGAGATGCTCCGAGCCTGCCCGGTTCGCGGGGGCCAACACGCTCGGGCCCGTTGGAATACAAAACGGCAAAGGTCGTCATCTCTTTTCCGCTCGAAAATGTGGGAACGAATTTGCCGACCGTGCTTTCAACCGTGGCGGGGAACCTGTTTGAATTAAGCGAAATGTCGGGTTTGAGGCTGATAGACGTTGAGTTCCCCGACGCCTTTCGCAACCGCTATCCCGGTCCGCAATTTGGAATTGAGGGAACCCGGAAGCTTGCAGGGGTCTGGGGACGACCGCTTGTGGGCACCATCATCAAGCCCAGCGTAGGTCTTTCGCCGGAACAAACCGCAGGACTGGTTCGGGAACTTGCGCTGGCCGGCATTGACTTCATCAAAGACGACGAGCTTATGGCCAACCCGCCGCATTCGCCGCTCAAAAAGAGAGTGGAAGCGGTGATGCGCGAGATCAACGCCATCGCAGATGAGACCGGAAGGAAGGTGATGTATGCGTTCAACATCACGGACGACCTGGAAGCCATGCTGCGCCATCATGATGTCGTTCTCGAGGCAGGGGGAACCTGCGTAATGGCGAGTCTCAACAGCGTCGGTCTGGCGGGAATTTCGCACTTGCGTCGGCATTGCCAGCTTCCCATTCACGGCCACCGCAATGGATGGGGTATGCTCACCCGATGCCCTTCACTGGGGATGGATTTTGCAGCCTATCAGAAGTTCTGGAGGCTGGCGGGGGTGGATCATATCCATGTTAATGGATTGAAGAACAAGTTCTGGGAGCCGGATGAGTCGGTAGTCCAATCCATCAAAGCATGCCTTAAGCCGCTGCTTGGCGACTATGCGATCATGCCGGTGATTTCTTCCGGCCAGTGGGGCGGGCAGGCGCCGGAGACCTATCAGCTTACTCGAACCATTGATCTCCTCTATCTGGCAGGTGGCGGAATCATGGCCCACCCCGGCGGGCCGGCAGCGGGTCTTCAGGCAATTCACCAGGCCTGGGAAGCGGCCCTTTCGGGCGTGCCCCTCGAGACTTATGCCAGCAACCATTCAGAGCTACGCGAAGCGATTGCGAAGTTCGGCCGTTTGTCTTCTGCCGGCGCGGCCCCCCACTCCCAACCTGAAACGAGCGTGCCATGATTTCACGACGAGAGTTTCTGGCAAGTATGGCAGCCCTCACGCCGAGCGCGATGGCCGCCCGGCCACTTGCCATCCCTGACGATCTGAAGACTCCTTATAAGCTGGAACGGCTCGTCATCGGGCCCTCAAAGAAGCCCGGCACATTCGATGAAAAGAGCGTGGATGTTCCTTTTGTTTTTCGACATGGGCGCCGCTTCCTTATGACTTATGTAGGATTTGATGGCGTTGGCTACCAGACGGGTCTTGCCTCATCCCATGATCTCATCCATTGGGAGCGTGAGGGAGTCATTTTGAAGCGGAATCCTTCCTCGCCGATTACACGCTACAACGCCGCCCTCACCTGGATATTGCGCGAGAATAATGTCTTCCAAAGCGGAAAACTCAGGCGGATCCATGGCCGCTATCTGGGCGTCTACCATGCCTACCCGCAGCCGGGGTACGAAGCGGGTCCGGCGGTGATCGGTCTGTGCTGGAGCCGCGACCTGAGGAACTGGGAAATCGAACCGCCTTGTCTGCGGCCTGAGGACGGCGCCCCGTGGGAGCGCGGCGGCCTTTACAAGGCCTGCATTCTTGAAGAGCACGGGCTTTATCACATCTTTTACAATGCCAAGAACCGCCCGGTTCATTGGCAAGAACAGATCGGAGTCGCCACTTCGAGAGACTTGAAGAGCTGGACCCGCAATCCGGCGAATCCGATCCTGAGAAACGGGCCGCCGGGCAGCTATGACGAATATTTTGCGAGCGACCCTTGTGTGCTCAAGTACCGGAAAGACTGGGCGATTTTTTACTACGGCCTGGGCCCGAAATTCATCGCTCGCGATTTATTGGCGCTTTCACCGGACCTGGTGAAGGCGGGCAAGTGCGCCGGGGTTCTGGTTGATGTGGGGCCTAAAGGCTCCATCGACTCCCTGTTCGCGCACAAGCCTTCGATCATCTTTCATCGAGGCACACTGTTCCATTTTTATTGCGCCGTTTCCCAAGAGTTTGGTCGCGGCATCTCCGTGGCCGCATCTCGTCCCTGGAAGGCTTGAATGACCCAACATTTTTCGCGCCGACAATTCCTTCAGCGGATTCCAATGGCCAGTGCCGCTCTTACCTTTCCCTGGAGCAGTTCGCGATTCACGCCGGCAATCTCGACGCCTTTCCCTGGATGGTACAAGCCCACCTGGGAATCGCTTTCACGCTATCAGCCGCCGGATTGGTTCCGAGATGCGAAGTTCGGAATCTTTCTGCACTGGGGCGTTTATTCCGTGCCTGCGCATCTGACCGAATGGTACCCGCGACTGATGTATCGTCGGGAAAGCCCGGTGTTTGAATGGCACAAAGCGCACTGGGGGCCGCAATCCAAGTTTGGCTACAAGGATTTTATTCCTCTGTTCCGCGCCGAACGATGGAAGCCGGAAGAATGGGTCGATTTGTTCAGGAGAATCGGCGCGAAATACATCGTGCCGGTCGGCGAGCATTGCGACGGCTTCCCGATGTACGACTGTTCGCTGACGGAATGGTGTGCGGCAAAGATGGGGCCCCGGCGGGATGTGGTCGGGGAACTCGCACGCGAGGTCCGAAATCAACGGTTGAAATTCGGCGTTTCAACGCATCGCAACTGGCATTGGTCATGGTACACCTATGATGAACATTTTGATACCGTCAATCCGCGCTATTCGGGCCTCTACGGGAAGCCGCATCCCCCGACTCCTCCGATCGACAACCGGCCGGGCGAAATTTTGCAGACCGCCCCTCCCGAGTTTCTTGAGGATTGGTACGCCAGAACCATCGAAATCGTCAACCGCTACCGACCGGATTTGTTATGGCTTGAATGGGGCGTGCAGGCCAGGGAATTTGAGCCGTATCGAAGAGAGCTTGCGGCTTATTTCTATAACAGCGCACAAGCCTGGGGAAGTGAAGTAGTGCTGACTCACAAGGGGAATGGTTTCCCTCCCGGTGCCGCGGTTATGGATATCGAACGCGGAACCGAAGCCGCCATTCGAGAGCGGCCTTGGCAGACGGAAAATTCTATCAGCAAAAAATCCTGGGGTTACATCGAAGATGACGCTTATAGCTCCCCTTCCGAGATCATTCATGAGTTCGTGGACATTGTGAGCAAGAACGGCAACTTGCTGCTGAACGTCGGTCCCAAACCTGATGGAACCCTCCCTGATAGGGCTGTTGAACTGCTTCATCAGATTGGCCGTTGGATTGACGTGAATGGCGAAGCGATTTATGGAACGCGGCCCTGGAAAGTATGGAGCGAGGGCCCGCACCGCTTCATGGCTGGATCCTTCAGCACACGCAAAGCCGCGCCGCCGAAATTCACTCCGCAGGATATCCGGTTTACGGCCCGGGGAGAAGCCATCTATGCCATTTTCCTTGCGTGGCCCGAAGGTGAAGCCAGAATTCAATCGCTAGGCTCGAGGTCCTCTAATGCTCCGGCAAGGATTTCTGAAGTGCGGCTGCTCGGTGAAAGCGAACGGCTGAAATGGCGGCAGACTCCGGAAGCGCTGATCATTGAACCCCCCCGCCAAAAGCCCTGCCATGATGCCTTCGCGTTCAGAATTAGGTAGCCAATCCAAGAATGTTGCCCCGGCGTTGTTGTGAAGAATCCAAGGGCGCGCGCTGTAACGGCGATGGCTTGCACGGATCACGGCCCTTTTACGAGACGGGTAACGGTTCTGAAGAGTTTTATACACGCTGAGGAATCAAATCATCCGTTGGGGTTGGAATTCCGGCAGCTTTGCACACTGGAAATTCTTTCCCTTAGATTTATGCCGCCTTCGAGCGCCTTGACAAGGCGGGGGCGACCCCCTATGATTCCTAACAGAGGTTTTAGGGTGTTCGGCAGCGGATTTGAGGAAATTGGTTTCATTCTGTTCATTGCCTTTCTACTGTTCGGGCCCAAGAAGCTCCCCGAAATTGCCAAGGTGCTCGGCAAAGGCCTAGGAGAACTGCGTCGCGCTCGTGACGAGCTGAGGTTTAACCTTGAAGAGGAGCTCAGGAACCTCGAACTGGACCGGCATCATCTTGTAGAGGACGTCACGAAGACGCTCGATATTGACCGCTACGAGGTGGCCGAAGAGACTGAGTCGAACCCCGTATATGGGCACAACCGTTCGGACCCCACCCACGACGAATCCGAGACCCGATCCTGAGGAAGAACTCAACGGTAAGCAGATGTCGTTCCTCGAGCATCTCGAGGAACTACGCCAGCGCCTGATGCGCTGCATTATTGCCACGGTGGTCTCGGCGGGCGTCTGCTTCTATTTTTCAGATCAGATTTACGGGTATCTGGCGCGGCCACTCACCGATACGCTGAACAACCTCCATCTTTCCGACAAGCTGGTCTACACGAATCCAGTCGATCCTTTTAACCTTTACATCAAGCTCTCGATCGTGGCAGGAATCTTTCTGGCTTGCCCCTACATTCTCTACCAGATCTGGCTTTTCATCTCGCCCGGACTATATCGACACGAGAAACGATACATCTGGCCTTTCATCCTGCTCACCAGCAGCCTTTTTGTTGGCGGCGGTTTCTTTGCCTTCAAGCTGGCGTTTCCGGCGGCACTCGAATTCCTGTTGAAGTTCGGGAACCGTTTCCAGCCTATGGTGACGATCAACGAATACTGGGACCTTGCCATTCAAGTGATCGTCGCGGTCGGACTGATCTTTGAGCTCCCGGTTGTGATTATGCTGCTGTCGATTTTCCGGATTGTCACACCTCAATTCCTTTGGAAAAACTTTCGTTATGCTGTTCTGTTGACGGCGGTCCTGGCCGCGGCGATCATTCCGTCAAATGATCTGGCATCTATCTTCATTGTCTGGATTCCCCTGATTGCGCTTTACCTGCTCAGCATTTTGCTTTCCTGGCTGGTCTGGTTCAGGCGAAGGAAAAAGGCCCAGATGGCCTGACCGGTCCCGGCGACACGATTCTAAGCCATGAAACAACAATCGAAATCGAAGGCGACGATTCTCGCTTTGCTGACTGTCTTTCTGCCGGTCCTTTTGGCAAAGTGTCTCAGCGCTCAGGAGCCTGCGAACTTCAGCGGGCAGCGCGCCTTCGGCGATATCCGCCAGCTCGTGGCTTTTGGTCCACGCCCGCCGGGATCTGAGCCGCTGGCTGAAAGCCGACAATGGATCATCCACCAACTTTTAAAGGCTGGATGCCACGTGGAACAGGATCCGTTCACAGCTTCCACGCCCATCGGCCCCATTAAAATGACGAATATTATCGCCACGATTCCCGGGGCCAGCCCTTCCGTGATCATCCTGGCAGGTCACTATGACACCAAGCTTTTCAATGATATTCGCTTCGTCGGAGCCAATGATGGAGGCTCAAGCGCCGCGTTTTTGCTCGAGATGGCACGTGTCCTGGGCCGGCGAAAAAATAAATATACCTATTGGCTGGTCTTCTTTGACGGAGAAGAGGCCCTCCAAACGTGGTCGGCAACCGATAGCCTCTATGGCAGCCGCCACCTGGTGCAGAAACTGAGCGCCGACGGCGACCTCAATCACATTCAGGCGATGATTCTGGTGGATATGATTGCGGATAAAAAGCTGGATATCCGCCGGGACGGGAATTCCACTCCCTGGCTGAGCGATTTGCTCTTCAAAGCCGCCGATCGATTAGGCTACTCACATGACTTCCTGAAAAACCAACTCATTGCGGTCGAAGACGATCACACTCCTTTCATTAATGCCGGCGTTTCCGCGCTCGACATCATTGATCTTGATTACGGACCGGAAAACAGTTATTGGCACGCCGCACAGGATACCCTCGACAAATGCAGCCCGCAAAGCCTGGAGGTTGTGGGTCGTGTCGTCACTGCCCTGCTTCAGGAATTGGATCATTCCCCCCGCGTCCACTAGCCGATGAAGCGATCAGCGACGAGCTTGTGTCCCGTCGCGAGCGAAGCGTTAAGCCAACGGACCGTACTTGATGTGGGTCAGCTATGCAACAGCACTGAATTTCGCAATATGGCGGTTGAACCGCTGATGGAAAGAGTGATCTGCTGATGATGAGCTTGATTTCAGTTCCCGAGATTCGCGTCAGTCAGTGTAACTCCGCACCCGTGCGCCGGGATGGCCATTTCGTTCTTTATTGGATGACTGCCTACCGCAGGGCTTGCTGGAATTTCGCTTTGGATCGAGCGGTGGAATGGGCTGAGAAATTGTGCAAGCCTCTAGTAGTTTTGGAAGCTTTGCGGTGCGATTACCGATGGGCGAGCGATCGCATTCATAGCTTTATCCTCGATGGAATCGCCGAGAATGCCTGCCAATTCCAGGGTACAGGAGTTTTGTACTATCCCTTTGTGGAATACGAACCCAGCGGGGGAAAGGGATTGCTCCGAGCAATGGCTGAATATGCCTCTGTGGTGGTGACCGACGATTTTCCCTGCTTCTTCTTGCCGAACATGGTTGCCGCCGCGGCCGAGCGAATCCCAATCCGAATGGAGGCCGTCGACTCGAATGGCTTGTTGCCCTTGCGAGCCTCGAACCAGGTTTTTTCCACCGCCTACGCGTTTCGCCGTTTCTTACAAAAAACCCTTCCTCTTCACCTCACGGATTTCCCGAAGGCCAATCCATTGGAAAGTGCGAGCATCCCCACCGCAAATAAAGTTCCTCGTGAGATTACGGCACAATGGCCACCGATATCCGCAAGCTTGCTCAATGGCGACCGCGGGTTTTTAGCAAAGATGCCGATCGATCACAGTGTTTCTCGAGTCGCGGCGCGCGGTGGAACAACGGCGGCACAGGCGCTTCTTAAAGAGTTCGTGGAATGCAAACTGGAACATTATCTCGAGGAGCGGAATGAGCCGGATCGAAACGCGACGAGCGGCCTATCGCCCTATCTTCATTTTGGACACATATCAACCCACCAGGTATTCTTCGAAATCGCGCGGCGCGAAGGATGGTCTCCGGACCATCTGGGGTGGCGCGCCACGGGCGGGCGCACCGGCTGGTGGGGCGTCAGCCAAGCTGCTGAAGCGTTTCTCGATCAACTCGTCACCTGGCGAGAGCTCGGATTCAATTTTTGCTGCCAGCGCAAGGATTACGACAAGTTCAGCTCACTGCCGGAATGGGCCTTAATGACGCTGGGCCAACACGCTCGTGATCCAAGGTCTCACATCTACACTCTTGATGAATTTGAGCGCGCAGTCACGCACGATCCGCTCTGGAATGCCGCCCAGACACAGTTAGTCCGGGAAGGCAGCATCCATAACTATCTCCGCATGCTTTGGGGAAAGAAGATTCTGGAGTGGACTCCCTCGCCCGCCAAAGCTCTTGAAATCATGATCGAACTGAATAACAAGTACGCACTCGACGGGCGTGACCCCAATTCTTACAGCGGAATCTTCTGGTGTCTCGGGCGGTACGACCGCCCTTGGGGGCCGGAGCGCCGTGTTTTCGGGACAGTCCGTTACATGAGTTCCACCCGAACCGCCAAGAAACTCGACATCGAAGAATATTTGCGCAGGTACGCACCCAATTCAACAGAGCCGAAAAAACCGAAGGGCTCTAACGATCGCATAGGACGGCAATACTTTGAGTCAGGCTCAAAGCGAACACGTGAGGTCCAGTGAAGTCATCCTAAGGAGGGCTACAGATTATGTTGGAGGTCGCTCGTTTGAGCCCTTGAACCAGATGGGTGCAGAGTGCGCTGCCTCGCTGGCATCCTCAAGCACATCGTCGGTAAGTAGCACCCACCGCGAGAGTGGCCCCGGAGGTGTTCTGGGCTCTGAATGTTTGCGTAATGCGTGGAGGGGGTTGATACGGGTTTTTATTCCGTGCACTCGGAATCCTCCGAAGGAGGCTTCAAGGAAGAAGGTTGGCGAGCGGCGAGCACCCTGGCGCGGCGGCTCATCGGCCCCGCGTGAAGAAGATTGTTTTTTGGGGCGGCCTCGGCGATGAGCTACCCGATGGCGGCAAGGCCCACATGTTGAGAGTACGCAAGGACGTTGGGCGTGCCCTGACGCCGGAAGAAGAGGCCCGCCTGCTCGAAGAATGCGCCTATTCACCATGGTCTTCGTTCCCGGGAAGACTACGATCCCAGCAGTTCCATATACCGTCCCACAGCTTCGATCCCGCGATAGAAATTGGGCAGATGAAATTTTTCGTTCGGGGCGTGCAGACGGTCATCTGGCAGGCCGAAGCCCATCATGATAACCGGTGTCTTGAGATATCGGTCAAACAAGCCAGCAATAGGAATGGAGCCACCGGAGCGTATATAAACCGTCTTCTTTTTGAAGACCTGCTCCATGGCCTCAGCCGCCGCTTGAATATAGCGGTTCTCGGTGCTCACAACCGAGGCTGGCGCCGAGCTGAGAATACGAACGGTGGTTTGAATGCCGGGAGGAGTTATTTTCTTGACGTATTCCTTGAACTGGCGAATCACTTCCTTGGGGTTCATGGCCGGAACCAGCCGCATACTGATCTTCGCTGTCGCCACGGCCGGGATCACTGTTTTTGCACCCTCGCCGGTGAAGCCGCCTCGAATGCCGTGTACCTCCAGCGTAGGGCGTGCCCATAGTCGTTCGAGAACGGAATAACCTTTTTCCCCAGTCAACGCTTTGGCGCCCACTTCCTTCTTCAGAAATTCTTTTTCATTGAAAGGTAATCGCTTCCAGGCAGCCCGTTCACGGGCGCTGGGCCGCTCAACATGCTGATAGAAGCCCGGAATTCGAATTTTGCCGTCCGGGCCTTTAAGTCTGGAAATGATTTCGGCCAGCGCCTGCACGGGATTGGGCGCGGCGCCGCCGTACATTCCGGAATGCAAATCCTGTGCAGCACCTCGCGCTTCGACCTCAGTGTAAACCAGACCGCGCAGCCCGGTGGTGATGGTGGGGAGCTCCGGCGCAAACATTTCCGTATCGCAGATAATCGCGGCGTCGGCGCGAAGCTTCTCCGGATTTTTCGGCACAAAGGCTTCAATATGCTCGCCTCCAACCTCCTCTTCGCCCTCGATCAGGAACTTGATATTGACCGGGAGCCGTCCCAGGCTTTTCAAAAACCCTTCAACGGCCTTCAACTGAATATAAGTTTGACCCTTGTCATCGGATGATCCACGCGCATAAATATTCTGATCACGGACGGAAGGTTCGAAAGGGGGCGAAGACCATTCGTCAAGCGGATCCGGGGGTTGCACATCGTAGTGGCCGTAGAAAAGTAACGTGGGCTTGCCGGGTGCGCCCAACCATTCAGCATAAACCAGGGGGTTTTGTCCCTCTTTTCCCTCGATCACTTCGACGCGCTGCATCCCCATGGCGCGGAACTCGTCCGCCAATAGAGTCGCGGCGGCCCGAACATCCGATTTGTGTTCCGGCAGAGTGCTGATGCTCGGCACCTTGAGCAGCCGGATTAGCCCTTCCAGGAATTGCTCCTGGTGCGCCTGATAATACTCGAAAGCCGTTGTGGCCATAGATTCCTCCGCCGGATGCCTCAGCCCTCCGTTCGCATTTTAGGAACCTCTTTTCAGCGCCTGGGTTCCCGCTTGCCGCGCTTAGCCGTAAAAGATCTCCGCCGTATCAATCAGTTCGCGGTCCACGTATTTCAGTTTGGTCATCGCCTTTTTCAACGGGATGTAGGCGATGCGATTGCCCTTCAGGCATACCATCATCCCAAGTTTGCCTTCATGGATCAGGTCGACCGCTTTCACTCCATATCGCGTGCCCAGCACCCGATCGAAGGCCGTCGGCGAGCCGCCGCGCTGCACGTGTCCCAACACGGTGACACGAGTTTCATAGCCGGTGCGCTTTTCGATTTCCTGCGCCACAACCTCGCCAATGCCGCCCAAATGTTCGTGGCCAAATTGATCGACCTTTTTGTCCTTGGTGACCACATCGTCGTAGCCGGCAAGTTTAAAGCCCTCCGCGACGACGACAATGGAAAAGAGCCGCCCGCGCGAATGCCGTTTTTCCAGGACCTCACAAATCTCTTCAATGGTCATAGGTTCTTCAGGAATCAGAATGCAATCCGCTCCACCGGCAAGCCCTCCCACGGTTGCGATCCAACCGGTGTGGCGACCCATCACTTCCACCACCATCACGCGTTGATGGGATTCCGCCGTTGTATGCAGACGATCAATAGCTTCGGTAACGATAGAAACAGCCGTATCAAACCCGAATGTCTGGTCAGTCCCCTCAATATCGTTGTCAATGGTTTTGGGAATGCCGATGACCTTCACTCCCTCAGCCGAGAGCTTGCGCGCCACGCCAAGCGTATCCTCGCCTCCCACGGCAATAAGGTAATCTATCTTGAACTTTTTCAGATTCGCGTAAACCCGTTTCTTATCCTCCTCGCTCTTCAGAGGATTTGTGCGCGAGGTTCCCAGGATGGTGCCGCCGCGGGGCAGAATGCCCGAAACTGAAATCAAAGAAAGCGGCTCTGCAATTCCCTTAACCAGACCCAGCCATCCATTTTTGATGCCCAGAACCCTGTAATTCAGCATATCGGCGCGGCGTACCACCGCGCGAATGACAGGATTAAGTCCCGGGCAATCACCGCCTCCCGTCAGGATGCCAATCGTGCCATTTGATTTTCTTGCCATATTTCTCCTTAACCGTAAATATTCCGCAATCACGCGCAACTGCCGCCAGGAAATGGTGTTTAAGTCCGTTGAGGGGCCGTACCGCAGAGAGCCGGAAAGCCTGAATGAATAGAAAAATGTAGCAACAAACAGCCACAGGGTCAATTGTCAGGCATGCCTG
>Ga0209810_1005718_pt1 | contig 11095 bp, 9 predicted proteins | sample Coa_R1_7_FD_187159 | JGI IMG/M metagenome (GOLD analysis project Ga0209810, IMG submission 187159) | Surface soil microbial communities from Centralia Pennsylvania, which are recovering from an underground coalmine fire - Coalmine... | ecosystem: Environmental > Terrestrial > Soil > Unclassified ...
CAACGACTTCGACCAGGCCGCAGACTACCTCGCTGACACGTTCATCTTCAGTGGCTGGACGCCGCAGCCGCTCGACAAGCGCAGCTTTATGGGCCTGATGCAAGGGCTGAAGTCCGGCATACCCGGACTGATCTTCAACCTGCACAATGTTGACGAGCAGGACAATAAAGTGACGGGAACCTTGCAGATCGCCGGCTACCAGACCGCGAGCATCAATCTGCCGCAGTTGAACCTCCCGCCCGTTCCGCAAATGGGGCGCAGCGTCTCCTTACCCACAGAGAACGTCGAGTACACGCTGGCGAACGACCAGATCGTTCGCATCGATATCGAGCGCGTCTCCGGGGGCGGCGTTGCCGGACTGCTGCACCAGCTCGGCGTCGACATCCCCTATGTTCTATAAATTATCTGCAACCAGGACGCCGCTTTTTGTATTCTATCCAGTAGAAAAACAAAATGAGGCCCGCAGAGCCAACAGGGAAGGAATACATGGAGCCAGGCGGCGAAGCGCCAGCAGATCTCCTGGATCTGCTGGCAACTGACCTGAATCGCTATTTCCAGCTACTGGTGTTGAATTCTCAACAGCGGCTCTATGTATTTGCCTTGCGCCAGTCGGGCAGCCCACAGGATGCGGAGGATATCGTGCAGGAGGTGTTCATTCGCGCATACCATGCGCTGGCGGACTATCCCGCCGAGCGCATACGCGCGATGAAGCTCCTGCCCTGGCTGTACAAAATCACGCTGCACGTCTTCTATCGCCATAGAAGTGGCGCGAGCCGCCTCCAGTGCATATCGCTCGATACTTCGGAGGAGAGTGCGCTCCTCGAAATCGCGGACGATGAGCGCGAGCAGCCCGAGCAGGCGCTGGAGGGGCGAGAAGAGATACGCGAACTCGAAGCGATGATCGCGCGCCTCCCGGAACAGTACCGCGTTGCGATCGGTTGCTATTACCTGGCGGAACTGAGTTACAGCGAGATAGCTGACCTGCTGCACCAGCCCATCGGCACTGTCAAGTCGAACGTGCACCGGGCTATGCAACTCCTGCGCAAGTTTCAATCCCAGGCGGGTATGAGGAGTCACAGCACAAGCGGTCTGCGAGAGGAATAGTTATGGAAGAGAATGAGAATGTGAGCCACGAGAGCCAGCATGATGACAACCGGATGGGTGTGCAGGAGAATGGTCTGAGCGCTCAGGCTCCATCTTCTCTCCTGTCAACAGTGTTGCAGCGCCTGAAATTCGTCTCCGAGCAGGCTCCTCACGAAATAGCGGTTGACGACCTGATGGCAAAGCTGAAAAGCGCCGACTGGCAGGTGCGCGCCGCCGCAGTGCGGACGCTGGGACGACTGGAGGGTGCCGCGCCTGTGGATCTGCTGGCCGCGATGCTGAATGATGAAGATGAGTCGGTGCGTGCCGCTGCGGTGAATGCGCTGGGCAACAGCGGCTCGCGGGCGCCGCTGCATACGCTGGTGGCCGCCCTGCATGATCCCGACTGGCATGTACGCGAGACGGCGGTCTATGCGCTGGGCAAACAGGGGAGCCGCGTGCCCTCAGAGATACTGAGCACCGCCCTGCACGATCCAGATGACGGAGTGCGAGAGGCCGCACGACTTGCTCTGCGCTGGCGCGAGGCCGCTACAGGCGTACCGGAAATTTATGGGAAACTATGGGAGCAAACGATGATGCAATATAATGGACATGATCGAGACCAGGCTGGCCCTTCTGGCGATAAAGGTAGTCACGTTCCCTTTGAGTATGTGCCCTATGACGCCGGGGATGGCGCCGTTACCAGTCGAGCCTACGCCGCCCGTCCTCATGCGCTGAGGGAGCCAGCGCAGGCATATGGCCCACCGCCCCGGCAGGGCGCGTTCCAGTTGCAGGAATATGCCCCGCGCACGGAGGCGGCAGAGGAGCAGGCAGGCGAGCGCGGAGAAGGGGAGCAGTCCGCGCGCTATGCCTACGATGAGGAAATGCCTTCACGTGCGGAGAAGGTAACGAGCTTCCTGCCCCGCCGCAAATCGAACAGGATGTGGTGGATCATTCTGGCGGCTACCGCGATCATCTTCTTTCTTGGCGGCATCAGCGTAAGCACGATGGGGGTACGTTTCGGCAAGGGCGTAGCACAATTCGGTAAGGTTGCCTCTGCGCTGCCAACACCGGTGCAAAAAACTCCTTACGAAGTAATCTATGCCCAGCCCTACGTCGCCATTTTCCAGAACGAGGTAGCGTCCGCGCTGCATCTTACTCCGGATCAGGTGAGAGCGCTCTTGCAGAATAATGGGGGAGAGATGATCCCTGTCGCCCAATCTCAGGGCGTTTCTGTTGAGCAACTTCACCAGATCGAGCTACAAGCCTTGCAGGATGTTCTCAACCAGGCAAACTCAAGTGGCAGTATTGATGAAAGGCAGGTCCTGGTATTCATGAAGCAACTTCAGAACAATTCGAGCATGCTGGATAAGCTAACAACAGCAGTGTTCCTGATCGATGCTCCGCAGGATAAAGTTATTCCTACCCCCGCGCCAACACCACTGGCTACCCTGACGCCATGAGAGGATGTCAGGTTCTCACCCTCAGTGCAGGTGAGCGCCTGCGGCATCCGCCTTATCGATAGCTTATAATGCCGCTCTCAACATCCTTGCGCTCGGACGGAGCGTTCAGGCACGCGCCTGAGAAGCCCTCGGCTTTAGCCGCAGGGAGTCGTCACAGATAGTATGATATGGGACATGCGCGGATAGTATGATATGGGACATGCGCGCAGCGCATGTCCCATATCATACTATCTACCCCTTGCGCGGCTCTGCCGCGCGAGGGGCTTCTCTGCATACCAGGTGCCTGTCAACCGGTAACGGTGATGGTCCCCATCATGTAGGGATGCACAGAGCAATGGTAGGCGAATGTGCCCGCCGTGTTGAACGTCATCTTGAAGGTTTGATTCTCCATGAAGGTGCTGCTGCCCGTAAAGGCGTTGTTATCGCTCGTGACGGTGTGCGGCGCATCGGACATGTTCGTCCAAACGATCTCCGCACCTTTGGGAATAGTCACCGAGGCCGGCTGGAACGAATATTTGTTATTTTTTTCGACAATTTTGATCTGTACCGTCTGTACAGGCGCTGACGTGCTTGCCGTCGTGGGCGCCTGTGTGGGCGCTGTAGTTGCTGTGGGCGCGCTCGGCTGCGCGGCGGCTGTGCTCGTGGTCCCTCCACAGGCGCCAAGCAGGAGCGTGAGCGCAGCCCCGCATACCAGGATCGCCCACCACCATCGCCCGTATCGGGTGTTGCGAATCAGATGTGTCAAGAGAAACCTCCTGTAGTTTTCCAGAACGCTGTTTAGTGACGGATCACTACAGGTAACTACTCTGACCGGTTACACACCCCCTGGTACAACACCGTAGAGGGAAAATAGGGCTTTTGCCCGATGTTGCTACGGAGCATCAGACCTATGATTCTCTAAAAGGGGCTCTTGATTCTCAGTTCGCGCCGCTAGCGCTTGCAAGTGGTGATGTCGATGTTCAGCCTCTCCGCTCTCTCACTGCGCATTCTCGCAGCTTCGCCGCTTCAGGAACGGAGTTTGATGTGCGGGCCAGGCGCGAAGTGCCTGGCCCGCACATCAAATCCTATCAAGCGAGCGCCGCTGGCGCGAGCAAGCGCTGGGCAAGCCAGGGGGGTATCTTCTGATCCGATCACGGCGTGTTCTACTATAGATACAGTTCGCTGTTTCAATGACGAAAGGAGAGAAAATTGTATCGGCGGGTTTCTCTTATAGTAACTATTCTGACCTTCTGCGGTCTCCTATCGGTGCTGCTTGCCGCCTGCACCATCAGGAACGCTTCGGCCATAACCGGCCCGAGCGTGCACATGGGACCAACCAATTTCCTGCAAAGTTCGATCACCATTCAGAAAGGGCAGAGGCTGACACTGATCGACGATGCCAGCGACCAGCATATCATTACCAACGGAAGCTGGGCTGGCAGCACGCAGAAGCCGGCAAAAGAGCCGGGTGCGCCAACGGTAAATGTTACCGTCAGCGGAACCGGCTCCAAAGCGACGGTTGGCCCCTTCAACACATCGGGAACCTTCCATCTGTACTGCACGATTCACCAGGGCATGAACCTGGTGGTGAAGGTTCAATAAGCCCCTCCCTGGCTTTGCCTACCAGGGAGGGCTGCCGCTAGCCGCCGAGTTCGGCGCGACGGGCCTTGAGCTTGCCAATACGCTCCTCCTGCGCGGCCAGCTTCTCGCGCTCCTTCTCGACGACCTCCGCTTTCGCCCTCATGACAAAGTTCTGGTTCGCCAGCTTGCTTTGCAGGCGTGCGATCTCCTGCTGCGCCTGCGCGATCTCTTTGTCGAGCCGCTCCAGTTCCTTATCGATGTCGAGCAGGCCCGCCAGCGGCAGGTAGATCTCCGCGCTGCCCGCCAGCAAGCTCATCGCCTGTTGCGGCTTCTGCTCCAGCACTCGCTGCAACAGCGGCTTCTGTGTGCGCGCCAGGAACTCGATGAGCGGGGTTTGCTGCTCGAACATCTCCAGCGCTCCCCCCACGGCCATGATAACGGGTACGCGGCGCGCCGGCTCCACGCCCATCTGATTGCGCGCGTCGCGAATGCGCGTAATCACCTCCTGCACCAGCCCGAACTGCTGCTCCGCCTCATCATCGATAGCCAGCATGTTCGCGAAGGGCCAGGGCGCTACAATCAGCGCCGGGGCAGGCCAGTTCTCTTTGCGCGGCTCGCTGGTGCTATAGAGATGCTGCCAGACCTCTTCGGTGACGAAGGGCATGAAGGGATGCAGGAGTCGCAGGCTTTGATCGAGTACTGCACGCAGGATACCCGCCGTGGTGCGGCGCTCCTGTTCGTCGCCCTGCATTTGCACTTTGGCGATTTCAACGTACCAGTCGCAATAATCGGACCAGAAGAACTCGTTGATCTCGCGCCCGGCCTCACCAAGCTGGAAATTCTCGATCAGTCGTGTCACCTGCTGCGTGAGACGCGCCACGCGGCTCAGTATCCAGCGGTCCGCCAGCGTGCGCGGTTGCAGTTCGCCAATTGCGGGCACCCCGCTCCCGACCTCGGAGGTCGTCATCAGCACGAAACGCGAGGCGTTCCAGATCTTATTGGCAAAGTTGCGGTTGCCGATGATGCGCTCCTCAACCAGTTTCATATCGTTGCCGGGCGTGCTGCTCGTCGCCAGCGTGAAGCGCAGCGCGTCAGTGCCGTATTTATCCATTACCTCCAGCGGATCGACGACATTATTTTTTGACTTGCTCATCTTCTCGCCCTTCGCATCGCGCACCAGGCCGTGCAGGTAGATGGTATCGAAGGGAATGGTGCCGAGGAAATGAATGCCGGACATGACCATGCGCGCCACCCAGAAGAAGATGATATCGTAGCCCGTCTCCATCACCGAGGTAGGATAGTAGCGCAGCAGGTCGGGCGTGATATCGGGCCAGCCCAGCGTGCTGAAAGGCCAGAGCCACGAACTGAACCACGTATCCAGCACATCCTCATCCTGGTGAATAGCGCTGCTGCCGCAGTGTTCGCAGACCGCCGGATCTTCACGGCTCACCGTCATCTGACCGCAGGTATCGCAGTACCACACAGGGATACGATGTCCCCACCAGAGCTGGCGCGAGATGGTCCAGTCGTGAATGTTCTCCAGCCAGTCCATGTAGATCTTGTTGAAGCGCTCAGGCACAATCTTTAGCAGATTATATTTGACCGCGCCCATCGCCGGCGTTGCCAGCGGCTTCATCCTGACGAACCACTGCCTGGAGATAAGCGGCTCGATCACGGTATCGCAGCGCTGGCAATGGCCCAGCGGCACCATGTAGTCCTCGATCCTGATGATCAGCCCCTGCCGCTCAAGGTCGGCCATCAGGTTCTGTCGCGCCTCATAGCGATCCTGCCCTGCATAGGGACCGGCCTCGGGAGTCATCTTGGCATCGAAGCCGATCACCTGCACCGCCGGCAAGTCGTGGCGCTGGCCGATCTCAAAGTCGGTTGGATCGTGCGCCGGCGTGACCTTGACCGCACCCGTCCCGAACTGCATATCGACAACTGAATCGGCGATGACGGGGATCTCGCGCCCGATGACCGGCACGATGGCGATACGCCCGACCAGATCCTTGTAGCGCGGATCTCTGGGATTGACGGCCACAGCGGTATCGCCGAGGATGGTTTCGGGGCGCGTCGTCGCCACGCTGATATATTCGGCCCCCTCGTGTCCGGGGATCGGCTTGAGCGGGTAGCGGACGTAGACCAGTTTGCCCGGCGTGTCAACGTGGTTCACCTCCAGATCGGAGATAGCGCTCATGCAGCGTGGGCACCAGTTGATAATGCGTTCGCCGCGATAAATCAGCCCTTCATCATAGAGCCGCACAAAGACCTCGCGCACAGCTTTCGAGAGGCCCTCATCGAGCGTAAAGCGTTCGCGCGACCAGTCGCACGACGCTCCCAGGCGGCGGTGCTGGTCCTGGATGCGCCTCTTATACTGGCGGACCCACTGCCAGACGCGTTCAAGAAAAGCCTCGCGCCCGATCTTGTGGCGGTCCGTGCCCTCCTGAGCCAGCAGTCGCTCGACGACGGTCTGTGTGGCAATGCCGGCGTGATCCTCGCCGGGCACCCACAGCGTCTCATCGCCGAGCATGCGATGGTAGCGAATCAGGATATCTTCGATGGTCGCGGTAATGGCGTGGCCCAGGTGCAGCGCGCCCGTTACGTTTGGGGGCGGCATGCTGATGACAAAGGGCCGGCGCTCGGGATTTGGCCGTGGCTTGAAGTAACCGTTCTCCTCCCAGAAACGGTACAGGCGTCCCTCGACGGCCTGCGGCTCATATGCCTTTGGCAATGTTGCAATCGCTGTTGTTTGTGTTATTTCGCTATTCTTCTCCTGCTCGATCATAAGTCCCTCCAGAGGCCATCTCTATATCATAAAAAAATCCTTTCCCGTCAAGGACGAGAAAGGATGTTGCTCGTGGTACCACCTTGTTTCGATCAGGACATAACCTGATCCTCATTGGTGCGATAACGGGCACACCCGTGGCTTCAACCTCTCTGGTTACACCAGAGAAACTTTACCAGGACTCACAGGCGACCTTCGACGCGCGCTTCCGGGGAAGACTTGCAGCCCCGTGATCTTCCCTCTCTGCAACGGAGAACGCGCCTACTCCTCCTGCTCCTCGTCACTGCAAATTCATATTAGTCGTAGTCTAGCGAGTGGAAATAGGATTGTCAATATCTTTAGCAAAACCAGCAGGGCTATTTAAAAGTCAGGGTCCTGTATCTCTCTCTGTGCGCAGCCGCGCGCTGAAGCGCGCGGCTGCGCACAGAGAGAGATAGCCGATCTTGATCGTTGAAGCCAATCATCGCGCGGCTGCGCATTATGGATCGCCGCTCTTGTTCGTTCCGCTTCCTCATCACGCAGCCATGCACGAAAAGAGGCTTTTAGATGGTCCGGCAAAAAAACAAAGGCCGGATAGCGGTCGCCATCCAGCCTTTGCAAGACGTCTTTTTCTTGCCGGTGTTCAGCCGGGATGCCCGCTTGCGCGGGCACGCCTAATCGATCTGAAACACCATCCCTAGCAAGCGAACAGGTACCTTCATAGGTTTCCTCCTTTCGATTCTACCTATGTCGCAACCTTCGCTGTCTCCATCAAGGCCCTGATGATGTTCCTCTTCGGAACGCTTTAATTGTATCATCCTGGCAAAAATCGTGTCAAGGTCATCCATTGAGCGGTGTGAACAGCTTTGCTTTACACTCGTCGCCGCCTTCCTTCTCTCCTGGGAAGCCACTGGAGATAGTGAGGAGTCTATGCAGGAATGTTATAATAATGGACGATGCTATTATCTTCATAGTAGAGCAAACAGCCTATGCATGAACAACTCGATGATTTCACAATAGAAGTTGAGGAGCGCAGGGAGACCCCCTTGCGCAACACGTTGCGCTATATTATCCTCGGGCTGCTCTGGGCGCGCCCGATGAGCGGCTATGACATCAAGCTGGCCTTTGATCGCGCCATCGCCAGCTACTGGAACGCCGGCAACAGCCAGATCTACACCACGCTTAAAGGCTTGAGCCAGGCTGGACTCGTCGAAGCCGAACTGGTCGTGCAGACGACACGGCCCAATCGCAAGGTCTATCGCCTGACCGCAGCCGGCCAGGCCGAACTTGATCGCTGGCTGCAAGAGCAGGTGCCCGAACGCTTTAACAAGGATGAGTTTCTAACCAAGCTCTTTTTCTGCGGCGAAACCAGTGATGAGGTAGCGCTCTGCCACCTGCGCGAACATCGTGAAAGCCTCCTCAAGCAGCTTGCCCACATGGAATGGGCGCGCCAGCAATATGCCTCGCGCCCCACGCGCCGGCCCCGCCTGCTCGAATATCAGATGCTCGTGCGCGAATACAAGGAAGCCATCCTGCGTGCGGGACTGGAGGTCACAGAGCGTGCCATTGCCCGTATAGAACAGGGTCGCGATTAAGCGGAGCGCCCTCAATCCTGGAGGGCTTGACCTGATCCGGTGAGCGCGCTATGATAGCACCGATTAAATTCCTACCCAAATCATGCCGGCCAGAAGAAAAAAGGAGCATGAATAAAATCCATGCCAAAAACGAAAAAACGCGAAGAGTTAAAACGTGCAGCCAGGATTGCCCGTGCGCATGCCACCGAGATGAAGCAGACCGTCGAGAAAGAACCCAGGCAGCGGCGCGCGCCCGGCTATAAGCCGCCGGCTCGCGGCATCGCACGCTATCCCTGGGCCACCTTCCTGATCGTGGTTTTAATCATTCTCGGCGTTTACGCGCTTTACGCCAATCACGTCGGCCCCTTTGCCCAGGCGAAGAAGCCGCCGGCCAGGCACGCCGCCGCCGTCTCGCCCTGCCTTAATAAAAATATCCTCAAGCAGATTACCGATACCGCCCCGGCTCCCACCGCTGCTCAGTTCGCGAAGATCCAGCATACCTATAAAGCGGCGCCGGCAATGACGATTAACACCAAAAAAGTATATTGCGCCGGCATCAACACGAATCGCGGCCTGATCGTTGTCGAGCTTGATCCACAACTGGCGCCGCAGACCGTGAATAACTTCGTCTTCCTGGCGCAGAATCATTTCTACGATGGCCTGGTCTTCCATCGCGTCATCCAGACCGGCTCGGGCATTCACATCATTCAGACCGGTGATCCGCATGGCGACGATCCGAAACTGCGTGGCAAAGGCGGACCGGGCTATACCTTCAAGGATGAGCCGGTGAAGGGCAACTATACGGCAGGCACGGTGGCGATGGCGAACAGCGGCCCCAATACTAACGGCAGCCAGTTCTTCATCAACGTCACCGACAATACGCAGTTGCCCAAATCATATAATCTTTTCGGGCATGTGGTGCAGGGCATGAACGTGGTCAAAGAGATCAAAGGCCCTGGCGATGATCCATCAACGCAGAACGTCAAGCCCGATGTCATCAACCACCTTGTCGTGGTTCAGGCACCCTAGCAACACTGCTCACCGCTGCGCGGTTCGCCAATGGGGAGAGTCTGTGGGCTGAGCGCCTGCGGCGCTCAGCCCACAGACTCTCCCTCAGAGGGTGCGCCTGCGGCACACAAAAACAGGCACATCGGGTTAACTATGTAAGGAGGTTTTATTTTGTCCAGACAATATCATCAACCACCGGCCATGCAGATCGATCCGACGAAGAAGTACACGGCGGTCCTGCATACAGCCAGAGGCGATATCCAGATCGAACTGTTCGCGGCCCAGGCACCCGTTACCGTCAACAATTTCGTGTTTCTGGCGCGCGACGGCTTTTACAATAATACGACCTTCCATCGCGTCATTCATGGTTTCATGGTGCAGGGAGGTGATCCCACCGGCACAGGTCGCGGTGGCCCCGGCTATGCATTCAGGGACGAGCCGGGCGCGCTGGCCCTCAAGCATGATAGGGCCGGCATCCTGTCGATGGCGAACGCGGGCGCCAACACTAATGGCTCGCAGTTCTTCATTACGTATGGTCCGACGCCGCATCTGAACGGTAAGCACGCCGTCTTCGGCCAGGTTATCAGCGGCATGGACGCGCTCAATGCGATTCGTGAGCGCGATCCTATGCGAGACCGCCAGCCGGGCGATGCTCTGTTCTCGGTAGATATCATCGAAAGCTAAAGCGAATGCAAGGGGGCGCGGGGGCAACTTTCCTTTGCCCACCACCTTATGTTATCCTTCCTACTGTAGAAATCGTATCGGTAAGGTAAGAGCAGTATGCATTCCATAGAGGAAGGAGCAGAACGTGAGCGCGGTAAAGACGGTTGAAACCTTCATGACGGCATTGCAATCAGGAGACCTGGAACTGGCGGCAAGCCTTATGTCCGACGATTTCATACTTGGTGGTCTGACGCCCACGCCCCTCACCAAATCCGAATTCCTGGCGCTGCAAAGCGAATGGCTTGCAGCTATGCCTGATTTCTCTTTCAACCTTTCCGATGTCCACAGGATTGACGACGAGGTACAGGCCCTCATCCGTATTACGGGAACACACACTGGTGATCTTTCACTGCCCATCTATGGCCTGCAAGCTGTGGCGGCTACCGGTCTGGCCGTGGGGCTGCCGCAGGTAGAAGCCGCATTCCAGTTCGAGCATGACAAAATCGTGGGCATGCGCGTCGAGTCCGTAACCGGCGGGGGCCTGACAGGACTGCTGCAACAGATCGGGGCCGAACTGCCCTTACAGCCGCGCATTTCCAATATCACAAATCTCTCGGAATGAAGCGCTAGCAGTAACAGAAGAATAGACATTCAACGCTGCTTCTGCTATGCTATGGCATGCATATTGATATCAATTGATATATCTATGCATGCAGCGCTACTATTTCCGAGAGAAGAGAAGGAGTGATCTTTATGGAACAGCGCATTTACCAGGGCAACGTTGACCCGGAGGGCCTGGCCGATTACCTCGTGCAGACCTTCAACCAGAACTACAACTATACAGGCTGGTCTGGCAGCACTTTGAACACGATGGCCCAGAAAGTCGGCCAGGGGGATCATCTCCTGGTCCAGATCGCACAGGCGCGGGCCTGGAGCGGCACGATCCGCACTGCTCTGGGTGTGAGCATATCGCGCGTGCCCGG
>Ga0209810_1005720_pt1 | contig 11094 bp, 13 predicted proteins | sample Coa_R1_7_FD_187159 | JGI IMG/M metagenome (GOLD analysis project Ga0209810, IMG submission 187159) | Surface soil microbial communities from Centralia Pennsylvania, which are recovering from an underground coalmine fire - Coalmine... | ecosystem: Environmental > Terrestrial > Soil > Unclassified...
GCGGCAGCTTGCAGCCGGTCCTCTGTCGAATCCCCCGCGGCGTGAAATTCCGCCTGTCGCGACAGCTCGCGCACTCGGCGAATCAGCTCATTCCGGCGCCCTAAAGACATGCGCCGAACTGCGAACTGTACGCCAGGCACGGTCTGCGCTTCCACTTCGACACTGCTCCTCCAGTTCCCCTCAGGCAAACCCAATGTACAGCTCATCGTTCGCGCCTCCCTGCGCACGGCTGTTCTGAAACTTCCACTGCAGCCTGCGCTGTCCGTCGTCGTACGAGGGCACTTCCGGCACTACGCTCTTCAGGTAAATGCCCATAAGCTGACCCTGCTGCTGCCCGAGCTGCAGCATGATGCTGATCGGCGACCTCTGCCGCGCTGCCTGATACAACGAAGTAACACCTGCATCGTCCTGCGCGAACAGGCTTAGCGTCGCGCTGATCGTGCGCGCCCCCGGCGAGATCCCTCGCGCCAGAGTGAACCCGAACTCCTGATCGCGTAACTCCAGATCGTTGTCCACCGTGATCTGCGCCGACGTAACCGTGAACGCCTGCCAGGGTATAACTCCCATCCATGCCTGCCCAAGGTTCCCCGCCACCAGCGAGTACGTCACCATACTCGGCGCCGGTTCCGCCGGCAACTCGCTCAGCCCCGCCTGCCCCGCTTCGAAGCTCCCGCTGTCCACCAGGTCCGCCGCGCTGCCTCGAAATGTCAGGTCATGAAAATCGCCATTGACCCCGATCGTCATCCTGCCGATCGCCGCCCCGCTCACCACCCGTTGCACCGCCGTGCCGGGACTCCAGTAGTCGAACATCGTCGCGCTCGGCAGCTCTTCAGCCGGCATATAGGTCATGGTTGGCGAACCAGCCGCGCCTGCCGCCACCGCGCCCGTGAATGGGGCATTGATCTGCACCGCCGACTCGCTCGCAATGGCGGAAACGAATCGTATCTCGCCCCCCCAGCACACTGCCTGCCCAGCGATCAGCCCGTGCGCGCTCGAAAACGTCACCGTGCTGCCGTTAACCGACGCGACCGGCTTGCCGCCCCAGGCCAGCGGCGTCCCGCCAAGCGCCGCCTGCACCAGCGCGCCGTGTGGCGGCGCCTGCGTCGTATCGCCCCATGAGCACAAATAGCTGCGCAGCTCGAAATCCACGCTCCGCCGGACTCCACTGACTTCCCCCATGTACGTTCTGGTGCCGGTCTTGTCCTTCCGGTGCGGCCGCTGAAGCTTGTAGCTCGTGCTCAGGCTTACCAGCGGCGTCAGGTTCGCCGCGCTGACGCTCGCGGCGATACCGTAGGCCGGCTCCACTCCCACATAAAGGCGATTATTGTTTGACGAAATATATGATGCCATTTCCTCTCCTACTTACTTACATCCACCGCAATCACGATCCGCGCGCTCTGCAGAAAGTTCTTACCGCCGTGCTTTACCGCCCCGAAAGTTACTTCGTAGCCGCCGTTGTACAGCGCTCCGCCGCCCCAGTCTCCACGATTGGCGTCCAGCACCGCCGTAACCGCCTCGACGCACCCGTGAAGCTGATCCTCGATACCGTCCAGCCGGTCCTGCGTAACCAGTGCTTCCACCGTCACCTCCGCCTGCCCGGAAAAGGTCCGAAACTTCTCCCGCAGTGTGTTTGCAACCTTGCTGCACGACACGCGAAATAACGGATAGTGCGCGCCTACGCTCTTTTCCGCCAGCTCGGCGGCCACGTTGCCGCCCATCACCTGCCCCGCCGAAAGCGCCGGTATCGCGATTCCGCAACCGCTGGCCACCTGCGCCCCCGCGGCGCCAAGATTCGCCGCGAGCAGGCTCCTCACCTTTCCGCCAACCTGACTTGCTACCAGAGCCATCATCCCCTCCGCAGTCTTTGGTCGTTCACGATCCAGCGGTCCGCCGCCTGACCCGTTCCAGGTTGAACACCCCCCGATGTCAGCGGCATTGGTTGTATCCAGCTATTGCCCACCGGCAGCGCGGCGGTGTTCTGCTGGCTCAGGTCGTCTGCCTGCGGGCCCGCGTATACGTTCCAGCCCACGATCCCGTCGGGACCGGCCCCCGGCGAAATGACGGCCTGCGTGCTGTCTGTAAGTGCGATCGCCGCGGGATCGCTGCACACTCCCTCGCCCCCGTCAGCTGTTACCCACGAGGTCCCGAAATAGTAAGTTCCCGGCTGCGAGGTGCCCGTCACCGTTGTTATTGCCGGTGCTGCCGGCCTGGGAGCGGGTCTGCAAACCAGGCCGACGCCTGTCTTCAGATAGGCTCGCTTCGCTTCTCCCTGCATCCGGTCGTAGTTGGCCCACTTCCCCTGATACCGGTCGTTCAGCTGGTTGTCATACGCGTCCCGAAACACGAACGCAAGCGTGCGTAACGTGTGCCACCGGCGCAGTATGTCCGTGACGACCACGTCTCCCACCCCCAAAGACCTTCGCGGCGAGATGCCCACGGACGGCTCTGCGCCGCGTTCCGTCTCGAGCAGGAACCGCAGCAGCTCCGCCGCAATCTCGCTTTGCGCCAGTTGCAGCTTGGCCGAGGTGTCGATCCCCTCCGTGCTCGCAACATCCAGGATCGATGTCTCATAGTTCATGAGATCCACGATCCCGCTGATCGGACCATCGTTGAACAGTGCCACGCCGCGCCTCAGTCCTGCGTCCCGGGCCGCACCGCGTTCCGAATCGCCTTCAAATCCTGTTCCGAGAGCACCCCGCCCTGGACGCTCGCCTGCTCACGCCGCCGCGCCTGCTGCCAGCGCTTCTGCTGGGCCTTTTGGAACTCTTCGCGCTCCGCCTCGCTCGCCAGACGCGCGCGACCCTCCACCACCATCCGCGCGGCCAGGTCGCGACGCGCTTCGGTCATCCGCCCCGCCGTCCCGCCGTCTCCGGTTTCCAGGCTCACAATCACCGTGTGCTCGTCCGCTATGTCCGCTTCCGTATTGCGTATCTTCTGGTAATAAGCTCGTAAGTCCATCGCTGTCTTCTCCTCAAAAATCGAAAGGGCGGCATTTCTGCCGCCCTGTTATGCTGCGTCGCTCGGTCCTTCAGCTACGAAAGCAGCTGCACGCCGAAGTTATTCCGCAGCACGCCGCACCCGTACAGCACGTCCACCGTGAACTGCTGAGCCAGCGTGTTGGGTTGATAACTCATCACCACGCGCAGGCCGAAATTGCCCATCTCCGCGTACTCGGCGATCGCGCCCGTACCCGGCAGCGGCTGAGGCAGCCGGCGCACAACCAGACCCATCGCATCCTTCGCGAACGCCAGATTGTGCGTGGTCGCCGGAGAGCTGCCGGTCTTCGGAACGAACTGCGAGCGGAAAATGAAGAAGTCCTTCATCTTTCCGACCGACCCGTCCACCAGAGCCCTCAGGCCTGCCTCGCCCGCTGAATAGAACTCGCTGAAGCGCTGAATCTGCCGCAGCGCCGAGTACGACGTCGAGTCCACCACCAGGTACTTCGCCGCGCTCGCCGGCACCTTCGACTGGAACAGCGCCGTCTCCGCCGCGTCCACCGCTTCTTCGCTGATCGGCGTCCCCGGCGCCCCCACCGCGCTGTTGGCCGTGAACTGAGCATAAAGGCTCAGCAGATCCGATTCGATCTTCTCCGCCAGCGCGATTACCGCCGGTTGCATGTACAGCTTCAGCAGGTCCGGAACGGCCAGCACCTTGGTCACGTCCGGAATCTGGAACGTCGCCTCCGCGTGCGTGTTGAGAACGATCTGCGCGTTCCCCAGATTCGGATTCTGCGGCTGCACCGTGTTGCCTTCGGCAATGTTATTCGCCACCATCACCGGCGGAATCGGCACGTTGATCGTATCGCCCGCCCGCGCCAGAATCGGCTCGTAGTCACGGTTCACCAGGTTGCCCATCACCAGATTGCCCATCAGCGCGGGCAGAGCGTCCACGGCAACCAGCTTCACGATCGCATTCGCGATATTTGCTGATGTAATTGTCGCCATACTCTTTGCTTCTTCTTTCTCCTTGTTTCTTTGTTGCGGCCCGGGCTTCCCCGCCCCGCACTTTCGGTTACAGCCCCCGCAGGGTCTGCGAAGCGAGCCGCGAGATTTCCTGCCGCACCCGCTCCAGTTCTTCCGGATTCATCCCCGGTCGGATTTTGTCCAGATCGAATCCGGACGGCGCCGGCCCGCTCTTCTGCGCCGGCGTCATTCCCGAGCCCCCGCTGATCCTTGCCGGCAGCAGCTCGGGGTTCTCGTTCACGAAGTTGGTCAGAAAGTCTTTCAGCCCAACCTCGCCCTGTGGTCCGCGCGCCACCAGTCGGCCATCCTCGCCGCGAACCACATCGTCCCTGACCGCGCGAAACGCCAGGTCGACCTTGGAAACCCCCAGCCGCTGCAGTTCCGCCCGGATCAACGCGTTCCGGTCCGCCTCCTCGGCCGCCAGCCGCGCCTTCACGTTCTCCTGAATCAACTCGTTCACACGGGTCTCGAGTTGTTCGCGGCGCCGCCGCTGCTCCACCAGTTCCGCTTTGTAAGCCGGCTCTGCCTTCTGGCGCTGCGCCTCCACAAATTCGTCGATCACCCCGCGCACCACCGCTCTTAGGTCCGGCGCGGCCGTCTTCTCCTGCCTTGTCTCGTTTGCTTCCATGACTCTCCTTATTCCGGTGCGCCGGCCTTCAGCCCTCGACGCTGCCTTCAATCTCGGCGGCGATCCGGTCTTTTGTTTCCTGCCTGCTGTCGCACAGATACTTCAGCGCCAGCTTCTTGTACACCTGCTTGCGCAGCGTCGCCGATTCCATCCCCAGACCCAGCAGCGCCTTCGCGTCCGCCAGTTCCGTGCTGAAATCCCCAATGTCGAACTCGTCCATTCCTGTTACTTCCACCGTCAGCCCGTCCTCCCGGGCTTCGTTCACGGCGCGCAGCACGCGCTTCATCGCCTCCTTTACCGCGTCGCCGTACGCCCGCAGCACCTCCTCCGTGATCGCGAAATCCCGCTGTTTGCTCAGCCCCGACTGCGAGCCCGGACCGCCCAGCGATCCCCCCGCCTGCGATACGTAGCAAACGCGGTATATCTCCTCCTGCAGCCGCTGCAGGTTATCCGCGGCTATCTGGTAGACCTTCCCCTCCGGCTCCGTCCATCCGAAACGGTCCTGCGGACCAAGTTGGATGTAGTAGGATTCCCCCACCATCTGGTTCCACTCGCGCTCCGAGTAAACCACCGGCATTGCGAACAGTCCCATGGTCAGCGCCCACGACAGCGCATTGGATTTGTTCAGATGTTCCAGCTGCAGTAGCCCGCACCGGTTCATCAGCCACAACCCCTCCCGAGCATCCACGTCGATAACCGGCACGCGCCGCAGCTTCGCCAGTCCGTGCCGTCCCGCGTCAACCAGTTCCACCGCGCCGGTTGTCGTCTCCGTCCACGGAAGCATGCCGCCCAGCTGCGCCGCCTCTGCGTGCCGGTAAATCCGGAAGCACTCCTTGTCGAAGTACGCCCATTTCGTCTCCCGGATCCATTCCGCGTCTTCGACCCGCGCTTTTCGCAGCGCCGTTGTCCGCAGCACGACCCACTCATAACCGCCGTGCTCGTCGTAGCTCCAGTTCGTCAATTCCTCGGGAGTGAACGCCGACAGATAGGCTCGCGAGACCCCTTCCGCATCCTCCTGCGCCCGCGACTCCACCCCGCCGGCGTGTCGCGGAAAATCAAGCAGCACGTGGCTCTTCCCATACACCAGCACCTCGGTAAACCGCTTCCGGAAAAACTCGGTGAGGCTCGTCCCTCGGACATCGCAGTCTCCAATGAACTGCGCCAGAAATCGCCGCGCGTTGTCGTTAGCGCCGTCGAACAGGATCACCGGCTCACGCCGGAACAGCGTCGCCGTGTACCAGTCCACAATCGAACCGGCGTAGTTCTCATAAAAGAAATGTCCCAGCCTCTCCCCGTAAACTTCTCCGGGCTCCTTCTGCCTCCGGATCAGATACCGGTCGGCATTCGCCCGCAGTTGTTCTCCACCCGAATAAAGATCCCGGTAAGTTCTCCACGTTTGAGCCCGGCTCCGGTACTCCGGATGCTCTCGAATGATCTCCGTCGCGTTGTCCATTGACACACCTTTCCCCGCCCCTGTAAAACTGCAAGTGTTTTCGTGATGGGACAGGCCGCCTAGCCTGCCCTCCTGCGCCAGCCCCGATTCCGCGGCGCTACATAAGCCCGCGCGACTGTGGCCCGAACGGCGCCCTTACCCTGAATTCCTGCCACACCAGATACCCGAGCGCGTCCGATAAGTGCGTCCGTTGCGAGTCCCGCTCCTTATCCACCACGCTGCTGTCCGGCTTGTAAGTTACCTGCTCGAAATCCTTGATCAGTTCTTTGCACTTCGCATCCACGTACAGCGCCGTTTCCCCATCCGCCGATCGCAGCAGAGAGTTCATCATCTGCACCCGATCCTTGACCGGCGGGTTGCTCGCGCCCTTCGCCAGGCCCCACCTCCGATACCCCGCTTCCCGGAAAAAACGGCGCAGCACGTCATAATCCGAGTTCCCGCAGGTCTGCATTCTCTCCCCGGAAGCGTCTCCGTAAATCTTCACGCCTGCCTCCCACATTGGGTAGCGGTTATGAAACTCCTCGCATGCCTGCTCCGTGCTCGCCCGGTGCAGAACAATCTCGTCCAGCACCTTCACCTCATCCGCGCTTCTCTGCGCGATAACCGAGCTCATGGGGTCCACGTTGAAATCCAGCGCCCACATCAGCGGCAGCACCGGATCCGCCTCGGCCTTCGTTACGTTGATCTTTCGGTCGAAGGCGTGGTACACCTGCCCGGCGCTGACATTCAGATAAGCGCCCAGCACTTCCTGCTGAAAGAACCGCTCGTCGTAGCTGCTCTTCAGCCGCTCGTAGTAATCCGGAATCTGATCGAGTAAGAACCGGTTCTCGTAAGCCGGCGCCAGAATCGCTTCGTAACCTTCCACCGGCTCCTGTATGAAGCGCTTGTATACCCAGTCGAAGCCTTTCGGCGTCCACACCGCGCATCCACACAGCTTTTTCGCCTTGGGATCTCGCAATCGCCCTTCGAGCCTGAGCCACGCCTCTTCCGCCGTGTAAGTCAGCTCGTCAACGGCGAACCACGCCAGGTTCGTGCCGCGCAGCCGCTCGAATTCATCCAGCGATCGGACCAGGATCTTCGATCGCACCTCATTCAGCGTCAGCAGATTCTCCGCTTTATTGAAGTCATACGGTATCCTGTTCGCGTTCAGAATCTCGAACAGCGTGCTCAGTGTTGCGTCTCGCAACATCGGATACGTCGGGGCTCCGATCAGGCCCGGCCTCCCGGGATTCAAATACGCCAGCCGAATCGCCTCCTGACAAAGAGCCTGGCTCTTTCCCGACCCGATTGGCCCGGAAAACCCTTTGAAGCGCGCCTTCGAGTTATGGAACTTCTCCTGGGATGGCAGCGGCGCGTAACCTATGGTTCGGGTTCGGATGCCTTCTTCGGTTCGCACCATGTCACTCTGATCTCCGTCAGCGGTTCTTCGTCCGCCAGTTCGCGTTCCAGTTGCACAAGCCGGATGAACTCCGACAAGGTGGGCTTGAAGTCTTTCGCGTCAAGCTTCTCCCTGATCGCTTCCACCACGGCCGAAATCATCTTCCGTCCAAACTGCACGTTATCCTTCGCCTTCGCCGGCGTTCTCTCGCTCCTCCCCGCCCCATTCCTTTTCTCTTCTGCTTTGTGCCTGCTCATAACTCCCTTTACGCCCCCACATTACTCCCGAGGCCGTTCGGCTCTGCCGGAAAATTTCGATGAAATGATAGAAAACAGGGGAGATATAGTTCCTGCAAGCCCTGTGACCGGCTCTGGCCACAGCCCCACATTTACACCTGTTAATGAATTGGTTGATTTCCGGAAGCTACTCGCTCGATGGGGGGCAGGGCCTCGCCCTGCGGCGGGCTCTCAGCCCGCCTCTACGGGCAACGGCTCCAATTGCATCGCTTCGCTCGACTTCTGAATAGCCATGCAAGCCGTGCGAGCGGCAGAACGGAGCGCCAGTCGTGCACCAGCCTCTTGTACTCCTCGCCCACCGGCCGAATCTTCCGATTCAGATCGTACAAGCCCAACGGGTTAACATTGCCGTTGTTCTCCCGCAGCGCGGTGTCCCAGTCAATCTGATCGGTAAGGCTGTACCACGTGAAGCCCAGAATGGGCACGCCATTGTGCTTCAGCAGCGCCATGTTCGCCCATTCCTTCCATAACCACCCCGGCGCGCGGTCCACTTCAGCCAGATTCGTCTCCGTATGCATCACCGGCAGATGATAGCGGTCGTAATATTGCTTCGTGATGATGTAATACCCGAACACCTCTCCGGTCTCGATCAGTGGGCCCTCGGGCGGCACAAGGTGCTCGTTCGTGAAGTAATAATCGTTGCCCATGATGCAGTGCTGGCGCACCGCTCGCCCGTGATCGAGAAACCAGTGATACTCGTCACGAGTCATGCCGTTATCCATCAGGAACTCGAACATCGCGGAACTTACCTCATGCCCGTAACACAGGTCCAGGGACAGGAAGCGCCGCATATTGAGCGTGTGCGCCCGCGCCAGTGCCTCCGGCGAGCGCAGATGATAGAACGATGTCGCTTCGCTCTGCACGAACATGGCGTGCGGGCAGGATTCCAGAATCGCTTCCTCCGCCAGAATCGTGGCCCGGCACTGATGCTTCAGCGATGTCACGAACGCGCGCTCCGATTTCAGCCGCTCGTTCCACCACCCCAGTTCCGCCGAGAACGTCGCGTTCACGAAAATTTCGTTTACCGGCGTGTAGAATCGAACCCACGGGAACCGCCGGGTGAAAGCACGGGCATACCCGGCGAAAAGCTCCGGCCAGTCCGGATTCTGAAAATCTCCGATCCAGTCCGGAAGGCCGAAGTGGCAGAGATCGCAAATGGGAATAATCCCCAGCCGGCGCAGCTCCGCGAACGTCTCGTCGCAAAACGCCCAGTCGTACTTGTCGGCAGCCAGGTGGCAGCGGTAGTAATCGGGACCATACCGAAGATACTCGAGCTCCTGGTCATAGCGGACCAGATGAAAGTCCTCGCGCCAGCGATCGTAGAATCCGCAGCTGGCCATCTCGTCGACACGCGTGTCCCGCCCGTCGAGACCGGTGATCACAGGGTAACTGCACTCGATCCCCGTGGCGAACATGAAACGATTCGGGGTAGTCTGATCCATGAGGCTGCGCTCGTCCATTAGACGGCGCTGGCCTCCACCCATTACGCAGCAGGCCGTTTGTAGTGCGAGCCTTTGGCTTGCACGGATGGGGGGCAGGGCCTCCCGCCCGCTGCTATATCGCCTTGCCGTCCGCTTTCGGTTTCTCAGGCCGGGACCCGGCCTCGCAGTCGCGGCTCATTCACGTGCCCACGCCAAAGCGCGGCAGCACCCACTTCATCAGCGCCAGCCAGGCGCCGAACAGCAGCAAAATTTGTAACCACGCCGGCATGCAGGCCTTCCCTGCCCTGATTCTATCGCTTCCAGGCGACCCCCCGGGTTAGCATGGAGGCATGCTGGACCTCGACGTCGACGACATCCAGGAAGTCACGTACCAGCCAAACTCCGTCCGGGTGGTTCTCAAAAACGGAGAAGTCCGCGTGTATGAGGGCGCCAATCTTCAGGAAGCGCTCTCCATCCTCAATCACTGGACGCCGCCTACGGCGTAGCGCGCCGCCGCCGCACGCCGGTCCCCGGAAAGACTCCATCCACCACGCGCCCGCCCTTCACCACCCACACCCCGCCGACCATCACGTACGGAATGCCCTCCGAGTATTGCGCTGGATCCTCGAACGTCGCCCGGTCCGTCACCCGCGCCGGATCGAACACCGTAATGTCGGCATCCGCGTCCACCCGCAGCCGGCCTTTGTTCGGCATGCCCAGCCGCTCTGCCGGCATCAGGCTCATCTTGCGCAGCGCCTGCATGAGAGTCAGCACGTGCTCCTCGCGGACATACTTCGCCAGCACGCGCGCGTACGTCCCCGCAGCCCGCGGATGCCCCTTCCCATGGTCCAGAATGCCGTCGCTGGCGATCATCACCTCCGGGTCGGCCATCGCCGTCCGCACCACCTCTTCCGGTATCGCGTGGATCGCCACCATGCCGCCCTGCTTCCGGTACCGCGCGAACGATTCCTCCGTCAGCCGCTCACCCGTAGCCGCCCACTGCAGATCGTGATACGTGATCCCTCCGTTGCGCTGTTGCCAGCCTTCGGAAAAAATGGCCGACGCGATATCCGTCATCCCGGCGGTGTACGGATACGCTTCGGTGGTGAAATCCAGTCCGTGCCGATGCGCGCCTTCGATCATCGCCAGCGCCAGCGGCGTCTGGCGCAGCTCGGTGCTGGTGATGTGCACCACGTGCAGCGATGCGCCCGCGCCTGCCGCATCCGCCATCGCTTCCTGCAGCGCGTCGATGCCTCCGGGTTCCACCGGACCAGCGCTGCGCAGATGTACGAATGCCGGCACGTGAAAACCCGCTGCTACCTCGAACACGCGAAAGATCTCCTCACGTGTTGCGGCAGGCACGTACGCAATACCCAGCCCGATGCCCAGCGCGCCTTCGTCCAGCCCGCGCCGCAGCAGCGCAAGGATCTCCTCCAGTTGCTCCTTTGAGGCCACCGTATCGATCGCGCGATCGTGCGGGAGAAACGATCCGGTGTCGTGCATCACCGCCATCCGCGCCGGAATATGGCCCACCGTCGCGCCGAAGTTGATCAGGGCTTTGCCCTCGCGCTCGCGGTACCACGGATCCACCGGTGAAACGCCGACCTCCAGCTCCAGCGCCGTAGTCACCCCGTCCCGCGCTTTGAATGCGTAGTTCTCCGGCGTTTGCCCGTGCTGGTGCAGATCGATAAAGCCGGCCGTGACCACCAGCCCGCGGGCGTCGATAATGCTTCGTCCTTTCAGCCTCTTTTCGGAAACCGCCGCGATGCGGCTGCCCTGAATGCCTACATCACGGATCGCATCCAGTCCCGTAGCCGGGTCCATCACACGCCCGCGCGCGATCACGATGTCATATTCCTGGGCCGTCGCGAGTCCCACGCACGCCAGAACGAGAGCGATCCACCGACTCAGTCGCATACCGTTCGATTATCTGCCCGCGGGCCGAGAATGGCGCGG
>Ga0209810_1005722_pt1 | contig 11092 bp, 13 predicted proteins | sample Coa_R1_7_FD_187159 | JGI IMG/M metagenome (GOLD analysis project Ga0209810, IMG submission 187159) | Surface soil microbial communities from Centralia Pennsylvania, which are recovering from an underground coalmine fire - Coalmine... | ecosystem: Environmental > Terrestrial > Soil > Unclassified...
GACGACGCATCCGCGCGCGGCGGCCGCGGGCAGGACAAAGACAAGGGCATCAAGGACGGATGCTGGGTGACCACCATTATGAGGCATCACCCCCTACTTCGGTGACCAGGAATTATGAGGCAACACGAGGCTACGGGCTTCCCGGTACCGGCGCGTCGCCGTGCGGAACGCGACCGGGCGCGTGTGGACGCCCGGCCGCGCGGCGGATCGCCTCGACCTCCGCGTCGGAGATCCGGCGCTCGAACCGGCGCAGCCCGGACAGCCGGAACCCGTGCTTGCGCATCAACGCGTGGATCTCCTCGACCTTGGCCAGCTCGACCTCGGCCCCGAGCGTGTAGTCCTCGTAGCGGTGCTCGAGGGCCAGCAGGATCGTCTCCGCCATGCACGCCTCACAGCTCCCCGGCGGGAAGCCGAAGTCCAACCCGAAGTCCACCGGCCCGGGCACGTCGATCACGCCGCCGTCGATCACCAGCACGTCGCGGCGGCGCTCGTACACCAGCCGCGACACGTTGCGCGGCCGCGCCACGTCGCAGACGACCGTCCCCGGCCGCAGGTCCTCGGGCTCGATCAGGACGTCGACAGCCGAGCTCACCGTGATCACGATCTCGGCTCGCCGCACCGCCGCGGCGACGTCCGTCGTAACCGCGGCCGGCGCTGCCCCGGGGGCGGCGAGGCGCGCGGCGAGCCGCTCGAGGCGGTCGCGGTGGCGGGCCACGAGGGTCAGGGCGCCGACGCGGGGAGCGAGGATCCGGCTGCAGGCTGCGCCGATCGAGCCGGTCGCCCCGATGACCGCCACGTGCGCCTGCCGCGCGTCGATCCCCATGCGGGACGCCCCGAGGAGCGCCCCGTCGATCGCCGTCGCGGCGGTGAGGCTGTTGCCGGTCGTCACGCCGATCTCCAGGGCCCGCGCGACCGAGAGGCCGCGATCGCCGGCGATCTTGGTGAACGCCGTGAGGCCGAGGATGCGGGCGCCGAGCCGCTCGGCGATGCGCCCGGCCTGGACGAGGCGCCGCGTGACCAGCTCGGGCGGGGCGCTCAGCAGGACCTGGGGTGTCCAGGGCAGGCCGATGAACCAGCCTTCCGCCCGCGCGCCCGTCGCGGACACGACCCCGGTGATGTGGGCCGCCTCGAACGGCGGGATCGCGCGGAACACGCGCTCCACCAATCCCCCGGGGAGCAGCCGTGTCACCGGAAACTTGCGGGCGAAGTCGGCCACATGGAGGGGGTGGATCACGAGCCCGAACCGCCCGATGGCGCTGCTCATCGCCCTCCCCGCGGCGCCGGGGCCAAGGCCTCCACCCGGGGCCGGAACCCGGCCCGCAGCATCCAGCGCACGAACTCTTCGGGGCTGAGCTCGTCGCTCCGCCGTCCGGCCAGAGCGACCACGATGCCCTCCAGCACGTTGGTCGCGAACGACCGCCCGTCCATCTCCGGCGCGGCCGTGATGAGGGTCCGCACGCCGCGCCGGCGGAGCGCCTCGCGGTCCTCCGGCGTGATCGTCTGCGTGAAGACTGCCTTCCCGCCCAAATCGTCCGGCATGTACCGGCGGATGAAGTGGAAGTCTCCCGCGATGACCTCGGCCCAGCGGAAGAGGTGGGGATAACGGGGCGTGGTCTGCTCCTGCTTCGCGCCGGTCGGGTACAGCAGCGTAAACGGCAGCCGGGTGATCACCGGCAGCAGGCACGCGGCGAGAAGCCGGACGGTCCGCAGGTCCCTCATCGGGATCGGCAGGCCGAGCGCAAAGTAGAAGTCGGCGAACAGCGTCTCGGCGCCCGCGCCGGCGAACGCCTCGGCCATGCCGTAGCGGTCGACGCTGCTCACGAGCAGCACACGCCGGCCGGCGAACGAGATGCCGGCCTCCCGCGGCAGGTGCTCCGTGATCAGGTACTTTTCCCACGAGCCCTTGATCCCGCCGCCGTCCACCACCGGCGTGCGCCGGACGCCGCGGATGAGCCGCGCCGCGTCCCGGATCTGGTAGCGACGGTTGCCCGCGCGCAGGTAGAGGTCGATGCCGCCGAGCCCGATCGCATCCACGCGGCCGTCGAGCTGCTCCACGAGCGCGCGAAATCTCGCCATGTCGCCGTCCGTGCCGATGCGCTCGATGACGAACGGCTCGCCGAGGATCACCGTCTCCACACGCTTGTCCCGCGTGCTGCTCCCGAGGCTGACGCTGACGACGCGCTTCATGCGGCCTACCCGGACCGCGCGCTGGGCGTGGCGTTGCGCTCGTAGAGGATGCGCAGGCCGTCGAGCGTCAGGTTGGGATCGATGTGGTCCACGCAGCGGCATTCGGAGCCGACCAGCTCCGCGTACCCGCCGGTGGCGACCACGGTGGCCCGCGTGCCCAGCTCGCGCTGCATCCGCTCGACGATGCCGTCCACGAGGCCGAGGAAGCCGTAGAGGATGCCGGACTGCATCGCCGCCACGGTGTTGCGCGCGATGACCTGGGGCGGCCGCAGGAGCTCGACCTTGCGGAGCTGCGCGGCGTGGGAGACGAGCGCGTCGACGGAGATGCCGACCCCCGGGGCGATCGCGCCGCCCAGGAAGTCCCCCTCCGCGGAGACGACGCTGAGCGTCGTCGCGGTGCCGAGGTCCACGACGATCGCCGGGCCGCCGTACCGCTCGTAGACCGCGATCGCGTTCGCGATCCGGTCGGCCCCGACGTCTCGCGGATCGTCGTACAGGATGCGCATGCCGGTGCGGATCCCGGGGCCGACCTCGAGCGGCGCCACCCGGAGGTAGTCCCGGCAGAGCCGGCGAAGCGTCTCCACGAGCGGCGGGACGACGCAGGAGATCGCGACGCCGGTGATGTCCCGGAAGTCGTACCCCTGAAACCGGAGCAGCTGTTGCCAGAGCATCGCGTACTCGTCCGCGGTGCGGTCGGACGCGGTCGCGATCCGCCAGCTCGCGACCTGCGCGCGATCGCGGTACAGGGCAAGCTTGATGTTGGTGTTGTTGGCGTTGACGGCGAGCAGCATCCTCGGGCTCCTCCGTTCCAGTCTGCCGTGCAGTACCGGACGGTCTCCCTGATCCGGGGCGCGAGGCAGGCGATCTCGTCCGGCTCCCACCGGGATGCCGGCTACCGGCAGGGTACCAGGAGGGCCCGCCGGGGGCAACCCTCGGTCAGCCCGCGAGGCCAGGCACGCCGCCGAGCGTGCGCGCGGCCCGCACGGACCGGACCACCGCCTCGGTCACCACCTCCGCGGCCGCGGCCTGCAGCGCAAGCGCGTCGGCCGCCCGGGTCCCTGTGCTCAACACGAAGATGGTATCGCCGTCGACAGAGGTGTGAGACGGCGATACCGCGCGCGCGAGGCCGGTGTGGGCGGCGAGCGCGAGCCGCAGCGCCTCCGCCTTCGTCAGCGCGGCGTCGGTGGCGACGACCCCGATCGTCGTGCTCTCGAGCAGGCGCGGGCCGCTCGGCAGGCCGACAGCCTGGAGGCGGGAGGCGGTGCCGACGAGGCGCCCGGTGCCCGGATCCCGCGCCCCGGCCAGCACCGCCCCGGTGCGCGGGTCCAGCACGTCGCCGAACGCGTTCGTCGCCACGAGCGCGCCCACGGTGGATCCGCCGACGATCCGCGTGCTCCAGCTCCCCACGCCGGACTTCATCGCACCGGCATGGCCCAGGACCTTGCCGACCGTGGCACCGGTGCCGGCGCCGACGCACCCTTCCTCGACCGGCCCGCGGTGTGCCGCCCGGCACGCCGCCTCGCCCATCGCCGCGTCCGGCCGGACGCCGGCGCTGCCCACGCCGAGGTCGTACAGGACCGCCGCGGGCACGATCGGGACACGCGCCGCGCCGGTCTCGAGCCCAATGCCCCTCGCCTCGAGGAAACGAACGACGCCGTCCGCCGCGGCCAGGCCGAAGGCGCTGCCCCCCGTGAGCACCACGGCGTGGACGCGATCCACGGTGTTCTCCGCGCGCAACAGGTCCGTCTCGCGCGTCCCGGGCGCCCCGCCGAGCACGGAGGCGGCGCACACCGCGCCGGCCTCGCAGAGGACGACCGTGCACCCGGTGAGGTGCACGAGATCGGTGGCATGGCCGACCGCGATGCCGGGGACGTCCGTGATGCTCCGGTGCACCAGCCGCTCACCCCACCGCCCGCACCTTGACGTCGCCGGCGATTACCCGATGGACCTCGCCGTCGCGGCGGCGGACGAGCAGCGCCCCGGCGTCGTCGACGTCGAGCGCCATGCCCTCGATCGCGCCCGCCGGCGTCTCGACCCGCACGATGCGGCCCAGGGTGTCGGCCATCTCGCGCCAGCGCCGCAGGGCGGACGCGGCCCCGCCAGCGCGCAGCTCCTCGTACCCGCGCTCCAGCTCGCGCAGCAGCGCGCGGACGAGGACGCCCCGGTCCACCGGACCGCCCAACAGGTCCTGGAGGGACGCGGCGGGGGACTGGGCGTCCGCGGGGAGCGCCGAGCGCGGGACGTTGGCGTTGATGCCCACCCCGACCACCACCCACTCCGCCCCCGGGCCCGCGTCCAGGAGGATCCCGACGACCTTCCGGCCGTCGACCAGCACGTCGTTCGGCCATTTGACGCGCGCGAGCAGGCCGGTCGTCGTCCGGATCGCCCGCGCGGCGGCGACGGCCGCCGCCAGGCCGACGAGCGGGGCACGCGGCGGCGGCAGCCCCGGCCGGAGGATCACCGAGAGCCAGACGCCGCCGCGCGGCGACGCCCACGGCCGGCCGAGGCGGCCCCGCCCGGCGGTCTGCTCCTCCGCCACGACGATCGTGCCCTCCGGCACCTGGATCTCCGCCAGGCTCATCGCGAGGTCGCTCGTCGAGGGCAGCACCTCGTGCCAGCGGATGTACCGGCCGATGATGCGGGTGCCGAGGTTCTCCGCGATCCCTTCGCGGGTGTAGTCCTCGATGGGCCCCGTCCCCAGGTCCGGGCGCGGCGCGCCGCCGTCCGTCATCGTACGCCCTCGCGCGGGGCGGATCGCGAGCCCCCTGCCCCGCCGGCGCCCGGTGCGCCGTCGCCTGGGGCAGGCCGCACCGCGTCGCGGTCGGGCAGCGCCGCGAGTAGCGCCTCGACGGACTCGCCGGTGGACAGCCGCAGGGCGGGCGCGATCTCGTGCAGCGGGACGAGCACGAAGGCCCGGCGGCGCATCTCCGCGTGCGGCACGGTGAGACCCGGCGTCTGGATCACGAGATCGCCGTAGAGCAGGATGTCCACGTCGATGGTGCGCGGGCCCCATCGCTCCGCGCGCACGCGCCCGAGGTCGTGCTCGACCTCGCGGCATCGCGCCAGCAGCGCGTGGGGCGACAGGGTCGTCCGCGCCTCCAGGACCTGGTTGAGGAACGGCGGCTGGTCCGGCCGTCCCCACGGCGGCGACTCGTACACACGGGAGCAGCGGGTGATGCGAAGGGCGGGACCGCCGAGGCGGTCGACGGCCTTGGCGAGGTACCGCGCGCGATCCCCGAGGTTGGAGCCGAGGCCGAGAAACGCGCGCACGGGCCCGCCTGCGGCCCCGGTCACACCTGCCTCCGGCGGCTCACCTCGACCGCCGCGTGCCGGAGCGCTCCGCCGAGTCTCGCGTGGGGCTTGCAGACCCGGACGGTGACACCCTGGACCCGGTCGATCTCCAGCAGGCGGTGCGCGATCGCCTCGGCCACCGCCTCCAGGAGGCGGTAGCGACTCCCGGTCATCACGTCGCGCACGCGGGCGTACACCTCGCGGTAGTCCAGGGCGTCGGTCAGCTCATCGGTGTGCCCGGCGCGGTGGAGATCGGCGTCCACCGCGACGTCCACCGTGAACACCTGTCCCTGGGCCTGCTCCTCGGGGAGCGCGCCGTGGTAGCCGTAGAACGCCATGCCCTCAAGCAGAATGCGGTCGGCCACCCGATCTCTCCGTCGGGCCGCTCCGGACGACGGCGTCGGCCATCCGCGCCACGCGCACCATCGCGCGCACATCGTGCACCCGGACGATGTCGGCGCCGTTGGCGATCGCGATCGCGACCGTCGCGGCCGTGCCTTCCAGCCGCTCGTGCACCGGAAGGTTCAATACCTTCCCGATGCTTCCCTTGCGCGAGGTCCCGATGAGGATCGGGCGCCCGAGCACCGTGAGCTCGCGGAGGCGGCGCAGGATCGCCATGTTCTGCGCCACGGTCAGCCCGAACCCGTACCCGGGATCGACGATGATGCGGGCGGCCGGGATGCCGACGGCGGCCGCGGCGGCGATCCGGGAGCGGAGGAACCCGATCGTATCGCGCATCACATCGTCGGCGGCGGTCCGGTCGTCTCGATCCATGAGCACCACCGGCACGCCGGCCCGGGCGACGAGCGGTCCCATCGCCGGATCCGCGCGCAGCGCCGAGATATCGTTGACCATCGCCGCGCCGGCATCGAGCGCGGCGGCGGCGACCACGGATGAGCACGTGTCCACGCTGATCGGCAGGCCGAGAGGCACGAGCCGCCGGATCGCCGGGATCGTGCGCCGCAGCTCCTCCTCGACCGGGACCCGCGGCGCACCGGGCCGCGTGGACTGGCCGCCGACGTCGAGGAGATCCGCTCCCTCCTCCCGGAACGCGCGGCCGCGCGCTTCCGCCGCCGAGGCGTCGCCGGCCAAGCCGTCTCCGGCGAACGAATCCGGGGCCATGTTGACGATGCCCATCACGAAGGTGCGCCGCCCCCACTGCAGCAGCGCCGGCCCGCAGCGGATCGGCTCACTCGCCGCCATGCAGCTCCCGCGCGAGCCGGGCAGGATCCAAGATCTGCTCCGGCCGCAGGGCTCTGAGCCGCAGCGCCGACACGGGATCCGGGGGGAGCGCCTCGCGCGGCGCGCACCCCACGAGCTCGCCGGCCGCCACGTCGATGCCCAGGACGGCCGCCTCCGCGGCGACCCGCTCGAACGCCGCGACGGGCGGCGTCCGCCGGTAATCCAGGAGGTTCATCGAGACCTGCACCAGCCGCCGGGACGGCAGCGGAACTCCCATCGCCTGCACCCCGGGCAGGCCGCCCGATGACTCGCGCACCGCTCGGGCGATCGCGCGCGCCGCCCGGAGGTCCTGGCTGGCCAGGTCCACGTTCATGGCGATCAGCACGTGGCGGGCGCCGACGGCGACGGCGCCCGCGGTCGGATGCACGCGGTCCGGTCCGAGATCGGGGCGGCGGCCCGGCTCGCCGATCGTCTGCTGCAGCTGCTCGAAGCCGCCGCGCCGGATCGCCGCGAGCACCCGGCGGGCGGGGTCGCGGGCGGCAGCCCCGTACAGGTAGACGGGCAGGCCGAGGCGCGCGGCCAGCAACTCGCCGAGCCTCTGGGCGAGCTCGACGCACTCGGCGAGCGAGGCGCCGCACAGCGGCACGAAAGGAACGACGTCGACCGCGCCGATGCGCGGATGCACGCCCTGGTGGCTCCTGAGATCGATCTCGGAGACCGCCACGGCCGCGCTGCGGAACGCGGCCTCCAGCACCGCCTCGCCGCCGCCCACGATCGTGAGCACCGTCCGGTTGTGGTCGGGGTCAGCCGACACGTCCAGCAGGCGCGATCCGGGGACAGCGCGGGCGGCGGCGGCGATCCGGTCGATCACCGCGGCACGGCGGCCCTCGCTGAAGTTGGGAACGCACTCGACGAGCGGGGCGGGCACGCGCGAGCTCACGCGGCGGGCGCCGGGGTCCTACTCCTCCTTGAAATCGGCGACCCGCGAGAAGTGGATGACGGTGACGACGTCGTCGGACGTCACCTTCCGGCCGTAGATCTTCGAGAGAAACTCGATGAGATCGGTGTGCTCGCGCAGCGCGGGGTTGTCCCGTTCGATCTCACGCGGGGTCACCTCGCGGAGGACCTTGGTCTCCACCCGGTCGATCACCGCCGTGAAGATCTTCTGGCGCGTCCCGTAGCGCTGCCCGACGGTGATCCAGACGAGCTGCCCTTCCTCGTACTTGTCGCGCTTGTCCCCGAGCCGGATCGTGAGCGTCTTGCGGCCGTCGCGCAACGCGTGCGCAAATACGGCGGAATAGAAGTTGAGGGCAAACATGGAATCCTCCGCCTCAGGCCGTGGCAGCGTCCAGCCCCCACGAGTCGGCTCCGGTGATGCGAATTCGCAGGCGCCCCGGGAGGCTCTCCGGGGCAGGCTGCTAGGGACCGGCGTCTGGCAACCACGCTTCTTTCGGTCTGCCGGAAGAGCATCCCTCCCAAACCATCCGCGGGCGGGAACCCCCGGCGGGCCGGCGGCGTTTCAAGGAGCGACGCGCACCCAGACGCTACTCCTCAAGGAGGGTCCGATGGCCCGGTTCAGGGCACTCCCCGCAGCTCTCGTCTCGCTCGCCCTGCTCGCGTTCTCGCCGACGGCGGCGCCCGCCCAAGGTGCGCCCCCGCGGCCTCCCGTGGCGCCCGGCGAGGCCGGCCGCATCATCACCGTAACCGGCCACGGCTCGGTCGACGCAACGCCGGACGAGGCGACGATCACGCTCGGCGTGCAGACCATCCGGCCGACGGCGCAGGAGGCGCAGGATCAGAGCGCGGCCGCGATGGACCGCATCGTGCGCCAGATCGCCGCGCTCGGCGTCCCGCGCGAGCGGCTCCGCACGGCGGCGGTGAACCTCGTTCCGGTCCGCAAGCCCGGGGCTTCGAGCGCGGAGGTGACCGGCTACGAGGCGGTCATGCGCCTCGTCGTCACCCTGGACGACCTCCGCCTCGTAGGGCGCGTCATCGATACGGCCGTGGCCGCGGGCGCCAACGCCGTGGACAGCCTGAGCTTCGGCCTGCGCGATAGCTCCGCGTACCGGGCGCGGGCCCTGAGGATGGCGGTGCAAGACGCCCGCGCGACCGCCGCCGCGATCGCAGGCGCGGCCGGCGTCTCGACGCTGCGCCTGGTACGGATCGACGAGATCGGCCCCGTCGCCATCGCCCGCGTCGGCGTCGCCGCTCCCATGGCGGCACCCGGCGGTACGCCGGTCGTCCCCGGCACGCTCCCGGTGAGCGTGCAGATCAGGGCGGTGTACGCCTTCTAGTGGCGGCAGCGGCTACTGGATCCCGGCGGCGAACTCTGCCGTCGGCGCCTTCTGGCCGGGTCCCAGCCGGACGGTTGCCAGCGGCTTGCCGGCCTTGACCAGGTGGATCGCGATCGTCTTGAAGCTGCGCAGCCGGCTCTGGACGATCTGGATCGCGAGCGTCCCCTCGGTCGTCAGGTTCTTCTGCATCTCGGAGCGGCTCTGGCCGGGCTTCGTGAGCACGTCCTCGACGGTCACGTCGAGCGCACCGGCGCGCTGGTCGACCGAGACGTTCCGGACGGTGCCCGCGCCAACGATGCTCTCGACGAGGTTCTTGGCCAGGACCTGCGGGGGCGGGGGAGCGAGCATCGCCGCCTGGCGCGCCTCGTAGACGTGGTCCCAGACGGCCAGGGCGGCCGCGACGACGATCACCACCGCCGCGTAGATGGCCGCGTGCCCCCAGGGGATCGTCCGCCCCTGCGTCCGCAGGAGCTTGGCGGCGAGGATCCTGCTGGCCTTCGCGGGCCGCTGCCTGGCCCCCTTGCCGGCCACCGCGGGCCGCTGCGTCTTCCGGCCGCCCGCGGGCGCCGCGTCCTTCTCGAGTCTCAGCAGTCGTGTGGCTCTGAACACGTACGCCTCCGCGCCAGCCCACCCTACCCCGTCCCAGCCAATCGCTCGGGTGATGCGATTCGCCGGGGCCCCGGGGGAATTCGCCGAGGTGGTGTAGATTCGTGGGGGGCCCGGGCTTTCCTCCGGGCGGGTTCCCGGGACACGCTCCCGACGCGAAGGGCAGGCCCCGCGGCCGATCGCCTCCCCGCACCCCTCGTCACGCCCGGAGATCATGCGCTAACGCAGCTGTGCAGACGTTCCGTCGGCGCGACGGTGGGGTGTGGGGGGCTCGCCTCCGTGCGCCGTCGAGGGGCGGATTCCCACCCCAACGAATCGCGGAAGGGCTGCGATTCGTCGGAGACCCCGGGGGACGCTCAGGCCTGCCCCCACACCCCCCTCACCTGCCTCCGAGCGAACGCAACGACGCACTAGCGGCTGCGTGCCACGATCCCGTCGCTGCGGACGAGCCGCCCGTGGTACAGGAACGCGATCTGCCGCAGCGCGGCGTGCTGGTCGAACTCCGTGAGCGCCGAGACCGCATCGACCGGCACGACGACGCCGAGCCACCGGAGCGCGGCGCTGCCCGCTGTGTGCAGCACGCAGATGTTGCTCACGGTGCCGGCAACGATCAGCGTCTCGGTCCGGCGCCGGTGGAGCTCGTGCGCCAGCGGGGTGCCGTAGAACGCATCGTAGCGCAGCTTCCGGATCACCAAGTCCCCGGGGGCCGGCGCCAGGTCGGGGACGATCTCGGCGCCCCATGTGCCCTCGATCGCGTGCGGGCCCCACAGCGCAAACTCGGGATCGCCCTCGGCGTGCCAGTCCTGGGTGTACACGACGGGCATCCGGTGGGCGCGGGCGAGATCGCGCAGACGCGCGATCGCCGGGACCGTCGCTCGCGCGCCGGGCACGCTGAGGCGACCGCGCGGGTCGACGAAGTCGTTCTGCATGTCCACGATGACCAGCGCGGTCGAGGAGGGATCGACCTCGACGCGGGGCTCCACGGTGACGTCGGGAATGTCGCGGATCTCGGGCATCGCTATCCTCTGGGGGACCTCAAGGGGAGGAGCGCCACGGGCGCTCCTCCCCTTGAAAACGGCTCGCGTGCCGCCGCGTCTATCCGGTTCCGGATGCCTCCGGCTTCAGCGCCGGCGAGCCGGCCGCAGGCCGCGGGAACGACGTCACCTCCTGGGTCGGGGCGGGCGCGGGAACCGGCACGACCTCCGGCGGCAGGGGCTGGCCGGCGATCAGGGCATCGAGCTCGTCGCTCTCGAGCGACTCCCGCTCCAGCAGCGCCTTGGCGATCCGCTCGAGCGTCGGCTGGTGCTCGGTGAGGACCTGCCGCGCCCGGCCGTAGCACTCGTCGATGATCCGCCGGACCTCCTTGTCGATCTCGTAGGCGATCTCGTCGCTGTAGTTGCGGCTCTCCACGAGGTCCCGGCCGAGGAACACCGGCCCGTGCTTCTGCCCCAGCGTCAGCGGCCCCAGCCGCTCCGACATCCCGAACTCGGTCACCATCTTCCGCGCCAGCTCGGTGGCCTTCTCGAAGTCGT
>Ga0209810_1005724_pt1 | contig 11091 bp, 14 predicted proteins | sample Coa_R1_7_FD_187159 | JGI IMG/M metagenome (GOLD analysis project Ga0209810, IMG submission 187159) | Surface soil microbial communities from Centralia Pennsylvania, which are recovering from an underground coalmine fire - Coalmine... | ecosystem: Environmental > Terrestrial > Soil > Unclassified...
TGCGAGCGCTCCGGGCCGCGGCCAGGGTGGCGAGGGATGAGGAGCCGTAGGCCGGACGAGGAGCGGGCCGCCGATCGCGTGGAGCGGCTGATGGCCAGGGTCCTGGCCGGTCGCTCCCTCGAGGCGTCGCCCTCGGATGCCGCCGAGCACGACGCGATCGCGATGGGGGCGCGCCTGGCCGGGTCCAGGGAGAGCTATCCTCGCATGTCCCCGGCCTTCCGGCGCCGCCTGGCCCGGCTCCTGGCCTCGGGCAGCGCGCCGGCCCGGGTGATCCCACGGCGGGTGGCGCTGGTCGCGGCCCTGAGCGTCGCCACCGGCGCCGTCGGCGGCGCCTTCCTGGACCGTCTGCTCGGCCCCGGGCGGCCGGGCGAGCCGGCAGCGGAGCGGGGCGCGTCACGGCCGACGCGGGAGGTGCTGGAGCCCAGGGCGGCGCTGGGCCGCTGGGCGGACACCGGCATCCACGTAAGCGAGCTGGTCGAGGACGTCCCCCGGCGGGTGGCGGCGGGGGCGATCGGGGCCTTCGTGGTGCGTCGGGGCCGACAGGTGATCGGGATGTCGGCGATGTGCACCCATCTGCCCTGCGAGCTGGTCTGGCGGACCGAGGACCGGGTCTTCCTCTGCCCCTGTCACGGCCAGACCTTCGACGTGCAGGGACGGTCGCTCGACCTGCACTACCCCCTGCCGGCGCTGCCCCTGGTCAGGGTGCGCGTTCGCGACGACGGCCGAGTGGAGGTTCTGGGGACGTGAGTACGCCGCGGGACGGCATCGAACGGAACCGGATGCGGACCCTCGATCTCTGCCTCCAGCTCCTGGAGGACGCCCTGGCCGCGGGCCAGGTCCGCGTGGACGGCCCGCTGGCCTATCGGTTGCGCCATCTGCTCGGCGCCGGGGGGCTGATCCCCGACCACCGCCTGGAGGGCAGGCGCATCGACCGGGTCCTGGACGACATCTTCGACCTGCAGGCGCAGCTCCTGGGTCAGGACGATCGCCGGGCGGCGGGCTGACCGCCGGCCGGCATCGGCGGCGGCGCCCTGGGCTACCATCGATGCCGTGGTCCGGGCCGCGGCCGGCGCGGGCCGTGCGGTTGGGAAGCGGAGCCCCCGGCCGGGGGTTGCTTGGAGAGGAGGCGCAGGTGATCGGGGAGGCCGGTGGGAGGTTACGGACGCCGCGGGCGGCCGTGAGCGGCCGGAGCCCGACGGCCCGCGGGCGCGACCACCCGGTGGGGTCGGGGGTCGGGGTCGATCGCATCTCGAGCCGGGGTCGGGCGGCGGGTTGAGCCCGGCATCCGGCTGTACCATCCGCGTCTTCGACAGCCTGAGCCGGCAGGTGATCCCCCTTCCCCTGTCGGAGGATGGGGGTCATCCCGGCGGCAGGACGCTCAAGCTCTACGTGTGCGGCGTGACCCCGTACGACTCCGGCCACATGGGGCACGCCTTCACCTTCTGCGCCTTCGATCTGCTGGTCCGCTGGGCGGAGGCGAGCGGCGTTCGCGTCCGCTACGTCCAGAACGTGACCGACGTCGACGACCCGCTCTTCGAGCGGGCGCGGCGGGACGGGGTGGGCTGGAAGGAGCTGGCGGACCGCGAGGTGGGGCGGCTGCTGGAGGACATGCGGGCGCTGGGCTGGCGGCCGCCGGACGTGATGCCGCGGGTGTCGGCCGAGATCCCGGCCATCCTGGCCGCCGTCGACCGGCTGGTCGAACGCGGCTTCGCCTATCAGACCGACGCCCTCTACTACGCCGCCGGCCGCTATCCAGACTACGGCGGCCTGTCCCACCTGAGCCGGCGCTCGATGCTGCGCAAGCTGCGCGACGAGGGGCTCCTGGGCGAGGTGGGACCGGGGGCGAAGCGGGATCCTCTGGATTTCCCGCTCTGGCGTCGTTCGGCCCCCGACGAGCCCTCCTGGCCGTCCCGCTACGGCGAGGGCCGCCCGGGCTGGCACATCGAGTGCTCGGCCATGTCCATGCGCTACCTGGGCGACCAGGTCGACGTGCACGGCGGCGGCCGCGACCTGTGTTTCTCCCACCACGAGTCGGAGCGGGCGCAGTCGGAGTCGCTGACCGGGTGCGTTCCCTTCTCCCGGGCCTGGATGCACACCGGCATGGTCCGGTACCGGGGACACAAGATGTCGAAGTCGCTGGGCAACCTGGTGGTCGTCCCCGAGGCGCTGGCACGGGTCCCGGCCGCGGCCCTGCGCCTCTACCTCGTCGCCCACCGCTATCGACGCGACTGGTCCTTTCGCTGGGAGGGGCTGGTCGGCGCCGCCCGCCTGATCGCCGAGGCGGCGGAGCTCCTCCGCCGCCGGGGCGCCCTCGACCCCGGAGGCAGGGTCCGGCCCTTCGACGCCGCGAAGGCGGGCGGCCGCCGGGGCGCACCCCAGGAAGCCGCCCCCGACCTGGTGGCGCGGTTCTCCGCCGCCATGGACGACGACCTCGACACCCCTCGGGCGGTGCGGGCCCTGCGCGCCGCCGTGCGGCGCGCCGACGCGGCCGGGGCCGGCTGGATGCTCCGGATCCTCTGCGGCGAGGCGGCCCTGACCTGAGGGGGCGACCGCGCCGGCTCGGCCGGGCGGGCCGGGCCGCGCGGGGTATGGCCGCGGTTCACCGGCCGGCGGACCGGCGCCGGGCCAGGTCAGGCGACCTCCAGCTCCGCCCCGCAGTTGGGGCATTCCTCGCCGGGGAAGATCGTGACCCGGGTCTCGCAGCGGGGACAGAGCACGTCCACGGCCACCGGCGCGCTCTCGGCGGCCGCGTCCTCCGCCATCGACTCCGGCACCGCGCTCAGGTCGGCGGCCGGGGCGCCGCAGCTCACGCACAGGTAGCCGGGCTGCACGATCTGGTGGTCCCGGTAGCGGCCGCCGGCGTCGACGATCACCTCGGCGAAGAGCGCCCGGAAGAGCGTGCCTCCGCAGCGGCGGGTGCAGACGAGCCACATGGGACGCAGCTTAGCCCTGCCGTCGCCGGGAGGGAGCCGTGGCCGCCCCGCCGTCCCGGCGGCCTGGCCACGGGCGGTGGGCGGCCGGTCCCCGGCCCGGGGATGCCGAGGTCTGGCCTCCGGTGGCAGACTGGCGCTGGTGCGCTCCATCCTGGTCGGCCTGGTCCTCTTCGCGCTGCTGGCGGTGAGCGTCCTCTCCCTGCGTCCGGGAGGCCTCCGCAGCCAGCTGCGCAACGTGGTCCGGCGGCTGAAGCTGGCGCTGGTCCTGCTCGGCGTCTACCTGCTGGTCTCGGGAGCGCTCAGGGCCGCCTTCCCCGACGCCCTCTGGGCGGAGCTGACCGTGGTCGGGCTGGCCCTGGGCCTGACGGCCGTCTTCCTGGTCCTGGGCCAGGACCACCGGCTGGAGTCCTGATCGGCGAGGACGGCGCCGTCGTCAGCCGGCGATGCCCCCGCCGATCACCTCGCCGCCGGCGTCGCTCTCGTCGTGCTCGGGGAAGCGCCAGCGGCCGAAGGCGCCGACGGCCACCACCGGGACGGTCAGCGCGGCCCCGATCCAGAACAGCTCCCCATAGCGCTCGGCGTCGGCCAGGCCGGCCATGGCGGTGGTGCAGAGGCCGGCCCCCAGGAAGGCCGCGGTGGGGAAGAGGGAGGTGGCCGTCCCTCGCGACTCGGGCGCCACCTCGGTCGCCCAGGTCTGGAAGGTGGAGTGCATGGTCGCGTAGGCCAGCCCGCACATCACGCTGGCGACGAAGACGCCGGCCACCGACTGCGTCAGCGCGGCCACGACCAGGCCGAGCAAGAGGATGCCTCCGCCGACGGCGATCAGGAGGTGGGGGCGAACGCGGGTCGTGGCCCGCTTCACGCCCCGGGTGGCCAGCAGCACCGCCAGCCCGTAGGCCGCCACCACCGCGCCGGCGGCACCGGGGTTCGTGCCCCGCGCCTCCAGCGCCGGAGCGAGGAAGGTGAAAAAGCCGAGGACGGCCGCGCCTTCGGGGATGGTGACCAGGAAGAGGAAGACCATCCAGGGCCGGGTGGCCAGGTGGCGCAGCTGGGCCAGGGGCGGTCGGGCGCCGGCCTCGGGCAGCGACTCGGGCAGCCGGCGCAGGACGAAGGAGAGGACGAGCAGGGCCAGGCCGGGGAGCAGGAAGCCCAGCCGCCAGCTGACGTCGGCGGCCAGCAGGCCCGCACCCAGGTTGGCCACCGCCATCCCCACCGCCACCACCGCCAGCAGGTCGGACACCGCCCGCTGGCGCACCTGGAAGGGGAAGCGGTCGCCGATGTAGGTGAGCGCGCCGGGGAAGAGGCCACAGATCAGGGCGGCGGTGAGGGCCCGGCCGATCACCAGCACCGTGAGGCCAGGGGCCGCCGCCGAGAGGATCGCGGCCAGGCCGGCGCCCAGGCTCGCCACCCGCAGCAGCCGGACCCGGCCGAAGCGGTCGGAGAGGAGGCCGTAGACGACCTGCATGGCCCCGTAGAGGACGAAGTAGGCGGTCGCCATCTGGGCCACGGCCGAGAACGGCCGGTGCAGGTCCCGGGCGATCGGGATCAGCATCGGCCCCATGGAGAAGCGATCGACGTACATGATGAAGGGCCCCGCGTAGAGCAGGTAGGAGCGACTGCTCGAAGCCGTCGCCCGGTCAGCCGTCCTCACCTCCGGCGCGGTGACGAGGGCCGGGCGCTGCGGGCCCGCGACCGGGGCCTGCCCGAACGCGCGCGATCCATGTCGATAGAGAGATCGTGCCACGCGCCCCGGGGTGCGCGGGTCCGGCTCAGGGCGAGTAGCTGACCTGCTGGATCTGTCCGGTGTCCTCGACCGTGCCGTCCGAGCCGGTGGTGACCACGCACCGGTACACGCCGTGGGTGGTCTGCTGGCGCAGGTAGCGAGGCCAGAGCGCCACCAGGTGGTGCGAGGCCGGCCCGTCGTACCCGGTCGAGACCGGGAACCGGCTCATGTCCCGGGTGCCCGTCCGGGCCGGCGAATCGGCGGGGAGGTCCTGGCAGATGTTCCCGGCGTCGACTTGCTGCTCGGCCAGCATGGTGTCGAAGGCCACCTGGACGGTCTGCTCCTCGGCCGCCGCCGCCCGCTGCTGGGCGATGGTGGTGATGCCGACCATGCTCATGGTGACGATGGCGGCGAGGATGCCGAGGATCGAGATCACCACCAGGAGCTCGATCAGGGTGAACCCCCTCTGCGAGTTGCGCGGCAGGTGTGGGCGGATGCGTTGCAGAGCCCGGGGCGGAGCCACCGTCGCCCGGATGCGGTGTCGTCGTCTCATGACCTCTCCCTCGTGTTCACCGGATGCGCTCCCCTTCCAGGTCACGGCCCCCCGAGCCGGTGGGGATGCCAGCCCAGCAGCATGGCGATGGCCAGCCCCACGATCGTCCAAATGCCGAGCGCGACCAGGACCAGGCCGGCCTGCGCGCCCAGCTCGACCGGCAGGCGGAGGCGGCGCTCGCGCCGGGGCAGGAGGTTGACCTCCGGCGTTCGGTGCTCCCTCTCCCTCACCGTCGCGACCTCATGGCGAGCCCGAGGTTGGCCAGGTAGGCGCCGGCCGGGAAGCCGGCCGGCGCCGCCAGCCGGCCGGCGGCCAGCTCGCTGGCCCTGAGCGCCGGCAGGGGCAGGTCCGGCTCGGCCGTCTCCAGATCGCCGGCGATCACCAGCGGGGCCAGGCGACCGGAGGGGCGTCCGCTGGACGGGTCCCGCCCGCCCTCGCCGGAGCTCCCGGCCGCCGCCTGGTGCCGGTAGGCCCGTTGCAGCAGCTGCTCCAGCGCCTCGCGCCGCTGACGGTCGGTGGGGCCGGCAGAGGCCTCGGCCACGAAGGCCGGGCGGCCCTCCAGGACCAGGGTGAGCTGGAGGCGTCCGCGGCCGCCCTCGATCAGCACCGCCTCCTCCCGTCCCAGCGCCCGGGCCACGGCGATCGACCTGGGCTCCAGGACCTCGGGTCGCAGCCCAGCCGCACGGGCCATCTGCTCGTAGCGCTCGGCGACGTCGATCCAGGTGGCGACCAGGTAGACGCGCTGGCCCGAGGGGGAGCGTTCGACCACGTCCCAGGACCAGGAGGCGCGGTGGGCGGGGAAGGGCAGGTGGCGCTCGGCCGCGTAGCGCATGGCCCGGCCCAGGTCCCGGGGCGGCATCGGGGGCAGGACCACGGTGCGGCTGACCGCGGCCTCGTCCGGCAGCGTCATCCGGCACCGACGGGCGTCGATCCCGGCGTCCACCACCAGGTCGTGCACCTGGCCGGCGAGCCGGAGCACGTCCCCCGGCGCGCCCTCGGGCAGCGCCTCCGGGCGCAGCTCCCGTGAGGTCCAGGCGGCCACCCTCCCCTCCTCGATCTCGACCGCGCTCAGGCGGCCGCCGCCGAAGTCGAGGCAGAGGAGCCCGGGATGGTCGCGGACGGTGTCCAGCGCCCGCCGGAGCGCGGCCTCGGCGATCACGGCACCGGTCCCTCGTAGCGCAGCACGAGGTCCTCGGCCCGTCCGGCCAGCACCACTTCCTCTCCGCCCGATCCCGTGCCGGCCGCCAGCAGGTAGAGCGGGGTCCCGGCGGCGCCCTCGGCGGCGTAGAGCACGGACCGGGCCGAGGCCCCGGCCAGGTGCAGCACCGGCGGCTCCAGACCGCCCAGGTCGCAGTCGAGCGCGACCTCGGCCAGGGCCGGGGATCCCGCCGGGAGGGGTTGCCAGCAGCCCCGGTCCGAGGGCGGGGCGCAGGTGGGGGCGCGCCGGGCGTCGACCCAGGCGGCCCCCGGTCCCTCCCAGCGGGCGGAGAAGAAGATCCAGGCCCGACCCGGCAGGGCGGGGAGGACGGCCACGGCGCAGGCGGCGCCCGGTGGCCGGTCGAGCGGCGCCGCCCCCGGTCCCCGGACCACGCCGTCGAGCCGCAGGCAGCCGGCCTGGGAGCGGGCGCCGCCGGGGAGGACGACGGGCAAGGCCGGCGCCGGAGGCGGCGAGGCGGTCGGCGTCGGGGGGGCGGTGGGGGCGGCCGTGGGAAGGGGCGTTCCGGGCGTGCGCGCCGGCCGGCGCTCGGGACGGGGCGGCTCCGGGCTCGACGGCGCCGGCGTGGGGCGTCCGGTCCGCCCCTCCTCGCCCTCGCCCTGGCGCTCGCCGGATGCCGGCGACGGCCGCGTCGCCGGCGAGGTGGCCGTCGCCGGCGAGGTGGGCCCGGCCGATCGCCGGGGCGCTGACGGGCAGCGCCGCGGATCGGCCTGGACCTGGGCCACCGCCGCCGCCACCGCGCTCTCCACGGCGAAGTCGGCCTGGACCGGGTCGCCGGCCCCCCGGCGTTGCTGGGCGAGGAGGGCGGAGGCGGCGAAGGCGACGGTGCCGGCCAGCAGCGAGACCACCGTCATCACCACCAGCACGGCCACCAGGGCCTGGCCCTGCTGCTCGCTCATCCGCAGCTCCTCCGCGGTGCCCGGTAGGGCACGCTCAGGGCCTCCACGCCCGCGCCCGACAGGTCGATCCGGCCGAACTCGTCCTCGGGGCCCTGCCGGCCGCTGACGCTGACCACGAGGGGCTGGTTGCCCCGGGCCAGCGGGATCTCGGTGGCCCGCTCGCGCCGCACCAGGAGGTAGGCGCCGGACGTGGCCCTGGCGGCGTAGGTCACCGCCGGCCGGCAGTCCAGGGGCGAGCACAGGACCAGCTGGGCCTGGCCAGCGGCGGGCACCGTGCAGGGGACGTAGCGATGGCTGTCGGCCTGCACCGTCGCTGCCACGGCGGAGCCGGCCGAGGCCGCGGTGATGCGCTCGGCCCAGTGCTCGAAGCGATCGCTGACGGTGTAGGTGACGCCCGCCAGCCCGGCCAGCACCAGGCCCGTGATCGCCAGCGCGAGCATGAGCTCGATCAGGGTCTCGCCCCGCTGCCGGCTCACGGTCCCGGACACCCCCGCTCCAGCGTCGCCAGGGCGGCGCCCTGGAGCGGCTGGCCGCCGCTGGACAGGGCCCGGGCCTTGAGCGCCGAGACCTGGTACAGGGGGGCGCGCGAGGCCGGGTCGACGGCCGTGACCGTGACCTGCTGCAGTCCGGGCAGGTCGGGGTAGCCGGGCGCCGGCCGCACCTGGACCGAGACCGAAGGGGGCGCCGGGTAGCTGCTGGACCAGGGTGCCGCCAGCACCGCCTCCAGCTCGGCCCGCCCCAGGCAGGCCGCCCGGGCCTGCCGGGTCGCGGTTCGCGCGCTGAGCGTGGCCACGTCCCAGGCGGTGATCCCCGCCACCATGGTCACGCCGAGCAGGGCCGAGGCCACCACGGACTCGACCAGCGAGGCACCGCCCTGGTCCTTCGTGCGCCGGGCCGGGGTCTCAGTGGATGGCATGGACCAGGGCGTACATGGGCGTGATGACGGAGATGGCGATGAAGGCCACCACCGCGCCCACCGCGATGACCAGGGCCGGCTCCATGACGGCCATCATCCGCTTCAGCCGGTAGTCGACCTCGTCCGCGTAGTGCTCGGCCATCTCCTCCAGGCTGGCCTCCAGGCGTCCCGTCTCTTCGCCCACGCGGACGATCTGGACGACCATGCGGGGGAAGAGGCCCGTCCGCTCCAGGGCGGCGGCCAGGGCCTCGCCGGCGAGCGTGGCCTCGCGCACCGACTGGAGGCCGCGTCGGAACTCGGTGTTGGCCACCGCGTCCGCGATCACGTCCAGGGTGGTGGTGATGGGGACGCCGGCCCGGGCCAGGGTGGCCAGCGTGCGCAGGCAACGCTCGACGATGGCGTAGCGGACGATGGTTCCGACCAGCGGCAGCTTGAGAACCAGCGGGTCGACCCGCTCCCGTCCGCCCGGCGTCCGTGCCCAGGCGATCCCGGTGCCGACGACCACGACCGTGCCGCCCAGGAGGGCTGGGAGGTGGTCGTGGCCGAAGTCGCCCAGGGCGAGCAGGGCCTGGGTGATGGCCGGGGGACGGCCCCCGAGGTCCGCAAAGAGGTGGGCGAAGGCGGGCAGCACGAAGCCGATCAGGACGCCGACCACCGCCACCGCCAGCGCCACCACGATGGCGGGGTAGATGGCGGCGTTGCGGGCCCGGCGCACGGCGCCCTCCTCCCGGCTCATGTGGACGGCGAGCTGGCGCAGGACCTGGTGCAGCTCGCCGCTCGCCTCCGCCGCCCGGATGGTGCCCACGTAGAGCCGGGAGAAGATGCGTGGGTGGCGGGCCAGCGCCTCCGAGAGCCCCACCCCGGCCCCCAGATCCGTCATCATCCCCTCCAGGGCCTGCCGCATGGAGCGGGACTCCGCCTGCTGGCGCAGCACCGCCAGGCCATCCAGGATGGGGATGCCGGCCCCGGCCAGGGCCGCCAGCTGCCGGGTGAAGATGATGATCTCGGACCGGCCGACGCCGAAGAGGTTGGGCAGCAGCTCCTGCAGGCCGGGGGGACGCCGGCGCCGGCGGATCTCGACCACGTGGAGGTCTTGGTCCCACAGCATCCGCTTCACCTGCTCCGCCGACTGCGCCGCCACGGAGCGGCAGAACCGTCGCCCGGCGGCGTCGTAGACCACGTAGCGGTAGAGCGCCATCAGCTCACCCAAAGGCAGCGAACGACCTCCGAGAGCGTGGTCAGGTCGTTCGCGACCTTGCGCAGGCCGTCCTCCCGGAGCGTGCGCATGCCCTCGCGCAGCGCCTGGGAGCGGATCTCCTGAGTCGAGGCCCGCAGGCCGATCAGGTGCTTGATGGGCTCGCTGACCGCCATCACCTCGAAGACCCCGATCCGGCCCCGGTACCCGGTCTGGGCGCAGTGCACGCAACCCCGCCCCCGGTAGAAGACGGTCTTCTCCGGATCGCCGTGCTCGAACCACAGCCGGCGCTCCTCGGCGCCGAGCTGGCAGGGCTGACGGCAGTAGGTGCAGATGCGCCGCACCAGCCGCTGGGCCACCACCCCGACCAGGGCCGAGGAGGTGAGGAAGCCCTCGATCCCCATCTCGCTGAAGCGCTGGATCACGCCGGCCGCGTCGGTCGCGTGGAGCGAGCAGAGCACCAGGTGGCCGGTCAGAGCCGATTGCACGGCGATCTCCGCCGTTTCCCGATCCCTGACCTCGCCGATCATGATCACGTCCGGGTCCTGACGCAGGATGGCCTTGAGCCCGTTGGCGAAGGTCAGGTTGGCCACCCGCCGGATGGGGATCTGGTTGATGTTCTCGAACGTGTACTCGATCGGGTCCTCGATGGTGGTGATGTTCTGGCTGATGGGGTCGAGCTCGTTGATGGCCGCGTACAGCGTGGTGGTCTTGCCGCTGCCGGTCGGCCCGCTGACCACGACCAGGCCGAAAGGCGAGCGCAGCAGCCCGGCGAGGCGGTGGTAGGCCTCGCCCTCCAGCCCCAGCTGGTCGAGCCGGAGCAGGGTGCGGCTCTGGTCGAGCAGCCGGAGCACGACCTTCTCTCCCCACTGGGTCTCCATGGTCGAGACCCGCACGTCGACCGGGCGACCGTCGCTCTCGAACCGGAACTGGCCGTCCTGGGCGCGGTGTCGATCCACGATGTCCAGGTTCGCCATCACCTTGAGGCGGGAGGACAGCGAGGGGGCGATGCTCTGCGGCAGCCGCAGGCGGTCGGTGAGGATGCCGTCGATGCGGAAACGCACCCGCAGGTGGGTCCGTTGGGGCTCGAGGTGGATGTCCGAGGCCCGGTCCCGCAACCCCTGGGTGATGATCAGGTTGACCACGTTGACGACCGGCGACTGCTCGTCGATGCCCTGGAGCACGGAGCGGGCATCCGGGCCGGCGGAGCGTTCCAGACGCTCGGTGAAGGCCCGGACGTGTGCCTCCACGTGCTCCAGCACCTCGTAGCGCTCCTGGATCGCCTCCTGGATCTCGGCCCGCGGCGCGCCCAGGGCGCGCACCCGGCGCCGCGCCAGCACCCGCAGCTCGTTGAGCATGGCCTCGTCACCGGGGTCGGCGCAGGCCACCACCAGGGTCTCGCCCTCCAGCTGCAGGGGGACCAGGTCGTTGGCGGCCGCGTACGACTCCGGGACCAGCGCCAGGGCGTTGTCCTGGCTGGGGGTGGTGCCCAGGTCCACCGTGGGCCAGGGATGACGGCTCGGGAGCGAGGGCGTGACCGGCCCTTCGGGCCTGCCCGAGCCCGCATGCCCGGTCATGCCGGCATGATGGTGGGCCGGCCCGGGGGGGAGGAATGGGCATCGCTCCCGTCCCGAGGCCCGACGTCCCGCTCAGGAC
>Ga0209810_1005732_pt1 | contig 11083 bp, 8 predicted proteins | sample Coa_R1_7_FD_187159 | JGI IMG/M metagenome (GOLD analysis project Ga0209810, IMG submission 187159) | Surface soil microbial communities from Centralia Pennsylvania, which are recovering from an underground coalmine fire - Coalmine... | ecosystem: Environmental > Terrestrial > Soil > Unclassified ...
TGGCACAGAAAACAGACCGCCGGTTGCGGATCTCCGGAGTCGCAGCCGGTAAGGGTGAAACGGTGAGGTAAGAGCTCACCAGCGGCCCTGGCGACAGGGCCGGCTCGCCAAACCCCGTCCGGTGCAAGGCGAACAGGCTCCGCCGACGCGGCCCGCCGAGGAGCCGGGTAGCCGCTCAGATGGATGGTCACCCTCGACAGGATCCGGCTTACAGGCCTGCTACCGAGAAGCCCCGCTCCGGCGGGGCTTCTTCATTTCCTGGCCTTGTATTCGTGACGAATCGCGCTAACGTCGCTGTCATGGGGCGGGTCTTCCGCGTCGCAGCGATCGTGCTGGTCGTCGGCGCGTGCGGGCTGGTAGGAGTCGCGCGCGGAGGCACGTCCGTGCCGGCGGACCCCGCGCTGACCGCCGAGCAGCTGCAGGACCTGCGGCAGGTGACGACCTGGCACATCGTCGAGCAGACGGACCTCGAGGAGTCCGGCTCGGGCTCCGGCACGTTCGACGGCGGCGCCTACGACTGGTCGGGCTCCGACAGCTACACGTACTCGACCGACGCGACCGTGGACGTCGCCGGCCCGGCCGGGTGCGCGTACAGCTCCAGCATCGTCAACGACTGTGTGCCCACCTCCGGCAGCGGCGAGCTCGACGAGCACGACACGACCACGGAGCAGGAATCGCAGCCGATCTGCCCGGCGCCGAACGACTCCGGCGCCAGCTTCGCCGAGCACTTCGACGTCTCGGGGACACAGCCGATCGCGAACGACGGCGGCAACTACTTCTCCGTCGACTACAGCACGAACCCGCCGACCGTCTACGCCAGCATGTACTCGGAAGACATCGCGGGCACGCACTCGGACACGTCCGACCCCGATCCGGCGACCTGCTCGGCGTCGAGCTCCTCGAACGCGACGTCGGACGACTCCTTCGTCTCGTTCAACTACGCCGGCGGAGATACGCAGGTTCAGGTCGAGGGCGATCAGTTCGTCGTGCACGGCACCGTCGACGAGTCGGGTGTCGCCACCGGCTCCGTGTTCTTCGACTCGCCGCCGCTGCCGCGGTTCACCTTCCCGGAGCCGTACACGCAGACGGCGGACTGGACGGCGACCGCGACGATCCCGCAAGCGGACCTCGCGGTCGAGAAGCTCGGGCCGCCGACGGCTCGTCCGGGCAACAAGCTGATCTACTCGATCACGGCCACGAACAACGGGCCGAGCGACGCGAACAGCTTCTCGCTGCAGGATCCGGTGCCTGCCAACACGACGTTCGTCTCGGTGAAGCAGCTCTCCGGGCCGGTCTTCTCCTGTCTCTTCAACTCGTTCACGAGCACGGTCGTCTGCCAGCCGAACGGGACCGGCGCGACGAGACGGGTCTTCGCGAACGGCGCCTCCGCCTCGTTCCAGGTGATCGTGAAGGCGAATGCCGGGCTGCGCGCGGGAACGGTGATCGCGAACACGGCCAGCGTGGCGGCGCCGCTCACCGATCCCGACACCTCGAACGACAGCGCGACGGTGAACACGGTGATCGCGACCAAGGGCCCGGATCTCGCGGTCGGGGAGTCGGGGCCGGCATCGGTCGTGCCGGGGAAGTACGCGTCCTATGCGCTGCGGATCACCGACGCGGGCTCGTCGGCCATGCTCGACGACACGCTGAGCGATCCGCTCCCCGCCGGCACGACCTTCGTCTCGCTGGCGCAGACCGCGGGACCGGCCTTCGACTGCACGACGCCGGCGGTCGGCTCGGGCGGCACGGTCAGCTGCTCGATCGACCAGCTGCAGACGCTCCAGTCGTCCCGCTTCAAGCTCCTCGTCGCGGTCGACCCCTCACTCGCCGACCAGTCGACGCTCGTCAACACGGCGATGGTGTCGAGCGACAGCGTCGACACGGACAACGCGGACGACACCGCCACCGTCGACTCGACGGTCACCGCGACCGCCGACCTGCTGCTGACGAAGAAGGGCCCGCCGACCGCGGTCGCCGGCAAGGCGATCGGCTACACGCTGACCTTCCGCAACAAGGGGCCGAGCGACGACACGAGCGTGGAGCTGCGCGACCCGCTGCCGCCCGGAACGACGTTCCTCTCGCTGGCGCAGACCGGAGGCGCGCCGGCGAACTGCACGACGCCCGCGGTCGGAGGCCTCGGCGCCGTCACCTGCGACGTCGCCTCGCTGCCGGTGGACGGCTTCGCGGCGTTCAAGCTCGTGGTCGCGGTCCCGGCGAGCACGCCGGCGGGAACCGTGGTCACCAACGACGCGATCGTGCTCGGAGAGGCGAGCGATCCCGATACGGCGAACAGCTCGGCGGCGGCCAGCACGACGATCACGAGGGTCGCCGACGTGACGGTGCGGAAGACCGGCCCTGCGTCCGCCGACGCCGGGAAGCCGTTCGGCTACACGATCACCTTCCGGAACAAGGGTCCCAGCGACGTCGCGAACGTGGAACTGAACGACCCGCTGCCCACGGGCGAGACCTTCGTCTCGCTGACCCAGACGGGCGGGACGACGGCGAGCTGCACCACACCGGCCGTCGGCAGCGGCGGCTCGGTGACGTGCCAGGTCGCCTCGCTCTCGGTGGACGCGTTCGCGGCCCTCCGACTCGTCGTCACGACGGCACCGGATACGCCGGCCGGGACCGTCCTCATCAACGAAGCCGCCGCTCTCGGCGATGCCACCGACCCGATCCTGGGCAACAACGAGGGGATAGCCCTGACGACGCTGTCCGCATCGGCCGATCTCGGGGTCACGAACACGGCGGCGCCGGCCACCGTGGAGCGCGGTCACTCGCTCGGGTTCACGATCAAGCTCGTCGGCCACGGCCCCAGCGACGCGCAGAGCGTCGACCTCTCCGACCTCCTGCCGGCGGGGACGACGTTCAAGTCGCTGACGCAGACCGGCGGCGTGCCGCTTTCCTGCACGACGCCGGCCGTGGGAGGCACGGGCGGCGTCGACTGCACGGTGGCGACGCTCGCGCCGGGGCAGACGGCGACGCTCAAGCTCCTCGTCAGGGTCACGGCTGCGAGCGGGACGACGATCTCCGACACCGCGACTTCCTCGAGCGCGACCGCGGACCCGCAGCACGGGAACGACAGCGCGACGGCGAGCTCGACGGTCGCCTAGCGGCCGCCGGGCCGTCTCACCAGATTCCGGGCGGCGGAACCTTCGGCGGGCCGGTCAGCCCGTACCGCTTCAGCGTCTGGTGCAGGTAGACCGCGAACTGGACCGCTCCCTCGGAGCTGAGGTGGATCCCGTCCGACGCGAACCAGGTCGAGTGGCCCTGCGAGTACGAGTTCCAGTCCACGACCTTCATCCACGGGCGCTTCTTCGCGGCCGCGCGGATCGCGGCGTTCGTCTGCGCGTAGACGGGATAGACCTGCCGCAGCGTCAGCCAGAGGACGTGCTGCACGCCGTCGTGCCGCAGCGCCTTCAGCGTCCGTCCGAGCCCCTCGGCGAACGTGCTCGGGTCGTCGTTGTAGCCGACGAGCGCGACCACGGTCGGGCCGACTCGCCGGCCCATCTTCACGACGTCCTGGAGCATGCTCGGCGGCGGCGTGGAGAGGAGACACCCGGGCGTCCAGAGCCGCCGGCACGGCGCGAGGTCGAACGTGACGCGGTTGTCCTGCTCGAGCACGTCTCGCGCCGTCGTGTCCCAGTTGAGCGCGGCGGCGACCGAGTCGCCGAAGATCGTGACGTGCTGCAGCTGCTTGCTCTGAGCCGCGGACGAGGCGGCGAGCACCGCGCAGCCGAGCGCGACCGCGAACAGCGTGAGAATCCCCCGAACGATGCGCACAATTGTGTCAGGTACGGAGCACGACTTCGAGCGCCGTCCCGATGCCCGGTGCGCTGCGCAGGCTGAACCCGCCGTCGATCGACTCCGCGCGCTTGCGCATGTTCCGCAGCCCCTGGCCGCCGGTCGTCCCCTCGCCGTCGAAGCCCTCGCCGTCGTCGCTGATCGCCACGAAGCGCTCGCCGAAGGGGCGCTGGCCGATCATCACCTCGGCACGGGTGGCGTTCGCGTGCCGACGGACGTTGCCGAGCCCCTCCTGGACGATCCGGAAGATCTCGATCTGCTCGTCGGGAGCGAGATGGATCGAGGGGTCGATCTCGAGCTCGACCTCGAGCGCGCCGTCCGCCGTGAGGAACTCGACGTAGCGGCGCAGCGCGGCGTCGAACGGAGCCGTCCCGCTCGCCGACGAGAGCGCGAGGATCGCGAAGCGAGCCTCCTGCTGCGCCAGCGCCGCCGCCTCCTTCAGCTTCGTCACGACCTCCTCGACCGGCGTTCCCGACTCGAGCATCTGCGCGTGCGTCGAGAGGGCGAACAGGTACTGCGCGAGCCCGTCGTGGATCTCGCGCGCCACGCGCGCCCGCTCCTCCGCGACCGCGCGCCCGAACTCCGCGAAGCGGATCGCGCGCCAGGCCCCGACGAGGATGAGCGCGAACGCGAGCATGCGCAGGAAGTCGCCCTCCGCCACGTAGTTCGTGCCGCGCAGCGGCGTGAAGACGAGATGGAGGGCCGCGAAGAGCTGGAGCGTGAACCCGAGCGCGAGCCACTGCGCGAGGTCGTCTCCCGTCTGGGCGAGCCGGCGCCCCCAGCCGAGCACGGCGAGGAGGTTGAGCAGCGCGCCGAGCGCCAGTACCGACGTCAGCGCGGGCGACTGTGTCGCGCCCGGAGAGCTCGTCAGCGGCGGCAGGCTCGCGGCGTGCGCGTAGAGCACGGCCCAGGCGACGCCGAGCACGACTCCTGCGGCGATCACCGCGTTCGCGATCGCCCAGTCCCGCGAGCGCGTCCGGCCGTGCAGGAACGGAGCGACCGCGATCAGGGCCTGCCCCAGCAGCCCGCCGATCAGCGCGGCCCACCCCTCCGGCTTGGGCAGGACGCCGCCGCCGAGCACGGGAGCGATCCCGAACCCGGCGGTGGAGAACGACGTGACGAGGAAGCCGCTGGCAAGCAGGAGGTCGGTCCGGCGACCCTCGACGGAGAAGCGCACGGCGGCGAGCAGCGCGACGAGGACGCCGGCGAGCGCCATCGTCGTCTTCAGCACGAGCAGCAGCTGCGGCCTGTCGTACTGCGTCCGCAGCACCGGATAGGCGATGAACAGCGCCAGGCTGGCGCCCAGCAGCCCCGTCAGGAGGATCTCGCCCCAGAGCCACGACTGGAAATCGGTGCGCTTTCCGCTCACATCCCTCTTGTCGGCAAGAGCGCCGCTGCCGATAAGGAAGTCGTGGCTACCCGGGTTCTCGTCGTGGACGACCATCCGCTGACACGCGAGGCGCTCGTCGCGCTGCTCGGCGCGCACGGCTTCGAGGTCGCAGGCGCGGCCGCCGACGGCGCGGAGGCGATCGCGCTCGCCCGCGAGGTGCAGCCCGACCTCGTCCTGCTCGATCTCTCGATGCCCGGGATGGATGGCCTCTCGGCCCTGCCGCGCCTGCGCGAGGCGGCGCCGAGCTGCGAGGTCGTCGTCCTCACCGCCTCCGGCACGGAGGAGAACCTGCTCGGCGCGATTCGCGCCGGCGCCGCCGGCTACCTCCTGAAGACAGAGCCCCCCGCGCGGATCGCCGCCTTCCTCGAGGGCGTGGCCGAAGGCGACGCGGCGCTCTCCGGCCCGGTCGCCCGGCGGCTGCTCGACCAGGTTCGCCACAACGGCGGCCGTGGCGCCGGCGTCCCGGACCGGATCGCCTCGGTGCTCTCCGCCCGCGAGCTCGAGGTGCTGCTCCTCCTCGACGAGCATCACGGGACGGACGAGATCGCGCAGCGGCTCTTCATCTCGGAGCACACCGTCCGCTCGCACGTGAAGAGCCTCCTGCGCAAGCTCGGCGTCTCCTCGCGCCGCGAGGCGCTCGAGCAGCTCTCCCTCGCGCGCGCCTGATCCCCCACCGTGGGGGATACGAATCGCCCGCGGCGGGGCACGCGCAGCGCGCCGCCGCAGCCGATGCTTTGAGGACTGCGGTACTTCCAGGGATTACGGATGGCGTCTTCGAGGGCGGCCCGGGTGGGCCGCCTTCGTGCTATCCGGAGGTGAATCCGTCGAGCGCCGCGTCCACGAGCCGCGGCAGCGTGTCGAGCAGGTAGCCGCCCTCGAGCACGGCGGCCACGCGGTCGCAGAGACCCGCGCAGCGGCGGGCCAGCTCCCGGAAGCCTCTCTCCGTCACGAGCATCCCCGCGAGCGGATCCTCCTCGTGCGCGTCGAACCCGGCGGACACGAGCACGAGCTCGGGCTCGAACCGCGCCACCGCCGGCTCGACGACGTGCTCGAACGCGTGCAGGAACTCCGCGTCGCCGGAGCCGGCCGGCAGCGGGACGTTGACCGTCGTCTCGAGCTGGTCGTCCGGTCCGCCGCTCCCTGGATAGAACGGCCACTGGTGCAGCGAGACGAAGAGGACGCTGTCGTCGTCGCGGAAGATCGCCTCGGTGCCGTTCCCGTGGTGGACGTCGAAGTCGACGATCGCGACCCGCTCGAGGCCCAGCCGCCGCTGCGCCGCGCGGGCCGCGACGGCGACGTTGTCGAAGATGCAGAAGCCCATCGCGCGACCGGGCAGAGCGTGGTGGCCCGGCGGTCGCACGAGCGCGAAGCCGCCGCGCAGAGCCGCTTCGATCGCCGTCCCCGCCGCCAGGCTCGCGGCCTCGAACGTCGTCGCCGTGCAGAGCGTGTCGGCGTCGAGCCACTCCGGCTCCTCCACCGCGCGGACGCGCTCGACGTGCTCGCGCGTGTGACAGAGCAGCAGCTCCTCCTCGCTCGCCGCGCGGCCCTCGCTCCAGATGTGCTGGTGCTCGAGCAGGACGCGCAGCCGCTCGGGCCGCTCGGGGTGATGTCCCGTGGGATGCAGGCGCGCGAGCGCGGGATGGCTCAGGACGTCGATAGCGCTCCGACGCGTTCGGCGACCGCCCGCAGGCCGAGACGCTCGAGAAAGGAAGACGCCTCCGCCCAGGTGGGTGACGTACCTTCGAGGGGAGGAAGGGGGGCGGAGGCGTCCATCGTCGCGATTCGCCGGAACAGCCGCAAGTCCTCCGCCTCCGCCGCGAATCTCCCGTCGGCCAGCGCGGCCTCGAGCGTGCCGTACTGCGCCAGGATCTCGGCCGCCTTCTTCGGGCCGATGCCCCGCGCACCCGGCAGCTTGTCGGACGGGTCGCCGCGCAGCGCGATCAGGTCGGCCACCTGCCCGGGGTCGACGCCGTAGCGCTCGCGCACCTCGGCGGGCCCGATCCGCGACAGCTCGCTGACGCCCCGCGTCGGCTGCAGGATCGTCACCCGCTCGCTCGCCAGCTGGAACGCGTCGCGGTCGGAGGTCGCCACGAGCACGTCGCCCGGCCACTCGCGCGCCGCCGCGGCGAGGAAGTCGTCCGCCTCGTAGCCGGCGCCGCGCGCGACGAGGAAACCCATCGCCCCGACGAGCTCCGGAAGGATCTCCAGCTGCTCGAGGATCGACTCCTCGAAGACGCGCCCGGACTGGTACGGCTCGAACGCCTCGTGCCGGTACGTCGGCACGGAGAGCGTGTCCCACGCGACGAGCACGCCGTCCGGCTGCTCCTGCTCCCAGAGCCGGACGAGCATGTTCGTGAAGCCGACGACCGCGTTGAGGCGGATCGACTTCGGCAGCGCGTGGTACGCGCGGTGCGCGAAGGAGTCGCCGTCGACGGCGAGCAGCACGCTCATTTCCCGCTCCGGCGCCGGCCAAGCCGGCGCCTCCGCTCTTTGATGAGCTCCGTCGAGCCTACGCTCATAGCGACGCTTCGAGCTCCGCGATCCGCGCCATCAGCCGCTCCGTCGCCTCCTGCGAGGCGCGGCGGAGGTCGCCGCTCCCCCGCAGGTCGTCGATGTCGAGCGGCTCCCCGTAGGCGACGCGGATCGGGCCGAGGCCGAGCAGCCGGTCGGTGCCGGCGACCGCGGCGGGGACGAGCGGCACGCCTGCCTCGAGCGCGATCCGCGCGGCGCCCGAGCGCGGCCGCGCCTCGTGCCTCTTGACGAGCCCCTTCCGCCGCCGCGTGCCCTCCGGGAACATGGCCACGACGTTGCCCTCGCGCGCGAGCCGCACCGCGGTGTCGATCGCCTCCACGTCCGCGAGGCCGCGGCGCACCTTGAACGCGCCGCCGGAGTCGAGGACGAAGGTGAGCGGCCACCAGTACAGCTCGGCCTTCGCCATGAAGCGGAGGAAGCGGCGCGGCCAGAGCGGCAGGCCGAGCGGCCACGGGTCGAGGCTGGAGAGGTGGTTGCAGGCGAGCACGCAGCCGCCGGAGGCCGGCAGGTTCTCGGTTCCGCGCGCCCGCAGCCGGAACAGCCCGTAGAGGAACGGCCAGCTCAGAAGCGCGATCGCGTTGTAGGCCGGCGTCGGACGCATGCCTGCATATCTACCGCACGGGCTAAGGTGATCCGCCGTGAGCAAGCGGCTCGTGATCGTGGAGTCGCCGGCGAAGGCGAAGACCATCGCCGGCTACCTCGGCCCCGACTTCGAGGTCGAGTCCTCCGTCGGCCATATCCGCGACCTGCCCGACAGCGCCGCCGAGATCCCGGAGAAGTACAAGGGCGAGCCCTGGGCGCGGCTCGGCGTCGACGTCGAGCACGGCTTCGAGCCGCTCTACGTCGTCGACCCGGACAAGAAGAAGAAGGTCGCCGAGCTGCGGAAGAAGCTCGCCGGCGCCGACGAGCTCCTGCTCGCGACGGACGAGGACCGCGAGGGCGAGGCGATCGCATGGCACCTGCTCGAGGTGCTGAAGCCGAAGGTGCCCGTACGGCGGATGGTCTTCCACGAGATCACGCGCGACGCCATCGAGCGCGCGCTCGAGCAGCCGCGCGACGTCGACGAGCGGCTCGTAGACGCGCAGGAGTCGCGCCGCATCCTCGACCGGCTCTACGGCTACGAGGTCTCGCCCGTGCTCTGGAAGAAGGTGATGCGCGGGCTCTCGGCCGGCCGCGTCCAGTCCGTCGCCACGCGCCTCGTCGTCGAGCGCGAGCGCGAGCGGATGGCCTTCCGCGCCGCGCAGTGGTGGGACCTGCTCGCGACGTTCGATCCGGACCAGTTCCAGGCGCGGCTCGTCTCGGTCGACGGAAAGCGCGTGGCGCAGGGCCGCGACTTCGGCCCCGACGGGAAGCTGCGGGGCGACACGCTCGTCCTCGACGAGGACGGAGCGCGCGGGCTCGCCGAGCGGCTCGACGGCGCCTCCTTCCGCGTCGGTCGCGTCGAGCGCAAGCCGTACGTCCGCCGGCCGAGCGCCCCGTTCATGACCTCGACCCTGCAGCAGGAGGCGAGCCGCAAGCTCCGCTACTCCGCGCAGACGACGATGCGCGTCGCCCAGCGCCTCTACGAGAACGGCTACATCACGTACATGCGCACCGACTCGACGACGCTGTCGGAGTCGGCGCTCACCGCCGCGCGCGAGCAGGCCGCGTCGCTGTTCGGCGCGGATCACGTCCCGCCGCAGCCGCGCCGCTACGAGCGCAAGGTGAAGAACGCGCAGGAGGCGCACGAGGCGATCCGCCCCGCCGGCGACAGCTTCCGCACGCCGCAGGACGTGAAGGGCGAGCTCAACCGCGACGAGCACGCGCTCTACGAGCTGATCTGGATGCGGACGATCGCCTCGCAGATGAAGGACGCGCAGGGGCAGACGGTGTCGCTGCGCCTCGCCGGCTCGTCCTCGACCGGCGAGAGCGTCGAGTTCGGCGCGAGCGGCACGGTGATCACCTTCCGCGGCTTCCTCGCGGCCTACGAGGAGGGCCGCGACGACGACCGCTCCGCGCCGGAGGGCGACGAGGAGCGGCGGCTGCCGAACCTCGCCGAGGGCGACGCGGTCGAGCTCCGCACCCTCGAGCCGCAGGGCCACGAGACGAGCCCGCCCGCGCGCTACACCGAGGCGACGCTCGTGCGCACGCTCGAGGAGCTCGGCATCGGCCGCCCGTCCACGTACGCCTCGATCCTCGGCACGATCCTCGACCGCGGCTACGTCTTCAAGAAAGGCACGGCGCTCGTCCCGTCCTTCCTCGCCTTCTCGGTCGTCGCGCTGCTCGAGCAGCACTTCGGGAAGCTCGTCGACTACGACTTCACGGCGCGGATGGAGGACGAGCTCGACCGCATCGCGGCCGGCGACGAGCAGCGCGTGGAGTGGCTGCGACGCTTCTACTTCGGCGACGGGACGCCCGGGCTGCACGAGCTCGTCTCCGACCTCGGCGCGATCGACGCGCGCGAGATCAACTCCCTCGACCTCGGCGAGGGGATCGTCCTGCGCGTCGGCCGCTACGGGCCCTACCTCGAGCACGACGGGCAGCGCGCGAGCATCCCCGAGGACATGGCGCCCGACGAGCTGACGGTGGAGCGGGCGCGCGAGCTGCTCGCGCAGCCGAGCGGCGACCGCGAGCTCGGCGCCGACCCGGAGAGCGGCAGGCCGCTCGTGGCGAGGAACGGCCGCTACGGGCCGTACGTGACCGAGGTGCTGCCGGAGGGCGCGAAGGAGAAGCCGCGCACGGCCTCGCTATTCAAGACGATGTCGCTCGACACCGTCACGCTCGAGGACGCGCTGCGTCTGCTCACGCTGCCGCGCGTGGTCGGCGTGGCCGAGGACGGGGAGGAGGTCGTCGCCGCGAACGGGCGCTACGGGCCGTTCCTCAAGAAGGGCAGCGAGACGCGCTCGCTCGAGTCGGAGCAGCAGCTGCTGACGATCGAGCTCCCCGACGCCCTCGCGATCCTCGCCCAGCCGCGGCCGCGACGCGGGCGGCAGGCCACGGCGGCTCCCAAGCGGGAGCTCGGCTCCGATCCGGCGAGCGGGAAGCCGATCGTCCTCAAGGAGGGGCGCTTCGGCCCCTACGTCACCGACGGCGAGACGAACGCGAGCCTCCGCCGCGGCGACGACCCGGAGACCGTGACGCTCGACCGGGCCGTCGAGCTGCTCGCCGAGCGGCGTGCGAAGGGTCCGGCGACGCCGCGAAAGCGGCGCCGCAGCGGTTCCTGACCAACTTCGCCAGCGCTTCGGCGTCGTATGGACCAGGACCCGGCCGAGGCGAGGAATAGACTTGCCCGGCCGCTCGTTGGGCGGTGGAAAGTGGAGGGCTCCCCTCCTAAGGTGGGAACGATTCGCGACGTCTCCGAGGCACGGCCGAAAGGAC
>Ga0209810_1005735_pt1 | contig 11081 bp, 8 predicted proteins | sample Coa_R1_7_FD_187159 | JGI IMG/M metagenome (GOLD analysis project Ga0209810, IMG submission 187159) | Surface soil microbial communities from Centralia Pennsylvania, which are recovering from an underground coalmine fire - Coalmine... | ecosystem: Environmental > Terrestrial > Soil > Unclassified ...
CGTGGCTCTGGCCTCCGAGCGCAATGCTCATCGCTGCCAGATCCATTGGCGCTTCACCTGTGAGGATGCTCGTGTTCAGATGCATGATCTCTATCCTTCCCCAAAAATCCAACTGGACTGACTACTAGATTTATGGCAAACGGACTTTCACGGCAGTCTAACGAACGTTCGTTAGACTGCCAGAGGCAAACGCTTCTGTATACAGAGAAAGAGAGGAACATACGATGGGTGAGAAACATGAAAGGAGCGAATACACATCGACAATTCGCGTGCGGCTGAGCGGTCATGACGCGCACTATGGCGGGCAACTGGTCAACGGGGCGCATATGCTCTCCTTATTTGGCGATGTAGCAACCGAGCTTGCCATCCTGTGTGACGGCGATGAGGGGCTGCTGGTCAGTTACGAGCATGTCGAATTTCTGGCCCCCCTCTACGCAGGCGATTTCATCGAGGCACGCGGGCGCATCACCAGAGTTGGTCGCACGTCGCGGCGTATGGAGTTTGAGGCATATAAGGTCATTGCGGCAAGGCCGGATATCAGCAATTCGGCAGCCGATGTCCTGGATCCACCGCTACTTGTTGGCCGTGCAGTCGGTACAACGGTGGTCAAGGCGGAGCGACAGCGCAAGACTCGTACTGCCGAATCCTGAAAAGAGACATGGTTTCTTGTTCCACTCTTTTTTGCTAGAATGGAGATATATTTCGGCAGAAAAGAGGAAATGGCCTATGCGACCTGAGGGTCAATCGGTAAAGGAGGCGGTGATGGCCGCTGCCGTGCAACTGTTCGCGGAATATGGCTACCACGCGGCTCCATTACGTAACATCGCGAAGATGGCGGGGATACAGGCAGCGAGCATTTACTACTATTATGATAGTAAGCAGGCGTTGCTAGTGGAAATTATGGATACCTATATGCAGCGGCTAAACGCAAATCTGGAAAAGATTTTGCGCGAGTGTGATGATCCCTTGCAGCGCCTGCGTGAAGCGATTGCCAATCACATTCGCCTGCATACCAGCCACAAGGCCGAGTTTTTCATCATTGATACAGAAATTCGTGCGCTTGAAGGGGAGAATCGCGCCTATATTCTTACGTTGCGAGATAGATATGAAAGTCTTTTGCAGGAATTGTTGCGTGACGGCATGGAGCGGGGAGTCTTTCGCCAGGGTGATGTGAAGGTCTCTTCCTACGCCATCATCGCTATGTGTACGGAGGTCGCGACCTGGTTTAAGCAGGGAGGGCGACTCACCGTGCAGCAGGTAATCGATATTTACAGCCAGATGATTACTGAGGGATTGCTTGTAGCTCGTGGGATGTTGCAAACGCAGGAGGAATCAGTGCGTATTTGACTCCCCGACCGCGTAGCAGCAGGTTGAGCGCATCAACTGCCGAGGCCAGAGGCAGGTATGCGCTGATCAATGCTTCAACATCAACCTGGCGACTGATAATGAGTTCAAGTGCCTGTGAAAAGTGGGTCGGAGTGTAGTGAAAGACGCCTTTCAAAGTCAACTCGGAGTAATGCAGGGGCTGTGTTTCCAGCGTGACCTGTGTGCCAGAGGCACAGCCACCGAAGAAGTTGACCAGTCCTCCGGGTCGTGCCAGAGCTGCTGCCAGTGACCATGTTTCCGGTGTTCCAATGGCCTCAATGACGACATCGGCTCCGCGTCTCTGCTCTGTCTGCTCGCGTACTACCTCTTCCTGCTCTTGCAGTGACATGCTGCTCACATCGATCACGATATCGGCCCCAAAATGGCAGGCCATCCTGAGCCGTTCCTCGCCGCGACCGGTAATGATGACCCGCGCGCCGCGAACTTTCGCTATCGCGGCCAGGAGCAGCCCCAGCGGGCCAGAACCGAGGATGGCAACGGTATCGCCGGGCATAATCTCGCTTGCCTCAATGCCGTGCAGCGCGCAAGCCAGCGGCTCCGTCAGTGCGGCTGCGGCAAACGGTGTTTCGGGTGGAAGTCGATGCAAGTTCTGCCGTACAATGCGTTCGGGTACCAGCAAGTACTCAGCGTAGGCCCCGTTGAGCAGGAGCAAATTTTCGCACAGGCTCAGCCGACCTTTGCGGCAGTAGTAGCATTGCAGGCAAGGAGCGGAATTGGCAACGACTATAGCATCACCTTCGTGGCACTGTGTGACAGATGAACCGGTGGCAGCTACTACCCCGGCCACTTCATGGCCAAACCCTGCAGGTACCTGCTGGAAGAGCAGTGGATGTCCGCGCCGGTAGCTTTTGAGATCGGTGCCGCAGGTGGTCGCAGCTGCTACCTGCAACAGCACTTCTCCCGGCCCTGGTTGGGGAACAGGCCGCTGCTCCATCCGAATATCCATCGGCCCATAATACATTGCCGCAAGCATAGTTATGATCGTCTCCTGCCTCTTTCTCTCTCCGTTCTCGTATCAGAAACGAGAAAAGCATAAAGTAGCAACATCATAACACATGGGAGAAAATCGGGCCAACCTCCGAAGGGATCACGCTCTCGCTATTGGCCTTGCCGCAGTTGTATACCCCACGGGATGGGCAACGAGTTGCTGGTTTGTGCTGGCAGGCGTTCCTGGTTCAACATGGAGTCGGCATGGTCAATGCCTGGGCCGCTGCACTACAGGCGATAGCCCGGCTGGTGCAGCGGCATGGCTACCTGCTGGCCATCCAGAACGCTTTCCGGCTTGTACTCTTCGTCATGATCTCGTCGATCATCGCCGCCTGCTTCATAAGCATGCGGAAACATACGTCACCGATCCCTCCTCTGACCCGCCAGGCCGAAGTCCCGCACCGCAACTGCAAGCGCCCCTTCTGGTCAATCGAGTACTGAGGCCCATTCAGAGAGATCCGGGAAACGGTGAGGCGGGCCAGAACTGGCGGTTTTTGGATGGATGTGATAGAATGTCTATCAAACTCATTGAGTCGCTGCCTCGCACGCACGTTTCATTGAGCGGGTTCCTGTAAGGAAAGTGCAATGCCTGTTATGAGTACACATGAAAATGATGCCCAGGCTCTCGATGCCTACTCCCATGCCGTCACAACGGCGGCTGAGCGCGTGGGGCCTGCCGTAGTACGTATTGATATAGAACGCGAGGGAAGGGTTGGCCCGTTCAATGTTCCCCGGCCAGAGTTTGGCGGCGGCCTGGGGTCCGGCTTCATCTTCTCCTCCGATGGCTTGATTCTCACCAACGCCCACGTCGTCTCGCGTGCGCGGCGCATCAAGGTCACGCTGGCCGATGGCCGTACCTTTGATGCCGGGCTGGTGGGGGCCGAACCCGATGTGGATGTTGCGATCCTGCGCGTCGGAGCCGATCATCTGCCAGTGGCCGAACTGGGACGCTCTCAACTGAAGGTTGGCCAGCTGGTGATTGCCGTCGGTAACCCCTACGGCCTCAACTGGACCGTCACCGCCGGGGTCGTCAGCGCGCTTGGGCGCACGCTAGACGCGCCGGGCGCGCGCAAACTGACCAACCTGATTCAGACTGACACCTCCATCAATCCCGGCAACTCCGGTGGCCCGCTGGTCGATAGCGCCGGGCGCGTCGTTGGCATAACTACCGCAATGATGCCGCTGGCGCAGGGGCTGGGCTTCTCTATTCCTCTGGATACCGTCAAAGCTGCCATCGCTCGTATTATGCAAAGGCGCGAGGCTGGCCCGACCGGCTTATCGCTGGGGGTCGGCGGCATGCAGGTGAGGCTCGATGCTACTTTGCAGCGTGCAGCAGGGCCGGGGCAGCAATATGGCATGCAGGTGCTGGAAATTCGTCCCAACTCTCCGGCAGAGCGCGCCGAACTCAAACGACTGGATATCATCGTCTCCGCCGATAATGAGCCTGTGCTGGAGGCGCGTGACCTGCAGCGCATTGTGCGCCGTCACCGCTCTGGCGACAAAGTTATTCTCGGCTTTTTGCGGAGCGGCAAATTACGTCGGGTAACAGCCATTCTGTAATCTCTCTCCTCTGTCTACGATTCCAACGGAAATTCGTATTCCTGCTATAGAAGAACTCTGTGGCAGGAATTTTATTTTTGCATCAAACATCTTCCAGTGATAGATATGACTCTGATGTTCGTCTATGATGTGCTGTTCCATCTTATATGAAGATCAGAGGCTCTGGAAAGCAGGAATGACGATGTGGGTGTTTCTGGGTGTGTTGCTGCTAGGGTTCGTCTTGACCCTCATAGGCGTCAGCATCAGCCTGTACTTCTATCGACAGGGACTGGTGAAAAGCAGTAAGGCTGAGAAGTATCTCAGTCCGAATCCCTTCCCGCCGGGTACTCAAGAGTACAGGGATCGTGAAGAGGAGCGTTTTTACGAAGAACTGGTGCTTTTAGAGAACGGGCCTTCTCGCTTCTCTCTGCTGATCGCCCTGGTTGTGATCGTACTTATCTGTGGGCTGATGATCTCGGCGATCGTCAGTGCGTTTGCGCGCTGATGATCGCTGAAGCAACAGGGGGTGGGCTACCCGTCTTTTCTCATGGCGGCGGTTGCGGTAGAATGAAGACACTACACCACAATGCTAGATGGAGATAGAGACGATGAACATACCGACCGGGTTGGAACGCCGCCTGGAAGACTATCCCTTGATAACCGGAGCTTCCTCCTATGTGGATGATCTGCGCGCTCCTGCGGGGCGCCCTGCTACCCTGTACATGGCTGTTGTGCGCAGCCCCTATGCTCACGCCTTGATAAACGAGATTCAACTGGATGCTGCCCGCGCCTTGCCGGGGGTAGTGGCCGTCTTTGCCGGGGAAGAACTGGTCGGCGGCATGCGGTCTATCGATGCCATGCCGGTGCCGGGCCTCAAGAAGCCGGAACGCAGGCCGCTGGCGGTGAGCAAGGTACGTTACGTCGGCGATCCGGTCGCCGTCGTGCTGGCCGAGGATCGCTATATCGCTCAGGATGCGCGTGATCTGGTTGAAGTGGACTACGAACCGCAGCCGGGAGTTTCGGACCCGGAGGCTGCTGTTGCCGGTGATGCCCCTCTGCTCTACGAAGAGTTCGGCTCAAATGTCGCTTTTCACCAGCACTCAACGTGGGGAGATGTGGAAACTGCCTTTGCCCGTGCCGACCGCATTGTGCGCCTGCGTGTGGTCAACCAGCGTATCGCCGCCAGCTCTATCGAGCCGCGTGCCTGCATGTTCGATTTTGACCCGGTTAGCGGCCAGTTTTTGGCATGGGTCTCTTCGCAGGCCATTTACCGGGCGCGAGAAACCTTAGCCGCCTTCCTCGGTCTTGAGCGCAGCAAGATTCATGTACACAATGCTGCTGTCGGTGGCGGCTTTGGCACCAAGACGGCTTTTCTGGGCGAAGAGATTATCGCCGCCACGCTGGCAATGAAACTGGGGCGACCGGTTAAGTGGATCGAAAGCCGGGCCGAGAATTTGCAGGCTCAGACGCAGGCGCGCGGTCAGATCAACTACATCGAAGCGGCTGTACAGAATGATGGACGTTTGCTTGGCCTGCGCGTGCGCTCCTTCGCCGATCTTGGTGCCTATCTTGCCAACACGACGGCTATGATTCCCAACCGCGTCCCCCTGCAATTGAGCGGGCCGTATCAGGTGCAGGCAGTAGACAGCACGGTTGTAGGCGTGTTCACCAACAAGGCTCCTACAGCCGCCTATCGCGGCGCCGGTCGGCCCGAAGCGACCTATATTCTGGAGCGCACGATGGATCGCATTGCGCGCGAGCTTGGCCTCGACCCCGTCGTTGTGCGCCGCCACAACTTCATCGCGCCCGAAGCTTTTCCCTTCACCACTGTAACCGGGCTGACCTACGATAGCGGCAATTATGCCGCCGCCCTCGACCGCGCCCTCGAACTGGTCGATTACAGAGGCTGGCAGGAGGAGCAGAGAAGGCGGCGTGAGGCAGGCGATACAAGACTGCTCGGCATTGGTCTCTCCACCTTCAACGAGATTTCCGGCGATGGCGGGGCGATGCCCGGGCCAAAAGAGTCGGCGGCGGTGCGCATTCGCCGCAACGGCAGCGTGCTGGTGCAGAGCGGCGTTGCCACCAACGGGCAGGGCCATTTCACCCTCTTCACGCAAATTGTTGCCAACACCTTCAATCTGCCTGTTGATAAGATCGAGGTGCAAATGGGCGATTCGACTCTGCCCGGCTTCAGCATCGGCACGTTTGGCAGTCGCGTCACGCAGATGGGCGGTTCCGCCGTGCTGCTGGCCGCTGAAGCTGCTCGCGACAAAGCTTTGCAGGTGGCGGCGCGCGTGCTGGAAGCTGCCCCGGCCGATCTTGTGCTGGAAAATGGCAAAGTTATAGTACGGGGTGTCCCCACGCGCAGCATTGCCCTCGGCGAACTGGCCCGGCTGGTGGAGGAGCAGCCTGACCTGATCGAACACGATGCGCCCAATCCGGTCAACGACGCGCCCATCGAGGGCCTGGCGGCCTGGCGCGATTTCGCCTCCTCTGGCGCGGGTTTCTCATCCGGTACGCACATTGCCATTGTTGAGATCGAGAGCGAGACGGGAGAAGTGCAAATTCTGCGTTTCATCGCCGTCGATGACTGCGGGCGCATCATCAACCACTATACGGCGGAGGCCCAGATGCACGGCGGCCTGGTGCAGGGCATCGGGCAGGCTCTCTACGAAGAAGTTGTCTACAACGAGGAGGGCCAGTTGCTCACCGGCTCCCTGATGGACTACTCCCTGCCCGTCGCTGCCATGCTACCGACCTACGAAACCGATTTCGTCGAGACGCCGTCGCCCACCAATCCGCTGGGTGCAAAAGGGGTAGGCGAGTCCGGCACCATTGGCGCTCCACCTGCCATCGTCAACGCTGTCCTCGACGCCCTCGCTCCCCTCGGCGTTACCGCCATCGACATGCCGCTCAAACCGGAGAAGGTCTGGGCGATCATTCAGCAGGCGCGTCAGGGCAGACAGGAACAGGAGGATGCTGTGCCGCCAGCAATTTTTGCTGAGAAAGGCTGATTGACGTTCGCGTACTCACCAAAAAAGAAACAGACTCTGTCAGATTGTTCGGGTTGCGTTGCACGCTGAAGAATGGTAGACTAGCAGATGGTAGATATGAAGCGCGTTGATGTTATGATGTACCCTGAGAGGTATCCCTGTGAAAAGTGTTGTTACCAACGTGCGAGAGGAGAATTACTATTATGACGATGATGATGAGCCGCAAAGCCCTGGAAGATTACGGGTTAGTTAATCTGGGCACTATTAACTGGAATTTATCCCCTGCCGTTCTCGTTGAGCATGCGTTGGCCCGCAAAGAGGGCAAGCTTGCCGCGAACGGCGCGTTTGCCGCTACGACGGGATCGCATACCGGGCGCTCCCCCAAAGATAAATTTATCGTGACCAGCGAGGAATCGGCAGCGAAAATCTGGTGGGGCGATACCAACCACCCGATCTCGCGCGAAAACTTTGAGGCGATCCGTAGCAGCCTTGCCGCCTATTTGCAGGGACGCGATGTTTATGTGCTGGATGCCGCCGGTGGCGCCGACCCGCAGTATCGTATTCCTGTGCAGGTGATTACCGAACTTGCCTGGCATAACCTGTTTGCGCGCCAGCTGTTCCTGCGTGTGAACGAAAGCGATCAACTCGACGACCGCCCTGGCTTCACCATTCTCTGTGTGCCAAACTTCCATCTCGATCCCCGTATTCATGGCACGCGCTCCGAAACAGGCATCATTCTCGATTTCCAGGAACGCCTCGTGCTGATTGCGGGTACGCAGTACGCGGGCGAGATGAAGAAATCGATCTTTACGGTTCTCAACTTCATTCTGCCCGCGCAGGGCGTGCTGCCCATGCACTGCTCAGCGAACATGGGCGATGATGGCAAAGTGGCCCTCTTCTTCGGCCTTTCCGGCACCGGCAAGACAACGCTCTCGGCTGACCCTACCCGCCACCTGATCGGCGATGATGAGCATGGTTGGAGCGATAACGGCGTCTTCAACTTCGAGGGGGGCTGCTACGCCAAATGCATCAACCTCTCGAAGAAATACGAGCCGCAAATCTGGAATGCCATTCGTTTCGGCGCCGTCTACGAAAATGTCGTCATTGACCCCGTCACACGCGAACCGGATTACAGCGATGATTCGCTGACCGAGAATACCCGTGTCGCCTATCCCGTCGATTTCATCGATAATGTCGTCGAATCTGGCATGGGCGGTCAGCCGGACACGGTAATCTTCCTCACGGCGGACTCCTTTGGTGTGCTGCCCCCGATCTCGAAGCTCACCACCGAGCAGGCGATGTACTACTTCCTGTCCGGCTACACCAGCAAGCTGGCAGGTACCGAGGCGGGCGTGACGACGCCGCAGGCAACGTTCAGTTCCTGCTTTGGCGCGCCCTTCCTGCCCCTGCGACCGGGCGAGTACGCCAATCTGCTGCGCGAGCGTATTGAGAAGCACAATGTCAACTGCTTCCTCATCAATACCGGCTGGTCGGGCGGCCCCTATGGCGTCGGCGAGCGTATCAACATCAACTACACTCGTGCGATGGTGCGTGCCGCCATCAACGGCGCGCTCAACGATGTCGAAACCATCACCGACCCGGTTTTCGGCCTGAACGTCCCCACCGCCTGCCCGGGCGTGCCTGCCGAAATTCTCATCCCGCGCAACACCTGGCAGGATAAAGAGGCTTACGACCGTCAGGCCCGCCATCTCGCCGACCGCTTCAAAGAGAATTTCAAGCAGTTCACCCTGGTTGGTGATGATGTGCGTGAGGCGGGCCCGCGCTAGCTGGCCGCAGCAGTCAAGCGTTCCCAGGCCAACCGCGTCGTCGGCCAGCCGGAGCGGACCATCACCACCGCAGGCCACCCGCAAGAGGTGGAGCAAGCCAGCCGCGTTGCAGGCCAACCATGTTGCAGGCCAACCATGTTGCAGGCCAACCGCGTCGCAGGCCAACGGCGTTGCAGGCCAGCCGCGTCGCAGGCCAACCATGTTGCAGGCCAACGGCGTTGCAGGCCAACCATGTTGCAGGCCAACCATGTTGCAGGCCAACCATGTTGCAGGCCAACCGCAAGGGTTGGCCCTACTATATACGATTGCTCAGCGCGCCAGTGGCGCGCTGAGTTTGTGGGTGCGTTGTTTGTGAATCATTCGATGGTTGCTGATATATTGTATTTTTCTAGCGAGTATGCAATAATTCCTGAAGAAACTTCTCTCTCGTTCTTTCAGATAAGAAACTGCTTTGAGCTATGTTCTCCTGCCACCTGGCAAAAAGGACATGATGTATGGGATTGGATCGTTATGGACGCAATATAGAACGATTGGATGAAGGTCGCTATCGGCTGGATAGATCGCTGGGTAGTGGGGGCATGGCTGATGTGTGGCTGGCATGGGACGAGCAGCGGAAACGGCAGGTAGCTATCAAGGTTATCAGGCCGGAAGTTCTTGAGCAGAAAACCCTGAATCGCTTCATGAAAGAGGCGCTGCAGCTAGCGCAATGGGATCACCAGCATATTTTACACGTTTATGATAGCAAGTTAGAATTGCTGGATGCAGCCTATGCGTCGGTTATTCCATATATCGTGATGGAATACGCTGAGAGTGGCGACCTGAAACAGCGTTTGAGAATGGGCAAGCCCTATCCGTTCGAGAATGCAATACGCTTATTTGCTGAACTCTGTGCCGCCGTGCAATATGCTCACGAACGAGGAATTATCCATCGAGATCTGAAACCTGGCAACATTCTCTTTCGCCGTCTTCCCGATGGTTCTGAACAGGCCGTTCTCAGCGACTTTGGCTTGGCCGTTGATATGAATGCAAGTCAGATGTCATTACCATATGCAGGCACTCCTGCCTATATGGCGCCGGAACAGCGCGAAGGAGATGCCGAACCTGCCAGTGATATCTACGCTTTAGGAGTGATCCTCTATCAACTCTGTACTGGCTGGCTTCCCTCACAAAAAAATAGTCGGCTTCCCGGCGAACTGCATCAAGCCTTGCCGAAAGCACTGGATAAAGTTATTCTCAAGGCACTGGCTAAAGACCCGGCAAAACGCTATGCCAGCGTGGCTCTCTTCTCACAGGCAGTTCTTAAGGCAGTAACTCCTTCAAAGGAGCCTGTACCTGAGAGCCAGAAAGAAGACACAAGAAATCCTGCTCTGCCCGCAGGTGAAGCGATGCCAGCGGCGAATGCTACAGCTTCCAGGCCGCCTGATACAGCGAAGTCGCCTCATAGTGGCGTTGTCGCAACCGTTACGGCTGCACAGAAACCTGCATCTCCTCCCACTTCAGGCCCGCCAGATTCGTCAGCAGCGGTGAATGCTGTGCTACCCCATGGGAACAATGGCGCGAATGCTAGCCCTACTATCCCTGTTCGCCAGCCTATCAGGCGTAACTGGTTGCTCGGCACTGGTCTGATTTTGCTCATCCTGTTATTCATTTTTGGTGGTATCGCCTATGCAGCATCTGGTATAGTGAGCTATTTTACCGGTGGTAAGTCTGCTGGCCTGTTTTCGTCCAGCTCAACTGTCACAATCACGCCTGCCACAAAAACGCTGAAAAATGCCTATGTCATTACCGCCATCATCGGAAAGCCGAGCGCGTCTCAGCGACAGGTGCAGGCCCGTATCCTCTCGGCCAGCCCATCGCAATCCCAGACCGCCAAAGCGACCGGCGTGAAGCAAACGCCCGGCACCCGGGCAACGGGCACGTTGACGTTTTATAATGGCTCAACTTCCCCGTTCACTGTTGCTGCTAACACGCTGTTTGTGACTGCTAGTGGGGTACAAATAGTGAATGATATTGCTGCCAATATTCCCGCTACTAATCCACCAAATTATGGGACTGCCACAGTGCCTGCTCACGCGGTGAACGTTGGCACAAGCGGCAACATTCCGGCTTTAGCCATCAATGGAACGTGCTGCGCTTCTGGCAATTTTATTCTAGTCAAGAATCTGAGCGCCTTTAGCGGCGGGCAAGACCCGCAGAACTACACCTTTTTGCAGCAGAGCGATGTCGATGCTGTTGCTAACCCTCTAGAACAGCGGTTGATGGCGAGCGCGCAGGCTAACCTGAAGGGGCAGAAACAGAGCGGGGAGCAGTTTGTCAATACGACCAATCCGATCACGTGCAACCCGACGGTGACGGCCAATCCACCGGTGGGCAGTAAGGCGACGAGCGC
>Ga0209810_1005738_pt1 | contig 11076 bp, 8 predicted proteins | sample Coa_R1_7_FD_187159 | JGI IMG/M metagenome (GOLD analysis project Ga0209810, IMG submission 187159) | Surface soil microbial communities from Centralia Pennsylvania, which are recovering from an underground coalmine fire - Coalmine... | ecosystem: Environmental > Terrestrial > Soil > Unclassified ...
GGCTGCGATCACGCCTCCCACCTCCGGGAGCAGAAGGAGCGGAGCCCGGCCGAGGTGCCGGCCGGCGCGATCGGGGTGGAGACGCCGCCGCCGGTGCTGCTGGGCGCGATGACGGCGGGCCGGATCAGCCCCGAACGGCGGTGCCGGGGCCTGGCCGCGGGCACGACACGTCTGTACCGGGTCTACCCGTGGAGGGGGGCGTTGCGTCCCGGCTCGGACGGTGACCCCACCATCGTGGACCCGGAGGCCGAGTGGAGGATCGACGAGGGCCGCCTCCGCTCGCGACACCGGCTCAGCCCCCGGCACGGCCGGCGTGGCCGAAGCCACCCCCGCCTGGCGGCGCTCCGCGGCGAGGTGGTGATGCGGGAGGGGGAGCCGGTGATCGAGCCCCGTGGCCGGCCGTTCGAGCCCCGGCCCGGCGGGCGCACCGGGTGAGAGCGCTGACCATCCGCGGACACCGACTGGAGGTGGACGAACGCCCCGTCCCCTCGATCAGCGGCGACGAGCTGCTGGTGCAGGTGCGGGCGGCCGGCCTCAACCGCCCCGACCTCTGGCGCGTGGCCGGCGGCGACCCGGCGCCGTCGGGGGTGCCCAGCGACGTGCCCGGGCTGGAGTTCGCCGGCGAGGTGGTCGCGGCCGGCTCGGAGACGCGTCGCTTCCGGCCCGGGAACCTGGTCATGGGCCTGACCGAGGGCGGCGGCCACGCGGAGTACGTGGCCGTGGCCGAGGGTCGTTGTGCCGCGGTGCCGAGGGGCCTGGAGATGACCGTCGCCGGGGCCGTGCCGGAGTCCTTCGTGGCCGCCCACGACGCCCTGGTGACCCAGGCGGGCCTGCGCCGGGGAGCGCGGGTGATGATCCACGCCGTGGCCTCGGGAACGGGCCTGGCCGCGCTCCAGGTGGCCAAGCTCTACGGCTGCGAGGTCGCCGGCACCACCCGCTCGGCCGAGAAGGTGGAGGCCTGCCGCGCGCTGGGCGTGGACCGTCCCCTCCAGATGTCCCGCGACGAGCTGCCCCGGGACTGGGCCGACGTGGTGGTCGATCTGGTGGGAGGGCAGTACCTGGCCATCGACCTGGACGTGGCCGCCCATCGGGGCTGGATCCTGCTCCTGGGCACCATGGGGGGCACCATCACCCCGATCGACCTCCGCCGGCTGACCGGCAAGGGCCTCACCCTACGCGGCTCCACGCTGCGGGGTCGCCCCCTCCAGGACCTGGCGGCGGCGGTGGCGGCCTTCGAACGCGACCTGTCCGGCCCGCTGGCGGACGGCCGGCTGCGTCCGGTGATCGCGGCCACGTTCCCCCTGGAGGAGGCGGCGGCCGCCTACGACCTGCTTCGCTCCAATCGGAGCGTGGGCAAGGTGGTGCTGCGGTTCGACACCTGAACGCCGGCTTCGCACCGGCGCTCGACGCGGGCCCGCACCCCGGCTCCCGCGCCGGTTGGGAAGGCAACCTTCGCCCTCTCGCGTGGTGAATCGGAGGTTCCGGCTCGCCACACGAGCATGTCGGGCAAACCAACCGGGAAGGAGACCATGGAGGTGGGCCGCTACCATGCCGAGCACGTGGGCAGCCTGCTCCGCCGGAGCTGCTCGCGGCCCGACGGGCCTACGAGCGAGGCCAGCTCACCCTGGAGCGCTTGCGGGAGCATGAGGACACGGCCGCGGCCCGGGCGCTCGCGCTCCAGCGGGAGGTCGGGATCGAGGTCTTCACCGATGGCGAGGTACGACGCGGGACGTGGATGGCGGGGTTGCTGGAGAGCCTGGATGGGGTGGTCCCGGTGGAGGTGCCGACCGGGAGCGGCTGGCACCGCGATCACGACCCGGACCCCTCCGAGGAGGAGACCCACTGGCAGCTGGTCTCCGCCGCGGAGAAGGTCCGGCGAAAGGTTCGACTGACCGCGATCGAGGCCGGCTACCTGGCCCGGCACGCGCCGGGCCGGTTCAAGATCACGATGATGAGCGCCTCCATGGGCGGCCTGCTCCGGACCCCGGGGCTGAGCGCGGCCGCCTACCCCGCGGTCACCGTCGCCATGCATCTCTGCCGTGGCAACAACCGCAGCGCCTGGCTGGCCCGGGGCGGCTGCGAGCCGCTGGCCGAGAAGCGGTTCGGCGAGGGCGCCTTCGATCGCTTCCCGCTGGAGTACGACACCGAGCGGTCGGGGGGCTTCGAGCCGCTCCGCTTCGTCCCACCGGGCAAGACCGTGGTGCTGGGGCTGGTCTCGTCCAAGGTGCCGCGGCTCGAGTCCCAGGACGAGCTGCGCCGGCGGATCGAGGAGGCCGCCCGCTACCTGCCCCGGGAACAGCTCGCGCTCAGCCCTCGGTGCGGCTTCGCCTCGACCGCGCCCGGCAACCTGCTCACCGTCGACGAGCAGCGGCGCAGGCTGGAGCTGGTGGTCGAGACGGCGCGCAAGGTCTGGGGTGAGGGGGTCGCCGACGCTCCCGACCCGGTGCCGGCGACGCCACCGGGCAGGGACGAGGCCGGGGGACGGCACCGACCGGCCCGCCCGCGAGCACGTCTGGCATCGCCTCCCGGGCGAGCTCGGGACGGCCGAGCCAGGGTCGGCGGAGCGGGTGCAGGAGCGGTTCCCGGGCCGCCGGAACGCCACCCCGGCCACGCGCCGACGCGACGGCTCGCCACGCCTCGGCGGATCGAGTTCGGGGAGACGAGGTCGACCTCGGGTCGGGCCGGGCCGGTCGAGGGCCTCGACTCCCGCCTCGCCCTGCACGGTCGACCGACGATCCTCCGCCCGGCTGCGACCGCGCCGAGAAGGGCGGGGCCAGGCCCGCCGGCCGCGCTCCCGCGGCTCCCGGCCAGAACCCGCCCCTGCCCGGCCCACGGTGCGTCCGGATCGAGGTCATCGAGGTGGTGCTCCCCCAGCTCGACGAGGCCGGCGAGCGGCCGGTGATCGAGTCCTGGCACCGAGAGCGGGGCCGGCGGGAGCGGTCCCGAGCCGGCCGGCGAGGTCACCCGGCGCCGCTCGGTCCCGTTTCCGGCTACGGTGATGGCATGCCCGACCGTCCGATCTCGGCCGACCGGGACGCCGAGCGCCGACGCCTCGCCGCCGACCTGGTCGCCGCCGCCTACCTGAGGGGTGACTTCGTCCTCAGCTCGGGGCGCCGCTCCGATCACTACTTCGACAAATACCGATTCGAGACTCGGCCCGACCTGCTCCGCCGGCTGGGCCGCCTGCTGGCCGGCCTGGTGCCCCCCGACGTCGACGGCCTCGCCGCCCCCGAGCTGGGGGCGGTGCTGCTGGGAGGCGCCGTCTCGCTCGAGCTGGGCCTGCCCCTGGTCATCGTGCGCCGGGAGGCGAAGGGGTACGGCACCAGCCGCGTCATCGAGGGTGAGCTGACCCCCGGCGCTCGCCTCGCCCTGATCGAGGACGTGGTCACCACCGGTGGCCAGGCGGTGGCCGCCGCCCGCCGCCTGCGGGAGGCAGGGGCCACGGTCGCGCGCCTGATCGCGGTCATCGACCGCGAGGAAGGCGGCGAGGCGCGCATCCGGGCGGAGGGCCTGGACTACCAGCCGCTCTTCCGCAGCCGGGACCTGCCCCTGCCCTGAAACGGGCCGCTCTCAGGCCACGGCCAGCTCGTGCATGAACCGGATCACGGTCTCGACCGCGCGATGGAACTGCTCCAGGCTCATGTGCTCGTTGGGGGAGTGGAGCCCGTCGTCCGGGAGCCCGAACCCGGTGACCAAAAGGCGCGTGTCGAGCGCCTGCTGGAAGTCGATCGTGACCGGGATCGAGCCGCCCTCGCGGACCAGGACCGGCGGCGATCCGAAGGCCTGCTCGAAGGCCCGGCGCAGGGCGGCGGCGCCGGCGTGGTCGGCCCGCAGCCGGACCGGAGGCGCGGCGCCCAGCTCGATCACCTCCGCCCGGGTACCGGGAGTGGCCAGCGAGGCGACCGCGGCCCGCAGCCCGGCCAGCACCCGGGCGGGGTCCTGGTCCGGTACCAGCCGCATCGACACCTTGGCCTTCGCCCGGGCCGGGATCACGGTCTTGGACCCCTGGCCGGTGAAGCCGCCGACGATGCCGTGGACGTCCAGGGTGGGACGGGCCCAGCGGCGCTCGGTGGAGCTGAAGCCGGGCTCCCCCACCAGCTCCGTCCCCACCGCCGCCCGGAGCCGGTCCTCCTCCGGCGGCAGGCCTCGCCACGCCTCCAGCTCCTCCGGGGCGGGTGGGCGCACGTCATCGTAGAAGCCGGGGATGTGGACGCGCCCCTCACGGTCCTTGAGGCCGGAGAGGATGTGGGCCAGGCTGTGGAAGGGGTTGGGCGCCACCCCGCCGAACACCCCCGAGTGCAGGTCCACCCGGGGGCCCCTGACCTCGATCTCGGTGTAGACCAGCCCGCGGAGGCCGATGAGCAACGCCGGCAGCCCGGGGGCCACGAAGCCGCCGTCGGCGATCAGGAGGTAGTCGGTGGCCAGCCGGGAGGCCTCGGCCCGGACCAGCTCGGGCAGGGTCCGGCCCGACACCTCCTCCTCCCCCTCGATCAGGAAGCGGAGGTTGACGGGGGGGCCGCCGCGCTCGAACCAGCGCTCGGCCGCGATCACGCTGGCCAGGTGCTGCCCCTTGTTGTCGTCGGCGCCGCGGCCGTAGACGCAGCCGTCGCGGACGCTGGGCTCGAAGGGGGGCGTCTCCCACTCCTCCAGCGGGTCGGGGGGCTGCACGTCGTAGTGCCCGTAGACGGTGAGCGTGGGCGCGCCCGGGCGCCCCAACCACTCGGCCTCCACCACCGGGTGACCGGCTCCGCCGCCGCTCAGGCGCGCCTCCATGCCCATGGCCCGGAACCTGGCCACCAGCCACTCGGCCGCCCGTCGGCAGTCCTCCCGGTGCTCGGGCAGCGCCGAGACGCTGGGGATCGAGATCAGCTCGAAGAGATCGGATTCGGCCCGGGCGCGGTTCGCGCGCGCGAGCTCGAGCACCTGCTCAACCATGGGCGTAGCGTAGCGGGAGCCACGGCTCAGACGGTCGGGCTGCCCAGCGACCACATCAGGTGGAGCAGCGCTTCGGTCCCCCGATGGAAGTGGTCCAGGCTCAGGTGTTCGTTGGGTCCGTGGGCACCGGCCCCCGGCTGGGAGAGCCCACTGATCATCATCGGCGCCCCCAGCGCCTCCTGGAAGTCCTGCGCCACCGGGATGCTGCCCCCGGTTCGCAGGCGGGCGGCCGGGCGGCCGAAGGCGGCTCGGTAGGCGGCCGAGAGCGCCCGCGCGCCCGGGTGCTCGGCGTCCGCCACCACCGGTCGGGCCGCGCCCAGCAATCGCACCGAGACCTCGACCCCGGGCGTGGACAGCTCCGCGACGTAGGCGCGAAGGGCGTCCAGGAGGGCCTGCGGATCCTGGTCCGGCACCAGCCGCATCGACACCTTGGCCCTGGCCCGGGCCGGGATCACGGTCTTCTTCCCCTCTCCGGTGAAGCCACCGATGAACCCGTTCACGTCCAGGGTGGGCCGGGCCCAGTTCCGCTCCGCCGGGCTGTACCCCGGCTCACCCTCGAGGGCGCGGGCGCCCATGATTCGGCGCAGGACCTCACCGTAGGCCGGGCTTCGGTCCCAGTCCGCCATCTGCGCCTCGTCGGGCATGCGCACGGCGTCGTAGAAGCCGGGGATGGTCACCCGACCCTCCCGGTCCTTCAGCTCGCCCAGGATGCGGGCCAGGGTGTTGAGCGGGTTGGGCGCGTTGCCGCCGAAGGCCCCGGAGTGCAGGTCCAGCGAGGGTCCGGTGGCCTCCAGCTCGACGTAGAGCAACCCCCGCAGCCCGGTCACCAGCTGCGGACGGCCGTCGGCCGCGAACGACCCGTCCCAGATCAGCACGAAGTCGGTGCCCAGGGCGGCGGCGTGCTGGCGCACGTACGCGGGCAGCGACGGCCCCGTGATCTCCTCCTCGCCCTCGAGCAGGAAGCGCAGGTTGACCGGCGGGCCTCCCGCGGACAGGGCGTACCCGGCCGCCCGCAGGGCGGCGAGGTGGTTGCCCTTGTTGTCGGAGCAGCCCCGAGCGTAGACGAAGCCGTCGCGGACGACCGGCTCGAAGGGAGGCGTCTCCCACTCCTCGAGCGGGTCGGGGGGCTGCACGTCGTAGTGCCCGTAGACGGTGAGCCAGGGCGCCCGCCCGTCGCGGCACCAGTCCGCCCGCAGCACCGGGTGTCCCCCCTCGACCACGTCGACCAGCGCGACCTCGAATCCCAGGGCGCGGAAACGCTCGGCCAGCCACTCGCCGTTGCGGCGGACGTCGGCCCGATGCTCGGGCAGGGTGCTGACGCTGGGGATGCGCAGCTCCTCCAGCAGCGCGGACTCGGCGGCGGCGCGGCCCGCCCGCGCCAGCTCCAGGGCTCGTTCCAGGCTCATGAACCGTGATTCAACCAGAACCCGTCCAGCTCCGCCCCCGACCTCCCGGCGCCATGGCTTCGGGGCGCGACGGCCTCGACGCCCGGACCCGCACCCTCCGGTGCCCGTCACCACCCGGCTCGGAACCTCCGACTCACCACACTAGCGGCTGTCCGCCACCCAGACCCCCCGCATCCAGGAGCGGCCCTCGTACTGGTTGTAGGGTCCGAGGGCGAGACCACGGACGCGCTCTCGGGCTGCCCACAGCCCCCGGTGGAAGAGCAGGGCGGGGGCCGGGAGCAGCTGGTTCATGCGCCCCTGGTAGAGGGCGTAGCAGCGCCGGCGTCGGCCGCGGTCCAGGGTCCGGACGGCCTCGGCGAGCAGCCGGTCCACCTCCGGGTCGCGGAAGCCGAACCCGTTGAGCCCGCCCAGGACGGTGGCCGCGCTGCCGAAGAGCGCCGACTGGTCGGGGTCCTGGGGCCAGGTCAGGCCGGCCAGGAGGACGTCGAAGGAGCGCTCGCGGGTGAGCTGGGAGACCAGCTGGGCGAAGGGGACCACCTGGAGCGTGGTCCTCACCCCGACCCGCCACCAGCCCTGGCCCATGGCCACGGCCAGGGCCTGCCGCTCGGCATTCTCCCGGTCGGTCGTGATCGTCAGCTCCAGCCCGATCCCCTCTTTCCGGCGGACGCCGTCCGGCCCCCGGACCCATCCCGCCGAGTCCAGCAGGCGCTCCGCCCGTCCCGGGTCGTGGGGCAGGGCCGGCCGGGCGGCGACGTGGGCCCAGGAGCAGGGTGGCTCGACCGAGTCCGCGGGCGCGGCCAGGTCTCGGTAGACCGCCGCCAGCTGGCGCCGGTCCAGGGCCAGGAGCAGGGCCAGGCGCACGGCCGGGTCGGAGAGGAGCTTGCCCGCCCGGGCACCGGGGTCCAGGTTGGTGGCGTAGAAGGTCACGGTCGGGACCGGGAAGGGAGGGAGGCGGACCACCCCGGGGCGGTCCGCCAGCTCCTGCCAGAGGGAGGGGTCGATCTGACCGGCCAGGTCGACCCGCCCGCCGGCCAGCTCCTCGACCAGCGTCCGGGCGTCGGTCAGGACCCGGTACACGTACCGGTCGAGGTGGGGACGGGGACCGTGATAGGCGGGGTTGCGGGCCAGCACGATCTCCCCGCCCTGGCCCCGGCCCAGGAAACGGAAGCTGCCGTTGACCACGGCCGGGGCGAGGTCGAAGCCCGTCGCCTCGATCTCGGCCACGGACCGACCGCCCAGCACGTGCTCGGGCACGATGCCGTGCTGCGCGTGCAGGGGAAGGAAGGGGGCATACACGCCCCGGGTGCGGAAGACCACCGTCCGGGCATCGAGGGCGGCCACCGTCTCGAGGTGGAGGGTGAGGTCGGCCCGCCACGGCGAGCCCAGGTCCTGGTAGCGGGGGTCGAGCATCAGCCGGTAGGTGAAGGCCACGTCCTCAGCGGTGAGCGGATGACCATCCGACCAGCGCAGGCCCGGACGGAGCCGGAAGGTGTAGGTGGTGCCGTCGGGGGAGATCCGGGGCAGGGACTCGGCCAGCAGCGGGACCGGACCGCCGTCGGCGGCGACGCCCAGCAGCCCTTCGAACAGCATCCGGCTGAGGAGGATGCTCGGAGGGTCCTGGGCCAGGACCGGCAGCAGATGGGACACGTCCGCCAACCCCGCCTCCACCAGCTGGCCGCCCGACCTCGGGCGCTCGCCGCCCGGCCTCCGCGGCGGAGGGCCGGAGCCCAGGGCAGCGGTCAGGGCCAGGGAGCCGGCCGCCGCCCCCAGCCCGCGCAGGAAGCGTCGGCGGGAGCACCACCCCCCGGGCCGACGGTCGTTTCCCTCCTCCCCTCCCCGCACTCGACCTCCTCCTGCCCGCGCCGCCGGCCGCTGCCACACCGGAGGCGCGCGGACGTGCATGATGGGACCCGGAGAGCATCGGCGTCAACCCGGAGCCATGGTGATCGGAGTCCTGCGCCTCACCCTCCATCTGCCCAACAGCGGCTCGTTGAAGGCCAAGCGACACCTGGTGCGGAGCCTGCTGGACCGAACGCGTCAGCGCTTCCAGGTCGCGGCCAGCGAGATCGGCGACCGCGACCGCTGGCAGCTCGCCGAGCTGGGCATCGCCTGCGTGAGCCCCGACGGCCGGCACGCGGACGAGGTCCTGGCCCACGTCCTGCGCTTCGTGGAAGGCGCCGCCGGGGATGCCTGGGTGGTCGACGTGAGCACGGAGCTGGTCGACGTCTGATCCGCCCCGACCCGGTGTCAGCCGGCTCCCAGAGCGCGGACCCGCTCCTCGTCGTAGCCCAGCACCTGGGTCAGCACCTCGGCCGTGTGCTGCCCCAGCAGCGGAGGCGGCAGGCGCACCGGCGAGGAGGCGCCGTCGAGTTTCCAGGGGGAGCCGACCTGGACCACCCGGCCCGCGGTCGGATGGTCCACCTCGACCCGCATCCCCCGCTCGACCGCGACCGGGTCGGAGAAGGCGGCGGCCAGGTCGTGGATCGGTCCGGCCGGGACGCCCGCCGCCTCCAGCCTGGCCAGCCACTCGGCCGAGGTACGCCGGGCCAGACGGCGCTCGATCTCGAGCACGAGCTGGGCGCGCGCGGCCTGGCGGCCGGCGTTGGTGGCGAAGCGCGGGTCGTCGGCCAGCTCCGGCGCCTCCAGGACCTGGCAGAGGCGGCGATACTGCTCGTCGGAGCCGACGGCGATGTTGAGGTGACCGTCCCGGGTGGCGAAGGTCCCATAGGGCGCGATCGTGGAGTGGTGGTTGCCCTCCCGGCTGGGCACCTGCCCGGTGGCGAAGTAGCGGCCCGCCTGGTAGGTCATCACCGCCAGCAGGCTGTCGTTGAGCGCCACGTCCACGGTTCGCCCCACGCCCGTCCGCCGGCGCTCGAGCAACGCGGCCAGGATGGCGTGGGCGGTGAACATCCCGGCCATGATGTCCGCCACCGGGATCCCGGCCCGGGTGGGAGGTCCGTCCGGCGAGCCGGTGATGCTCATCAGCCCGGAGGTGCCCTGAGCGATCTGGTCGTATCCGACCAGCGTGGGACGGTCCTGGCCGTACCCGCTGATCGAGGCGTAGATCAGCTCCGGCTTGCGGCTCCGCAGCTCCCCAGCCCCCAGGCCGAGCCGGGCCAGCGCGCCCGGCCGGTGGTTCTCGACCACCACCTGGCTGGCCAGGGCGAGCGCGACCGCCGCCTCGCGGGCCGGGGCCTGCTTGAGGTCCAGGACCACGCTGCGCTTGTTGCGGTTCACCGAGAGGAAGTAGGCCGACTCCCCCTCGACGAAGGGCGGTCCCCAGCGGCGCGCGTGATCGCCGCCGGGGGGCTCCAGCTTGATCACGTCGGCCCCGAGATCGCCCAGCAACATCGTGCAGTAGGGACCGGCCAGGGCATGGGTGAGGTCGAGGACACGAAGTCCCTCGAGGGGGAGCGGCGGCCGCTCGCTCCCGCCCCGTCCGGATGCTGCTCCCTCCGACGCCACCTTTCGACTCCTCCTTGGTGCCGTTAAGCGTACGCTCCACGGGCCGCCTGCCCGCAGGCGGCGCCGGGCAGGGGCGCACCGGCCGGCCGGAAGCGACGGGCCGGAGTCGGGGTTTCCTACTATTGGAAGACGAACGAGACGCGAACCGCATTGGCACGTATCGAGACCGCAACCCGCGACGACCTCCACCAGTTCCAGGCAACGCTGCCCTGGCCGCTGGACCCGTTCCAGATCGAGGCCATCGAGAAGCTGGACCGCCATCGGGGCGTCCTGGTCAGCGCCCCCACCTCCAGCGGTAAGACGGTGGTGGCGGAGTACTGCAACTTCCGCGCCCTCCGTGAGGGGAGACGAGTGGTCTACACCACGCCGCTCAAGGCGCTGAGCAACCAGAAGTACCGCGACTTCGTCCGACAGTACGGCGCCGAGCGGGTGGGCCTGGTCACGGGCGAGAACACGATCAACGACGAGGCCCCGATCGTGGTCATGACCACCGAGATCCTGCGCAACCTCATCTACGAGGACCTGCCCCGCCTGGACGACGTCGGCTACGTGGTCCTGGACGAGATCCACTACATCGACGACTTCCCGCGCGGCTCGGTGTGGGAGGAGGTGATCATCCAGGCGCCCACCCACATCAAGTTCGTCGGCCTCTCGGCCACGATCGGGAACCACGCCGAGCTGGCCAGGTGGATGTCCGAGAACCGGGGGCCGATCGCCACCGTCTACCACGACCGGCGGCCGACCGAGCTCAAGCTCTGGTTGGCCATGCGCAACCGACTCCATCCGCTCTTCGGCCCCGACGGTGGCATCGACCCGGAGACCTGGACCCGGGCTGCGGAAGAGGAGGAGGCGGGATCGCAGGTGCGGGGCTTCCGGCACCTGCCCTCCAACGACATGCTGCGGGTGATCGAGCAGCTGCGGGCGCGGGAGATGCTGCCCGCGATCTACTTCATCTTCTCCCGGCGCGGCTGCCACGAGGCCTTGCAGCGCTGCGCCTTCCACGAGCTGGACCTGACCACCGAGGCCGAGAAGCGGGCCATCGCGGAGCTGACCGAGCAGCGGCTGCGCTCGCTCGCCGACGCCGACGAGGCCGCGCTCTTCCGGCGCCTGGTCGACGCCGAGATGCTCCGGCGCGGGCTCGCGGTCCATCACGCCGGCCTGCTCCCCTATCACAAGGAGCTGGTGGAGGAGCTGTTCCAGGCCGGCCTGATCAAGGTCGTCTTCGCCACCGAGACCCTGTCGCTGGGTATCAACATGCCGGCGCGGGCGG
>Ga0209810_1005741_pt1 | contig 11071 bp, 13 predicted proteins | sample Coa_R1_7_FD_187159 | JGI IMG/M metagenome (GOLD analysis project Ga0209810, IMG submission 187159) | Surface soil microbial communities from Centralia Pennsylvania, which are recovering from an underground coalmine fire - Coalmine... | ecosystem: Environmental > Terrestrial > Soil > Unclassified...
CCGAAACCCCAGCGGCCCACGCCGGACTTCGCGCACGTTCACCAGGAACTTCAATCCCACCGCCGCCTGACGTTGCTCCTGCTGTGGGAGGAATACCGCCAGAACCACCCCGACGGCTACGGCTACAGCCGTTTCACAGAACTCTACCATCGCTGGCACCGCCATCTGGACGTGGTGCTGCGCCACGAGCACAAGGCGGGCGAAAAGCTCTTCGTCGATTACGCCGGCGACACCATCCCCATCTTTGACCCGAAGGACGGATCGGAACGTGAAGCCTCGATCTTTGTGGCCGTGCTGGGGGCCAGCAGCTACACCTATGCCGAAGCCACTTGGAGCCAAGGCTTGGAAGACTGGCTGGGGGCTCACGTGCGCGCCCTGGAATTTTTAGACGGCGTGCCTGAACTGGTGGTGCCCGACAACACCAAGACCGGCGTCCGCCGCGCCTGCCGCTACGAACCCGACCTCAACCCCGCCTATCAGGAGATGGCCCAGCATTACGGCGTGGGGGTGGTCCCCGCACGGCCCTACCGGCCCCGCGACAAGGCTTATGCTTCATACTGCACCTCCACCAGACCGTGCGCGTCGTTGTTATCGAAGCGGCGGCGGCTTTCAAGTTTGACGCCTTGTGCTCGGTGAGGAGGATCCGGGCCAGGATCTTCGTACAGCCAGGCGTCCTTATCATTGGCCGGATAGGCTTTGAGCAGGCCATGTCGTCGCCAGAGGTTGACTCTCTGGCGAGAGACGGTCAGTCGCTCCGAGATTTCTTCGATCGTCAGAAGCCCTTTCTCCCGCAGCCGATCATAGCGTGGTTGGAGCTGGTAATCACGCCGGAGGCGGGCGACGAGGCGACGACTGAAAGTCTTGCCTTCACCCGAGAGGATTCCCCCTGCATTCATGATTTCTGCAATCTCTCTATCCGTGTGGTCGTCCATCAGTCGGTCGATCTCCTTGACGACTTCGGTGGGCGTTCGCCTGAGTTCCCAAGCCGTCAGCGGCCGCGGCAGCGTGAGGGTTTGACGGGCGCCGCCTTTGAACCGAACGTGAACCGTGATGTGATCCTGTCGAAGGAGGGTGACATCTTCCAGCAGGAGCCGCACCATGCGTTTCCGCTCCCGGTCAGGGGTCTTGGGATCGTGCCAGAGTCGTGGAAAGTCACTGGCGAGGGCGGCGATTCGGGCGCGCTGCTGTTCATTTATCACCGCCCGGTCCTGCCGGCGCTGCTGTTCGTAGTGCTCCTGCGCCTCATTTAACAGACGGAGTTTTTCGTTCCAGTCCGCCTCAAGCGAATCGGCGACCAGGCGGTTCGCGGGATCGACATGTAGGTATCGGCGCTGAGCTAGGTCGGCCTCGTAGCGGGCCCGCTCTACTTGTTTCCGGCGGAGTTTGTCTACCTCGTCCAGTCGCGCCTGAAGTTCCTGCTGGACCGCCAGGGTGACTTCGAGCGCCAGCGGAGTGACGGTTTGCACCAGCAGTTGACCAACCGCCCTGTCAATAGGCTCACCCACCACGTGCTGACAAATCGAGACGACATGTTCGACCCCGTCGCGCTGGCATACATAATCCGGCAGGATTCGCCCTTGGCGCGTATGGTATCGAACTGTCATTCGACTTCCGCAGAGGCCGCACACCACCAGGCCCTGCAAAAGCGCCGGCCCCTCACGGGGCGGGCTCTTGCGACGGTCGGCGCCCATGGTTTGGGCGTTCTCCCGCAGGCGCCGCAGGTTTTCTTCATACTGCTCCCAGGATATATAACCGGGGTGGGCGTTCTTCAATAGCATCCACTGCTCGCGAGGCAGCTTGGTGTAGGAAGTCCTTCCATCCGGGTTCAGACGCGTGCGGCTCCGGCCGTACACGAAGGCGCCGGCATAACGAGGGTTGTGCAAAAGGTGGAGGGCCCGGCTATGCGGGAGTTCTGCCCACACCAAGTCCCCCTTGTGCGGGCCCTTCTTCAACCTTCGCGGAAACAGAAGCCCCTTTCGGCGAAAGGCCTTGACCACAGCGCAGGCCGATCCGGCACGGCGGAAGGTGTCAAAAAAGAAGCGAATGCTTTCTTGCACCTGCTGGTCCGGGTCGAGAATCGGTTGGTGTTGAGCATTGTAGATAAAGCCGACCGGTAGGGGGCATTCAAGCTCGCCGCGGCGGGCCTTATTTAAGATCCCGCCCTGGAGCCGGGCCCGGAGCACGTGCAGTTCGGCTTCACTCATGGTTCCCTTCAAGCCCAACAGGAGGCGATCATTAAAGTGCGAAGGATCATAGACGCCGTCTTCATCCAGAATCAGCGTGTCGGTCAGTGCACAGATCTCCAGCAGCCGGTGCCAGTCGGCGGAGTTTCGGGCCAGACGAGAGACTTCCAGACCGAGCACGATGCCCGCCTTCCCCAAGCCCACTTCTGTGACCAGCTTCTGAAACCCTTCTCGATCCACCGCCGAAGCCCCGGACTGCCCGAGGTCGTGGTCAATGACGATGATTCGCTCTACGGGCCAACCCAAGGCGATGGCGTGCTGCCGGAGGCTATATTGTCGCTTCGTGCTCTCGGTATTTTCAAACACCTGGCGGAGCGTCGACTGGCGGACATAAAGATAGGCGTTCCGCTTGAGATGTCCGGCGTTGACTTTTTGATGGGCATCACCTGTCATTAAGGGGCCTCCTGTTGTAGGCCGAGGATCATGCCAGCCAGCAGCACGGTAATCTGTAACCGCGTGTCGGCGGGAATCGTTTCATCGACCCGGGGCTCGGAACGTGGAGCAGGTTCGGTCCGCCGGGTGCATTCCGACCAAGCATGCATCCAGGCGGTCATCCCCTGGCGGAGAAAAAGCGCCAGGCCGAAACCCTCGTCGCCGGGAGACGGTGAACCCAGGGCATCGCGGCGTAATCGCTCGTAGCGAGCGACTAGGTCGTCACGGTTGAAGGGTTGTGGCATGAGATCGCTCAGCGGCGTTTTTTTTGATGGCGCCGCAAACGGCGCTCGATACTGCGCGGATGGACATTGGTGCCGAAATGTTCCCGGATAAGCCGCGCCAGTTCGGCCGACCGAAGCGAAGGTTCTTCCTGGACCTTCTCCCCAATGAAGGCCATGACCTCGTCGGTGAGCTTGTGCGCGTGCCGGGGGCCGCGCGGGCGGGGCACCAAGCCGACGAGGCCGGCCTGCTCGAAAGCCGCCAACGCCTGATAAAAGGACGGCCGCGAAAAACCGAAACGGGCCGCCGCCTCCGTCACCGACTTGCCGTCGGTCTCGACGCGGCGCAGCATCTCGTACTTGACCTGGACCAGGTCGCGGGGATCGAAGAATTCGTTCTGGAGAAACAGCTCGTCGCGGACCTTCTCGGGGCGTGGGTTGAAGACTCCCTGTTGTTGGAGCGTCTGGAGCTTGGCATCGGGTTTGGGCATCGGCACCTCGCCAAACGGGGCAGAAATACGTAAAGATAATTATGTTCCTCTCCGGTCCGATGTCAAGCCCTCTTTGTCGTCGAAAGCCTGTGCTCATAGGCTCATCATGGCTACATGTTCCGCGCCGGAACCCAGTCGCCGAGGTTTGATTGGGCATATTTATCTTTACATATGCGGCGTAATTCGCTTTACACTCCCAGCGTGGCCTCTTCATCGATTCTTCTCCAGCAGGTCGGCCAGCTTCAGCAAGTCCTCGTAGCGGAACCAGCTCCGGCCGGCGGCCACAGTCACAAACGGATCGGGAGCCACCACGGTCGTCCAGCCCGCAGGAATCGAGCGCAGACGCCCGGTGGCGTCGTGGAAGTAGACACGATCCTCGCCCCAATTGTGGCGATAAGTGATCAGCTTGAACTTCTGCCCGCGCAGTGGATGGTAAGGATGGATAACCTCAAAGGTCGTCTCAGCATGGTCGCTATGCGGTGTAGTTGACAGCTTTCGCCAAGGGAAAGATCGAACGCTGGCATCGCTCGCTGAAGGGCGAATGCCTGCGGCCGGGCGTGCCGGGATCGGCGCAAGAGGCGCGGCGCTGGGTGGCGAACTACGTGGATTATTACAATCGGCTGCGGCTGCACTCGGCGATCGGTTACGTGGCGCCGCTCGACAGGCTGGAGGGCCGGGCGGAGGCGATCTGGGCCGAGCGAGATCGGAAGCTGGAAGAGGCTCGACGGAAGCGGCAACTTTGCCGTCAGGAAACTTCACAGAATTTTTTGGTGGAACCCCAGGCGACGGCCGGCCCCGAGCTGATCGGGGCTGGCGAAGCGCCGGCGGCAGGATTAAACTGAACGCGCCGGGTGAAACGGAAGCCGGCTCTCCTAAGGAACAGGTTTTAGGGGACAGCCTCGACGGGCAGCAGCTGAAAACCAAGTTCGCGAGCCTGGGCTCGAAGCCGCGCCTCCGTGCGTTTGCGAAACCGCATCTCCTGTTGGATAAAGATACTTTCATCGTAAGGCTGCTGCATGGTCAAAAGGTGATAGACAATTCGCGCTAACTTATGGGCTGCGGCAGTGATCGCTTTGGGAGCACCGAGACGAGCGCGCATTCGACGGTAGTACTCCCCCAGGAAAGTTTGGCTAGGGTGGAGGCCCTGAGCAGCCATTCTGAGAGCCAACGCCGCGCGGTTTTTCGTTGGACCGGTCCTGGATGACAGCACCTTGCCTCCGCTCACACGCTTGTCCGGGCAAAGGCGCAGCCACGAGGCAAAGGCAGCGACCTTGGGGAAGGCCGAGAGGTGGGGACCGATTTCGGTGAGGAGCATCTGTGCCGTCAGCGCGTCAATGCCTGGCACCTGAGTGAGATCGACCCCGAAAGCGCGGTAAAGATCCTCACGCAGGCCGATCGGCTCGTTTCGCCAAGGAGTCTTCCGTGGGTTACGGGCTTTGGGTATGGGCTTCTCGGCGGGATCCACTTGGGGCGGCAGCGTGGACAACAACTGCTTCACCTTCTCGTCCACCTCCCCAATCAGGCAGTTTCTTGGGATCACGCTCACCGGCCAGGATGGCATCGAGGATGGCCAAGCCGGTGGTCCCGGCGAGATCACTGATCACGTGATGAATCTGAAGGTTCATCTGGTCGAGCGCCTTTTGCATGTGCTGAAGATGAACCGAGGCCATTTGGATCAGGCTGTCGCGATGACGCCACAAAGAACGGAGAGCGCAAATTTCTTGATCGGGGCGAAAGGAGCCACGCAGGAGGCCCACCGAGGGCAAGAACTGCAACCACTGACAATCGGCCACGTCGCTCTTGCGACCCGGCACGTTTTTCACGTGTCGGGCATTGACCAGACGAGCTTCGATGCCGCGCTTTTCCAGAATCTGGAACAACGGAATCCAGTAGACGCCGGTGGATTCCATCACCACGGTTCTAATCCCGCAGCTCTCCAGCCAATCGGCCAGGGCTTCCAAATCTGTGGTGAAGGTTTCAAAACAGCGAACCGGTTCCGGATCTCGATCCGCGGGCACCGCCACGAAAATCTCTCTCGCTCCCACGTCCGCGCCTGCCGCATTCGGCTCGATGACAGGAAGATTTTGAATACTCTTTCGTTTCCGCATGATACGCAGTCTCCTTGGCAAATTAAGCCAGAGGCGACGGCCCGGGCCGTGCAAATGGAGTATTCTCCTAAACGAGAGCGCCAAAGCCCTGGAAGACTCCAAAGCTTGGCGTCATCACGGATTTGGCCACGGGACCTGGGACCAGACTGCAGGGACGGGCTTGTGAAAGCACCAGTGAGCCGTCGGCCTTTAGCTTGCCGTCGCCAAAATGGCTCACCCCCAGTTTACTCTGCGCCTGTTCCTTACCGTTTTGTCCAGACCGGAGGTCTGGTACTTCACTGCGGGAGAGCAACCGTGCCGAGGGATAACCCGGTGGGCTCATCGCGTCGATGAGGTCGGGAGCGCGCGATTCCGTCGAAGCGGGATCCACGCTCCCGTTCCCAATCTTGTTTCCTGGACCTCATCGAACGATAGACCCCGATGCCTTGAAAACTCCCGTCCCGATGAAATCGGGACGGAACTTTGTAGCTACGAAAAATCGCTCGCACTCCATTTCCGGCTGAACCAGGACACAGGCTCTAGGTCGCACCAGAAGTTTTTTTTAAGGTGCGCCTGCTCGAAGCGGAGAAAGGCGTAGGCCATCGTCACTAGGCAGACGTGATGATGCCAGCCGAGCCACTGGCGGCCTTCGTAGTGATCCAGACCTAGTTCTCCTTCAATTCGCGATAGTCCTGTTAGATCCGCCAGCGGACTTTGGCGATGCGCACGAAACGCCGCAGCCCCAGCGGCTCCGAACCCAGTTGAGCCAGCCAATACTTGGTGGGCTGCTTTTCGCCCTCCGGCCATTCTACCAGCAGCTCCTCCCTCACGCGCGGCGGGTGAGCTTGTTCCCGCTATCCGTGAGCCGCCCACACCGGCAGTCTCACAAGTGGGAGCGCTGGGCTCCCCGGCGGCCTTGGCGCCAGCTCACGGTGCGCCCAGCCGAGCCAGGCAACTGCTGAGAGATCGTCTCCAGACTCTCCGGCCGCGGCAGCGCTTCCGGCGAGGTATAGCTTCGCGGTCGTCCCCTCTTTTTCTTCGGCGCGGGGACGGGAAGATTCTGGTCTTCTTTCCAAACTACCGTCGTCGGCTCGACCTGCACGGCATATTGAAGATGGCGCTCGCGCAACGCTGTGTTTGTCAACCTGATTTGGCCCACTTTGATCATTTCATTTGGCCCACCCTAAGTTATTGATTCAGCTTCTCTATCTTCTTTTTGTGCTCTTTTCTTGGTTTTTTGGTCTTTGGGTCGTTCGCTAGGGTTCCGGCTGGAGCGAAGCCCTGCGGAGCCCGAAGGGCGAAGCGTTTAGGGCGAGCGCAAGTCGGAACCCTAGCGAACGCGGCGCCCCGCCCCCGCTCACCCCTTCTTCTTCCTCTTCTCAAGCGTCCGTCGAAATCGGTACGATTCGCTCCCCGTCTCGATAATGTGCGCGCGATCCGTCACCCGGTCCAGCAGCGCTTTGCACAGCCGGGTGTTCGGAATCACCTGCGTCCATTCCGAGAACGGCAGGTTGGTGGTCATCATCACCACCGCTTTCTCCGCCCGCTCCGCCACCACCTGGAACAGAAACTCCGCCCCCACATCCGCCATCGGAACGTAACCGACTTCGTCGAGGGCGATCACTTCGTAGCGCGCCCATCGGGCCAGCACTCGCCGAAGCTGTAATTGATGCTTCGCTTCCACCAACTCGTTCACCAGCCCCGCCGTGGTGATGAAGCGGACGCGCCGCTTCTGCCGGCACGCCGCCACGCACAGCCCCGTCAACAAATGCGTCTTGCCCGTCCCTGGCTCTCCCAGAAAAATCACCGGTTCGGCCCGCTCAATGTAGCCCCCGCCGCCAGTTCGTGCAGCGCGGAAGGGGAAATCTTCGGCGACTGTGAAAAATCAAAATCCTCCAGCGTCTTCAGGCGCGGCAGACGAGCTTCGCGCAAGCGGCGCTCCACCGTGTTCCGTTCCCGCTCTTCCACCTCGCTGGCCAGCAGCGCCTCCAGATAACCCAGATGGGTCTGCCGTTCCTGCTCGGCCTCTTCTGCCAAGCGCACACATTGGGCGGCTACGGCCGGCAAGCACAGTTGCTTACAATGCTGTTGCAGGGCGGCTTCTTCGAGCGCGACGCTCATCGAACCACCTCCCCACCCAGCAATTGGTCATAGTCCTGAACCCCCGCCAGCGGCCGCTCGTAGCGCACCAAATCGCCTAACTCGCCCGATCCCAGCGGAGCCTGCGCCGCACCTCCCGCGCTCAGCAGATAACGCACCGCGGCGATATCTCCGCAGCCGGTCGGCAAGGCCGTCGCCACCGCCTCCCGCAACCGCTCATGGCCGTGCCTTTTCCCCAACTGCGGATTCCGATGATGGTGATGGGTGATTCCGACGGGATCGTGATGGATGTTTCCGAGGCGTCGTAATCATCACGATCGGAGCGAAGCGACGCTGACGTTCTTATCCTGCTTGAAGTGACCGGGATGGGTCAACTGGAATTCGGTCCCAGTCACGATTTTTTCTTTTCTCCTTCCGAGAGAGATTGATATACCCCGCCGCCGGCGCGGTGGAAATGTGGGAATCCGGCGTCGTTGTTTTTTGCCGGATTTCCAAGCCCGGTGGAAAGAGTGGAAAACTCGTTTTTGGCTTTTGGAGTTTCCCACGCTTTCCACGGGGCGTCATTTCCACCGCGCCTTCCATCTCGGTGTGCTCGGAGCGCAGCGACGCGGTCCGTGCGCTCGTTGGTGTTTTGTTTCTCGCGTCCATCTCCCGCTTTTTTTCGCTCTTGGCCAAAAACTGAACTTTTCTCACCAAAATCTTGCGCCAGGGTCGCCAAGGTGCGACGGTCTCGCGGCCCCTCGACCCAAGGGATCTCCCCTTGGGGCTCAGGCTTTCTTCCCGCCGCGCTCCTTGCGCATGGATTCGCCGCGCAACTCGATGCGATGGGCGTTGTGCACGAGGCGATCCAGAATGCTGTCGGCCAAGGTGGGATCGCCGATCTGCTCGTGCCACTGGGCCACGGGCAGTTGGCTGGTCAGGATGGTCGAGCGCGTCTGATAGCGGTCTTCACAGATTTCCAGGAAGTCCCGCCGCTCACTTTCCCCCAGCGGCGCATGCGCCCAATCGTCCACGATCAGCACGTCCATGCGGGCCAGCCGAGCCAGCCTGCTTCCCAGGCTGCCGTCGGCGCGGGCCAGAGCCAGCTCGCGAAATAGCTTAGGGACACGAATGAAGAAGGCGCTGAAGCCGTCCCGGCACGCTTTTTCGGCCAGGGCGCAGGCCAGCCAGCTTTTGCCGACCCCGCACGGGCCCAATAGGAAGATATTCTGATGCTCTCGGACCCAGGTGGAGTTCTGCGCGAGCGAGCGCACCAGCGAGCGATCGAGGCCGCGGGGCGCACGGAAGTCAATGTCCTCGACCGAGGCGTCGTGATAGCGGAACTTGGCCTGGGTGAGGCGGCGTGCCAAGGCGCGGTTCTGCCGCCAACTCCACTCCTGATCGACCAGCAGGGCGAAGCGTTCCTCGAAGGCGAGAGCGGCGAGGCCGTCGCGCTGAGCAGGATCCGATTGGGCGCGAAAGGCCTCGGCCATGCCGTGTAAGCGCAGGATTTCAAGTTTTTCGAGAGTCGGTTGATTTAGCATTCGTTCTCCTTTGCGGAATAGAGTGAGCGTTGCGGCTCAGAAGCCGCATCGAAATACGCGGCGCCGCGGAGATTCTGGTGGGCCACGGGCGGCGAAGAAGGTGGTTCGTCCAGCGCCTGGCGGTCGAGCGAGTGTTCCAGAATGGATTTCACGCTGTGATAGGAACAAGCGCCGGTCGCAACCGCCCGTTTCGCGGCGGCCTCCACCCGCTCGCTCGGATAGCGTTGGCCCAGGCGCAGAATGCCCAGACAGGATCGATAGCCCATCTCCGGATGCGGCTTGCTTTTGAGAATCTCGGCGAACAACTCGGCCGTGGTCGGCCCAACGGTCTTCGCCCAGTTCAGCAAGCGCGAGGGCGGCCAAGCGAGGTGTTGCTGATGGCTCTTTGGACGATGTTCGTTGACTGTCGTGGCCTTGTAGGGTTCATGGCTGCGCACATGCGAAGCGACGCGCTGGCCACGGTGGAAGATCTCGACGGTCGTCGCCGTGGAGCGAATCTCCACGCGCTCGCCGGTGAGCGGATAAGGGACGCTGTAGAAGTGGCGGTCGAACTGGATGTGGTAGTCGATGTTGACGCGCGCTTCGGCCCAGTGATGCAGCTCAAAACGCTGGGCTGGCAGCGGCCGGAGCGCCGGCCGGTCCAACTCTTGAAACAGCGTGGCGCGCGAACCTTCGCGCTTGCGAAACGGCCGCTGGTTGAGCTTCACAAGCAGGTCACGAATGGCCTGGTTGAGTTCGGCCAGGCTGAAGAACTTCCGATGCCGGAGCGCCGCCACGATCCAGCGCTCGACCAGCAGGACGCCCCCTTCCACCTTGGCCTTGTCGCGGGGCCGGTAGGGCCGTGCGGGGACCACCCCCACGCCGTAATGCTGGGCCATCTCCTGATAGGCGGGGTTGAGGTCGGGTTCGTAGCGGCAAGCGCGGCGGACCCCGGTCTTGGTATTGTCGGGCACCACCAGTTCAGGCACGCCGCCTAAAAATTCCAGGGCGCGGACGTGAGCCCCCAGCCAGTCTTCCAAACCTTGGCTCCAAGTGGCTTCGGCATAGGTGTAACTGCTGGCCCCCAGCACGGCCACGAAGATCGAGGCTTTGCGCTCCGATCCCTCCTTCGGGTCAAAGATGGGGATGGTGTCGCCGGCGTAATCGACGAAGAGCTTTTCGCCCGCCTTGTGCTCGTGGCGCAGCACCACGTCCAGATGGCGGTGCCAGCGATGATAGAGTTCGCAGAAGTGGCTGTAGCCGTAGCCGTCGGGGTGGTTCTGGCGGTATTCCTCCCACAGCAGGAGCAACGTCAAGCGGCGGTGGGATTGAAGTTCCTGGTGAACGTGCGCGAAGTCCGGCGTGGGCCGCTGGGGTTTCGGGGGGCGGTGGACGGGGTCACCTTGAACGGGCTCGCCCCCAGCGGGTCCACCGTGACGGGCATACGCGTAGAGCGCTTCTTCCAGCCGCGCCTCGTCCCAGCCTTCCCCAAGCGGCCATCCGACGCCCGCCGCCCGGGCCCGGGCGAGGCAATTCGAAACACTGGCTTGCGAGATCGAACAACTGCGAGCGATCTGATCCTGGCTCAGGCCCAATTCGAACCGGAGCCGCAACACTTCCTTGATTTTCCGCATGGACAATTTTTCCGTCGGCAATGTAGGTTCCTCCTCCTTCCAGAGGAACCTCGATTGCCCGATTCTTGTCCAGCGTCGCTCCCCCTAACCTTCGTCGGGGTGAACCCGACCAGCCCTAACCGTCCCCGGTCGAGAGCCAGCGACCCATCACTTCACCCCGGAACGATTATTACGATCCCCGGAATCGCCATCACGATGACCCCGGAATCGTTATTACGATCATCCCGGAATGGCCATCACGATGATCTTGGAATCGCCATCACCATGCCCCGGAATCCGCACAACTCTGGGAATTCCCAGCGCCCTACGAGTCTCTCACCGTGGCGATCGGGGAGGAAAGCGCTCGGGCAACTTCCACCAA
>Ga0209810_1005750_pt1 | contig 11057 bp, 8 predicted proteins | sample Coa_R1_7_FD_187159 | JGI IMG/M metagenome (GOLD analysis project Ga0209810, IMG submission 187159) | Surface soil microbial communities from Centralia Pennsylvania, which are recovering from an underground coalmine fire - Coalmine... | ecosystem: Environmental > Terrestrial > Soil > Unclassified ...
CAAAAAAGAAGGTCTTGTTCCGGATGATGGGGCCGCCGATGCTGAAGCCGGGGATGTGCTGGATGAATTGCGGCCTGCCCTGACCATTTTCCTTAAAGCCGGGATCGTTCGCGTTGAGTCCGGGAGTCTGATAGAACCAGAAGACATTCCCGTGAAAATCATTTGTGCCTTCTTTGGTGTCCATGATGACCTGGCCGCCGCTGGTGACGCCGTATTGCGCGGTGGCGTTGGTGGTGATGACGCGAAAGCCGGAGATGGAGTCAGGATTGGCACGCAAGGGGGAGAAGTTCGAGCCGGGGGCGCTGGTTTCGTTGATGTCAATACCATCGAGGGTGTAGTTCCAGGCGCGGTCGCGCGATCCGTTGACTATGACGCCGCCACCTTCGATGTTTGCACCTGCGGAGTTGTAAGGGCCACCGTCCACGACGCCGGGAACCAGCTCGACGAGCTGGAGCGGGCTGCGTCCGCGCGAGCCTACGACGGGCAGCGTTTCAACGGCCTTCATGTCAATCAAAGCGCCCAGGTTGCCTGAAGTCTCAGTCTCGACCGTCTCAGCGGCAGCGCTGACTTCTACCTTCTGTGTGGCCTGGCCGACCTGCAGGGTGACGTTTACAGCCAGCGGTTGTGCAATGGTCAGCACATTTCCGGTGGAGACGTAGGTGGAGAACCCGGACTGCTCGACCGTGACGGTGTAGGTGCCGGGGATAATGCCATCGAAGACGTATGCGCCAGCGGAGGAGGAGGTGGTCTGGACAGAAACTCTGGTGGCTTCATTGGTAAGGGTCACGGTGGCGCCGGGGACGACGGCCCCGCTGGAGTCCTGCACGGTCCCGGCCACTCGCGAGGTGGATTGCGCCAGCGCAGCATTGATGGATGCAAAGAGAAGGGCAAGAAACACGAACTTCCAACACTGTTTCATTGGGGGTGGCCTCAGAGATGGAAACGTTTAAAAATCCGGTTTGATGGATAACTATACAACCATCTGTTAGTAAAACAAGAACTATTTTTCAGGAAGAAAGTTTGCTTTCGAGATAACTGAGAAGCGGGTACGAAAGGCCCACGGAGCGCATCATTTCTGGTGCAAAGGGCCATCCCGGCGGTGTACAATTTCATCCCAACTTATTGTTGCCGAAAGGGTTTGCGTTTTTATGGCTTCTACAGTCTGGAAAGGCTACATTTCCTTTGGACTGATCTCGGTCCCGATTCGCCTGTTTGTGGCGGCGCGCGAAGAGCATGTGAGTTTCAATCAGATCCACAATGTTTGCGGAACGCGGGTGAAGCAGCAGCTTTATTGCCCGACCTGCGAGCGTGTTGTGGAACGGAATGAAATCGCCAAGGGTTATCCCATTGACAAGGACACTTATGTCCAAGTCACACCGGAAGAGCTGAAGACGCTGGAGGCCGAATCGTCGGAGACGATGGAGATCGTGCAGTTTGTGAAGCTTGAGGATGTAGACCCTCTTTACTACCAGACCTCTTACTACACTGTTCCGGAAGACCCAGGGCGCCGCGCCTATACGCTGATTATGAAAGGCATGGAGCACCTGAAGCTGGGCGCGATTGCCAAAATTACGCTGCACCAGCGCGAGCAGATTGTGATGATCCGGCCTTACCACGACGGGCTGGTGCTGCATACGCTGTACTATCCGGCAGAGGTGCGCGAAATTGCCGAGTATGGGGTGGATGAGGATTCCATCAAACTGCAGAAGCCTGAGATTGAGCTGGCCGAACAGTTTATGAAACAACTGACGGCGAAATTCAAGCCGGATGAATTTAAAGATGAGTATCAGGACCGCGTGCTGAAGCTGGTGGAAGAGAAGGAAGCGGGAATGGTCCCGAAAGCGGAGAAGCGGCAGAAGAAGAAACTGGCCCCGGTCATCAATCTTATGGACGCGCTGAGGAAGAGCATGGAGGAGCAGGAAGAAGCGGTGGGGAAGAAAGCTCCGCAGCGGGAGACTGCTCCGGCACCTGCGAAAGCGGCGGGACGGCGAAAGAAGGTTGGGTAAGAACACCACAGAGAGCACGCAGGTCTGCGATGGCTCCGTGGTTTCTATCTTCTTTGCGGTAAATCATATCTCTGGACACGGCATGGATGCGGCGGCGGGCCTTCCGGTTTACACCACCCGCGAAATGCTTTAGCGTAAAAAGTTCTGCAATTTACGCCTGAAGGACAATGCTGTGTCTACAACTGCTTCTCCTGCGCTTCGCAAAACTGCTTTGAATGCTGTGCACCGCCAGATGGGCGCCAAGATGGTGGATTTTGGCGGGTGGGACATGCCAGTGGAGTATTCCGGCCTGATTGCCGAGCACATGGCTGTCCGGACCGGGGTGGGGCTGTTCGATGTGAGCCACATGGGCGACATCCAGTTGCGTGGGCCGGAGTCGTTTCAGGCCGTCCAGCACATCTGCATGAACGATGCTGCAAAACTGCAGGTGGGGCAGGCGCAGTATTCGGCGATGCTTTATCCGCAGGGGACGTTTGTGGATGACGTGATTGTCCATAAATTTTCTGACAATGACTATCTCATCGTCATCAATGCCGGGACGCGCGAGAAAGACTACAACTGGGTCAGAACAAACGCGCAGAAGTTTCATTGTCATGTGAGCGACTACAGCGACTACTACACGCAGCTTGCGATTCAAGGCCCGAAGGCGGCGGAAACACTGCAGAAGCTGACCAACGTGGACCTTTCCACAATTAAGTTCTACTGGTTTAAGTGGGGGACGGTCTGCGGCCTGCCCAATACGCTGATTGCCCGCACGGGATACACGGGCGAAGATGGCTTTGAGATTTACATCCCTTCGGATGAAGCGACGAGTAAGCGCGTATGGGAAGAGGTGCTGGAAGCGGGCAGGGAATTCGGCATTCTGCCGTGCGGCCTGGGGGCGCGGAACACGCTTCGTCTGGAGGCGGCGCTGTCGCTTTATGGGCATGAGATTTCTGAGACGATCAACGTCTTTGAAGCCGGGCTGGACCGCTTCTGCAAGCTGGAAAAGGGGCCGTTTATCGGGTCGGACGCGTTGCAGAAGGTGCTGGCTGGCGGCGGCCCGGAGCGCAGGCTTGTCGGGCTGGAAGTGGTTGAGCGCGGCATTGCGCGTGATGGTTACGGCGTATTTAACGCGGACGGCAAACAGATTGGCGCAGTGGCCAGCGGCTCGCCTGCGCCTTTCTTAAAAAAGAACATTGCGCTGGCCTTTGTTCCGCGCGAGTACGCGGCGCCGGACACGGAAGTTTTTGTTCAAGTGCGCAGCGCGATGGTAAAGGCGAAGGTCGTGCCCACGCCGTTTTACCGCCGGCCCAAGAAACAGCAATAACAGACCGTACAATAGAAAGAGAAAACCTACATGGCATATCCTGCGAACTACCGCTATACCCGTGAACACGAGTGGATTGAAGCTGATGGCAAGACAGGCAGGGTCGGCATTACCGATTACGCCCAGAACTCGCTCGGCGATATTGTTTTTGTGGAATCGCCGAAGGTGGGAGCGTCAGTGAAAAAAGGCGAGGTCTTTGGCAGCGTGGAGTCGGTGAAGGCCGTTTCTGATTTGTATTCGCCTGTGACCGGGACCGTGACTGAAGTGAATGAAGAACTGGCCTCCGCCCCGGAAAAGATCAACAGTGATGCTCACTCGGCCTGGATCATGAAGGTTGAGCTGAGCGATCCGGCAGAGCTGGAATCACTTCTGAGCGCGGCGGACTACGAGAAGTACATCGCGGAAGAAACGGGACACTAGTTTCGTTGTCAGTTGTCAGTCCCCAGTCTTCGGTGAGTACGCTCCTGGGGACTGGAGACTGACCACTGGTCTTGCTGGGGACTTTTTTACCAAGGAACATCATGCGTTATTTACCTAAATCGCCTGCTGAACGCGCGGAGATGCTGCGCGAGATAGGCGCGTCTTCGATTGACGATCTCTTTTCGGTCATTCCAGAGGAATACCGTCTCCAGCGCGACCTGAAGATTCCGCGCCAGATGGGCGAATCGGAAATCGTAGACCACTTTAAAAACGCGGCTGCGCACAATGCTGTGGGCTACACCAGCTTTCTTGGTGCGGGTGTGTATCGTCACTACCGCCCGGTCATCATTGATTCGCTGGTGCAGCGCGGCGAGTTTCTGACTTCGTATACGCCCTATCAAGCCGAGATTACGCAGGGCACGCTTCAGGCCATCTTCGAGTTCCAGACGATGATCTGCGAGCTGACCGGAATGGACATTGCCAACGCTTCGATGTATGACGGCTCGACCGGCGCGGCGGAAGCGGTGATGATGGCGGTCCGCATTACCGGACGGGACGGCGTCGTGGTGGCGCGGACGGTGCATCCGGAGTACCGCGAGGTGATGGAGACCTACTCGCAGCACCAGGAGCATTCAGCGCAGGAAGTTGGCTATGGCGCAGACGGACGCGTGGACTTAGCGGCGCTCGACCAGGCGGTAACGGAGAAAACGGCATGTGTTCTGGTGCAGTCGCCAAATTTCTTTGGGATTGTCGAAGACATTCCGGCGATTGCCGAAATCGCACACAAAAAAGGCGCACTGCTGATTGTTTCGATTGCCGAGGCGGTATCGCTGGGGATTGTGCGTCCTCCGGTGGAGGCAGACATCGTTTCTCTGGAGGCGCAGTCATTTGGTGTGGCGTCCAGCTATGGCGGGCCATTCTGCGGAGTGCTTGCGGCGAAGGAAACGTATCTGCGGCAGATGCCCGGGCGGCTTGTCGGAGAGACCAAAGACAAAGACGGACGGCGTGGATTTGTGCTGACGCTTTCAACGCGCGAGCAGCACATCCGGCGCGAAAAAGCGACCTCGAACATCTGTACGAACCAGGCACTCGTGGCGCTGATGGCGACCATCTTTATGACGGTCTACGGCAGAGAGGGAATCAAAGAGCTTGCCTTGCAGAACCTCGCCAAAGCGCAATATGCGGCCAGGAAACTTGGGGAAAGCGGCAAGCTGCTCTTTGCCGGGTCGCCGCGCTTCAACGAATTTGTGATTGAGACCAGCGAAGCGCCGGAGCAGATGAATGCACGCCTGCTCGAAAACAAGATCATTGGCGGAGTGCCGCTGAAGAAGTGGTATCCGGAGCTGGGCAACGCGACCTTATGGTGCGCGACGGAGCTGACGGCCAAAGAGCAGATTGACCAGGCAGCGGCAGTGCTGGCCGAAACGGCTGTGGCGACTACGGCTTAAGAGACAACCCGCAAGAACGCGGGCGGGCAGCAGAGTTTTGCAGCGATCATTTGCTGCTTTTTCGGGTCTTTCACGATTGACAGGAATTTTGATGGCAACAACGGAACAACCATTTACGGGAACGCCGCGCAAGGTCACGGCGCACATCACGCAGAACGAGAAGCTCTCGTTTGAATTGTCTTCTCCGGGAAAGAAGGCCTATAAGCTGCCTCCGCTGGATGTCCCGGAGGCAGACCCGGCGCAGGTGCTGGGCGAAGCGGCGCGTGAGAGCACAGGCGCTTTGCCGGAGCTGAGCGAGATCGAGATCATCCGTCACTTCACGCGGCTCTCAACGTGGAACTACGCCATTGATTTGGGGATGTATCCGCTGGGCAGTTGCACGATGAAGTACAACCCGCGCGTGAATGAGTTTGTCTCGCGCCTTGAGGGCATTGCCGAGGCGCATCCGTATCAGCCGGAGCCGCTCGCGCAAGGCTCTCTGCAGATTATCAAGCTGTTGCAGGACTGCCTGATTGAAATTACCGGGATGGATGCGATTACGCTCCAGCCGGCAGCAGGGGCGCATGGCGAGTTTACCGGAATCCTGCTGATACGCGCATACCACAAATCAAAAGGCAATACGCGCAAGAATATTCTGATTCCTGACTCGGCGCATGGGACGAACCCTGCAACTGCTGCGGTCTGTGGCTATCAGGTAGTGAACATCAAGTCGAACGCGCAGGGCGGCATTGATGTGGCCGCCCTTGAACAGATAGTGGATGAAGATACCGCCGCGCTGATGCTTACCAACCCATCTACGCTTGGTGTTTTCGAAAACGAAATTCACAAGATTGCTGATATTCTCCATGCCAAAGGCGCGCTGCTGTATATGGACGGCGCAAACATGAACGCGCTCTGCGGCAAGACACGTCCGGGTGATTTCGGCGTAGATGTGATGCACCTGAACCTGCACAAGACATTTTCAACGCCGCATGGCGGGGGAGGGCCTGGCTCCGGTCCGGTCGCCTGCAAGAAGATTCTGGAGCCGTTTCTGCCTGTGCCTGTTGTGGAGCAAGGAAGCGATGGCCAGTTGCATTGGAACTATGACCGGCCAGAGTCCGTTGGACGTGTGCGCGCCTTCTACGGCAACTTCGGGATGTTTGTGCGCGCGCTTGCGTACATTCTGGCGAACGGCCCGGATGGTCTGCGCCAGACCACAGAAGACGCAGTGCTGAATGCAAACTATATCCGCAAAAAGCTCGAAGATGTTTACGAACTGCCCTATAAGACACCTTCGATGCATGAGGTCGTCTTCAGCGACCGGAAGCAGCTAAAGAACGGCGTCAAGACCGGAGATATCGCCAAGCGGTTGATTGATTACGGCTTCCATCCCTATACGGTGTCCTTCCCGCTGATTGTGCCCGGTGCGCTGATGATTGAGCCGACCGAGAGCGAGTCGCGTGAGGAGCTGGACCTGTTTATTGACGCGATGCGCCAGATTGCGCGCGAGGTGGAGGAAAATCCTCAGCTTGTGCTGAACGCGCCGCATTCCACGCGTGTATCACGTCTGGATGAGACAACCGCGGCCCGTAAGCCTGTGTTGCGCTGGAAGCCGAAGGCGGAGTAATTTCAGCGCGCAAAGAGAGGCAGAGAAGCCAGAGCAGGATGGGCTAAACCTACGGATGGCTGAGATTCTTGCTCCCTACGGCCGTCAGAATGACGGACTACATATTTACGAAAAATGTTATAAGAATTGACAATCCAGCCCTCTGTGCGAGATGCTAAATAGCACATGGCATTTATGCTCTGTACCTTCGCTTGTCGCATGGACTGTCGCTGTTGTTGCAGCATCAGCGCGTGTCGGCGGGGTATGGACGCTATTTAAGTAGAATCCAAGGTTTTTCTGTAAAACCAGACCCGCAGCCAGACATCTGAGCGCGGGTTTTCTTGTTTTCCCGCCTCTTTCATTCACCCAAGACAGGAAATTTCAGCAGCCATGGCAACCGCAGTCTACGATTCGCCTGAAACTATCACTGCAAGCGCAGCGCGCCTGACGCACTTAAAAGCGCTTGAGGCAGAGAGCATCCACATTATCCGCGAGGTAGCGGCCGAGTTCCAGAAGCCGGTCATGCTTTACTCCATCGGCAAGGACTCATCGGTGATGCTGCGCCTGGCACAGAAGGCGTTTTATCCCGGGCCCATTCCGTTTCCGCTGATGCATATTGATACGGGCTACAAGTTCCGCGAGATGATCGAATTTCGCGACAACTACACCCGCGAGCTTGGCCTGAAGCTGATTGTCTGGCGGAATGAAGAAGCGATTGCGAATGGCGCGAACCCGATTTCACTGGGGACGCAGAAGTGCTGCGGATACCTGAAGACGCAGGCGCTGCTGGACGGCCTGCGGGCCTATGGTTTTGACGCAGCGTTCGGTGGAGCGAGACGCGATGAAGAGCGTTCGCGAGCCAAAGAGCGCATCTTTTCCTTCCGCGATACAAATGGGCAGTGGGACCCGAAGAACCAGCGGCCAGAGTTGTGGAACCTTTATAACGGCCGTATTGGTCCGGGTGAGAGCATCCGCGTGTTTCCGCTTTCCAACTGGACGGAGCTCGATATCTGGCACTACATCCATCTTGAAAATATCCCGATCGTTCCGCTGTATTTTGCGAAAGAGCGGCGGATGCTGGTACGGGGCGACAGCCTGATTCCGATTGAACAGCCATTTGTTAAGGGCCTTCTCGGAGAAGAGCAGTGGGTGCGGTGCCGTCTGCGCTCGCTCGGTTGCAGTCCATGCACGGGGGCAATCCGCTCAGACGCGGACACGCTGCCGAAGATCATTGCCGAGCTGATTTCCTTCCGCTCGTCGGAGCGCGCGAACCGCATTATTGACCATGACCAGGACGGCTCGATGGAGATCAAGAAGCGCGAGGGGTATTTCTGATGGCCGCTTTGTCGAATGTGATGGATGATCTGCGGGAGGACGCGGTCCCATTCACGATTGAAGAGTTTCTTAGCGCCGAACAGCAGAAAGACCTGCTGCGTTTTACCACAGCGGGCAGTGTAGACGACGGCAAGTCTACGCTGATTGGCCGTTTGCTTTATGATTCGCGGAGCGTCTACGAAGACCAGGTAAAAGCGGTGACGCGCAGCAGTTCCGGCGACGCTTCTGCGATTGATTTCGCGCTGCTGACGGATGGTCTGCGCGCGGAACGCGAACAGGGAATCACGATTGACGTGGCCTACCGCTTTTTTGCGACGCCGAAGCGCAAGTTCATTATTGCCGATACTCCGGGGCATGAGCAGTACACGCGCAACATGGTGACGGGCGCGTCGACCGCGGAGCTGGCGATCATTCTGGTGGACGCGCGCAAGGGCATCCTGACGCAGTCACGCCGCCATGCATTTATTGCTTCGCTGCTTGGGATCCGTCACGTTGTTGCCGCGGTCAACAAGATAGATCTGGTTGATTTTTCTGAAGAGGTGTTTTTCAAGCACAAGAAAGAATTGCAGGAGCTTGGGGCGAAGCTGGGCATTGCAGACCTGCTTGCGATTCCTATCAGCGCGCTGTTGGGCGATAACGTAGTGACCCGCAGCGAACGCACTCCATGGTATGGCGGCCCGACGCTGCTGGAGCATCTTGAGAATGTTCCGATTGCCGAAGATGTACAGCATGCAGCATTTCGTCTTCCGGTGCAGCGTGTGATTCGTCCGAACCAGGATTTCCGCGGGTTCGCGGGGCAGATTGCATCGGGTACAGTAAGGCCCGGGGACAAGATTATTGCCTTGCCTTCAGGGCGAAGCAGCCGGGTGAAAGGCATTCATACATTCGATGGAGATCTGGAAGCAGCTTTTGCGCCCCAGTCCATCACCCTCACGCTTGAAGACGAGATTGACATCAGCCGCGGAGACGTCATTGCGCATGTTGAGGACGCTCCTTCAGTTTCCAGCAGCTTTACGGCGTCGCTGGTCTGGCTGCATGAGGAGCCCTTCGTTCCGGGCAAGACTTACCAGTTAAAACACACGACACAGTGGGTGAAGGCGCATCTGCGTGTTACGCAGAAGCTGAACATTGAAACTCTGGAACCGCAGGCATCGCCGGTGCTCCATCTGAATGAAATTGGCGAGGCTGAAGTCAGAACGAGCCGCCCGCTGATGCTTGATGCGTACCGCGAAAACCGCGTCACGGGCAGTTTTATCCTGATTGACCCAGCAAACAATGCGACGGTCGGCGCAGGCATGGTACGGCAGCCGTCCCTGGACAAGAGCGGACGCCCGCAGATCAACGGCACTCTGCTGCTGTTGCCGGGAGAAGTGCTGGTGAGTGTGCTGGAGGAAAAACTTACGGCAAGCGGTCGGGACGTGGTCATTACGCGCAGCGAAAAGCCTGAGGTATGGCGCGCGTTGCTTTACGCGGGCCTGACTGTGCTGGTCCCATCGAAATTGCACGCGCAGGCGGAGATCATCAACCTCGGACCAGACGCGCATGAATTGCAGCGCCGTGTGGTCCCGCGTCAGGACGGATTGAAAGCGCAGGCCGAGGCCTTGTTACAGGAGTTAGAGAATGAGTCAGAGTTTTGAAGTAGCAGGTCTTACTGAGAAGACCGGAGAGGCGCAGGCGCTGGTCGCAAAATATGTAACCGGTTTGGCTACAGAATGCGTGACGTGCAGCTTCCAGGCCGAGGACATGGTGGTCCTCGATATGGTGCGGGGCCTCTTCCCGGATGTACCTGTGCTTTTTCTGGATACGGGATACCACTTTGCCGAAACCTACGCTTATCGCGACCGTATGGCTTCCGAGTGGAAGCTGAACCTGATCAATCTGCTGCCGAGACAAACCGTTGCCGAACAGGAAGCACAGTTTGGCATTCTGCACCAGACCGCTCCAGACCAGTGCTGCAAACTACGGAAAGTGGAGCCGCTGTTTTCCGCGCTTGCCGATTACAAAACGTGGTTTACGGGGATGCGCCGCGAGCAGGCAAAGACCCGCGCCAACATGCAGGCGATTGACCACTTCAAGCTGCCCAGCGGTCATGAACTGATTAAGATCAGTCCGCTTGCCGACTGGACGACGCGAGATGTCTGGTATTACGCACAGGAGCGCAATATCCCGCTGCTGCCGTTGTATGAGAAAGGGTATTCCAGCATCGGATGCGAGCCGTGTACCAGTCTGCCTTCCGACCCAAATGATCCGCGATCGGGACGGTGGGCCGGTCGCAAAACCGAGTGCGGCATCCACATTCAGGCACAGTAAAGAAACCGGCATGGAACTGCTTTTTGGCTTTCTTATCGCGTTCGCCATCGCAATCACCGGCGTCGGAGCGGGCACGGTCACCGCTCCAGCGCTGGTGTTGTTTCTGCACGTGCCGTTGCCAATTGCAGTGGGGACGGCGCTGGTTTATGCCTCGGTCGTAAAGCTGATTGTGGTGCCGGTGCAAATCATCCGCAATCAGGTTGTCTGGAAGATTCTGGGAATGATGCTGGTTGGTGGTCTTCCCGGAGTGCTGGTTGGCGTGGTCCTCTTCCGCCGTGTTGTCGGACATGGATTTCAGGCGCCGCTTTATTTCGCCCTGGGCAGCATTATTGTATTTGCTTCCGGACTGCACTTCTACAAGGCCTTTCGCGCCAGAAAAGAAATAGAAGCGCGGAAAGAGCGCCGCAGATGGCTAGCATTCCTCATGTTGCCCATTGGGGCCGAACTCGGCTTTTCATCTTCCGGAGCCGGCGCGTTAGGAACAGTTGCCCTGCTCGGCCTAACGAACCTTACTGCAACTGAAGTTGTCGGCACAGACCTTGCTTTTGGGCTATGCCTTTCGATACTCGGGGGCGGACTTCATCTGCTTGTCCACACTCCGGACACAGCGCTGTTATGGAAGCTGCTGATTGGCGGAGTGGCCG
>Ga0209810_1005751_pt1 | contig 11053 bp, 9 predicted proteins | sample Coa_R1_7_FD_187159 | JGI IMG/M metagenome (GOLD analysis project Ga0209810, IMG submission 187159) | Surface soil microbial communities from Centralia Pennsylvania, which are recovering from an underground coalmine fire - Coalmine... | ecosystem: Environmental > Terrestrial > Soil > Unclassified ...
CGGCGCCCGTCAGGGTGTTGTCTCGTCCGAAGTCATGAGCTACGAGGACGGCCGGCCGGGCGGGTTCGACCCGCACAAGCGCATCCCGGACATGGACCTGGACGGGATCGACGCCGCCGTTCTGTACCCGAGCATGGGCCTGTTCGTCGGCGCGGTTCGCGACCCCGACCTCGCCGGCGCGCTGTGCCGCGCCTACAACCGATGGCTCGCCGATTACTGCAAGCCCTATCCCGACCGCCTGTTCGGGATCGCGATGCTGCCGATGCAGTCGGTGGAGCACGCGATCGCCGAGATGAAGTTTGCGCGCAAGGAACTCGGCATGCGCGGCGGCTTCATGCGGCCCAATCCGTACAACGACCGGCTCATCCACGACCCGGTCTACGAGCCGTTCTGGGGCGCGTGCGAGGAATACGACTTCGTCATCGGCTTCCACGAGGGCGGGTCGAGCGGCATGCCGACGGTCGGCATCGACCGCTTCGAGGGCCGCGCCGCCAAGCACATCGTCTCGCACACGATGGAGATGATGCTGGCCTGCCTCAGCATGATCTGGGGCGGCGTGTGCGAGCGGCATCCGAAACTGCGCGTCGGGTTTCTCGAAAGCGGCGGCGGCTGGATCGCGCCGTGGCTCGACCGCATGGACCGCCACTTCGACGACCAGGGCTTCAACGATTCCGGCCTCAAGACGCGGCCGAGCGAGATCTTCCGGCGCCAGTGCTGGATCTCGTTCGAGCCGGTCGAGGGCAGCCTCAGGGTGCTCGCTGAGTATATCGGCCCCAACAAGATCCTGTGGGCGACCGATTATCCGCACCGCGACGGCTTCTTCCCCGGCGCTCCAAAGATGGTCGAGGAGAAGCTCGCCGGCGCCTCGCCGGAGGTGAAGCACGGCGTCCTCGCCGGCGGCGCCATGGCGTTCTATGGGTTGAACTGACGGCGACCGGTTTCCGGTTGCCGTCATCCGCGGGCTTGACCCGCGGATCTCGCTGGTTTCGGAAGATGCTCGGATCAAGTCCGGGCATGACGCTAGGAGTAAGGATCGAATGACCCGCACGTACAACGTCATCGACGCCGACGGCCACATCCTCGAGCCGCTCGACCTGTGGGACAAATACATCGACCCCGGCTTTCGGGACCGGGCGCCGCGCATCGTCAAGGACAACGCGAGCGGCAAGGAGCGGCTCGTCATCGAGGAGCACACGGTCGGCGACGGGCGCCTCGGCATCGGCCGCATCGGCGCGGTCGGCGCGCGCCAGGGCGTCGTCGAGGCCGACACGATGGCCTACAAGGACGGCAAGCCCGGCGGCTTCGACCCGCACAAGCGCATCCCCGACATGGACGCCGACGGCATCGACGCCGCCTTCCTCTATCCGAGCCTCGGGTTGTTCTCGGGCGCGATCCACGACCCGCAGCTCGCCGCCGCGGTCTGCCGCGCCTACAACCGCTGGCTGGCGGACTACTGCGCGCCCTACCCGGACCGGCTGTTCGGCGTCGCGATGCTGCCGATGCAGGACGTCGATCTCGCCATCGCCGAGATGCGCTTCGCCAAGAAGGAGCTCGGCTTCAAGGGCGGCTTCATCCGGCCAAACCCGTACAACAACAAGATGATCCACCACCCGGATTACGAGCCGTTCTGGGCGGCGGCCGAAGACCTCGATTTCTCGATCGGCTTCCACGAGGGCGCCTCCGCCGGGATGCCGCAGGTCGGCATGGACCGCTTCGAGACGCGCGGCGCCCGCCACATCATCACTCATACGATGGAGATGATGCTCGCCTGCCTCGCGGTGATCTGGGGCGGCGTCTGCGAGCGGCACCCGAAGATCCGCATCGGCTTCCTCGAATCGGGCGGCGGCTGGATCGCGCCGTGGCTCGACCGCATGGACCGCCACTTCGACGACCAGGGCTTCAACGATTCCGGCCTGAAGACGCGTCCGAGCGAACTGTTCCAGCGCAACTGCTGGATCTCGTTCGAGCCGGTCGAGGGCAGCCTCAAGGTGCTCGCGGACTACATCGGGCCGCACAAGATTCTGTGGGCGACCGACTACCCGCACCCGGACGGCTTCTTTCCCGGCGCGCCCGACATGGTGCGAAAGCAGCTGCAGGGCCTGTCGGCCCAGACCCAGCATCAGGTCATGGCCGGCGGCTCAATGGGTTTCTACGGGCTGAACTGATCCGCGACGGGGCTCCCTCCAAAAGGGAGCCCCTGTTTTGCGGAAACTCACATCGGGGTCTGCGCCAGCGCGTCGTGCAACGCGCGCATATAAATCTGCGTATCCCACACCAGGGAAAGCGCCAGCACCGCCATGAACAGGCTGACGGCGACGAAAGTCGTCCTCCAGGCTGCGGTAAGCGCGGCGATAACCGGGTCGTTCATCTCGGGCTGCCTTGGTTGTTGTCCCCGCAGCCCCAGGTGTCGTTTCGCTGTCCTTTCCGCCACGTCGGAGGTTTGGCGGGGGAAGCGCCGCAAGTATCCCGAACGTTCCGGGCGCTTTTCAGCCTCGTGAGCGCGTGACAAACCGCCACAAGGCGAGCGGCCAGCCGAGCACCGCCGGAAGGGTGGTGCGAAACACGCCGATCTGGCTTCGCCAGTCGAAATCGTCGGGGAGCGCCGGCGCCGCCGGGTGAGCAAAGAACGCCGCGCCGACCGCGACGTACATCAACGCGACCATAACAAGAGTTTCCATTCGACCACTGCTTTTTAAGAACGAGAACCATTCGGTACCGTAAGCGTTTCTGCTTAGCAATCGCTTAGCGATCGGCGACAACCGCTGTGCGCGCCTTGCGCCCGGGTCGCCGTGATCGATAACCGATTGCATATGCTGCAAACGCGTTGCCCGGCCGACGCGGCAGCGCCCGGCGGCCGGCGCGGGCCGCGACCTCTCGCCGCGGCGCATGGCACCACCGCGACGGCGGCATCGGGACTGGCGGCTCTCTCTATCGGCAGGCTATATCAACGCCACCGGCAGTTCCGCTGAGGTCTCCGATGCTGGTCGGGGTTCCCAAAGAGGTGAAGACGCACGAATACCGGGTCGGGCTCGTGCCCGGCAGCGTGCGCGAACTGGTGCACCACGGCCACAAGGTCGTCGTCGAAAGCGGCGCCGGGCTCGGCGTCGGCTTCGACGACCGCGCCTACGAGGCGGCCGGCGCCGGCATCCTGGCGCGCGCCGCCGACGTATTCGCCGTCTCCGAGATGATCGTCAAGGTCAAGGAGCCGCAACCCGATGAGGTGCGGGCGCTGCGCGAAGACCAGATCATCTTCACCTATCTCCACCTCGCCGCCGACCGGCAGCAGGCCGAGGGGCTGGTGCATTCCGGCGCCGTCGCGATCGGCTATGAGACCGTCACCGACGCGCGCGGCGGCTTGCCGCTGCTCGCGCCGATGAGTGAGGTCGCCGGCCGCATGGCGGTGCAGGTCGGCGCCCACTGCCTCGAAAAAGAGCAGGGCGGCATGGGCGTCCTGCTCGGCGGCGTCCCCGGCGTGCCGGCGGCCAAGGTCGTGATCCTCGGCGGCGGCGTCTCCGGCACCAATGCGGCGCGCGTCGCGATGGGCATGGAGGCCTATGTCACCGTCATCGACAAATCGCTGGCGCGGCTCTACGAGCTCGACCTGCAATTCGGCTCCCAGCTCCACACGCTGTTCTCGACCGTCGAGAACATCGAGCGCGAGGTCGCTGCCGCCGACCTCGTCATCGGCGCCGTGCTGGTGCCCGGCGGCAGCGCGCCCAAACTGGTCAGCCGCGAGATGGTGCGGGCGATGAAGTCCGGCTCCGTCATCGTCGACATCTCGATCGACCAGGGCGGCTGCTGCGAAACGAGCCGGCCGACGACGCACGCCGCACCGACCTACGTCGAGGAAGGGGTCGTCCACTATTGCGTCACCAACATGCCGGGCGCGGTCGCGCGCACATCGGCGGTGGCCCTCAACAACGCGACCTTGCCCTTCGTGCTCGCGATCGCCGACCACGGCTGGCGGCGGGCCTTGTCGGACGACCCGCACCTGCGCAACGGCCTTAACGTCTGCGGCGGCCGCGTCACGCACGCGGCGGTCGCACGCGATCTCGGCCTGCCCTTGACGGCCCCCGAGCGGGCCTTGTCGGAATGAGCGGCTGGCGGGCAGAGAAAGCTGGAACGCGGGCTTGAAGCCGATGACCGCCGCACCCTATTTCAGTTGAGATCAGGTCCCAGACGCGAGCAATGGCGCCGCTTCCCGCCACCACCTTCGTGCCGGCAGGTCCGGCCCTCGATCCCCCGCCGCAATCGCATCCGGTCTGCGGCCATGTCGACGCCGCCGCCATCGCCGCCATCACCGACCTCTATCGCGGCATCATGCCGGAAGGCGGCGCCATCCTCGATTTGATGTCGGGGTGGGTCGGTCACTTGCCGCCCGAGATCGTCTATCGCCGTGTCGTCGGCGTCGGCATCGACGCATGCCAGCTCGCCGAAAACCCGTTTCTCGACGAGTGGCGCGAACAGGACCTCAACCGCGACCCGCACCTGCCGTTCGCGGCGGGCGAGTTTGACGGCGCCACGATCTGCGCCTCGGTGCAGCACCTGGCGCGGCCGCTCGAAGTGCTGCGGGAGGTCGGGCGGGTCGTCAAGCCGGACGGACCGCTGGTCGTCACGTTTTCCCGCTGCTGCGCGGCGACGCCGCCGATCGGCTGCTGGCGCCTGTTCGACGACGCCGGCCATCTCTGCCTCGTCGCCCGCTTTTTTGCCGAAGCTGGCAACTGGCGCGACATACGCTGCCTCGATCTGACCCCGCCCGGCGGCCGCGACCCGCTTTACGCCGTCCTCGGCCGCAGCCTCGGCCCCGTCGTCGCCGGCAGCGCCGATTAGGCGCGGCTTCCAACCCGTCTTCTCTTCTCTCTCGTCATCGCCGGGCTCGACCCGGCGGTCTCGGCGCGCCTCCGATGGCCGGGTCACGCCCAAGGCTGTCAGCCTTCCCGCATGTATTTCTCTTCGAGGCCTCGCCAGCGCGCCGTGCCGACCGCCTGCTCGCGCTCCTCGAAGGTGGCGAGGTCGCCTTCGACGCGCCGCGCGTCGCCGTCCTGCTTCAGCACGGCGAGGACGCGCTGGGCCGCGCGAATGGCGGCGCGGTGGGTTTGCGAGGGATAGATGCCGAGGCGGAAACCCATCTCCGCGAGGTCGCGCGCGTTCAGCATCGGCGTCTTGCCGCCCTCGAAGACGTTGACGAGGTTGGGACCGCGCACCTCGCGCCCCACGACGCGCAATTCCTCGACCGATTGCGGCGCCTCGACGAAGCCGACATCGGCGCCGGCTTCGAGATAGGCGTTGACCCGCTCGATCGCGGCCGCAAGCCCCTCGACCGCCCGCGCGTCGGACCGGGCGATGATGACCATATCGGCGTCCCGCCGCGTATCCACGGCGGCCTTGATCTTGCCGACCATTTCGGCCGGCGAGACGACCGCCTTGCCCTCGTAGTGGCCGCATTTCTTGGGGCTGACTTGGTCCTCGATATGGAACCCGGCGACGCCGCTCTTCTCGTACTCCCGCACAGTGCGGATTACGTTGATGGCGTTGCCGTAGCCGGTATCGGCGTCGGCGATGACGGGAATATCGACGGCTTCGACGGTAAGTCCGATGAAGCGGACATTCTCGGTCAGGGTCAACAGCCCGAGGTCGGGATATCCGTTCGCCCGCGAATATCCGCCGCCGGTCAGGTACACCGCCTCAAAGCCGGCTTGTTCGACGAGGCGGGCAGTCAGCGTGTCGTATGCGCCCGGCACGATCGTGTAGCCGCCGCGCTCGGTCAGCCGCCGCAGCGCCTTGCGGGCAGTCGTGCTCATCGTCGTTTCTCCAAAGCTGTGCCTCGGTTTACGGTACGCGATTTCGGGCCGAAAATGCGGCAACGAGGCGGTGCGCGAAACATTCGTGTCGCGGGAACCAGGGGCGGGTAGGCCCGTTGGCGTCGCCATGAACAGCCGAATCTTCAATTCCCACACCGGAGCCGCCTGCGGGTTGATCATCGGCATCATCCTCGGTGCGCTGGTGCTCGATCACGCCGCGCTCGCGCACTACCTCCCGTTCGTGTCGCCTTGAGCAGATTGCCCCGCCGGTCACGCCGTCGCCTCCGCCGCATGCCGGGCGGCGCCCGACGTCGGGAACTCGGGCCATCGGCGTCCCGTTTCGCTGGCATGTACGACCTGATCTTCAACTCGCATACCGGGGCCATCTGCGGCCTTATCATTGGCGTTCTTCTTGGATCGGTAGTCCTCGACCACGGGTGGCTCGACCATTACTGGCCGTCAGTCGCCGCTTCACAGCCGTCGGCGCACCATCAGGCGGCTGCCGCCCATGGCTCTGCGTCGAGCGCCCACCGTTAACGCCAGGGTTCGACGGCGTCCCATTCCGCCAGCACGATCGGATCGTCCTCCCGCGCGCGGCGCTCCCGCACGGCGACGCGCCCTTCATCGGGGGCTAACCGCGCGAAGGCCCAGACGGCGGCGGCGCGGACGAGAGGGGAGCGGTCGTCGAGACGCTTGCGGGCAGCCTCCGTGAGGCCCGAGGCCGGTGGGGCGTTGCCGATCGCGATCAGCACGTTGCGCAGAAAGCGGTCGCGCCCGATCCGCTTTATCGGGGAACCGGCGAAGCGGGCGCGAAACTCTGCGTCGTCGAGTTCGGCCAGTTCCGCAAGGAGCGGCGCCGAAAGCCCGCCGCGCGGCAGAAAATCCGGTTCCGCGGCGGCTCGGCCGAACTTGTTCCAGGGGCAGACGGCGAGGCAATCGTCGCAGCCGTAGATGCGGTTGCCGATCAGCGGGCGCAGCTCGCGCGGGATCGGCCCCTTGTGTTCGATCGTCAGATACGAGATGCAGCGCCGCGCGTCGAGCCGGTAGGGGGCGGGGAAGGCACCTGTCGGGCACGCGTCGAGGCAGCGGCGGCAGGCGCCGCAATGGTCCTCCTCGGGGTCGTCCGGCGGCAGCGCGATGCTCAAATAGATTTCGCCGAGGAACAGCCACGACCCGAAGTCGCGCGAGACGAGGTTGGTGTGCTTGCCCTGCCAGCCGAGGCCGGCGCGCTGCGCCAGCGGCTTTTCCATGACGGGGGCAGTGTCCACGAAGACCTTCAGCTCGCCCGGCCAGCGCTGCGCGATCCAGCGCCCGAGCGTCTTCAGCCGGCGCTTGACGGTTTCGTGGTAGTCGCGGCCCCGCGCGTAGACGGACACGGTGCCGCATTCGGGCGACCCAGCCGCCGCCAGCGGATCATCGGCCGGGCCATAGTTGACGCCGAGCGCGACGACGGTGCGTGCCTCCGGCCAGAGCGTGCGGGGGTCGCCGCGCCGGTCGGCCTTGGCGGCAAGCCAGCCCATGTCGCCGTGATAGCCGCGGCTCAGGAATTCCGCGAGCTCCGCCCGCGTCTCCGCCGCCAGTGACGCCTCCGCGAAGCCGACCGCGTCGAAACCCGTCGCCAGCGCCTGTTCGCGGATCGCCTCCCGGATCGCCGCCGTCATCGCCTCTATATGGTCGCGCGGTCAGCGGCCCTTGAAGTCGGGGAGGCGGCGGTCGGCCATCGCCTTGACGCCCTCCTTGAAGTCGTCCGTGCGGCGCAGCCAGTCCTGCTCGACCAGCTCGCGCTCCGTCGCCGCCTCGATCTCGTCGCACAGGCCGCGGCGCATCGTCTCGCGCGTCGCGACGACCGCGAGCGGCGCCGACTGCGCGATTTCCAGCGCCAGCGCCTGCGCCGCGCTGCGCACCTCCGCCTGCGGCACCAGCATGTCGGCGAGGCCGATGCGCACCGCCTCGTCGCCGGGAATGCGGCGGCCGGTGTAGAACAGCAGCGCCGCCTGCTGCGCGCCGACGAGGCGCGGCAGGGTCGCGGTAAGCCCGAAGCCGGGGTGGAAGCCGAGCCGGTTGAAATTGGCGCTGAACCGCGCCTCGGTGCAGGTCACCCGAAAATCGGGAACGAGCGCCAAGCCGAGCCCGCCGCCGACCGCCGCGCCCTGGATCGCGCCGACGATCGGCTTCTGCGTCCGGAACAGGCGGATCGCCTCCTTGTAGAGGTGCCGGCCGGCACCGCTGCGGCTCGCTTCCTGCACCGTGCCGGTATCCATCCGCTTCGAGAAATCGGCGCCGGCGCAGAACGAGCGGCCCTCCGCGGCGAGCACGATCGCCCGGCAGGCCGGGTCGGCGTCGAGCCCGTCGAACGCATCGCCGATCTCGCCGATCAGCGCGGCGTCGAAGAAATTGTGTGGCGGCCGCCGCATCTCGACGGTCGCGACGAACCCGTCGAGGCTGACGCCGATCTCCTTGAAGCCCGAATAGTCGCTCATCTCTGCATCCTCAACGCTTGACGATCAGCGCGTCCACGACCGTGAGGCCTTGGCCCCGCGGGTGCACGATGACCGGGTTCAGGTCGATTTCGGCGATCGCGTCGGCATGGTCGGCGGCGAAGCGGGAGAGGGCGGCCATCAGCGCCGCCAGCGCCTCGCGGTCGGCGGGAGGCTCGCCGCGCACCCCGTCGAGCATCGCCTTGGCCTTGAGCTCGTCGAGCAGGGCGAGCGCCTCGTCGGCGCCGAGCGGCACCGGCGCGAACGCCACGTCGCGCAATACCTCGACATGGATGCCGCCCAGGCCGGCCATCAGCATCGGCCCGAAATCTGGGTCGCGGGTGACGCCGAGGATCATCTCGACGCCGCGCGGCGCCATCGCCTGCACCAGGACGCCGCGAATGCTCGCCTGCGGCTGCGCCGCCCGCGCCCGCGACAGCACGGTGCGATGGCCCTCGCGCACCGCCGCCTCGCCTGCCAGGCCCAGCATCACGGCGCCGGCCTCGGTCTTGTGTAGGATGTCGGGCGACTGCACCTTCAACGCGACCCTGCCGCCGATCCGCGCCGCCGCCGCAACCGCCTCGTCCTCGCTCGCCGCCAGCGCCTCGGGCGGGCGCGGCACGCCATACCGCGCCAGCAGTTCCTTCGCTTCCGCCTCGGTCAGCACCGGCCCGGCCGCGGCGAGGGCGGCGGCGATCTCGTCGCGGACGGCCGGTGCGGTGGGCGGGACGGGCGCCGCGGCGCGGCGGCGCGCCTGGAAGCGGCCGTAATCGACGAGCGCGCGGATGGCGCGGGCGCAGCTCGGCATGTTGGTGTAGCCGGGCACGCCGACCGCGGCGAAGGCGGCGAGGGCGCCCGGGGTCGCGGTCGTGTAGGTGGACAGCAGGATCGGCTGCTCGGTCGTCGCGACGACGTCGCCGAGCTCCTCGGCCCGCTTGCGCGCCGTCGCCTCGTTGGCGAGCGAGGAGATCAGCAGGATCGTGTCGATGCGCCGCGACTGCCGCACCAGCTCGACGATCGGCCGATAGCCGACCTCGCCGATCGCCTGCGCCGTCGCGTCGATCGGGTTGAGGGCGGAGGCGTAGGACGGCAGCATCGCCATGATCTTGGCCTGCAGATCCTCCTCCAGCACCGGAAGTTCGAGGCCGTGCGCCGACAGGATGTCGGCCATCCAGACGGCGCTGCCCCCGGAGCCGGTGATGATCGCGACGCGGTTGCCGCGCGGCAGCTTGCAATAGGCGAAGGCGGCGGCGACATCGATCATGTGGTCGAGGTCTTCGCCGCGGATGATGCCGTGATGGCGGAAGATCGCGTCGTCGATGTCGCTGGCGTGCGCGAGCGCGCCGGTATGCGAGGCGGCGGCGCGGCGGCCCGCCTCGGAACGGCCGACCTTGGCCAGGATCAACGGCTTGCCGGCCGCCGCCGCCTTGTCGGCGACCGCACGAAAGCGCGCCGGCTCGCGGATGCCTTCGAGGTAGGCGAGGAAGATGTCGGCGCCGCCGGCATCGAGCGTCCAATCGATGTAATCGTGAGCCTCTAAAACGGTTTGATTGCCGGAACTGACCTGGTAGGTGAACTTGAGCTGCTTGTCGCGGCCGCGGCTGAGGAAGGAGAAGGTGAGGGCGCCGCTCTGGCAGCTGACGGCGATCGGCCTGGCGTTGCCGATCGAGGGAAACAGACCGCGGTTCGGGTCGTGAAACACCGGGCTGAAGGTCGCGACGAGCGGCTGCAGCGGGTTGACGAGGCCCTCCGAGTTGGGACCGGCGATGACCATGCCGGTGCGTTCGGCGACGGCGCGCAGCGCCGCGTCGCGAGCCGCCGCCGTGTCGCTCTTCTCCTCGCCGAAGCCCGAGCTGATGACGACCGCCGCCCGCACCCCTCGCGCGCCGCACTGCTCGATCGTCGAGACGACATGCGCCGCCGGCACCAGCACGACCGCGAGCTCCGGAGTCTCGGGCAAATCGGCGATGCTGGGATAGGCCTTGAGGCCGAGCACCTCGCCGCGGCTGCGGGTGACCGGATAGACCTTGCCGGGGAAGCGATGCCCGACGAGCGCCTGCGTGAGCCGCCCGCGCAGCGATTCATCCTCGGCGGCGCCGATGATCGCCACGCTCGCCGGCGAAAACAGCGGCCGCAAGTCAGGCATCGGCCGTGGCCCCTGGGGAGCCTGGGGCCGGCTTCGCGCGTCCTTCGAGACGGCCGCTTCGCGGCCTCCTCAGGATGAGGACCATCTTTATCGCCATCAAAGTTTTATCCCCAATTGAGGCAAGCGGTTGATGCCACTAAAGATCTCCCTCATCCTGAGGAGCGCTCCGCAGGAGCGCGTCTCGAAGGACGCACCGCCGGATTTGCAGCGCGACTGGCCAGCGCCGGCAGAAAGTGCTGCTCGCCTCGGATCAACGCTTCCTTCTTCTCGCGTCGCCACCCCTTGATCTGCCGTTCGGCGGCGATGGCATCCGCGACATGCTGGAACTCCCGCCAAAAGAGGAGTTTGACCGGTCGCCGTGAGGCTGTGTGACCGCCGAAGACGCCGCTTTGGTGTTCCGCAAGGCGCTTCTCCAGGCTGCCGCGCGTCGTGCCGACGTAGTACGACCCGTCGGCGCAAAGCAGGATGTAAAGGTAAAAGCCCAACGCGGCGGCTCGACCTACCGCAGGCCCAGGCCGCGGGCGATGATGCCGCGCAGGATTTCGCGGGTGCCGCCCTGGATCGTCAGCTTCGGCGCGATCAGGGTCGTGTAGCGCAGCGTCTGCTCGAAGCGGTCGTCGTTGCTGTCG
>Ga0209810_1005752_pt1 | contig 11053 bp, 13 predicted proteins | sample Coa_R1_7_FD_187159 | JGI IMG/M metagenome (GOLD analysis project Ga0209810, IMG submission 187159) | Surface soil microbial communities from Centralia Pennsylvania, which are recovering from an underground coalmine fire - Coalmine... | ecosystem: Environmental > Terrestrial > Soil > Unclassified...
CGGAAGCGACGTGTCTCCGACCCGGCGGCGACCACCTCGCCCGCGAACTCCAGCCCGGGCACATCGCTGGGCACCCCCAGCGGCGCCGGGTCGCCGCCGGCCACGCGCCAGAGGTCGGGGCGGTTGAGGCCGGCCGCCCGCACCTGCACCAACAGCTCGTCGCCGCTGATCGAGGGGACGGGGCGTTCGTCCACCTCCAGCCGGTGTCCGCGGATGGTCAGCGCTCTCACCCGGTGCGCCCGCCGGGTCGGGGCTCGAGCGGCCGGCCGCGGGGCTCGACCACCGGCTTTCCCTCCCGTCCGACCACCTCGCCGCGGAGCGCCGTCAGACGGGGGCAGCCCCGGCCACACCGGCCGTGCCGGGGGCTGAGCCGGTGCGACGAGTGGAGGCGGCCCTCGTCGGTCCTCCACTCGGCCTCCGGGTCCACGATGGTGAGGTCACCGTCCGAGCCGGGACGCAACGCCCCCTTCCACGGGTAGACCCGGCACGGACGTGCCGTGCCCTCGGCCAGGACCCGGCACCGTCGTTCGCGGCTGATCCGACCCGCCGTCATCGCGCCCAGCGGCACCGGCGGCAGGGTCTCCACCCCGATCGCGCCGGCCGGCGCCTCGGCCGGGCTCCGCTCCTCCTGCTCCCGGAGGTGGGAGGCGTGATCGCAGCCGACGGAGGTGATGGTACCGTCGGCGGTCCCCGCCCACGACGCCTCACGGTCGGCGGCGGTGCGAACCAGCGGGAAGACCTCGAGCCGGCTGCCCGGGCACGGGTCGTCGGCTTCGGTCAGGGTCAGGTACCGGCGGCAGGCCTCGCCCGGGACCGTGATCCCCGCCGCCTGCGCCTGACGGACTGCCCGGAGACCTCGGGCGGAGGAGAGATAGACCACGTGCGGGCGACGGCCCGTGCCGCTGGCCGTCTCCGCGAGCAGGGCGATGGTGGCCGCCTCGGCGGTGTCGGGATGGGCCGCCAGCAGGTCCGCTTCGTCCCGTACCGGCCCCTCCAGCCGCCGGGCCACCGAGTCGAGCGCTCCCCGCTCCTCGCCGTGCACGGCCAGGAGCCCGTCCGCCGCCGCCACCTCCCGGAGGAGGTCCTGCACCTCGGCCGTGTCGTGCAGCGGCAGGAGGCTCTCCGGCGATCGTCCGGCTGTCTCGTAGACCAGCTCCCGACGCTCGCGGTCGAGCGCGTGCCCCCGGAGGCCGAAATCGGCCCACGCCTGGCCCTGGTACATGGTCCCCCGAGCCACGACCGGGTGCGCGACGTCCAGGGGGGGCACGGTGTTGAGGATGTCGAAGATGGTGGTCACGCCCCCCCATACGGCGGCCAGAGTGGCGTGGACAAGCCCTTCCTCCTCCGGCGTGCCGGGGCCCTGACGGTGCACGTAGGGGTCGATGAATCCCGGGAGGACGAGGCGGCCAAAGGCGTCGATCTCCTCGTCGGCGGGCCCGGCCCGGCCGGGCTCGCCGAGCCGCGTCCCGGTGCCGTCCTCGGCGACCAGGTCGGCGGCCCGGCGGCCGTGCGGGGCGACGAGGATGTCGCCGGCGACGCGAAGACGCATGCTCAGCGCCGCATGGGCTGGAACACCGGGCTCGTGCGCAGCTCCGTCTCGAGATCGGTGACCGGGCCGTGTCCCGGGTAGATGGCCGTCCTCCGGGGCAGGCCGCTGAACCGCGCGCCGATGGAGACCAGCTGCTGGCGGAGGTCGGTGCCGGGACGCTCCCGGCCGATCCCTCCAGCGAGGAGGGTGTCCCCGGTGAAGAGGTGGTTGGCGATCAGGAAGCAGAGGCTGCCCGGGGTATGGCCCGGGGTGTGCAGCACCTTGAGCGTGAAGTTGCCGAAGGGCAGCTCGTCCCCGTCGACGAGGTAGCGGTCGGCGGAGCGCAGGAACATCTTGGCGTCGGCCACGTGGAGGCCCGTGGTCGCGCCGGTCGCCTGCTTCAGGGCATCCTTGCCGGCGACGTGTCCCGGATGGCCATGGGTGGCGACCACCCACACCACCTTCAGGCCCGACGTCTGCTGGAGCAGCTTGTCCACCGGCTCGGCAGGATCCACGACCACCGCCTCCTTGGTGGACGCGCACGAGACGACGTAGCTGTTGACCTCCCTGTCCCCTCGGACCTTGACGATGCCCAGCTTCGACACGTGGTGTTATTTACCCGATGCGCCTTGCCGCTGTCGTGATGGCGATCCTCTTCTTGTTGATCTGCCTCTGGTGGACCTTCGGCTACATCTGGCGAAGGGCCAGGGCCAGGGCCAGACGGCGCCCCTGGCAGGGCTGACCTCGAACGTACGCACCCAATGATGGGGCGCCGGAGCGGACATGGGACGGACGGTGCCGGTGTCCGGGACCCGGAGGCCCCGGTGCCCGCGCTCACGACCAGCCGTCCCAGCACGCGACGGCGGGGGCCGGGATGCGGGGGGCGGGTCGGAGGCGGTCCCCGCGCAGGTAGGCGACCGGGGTGAGGCCGGCCTGGGTGTAGGCGTCGTAGGGGATGCCGAGCACCTCGGCCACCTCGCGCTCGTAGGCGAGATGGAAGGTGGTCCAGGCCGTGCCCAGCCCACGGGCCCGCGCCGCCAGCATGAAGCTCCAGAAGGCGGGAAGGATCGAGCCCCAGAAGGCGGCCTGCTCGGCCGTGCTCGCGCCCTCGCGGAGGCGTCCCTCGAGGCAGGGGATCAACAACCAGGGCGCCTCGTGCAGGTGCTCGGCCAGGTAGGCGGCGGACGCCAGCACCCGGGGCCGGCGCTCGGCGCGGAGGTCGCCCGGGGGATAACGCGGAGCGGGCCGCGCCCGGTACGCGGCGAAGGAACGCCGGTAGCGGTCGGCGATGGCCCGCTTGCGCTCCGGATCGGCGACGAACACGAACCGCCAGCCCTGGTGGTTGGAGCCGGTGGGGGCCTGGAGCGCGATCTCCAGGCACTCCAGCAGCAGCTCCCGGGGCACCGGCCGGCTCAGGTCCAGGCGGCGGCGAACGGCCCGGGTGGTGGTGAGGACCTCGTCGATCGGGGATCGCGCGCTGCCGCCGTCCTCAGCCACCGTTGCGGTGTTCCTGCAGCTTGTCGCGCAGGGCGTCGTAGCGCTCGAACTTCTCCAGAGGAAGCGGGCGACGGGCGCGCTCGGGGTACTTGGCGGCGTGGATCGCCTCGAGCAGCAGGTCGATCTCGTCGACGGTGAGCGGGACCCTCAGGCGTGGCCCGCCCTCCTCGGGGTCACCGAGCGGGGGCAGCGGTGCCGGAGGCGGCGCCTCCTCCACCACCCGTGGCCGCGCCGTGGGCCGGAACAGCTCCTCGGAACCGGTCAAGGTGGCGCGCTTGAACGTGCTCACGGCCTCCTCACCGGTGATCGAGCAGGGTCTCTGCCAGCTCCCGGTAGGCCCGCGCGCCCTCCGAGGCGCCGGCGTACTGGAGGATGGACACCCCCGCCAGTGGGGACTCGGCGAAACGGATCGAGTCCTTGACCACGAAGGGGAAGACCAGCTCGCCGAAGTGCTGCTTGACCAGCTGGAGGACCTCCTGGGAATGGAGGGTGCGGGCCTTGAAGATCGTGGGCAGGATGCCGGCGATGCGCAGGCCCGGGTTCAGCTTGACTCGTACGCGCTCGACGCTGCGGGTGAGCTGCTGCATGCCCTTCAAGCCGAAGTACTCGCACTGGAGCGGGATCACGACCTGGTCCGCGGCCACGAAGGCGTTGATCGTGATCAGGCTCAGGGCCGGCGGGCAGTCGATGACCACGAAGTCGTAGTCCGAGAGGACGGGGCGGAGCTTCTCCTTGAGCAGGGTCTCGCGGCCGATCTCGTTGATGAGCTGTGTCTCGGCCCCGGAGAGCTCGATGTTGGAGGGCAGGAAGTCCACCCCCACCTGGGGGTTGTGGAGGAGGATCTCCCGGACCTCGCAATCCGGGTCGAGCAGGAGGTTGTAGACGGTCTGGTCCAGCTCGTCCGGGACCTTGACCCCCATGTTGATGGTCAGGTGGGCCTGGGGGTCCAGGTCGACCAGGAGCACGCGTTGCTCCCGCTCGGCGAGCGCGGCGCCGAGGTTCACGGCCGTGGTCGTCTTGCCGACCCCGCCTTTCTGGTTCGCGATCGCTATCGTAATCGCCACGCGAATGGTTCCGAGTCTACTTCATCGCGCAGCCCCCTTCTATAGGGAGAGGTTCGCCCCCTGAGCTAGAGTTCGCAACCGGTGCTCATCGACGTCGTGATCGCGCTGCTCGTGCTGGGAGGGGCCTGGCTCGGCTTCAAGCACGGGTTCGTCCAGCCCCTCCTGGCCGAGGTCTTCTCCCTCGGCAGCCTGGCCGTGCTCCTCCACGTCCGGGACGGGTTCGCCGGCCTCATGCAGGCGTTGTTCCACGCCAACGGCTTCCTGACCGTGCTCATGGGCCTGATCATCGTGGGGGTGATGGGCTTCCTCGGGGCCCGGCTGGGCGACTCGATCCGCAAGATGCCCGCGGTGCTGGGGGTAGACGGGTTCGTGGGCATCTGGTTGCAGACCGCGGCTGGTGCCCTCCTCGCGTACCTCCTGATTTCGGGGATGATCCTGATCGGCCGCGCCGCCCCGACCCCGTCCTTGAACGTCGGCCAGGTCCGGGCGGCCGAGGCCACGCTGGGGAGCAACCCCTTCACCGCCGGCGTCCTCGGCTCCGCCGACCAGACCGCGCTCGCCCTCCAGGCCCGCAAGGCGCCGGTCGCGGCCGCCGACATCCCCGTGCTGGGCGGGCTGCGGGGCCTGTACGACCAGATCCTGGAGCCCCAGCTTGCCTCCTCCCACCTCGCCTCCCGGGTGATGGGCTTCGGCCAGCACGTGCCCGGCTTCGGGGCTCTGGGTCCCCGGGACCTGCCCGGGGCCGCCCGCGTCGCGCCGTCTTCCGCGCCCCGTGCCACCTCGCCTTCCCCGTCCGCGGCTCCGCGTCGGTGATCCGGCCAGGCGCCGAGCGCGCGGCCGTGGGGGGGCCGCCGGCCCCGAGGCGCCGTCGTGCTCCCGGCCGGCGGACCTGGGCCGGAGGGGAAGCCGGCCCCGGCCGCGCTCCGGGCGGGAACGGGGCCGGCAGCCGCCGGCGGGCGGCGTCTCCGGTAGCCTGGAGGTGACGGGAAGGCCGATGCTCCTCGAGGTGTGGCCCGAGCCGTGATCGACCTGCGGGGTCTCGCTCACTGGGGTGGGCTGCCGGCCGCGCCCTGTGCCCGGGCCCGGGTGGTGGTGGCCGGCATCCCCTACGACGGCTCGGCCGTGTACCGGCGGGGGGCGGCCCGGGCCCCGGCAGAGCTGCGGCGGCTCTCGGCCGCCCTGCCGCCGGTCGATGAGCGGGGGCGCCGGCTCCAGGGTCTGACCGTGCACGACCTCGGAGACCTCCCCATGGGGGAGTCGGTGGAGACCGGATGGCGGTCGGTGGCCGAGCGGCTGGCGGAGGTGCCACGGGGCGCGTTCCTGACCGTTCTGGGCGGCGACCACTGCTCGGCCGTGCCCGTGCTGGCGGCTCAGGCCCAGCGCCATCCCGGCCTGGCGGTGCTCTGGGTCGACGCCCACCCCGACCTCTGCGACCGCTCCCGGGGTGGACGCTGGACCTGCGGCTGCGCGCTGCGGCGCGGCCTGGAGGTGGCGGGGCTGGCCCCCGAGGCGGTGGCGCTGGCCGGTTGCCGGGACTTCGACCCCGAAGAGGTGGACTTCGTGCGGGAGCGGGACGTGACCATGGTCACGGCCTGGGAGCTGGCGGCCGAGCCCGCGGCCGTGGAGCGGCTGCACACCCGTCTGGAGGGGCGACCGGTGCACCTGTCCCTGGACATCGACGCCCTCGATCCTGCCTTCGCACCTGGGACGGAGATCGCCTCCGCGGCCGGCCTCAGCACCCGCCAGGCGCTGCAGCTGCTCGACGCCATTGCCCGGACGGGGAGGCTGGTGGGCATGGACGTCTGCGAGGTCGCTCCGCCTCTCGATCACGCCGACATCACCGTGCTGGCGGCCCTCAAGCTCATCTTCGAGGTCTGGGCCCGGGTGGCCTCGACCGATGCGGAGCGCTGACGTCGTCATCGTCGGGGGCGGGGTGATGGGTTGCGCGCTCGCCTACCAGCTGGCCAGGCGTGGGCTCGACGTGCTCCTCCTGGAACGGGACGCCCTGGGCGCGGGCTCGACGGGGCGCTGCGCCGGCGGCGTGCGTCAGCAGTTCTCCAGCGAGGTCAACGTCCGGCTGCAGCGACTCGCGGTGCGGCTGTTGCTGGAGTTCGACGAGGAGACTGGCGGTCACGCCGACTTCCGGCAGATCGGCTACCTGTTCTTGCTCACCTCTCAGGAGCTGGTCGACGAGTTCCGCTGCCGGCTCGAGATGTGGTGGCGGCTGGGGCTGGAGGAGGTTCGCTGGACGACCCCGGCCGAGGCCAGGGAGCTGGTGCCGGTGCTGGAGGTGGGCGACGTGATCGGCGGGACCTTCTGCCCCAGCGACGGCCTGGCCAGCCCCGCCGATGTGACCGCCGGCTATGCCCGGGCGGCGCGGAGGTTCGGAGCCAGGCTGCTGGAGGGGGTGGCCGTGACCGGGCTGACGGTGCGCGGCGGTCGGGTCGAGGAGGTGCTCACCAGCCAGGGGCGGATCGCCACCGGCCTGGTCTTCGACTGCGCCGGGGCCTGGTCGGCCGAGATCGGCCGCATGGCCGGGCTGGAGCTGCCGGTCCTCCCCTACCGCCGTCACGTGCTCGTCACCGACGCCTTCCCCGAGCTCGGACGCGCCAGCCCCATGACCGTGGACCTCGCGACCTCGCTCTACTTCCATCCCGAGGGAGAGGGGGTCCTGATCGGCATGAGCGACCGGAGCGAGCCCCCGACCTTCAGCACCGAGGTGGACTGGGGCCTGGTGGAGCGGATCGCCGCCGCGGCCGCGAACCGTGCCCCGGCGTTGGGGCGGGCGGGTCTGAAGACGGCCTGGGCAGGCCTCTACGAGACCACCCCCGATCACCACGCCCTGCTCGGGCCGGCACCGGGCGTGGAGCGGTTCTGGTGTGCCTGCGGGTTCTCCGGCCACGGCTTCATGCAGGCCCCGGCGGCGGCCCTGGTGCTGGCGCAGCTGCTGGTGGAGGGGCGGTCCGAGGTGGACGTCAGCTCCCTCTCCCCGGACCGCTTCAGCCGGGGAGAGCTGCTCGCCGAACGGACGGTGATCTGAGCGGCTGCGCTCGGTGACCGCTCAGCGTCCGCCGATCAGCATCAGGGCCAGGATGGCGATGCCGCCCAGGATCAGGACGCCGGCGCAGCCGAGCTGCGAGATCGTGTAGAGGATGCCGCCGGTGGCGCGGTAGGTGGGGAGCGTGTCGGCTCGCTCCCGCCGGCGCCGGAGGGCGCCCAGCACCCAGGCCAGCCCGATCAGGATGGCGAGTCCCCCCAGGATCAGGCCGCCGAGCAGGTGTTGCATCTCCGAATCCGATCATCCCTCACCGGGTACGCTTCTGATCGTGGACGCCCGCCTCCGCGTCTTCGTCGCGCTCCCCGTCCCGGAACGGCAGCGACAGGCCCTGGCCGGCCACCTGGCGGCGAGCGCCGAGGCCGCTCCCGGGTACCGGTGGGTCGAGCCGGAGGCCCTGCACCTCACCTTACGCTTCCTGGGCTGGCTGGAGACGGCGCGGCTCGACCGGGTACGGGCGGAGCTGGGCCGCGTGCGGCTGGGGCCGTTCCGCCTCCGGCTCGGGGGTCTGGGGACGTTCCCCGGCCGTGGGCTCCCGCGCGTGATCTGGTTGGGTCTGGTCGAGGGAACTGAGCCCTGCGCGTCCCTGGCCGCGCAGGTGGAATCTGCGTGCCACGCGGCCGGCGTCCCGCCGGAGACACGGCCGTTCCGCCCCCACGTCACCCTGGCGCGAGCCCGCGACCGCTGCCCTCGACCGCCCCGGCTGGGCGATCCGCCCCCACTGGATCCCTGGACGGCGGACGAGTTCATCCTCTTCGAGAGCCGGCTCCGGCCGGGTGTCGGACCCCGGTACGTCCCCCTGGAGCGCTACCCCCTTTGCAATCCGCCCTGAGGACGTCACGCCAGCCGGGCGAGGCCGGCCCGAGCGCACTCCTCGTCCTGCTCGGCCGTGGCACCGCTCACGCCCACGGCGCCGAGCACGAGGTCGCCCTGCCGGACGAGCAGCGAGCCCCGGCCGGGGATGATGGGCAATCGGACCAGTCGGTCGACCTGGGCGAAGAAGGCCGGACGCTCACGGTGGACCTCGGCTAGCGACCCGCCGTCGCGGTGCCAGAGCGCGGCCCCGACCGCCTTGGCCTCGGCGATCTGGGAGGACAGGGGCGGAGCTCCGTCCATGCGGCCCAGGGCCTGCAGGAAACCCCCCTCGTCGACCACGGCCACGGTGACGCGGACGCCGAGCCGCCTGGCGTGCTCGTGCGCCCCGGCGATGACGGTCTGGGCTGATTCCAGGCTGAGTGACATGGCCGCCAGTGTAGGAGACGAGACCCTGTGCCCATCGCCGCGCCGCTCCCACCATCGAGTGGGGGAGGCTACCTCGCATCGCCTGCTGGCGAACGGGATTTCGGGGATTGTGCCACGAGCCCCGGGTCCGATAGTGTGTACCTCGACCCCGAGGGATGCACGCGAAGGGGCTGTTGAGCCGGCCCGACGGGCGGGTTCCAGCACCGGAGCGGTGGTCCGTCGGGGTCATACTTTCCCCACTTTCTACACCCTGTCCACACCTCGAGCGCGGCCGGGTCGGGCGGTGGGATCCAACCCGGGAGCGGCCGGGCGATGGCGCGTGGTCCCTTCATACCTGGATCCTCGGGTCGCACCAGCCCCGACTCGTAGGCGGCGGCCACCGCCTGGACCCGATCCCGGAGCCAGAGTTTGGAGACAGGATACGGGTCACGTGGGTCTTGACGGTGGCCTCGCCCAGGTGGAGCCTGGCGGCGATCTCGGCGTTGCTCAGCCCTCGCGCCACCAGCTGGAGTACCTCTCGCTCGCGCTCCGTGAGCGAGGCCAGATCGCCCGGGAGCGGCGGCCACCACCTGCCTGGCGAAGCGCTCCACCAGCCGTCGGGTGATGCCGGGAGCCAGGATGGCGTCGCCGGCCACGATCATCCGGACCGCGGTGGCCAGACGCTCGGGTGACGGGTCCTTGAGCAGCAAGCCGCTCGCCCCGGCTCTCAGGGCGGCGTACACGTACGCGTCGAGGTCGAAGGTCGTGAGCACGATCACCCGGCAGGGGACCCGCTCTGGAGGATCGACGGGTCGCCTCCAACCCGTCCCTCCGGGGCATCCGGACGTCCATGAGCACGACGTCGGGCCGGCATCGGGGACCGCCGTCACCCCCTCCTCGCCGTCTGCTGCTTCTGCGACCACCTCGAGGTCGTCCTGGGCGTCGAGGATCATGCGGAAGGCCCGGTCGGTGATGGCCGCGACGGCGTCTCGGTTCAGGGCAGCCCGATCCGCCTGGACACGCTCCTGGTCGGCTCTCACCAGGCCTGGGACGTGGTCTTCCTCGCCGACAACCCGGTCTCTGGGTGCTCCACGGTCACGTGCTGCTCCAGGCCAGGATGGGCATGAGCATGGCGATCGACTCCGCCGGCGTGGCCGCGCCCTTCACCACGGGCAGCCGCTCCGGCAACATCCCGGAGTGAGTGAGCCCGCGCGCGTCGGACCTCGATCCACCCCCCGCGCTCCCTCGAGCGATCCGTGCAGCCGTGCGCCGCGGACGGTCAACGGCGCCCGACCGCGACGTCGCGACCCTCAGCCCGGCCTGCGGCCGAAGGCGATGGCCAGCGGCCAGGTGGTGTGGTGCTCCTCGAACTCCAGGGTCGAGCGACGGGTGAGGTCGGCCGCCTCCTCGGCCGGGATGAGCGATCGGGACCGTAGCAGCTCGCCCATTCGTGTCAGGACGGCCCGGGCGTCGCTGGCCAGGAAGGAGCCGACCCGGCCGCCCCACTCGCCCACCGGCAGCACGAGCTCGCGCCGGACCACCGCTTCCAACCCGGCCTGGCGGAGATAGCCGTCCAGGGCTTCGAAGACGGCTCTGGCGGTGTCGAGTCCGAGAGGGGCGGCGACGTGATCCTGGACCAACCCCCAGGCGCGCCGGGTCGCGGGGCCCATGTGGGAGAACGCCATGGTCGGCTCGACCAGCTCCACCCAGCCCCCGGGTCGGGTCACCCGGACCAGCTCCGCCACCACCCGCGGCCACTCCCCCAGCGGGATGCCCGAGACCAGGTAGCGCTGGTGGACGAGGTCGAAGGTGTCGCTCTGGAAGGGCAGCCCCTGGAGCAGGTTGCCCCGCACGTGCCGGTAGCCGGAAGGATGCTCCCTCGGCCCCGCCACCAGGTCCAGCCCCACCACCAGCGCCTCCGGGTGCTCCCAACACACCTCGATCCCCCAGCGCCCGGTCCCGGTGCCCACGTCCAGCACCCGCCCCGGCGCCTCCACCGGGGCCAGGAAGTTGCGGCCCAGCGCCTCGCGCAGGGCGTGGTGCTGGAGGTCCAGCCGGTCGGCCTCCCCCGGATGCCGGGGGAAGAGGTAGGAGGAGCGCTCCCGCTCCACCCGCTCGGTCATGGCCAGCTCCACCTCCCCTTCCCTGGGTGGCTCCACCGCCCAGGTGATCATCCCCTGCTCCCGGGCCATCCCCAGCAGCGCCCGCAGGGTGGCCAGGCGCCGCCGCCGGGTGGCCGGGGCCAGGCCCCGCCGGCGCAGCTCGACCGCGTACTCCAGCAGCCGCCGTCGGGCGCTCCCGGGGTCGAGCAGCAGCGCTCGCACCGCCTCCTCCGGTGGGCTGTCCTGGCAGCGGGCGTAGTCCTCCAGGTCGGCGGCGTAGGCCCGGGCCGTGGCCGGGGAGCGCCCGGCCAGGAAGCGCGCCATCAGCCGGCCGGGGCCGGCCTCCGGCGCCCCGGCCAGGGCCTCGCCACCACCCTCGGCCGCCGGCATCTCCGCCACGCGGAAAGTATGCCCGAGACCTCGGCCGACCGCCGACGGTCACGGGATCAGAAGCGCCGCCCGCGAACCCGGTCGATCGAGAACCTGGCGGTGTCGGCGATCAGCATCACCGACATCACGCCCGCCTCCAGCGGATCGCTGACCACCAGGTCGACGGCGTCCACCACCGAGCCGGCCATGCTGGTCG
>Ga0209810_1005757_pt1 | contig 11046 bp, 9 predicted proteins | sample Coa_R1_7_FD_187159 | JGI IMG/M metagenome (GOLD analysis project Ga0209810, IMG submission 187159) | Surface soil microbial communities from Centralia Pennsylvania, which are recovering from an underground coalmine fire - Coalmine... | ecosystem: Environmental > Terrestrial > Soil > Unclassified ...
TAGCTCGCGAGACGGCCGAGTTGTCCGCGACCGAGCAGATCGCCGCCGCCTATGCCGAGGCGGAATCCCTCTCCACGCTCGTACCGCGCTACGTGCACGCGCTCGATGTTGCTACCGACGCGCATTACCGGCAGCTGGTCGAGCACGTCCTTCCGGACCTCGCCGAGGAGATCATTGAAGACCCGGCATGGCACGCAGTCCAGCGTGCACTTCGCGAGGCCGATGCGGCGGGTTGGGATGTCCCGGTGCTGTTGCAGGGGGCTGCGTGGGAGCGGGAGCTGCGCTCAGCGCAGTCGGTGGCCCAGGTGCTTGCGTGGCGCCTGCACCGGGTCATCGATCGCGAACAACCTGCCGCGCTGCGGGCTGTGCCGGCGTCGATCGACGCTGAACGTTACCGTGCGATTCTGGCTGCTCTCGCTCCAGCCGTTGCCGCCCAGATCGGTCCGTCAGCCGCAATCTCCGTCCCTGCCAGATGCGGTACTGATGCGTCGAGCCGCGAACGGGGGTACCTCAGCGCGCTACACGCGACGCTCGGTACGGTACGCGCCAATCGAGCGCGTAACGAGGCAGCGTGGCCGACTCTGCAACTGGCGCTGCGCCGCGCCGATGACCTCGGTTACGAGCCTGAAGAAGTTCTGCAGGCGGCCGCTGACCGCCGAGCGATCCGCACTGCCGCCTCGGTAAGCCAGAGCCTGGCGCTAGGCATTCACCGCTATCTGGTCTCCCGCGCCGACCAGGATTCTGCGGATCCGCGTGCCGCGTGGGTGCGGATAGTCCGCTCCCTCACACGGCTCGAAGACGCCGGAACCGACCCGACTACTGCGCTGAGCCGCGCTGTCAACGCGGGCGCGACGGGTCTCGAACAGCCCAGCCTTACCGCGCTCGCCGATCGATTGCGTGAGTCCGTTGGCGCCGAGACCGACTCAACGCTTCCTGCGTGGATGCATACCGCACCGCCGGTCGAGGACCCGCAGTGGCAGTCGTACCTCGATGCTCGCACCCAACTGATACGTCGCCGTATAGAAGCCCTCGCCGAGACTGCCGCGACCACGCGCCCGGCGTGGACCGCGCGACTCGGAGAGACGCCAGCTGATCCTGCAGAACACGAACAGTGGCTGCGGCTGCGGCACCTTGCCGTTCTCGCTGCCTACCGCGACCAGTACCAGGTCGTCGACGACGACCCAGACCACCCGCTTGGCCCATATCCGGAGCGTGGACGCACCGGCCACCGCGCTTACTGGATCGCAGCCGCCTCACTGCTGGCCCTGCGCGGAACGTTGCCTGATGGCGATGCGGCGCTCGGTCGGCTGGCCGCTGATTACTACCGCACGCTGCCCGCCGACGACCAGACATGCGTAGCCACGGAAGTGACTGAACGGCTCGGTGCGGACTGGTTCGGCGACCCGCGCGACCCGGCCGCCGACGCAGACCAACCGGTCTACAGCGACCATCTCGCTGCGGTCCTCATCGGACGCGGGCACCTGCACAACCCAGAGTCCAGTCAGGCCGACACCCCGTCCGCGCGCGATCCGAACCAGCCAGCGCCTGCGATACAGCGGCGCTCACGGCGCAGCACAGGGATTCGGCCACGTCGCGAGCCGACGCCCGCGGGTCCGCGTGCCACCGAGCCCGTCCGGCAGCTGGGCGCGCCCCTTCACCGCCCGCCGCTCATACCACCAGAGCAGCCGCGCGGACCAAGCGCTGGCGGCAGCGGTTAGGCCAGAGCCGGGAGTGGATCACCGACAGGCGCACCTCGCAACGCGGCACGGGCTAACGCGGCGCCGCGCGTCAAGCGTTGGACGAACTCAGCGGGAACGCGTTGACCGGTCGGTTCGGTCTGGCGGCACGCGCGGCATAGCCCCCTTGTGGCTACTGGTGCGCGGCATTCCTCGCATTCCATGCCCGGGGGAGTGGTGGCGGGTTCGACGGGCATCTTGGTTCGCAGGCGGGTTTCGATGAACCGTGCCGGATAGTGGACTGTTGGTGGCAGTCCCGCCGTCAGTGTGTTGAGGATGTGCAGGTCCGAGGCTCCGTGTCGTCGCCATTGTGTGACCAGCGGTGCCAGCCGTAACGCCTCGCGTCGGCCGAGGACCAGCTTGGGTTCGGCGCGCGTGACACGCGCCAGCAAGGCCGCGCTCGCGGCGGTTTCCCGGTCCACGTCGTCACCTTCCTGCCCCGACGGGAGGGAGGGTTCTTCGTCCCGTTGGTTAACGAGGTGATCGCCGCGTGAACCGGCGGCTGGGCCACCGGATCCCGGGAACCCGGTATTCGGTGTCACCGGCGATGACGCTCCGGCGGCCGTGTCGAACACGTCGACGTCGGTGTAGACGCGGCCGTCCGGTGTCCGTTTGATGGACCGGCGAAGGTATCCGAACCGCTCGAGTTCGCGCAGTGCGGAGGCCACACGCTCGCGGCCCTCGGGGGTGCGCTCCGTCAGCGTGCGGATGTCGGCGCGCTGTCCGTCGGGATAGGAGAGTAGGTGCCCGAGGATGCCGCGGGCGCAGAAACTCAGCCGGTTGTCGCGTAACACCTCGTTGCCGAGTGTCGTGAAAAAGCGCGTGCGCGCAGTACGATGTAAACGCATCGGAGCTACTCTCTCCTGGTGCCATGCCCCGGCGGTGTTGGTAGCACCGGCCGGGGTCCTTGTTATTCAGCTGTGCTGGTGATCATACGTGCGCCACGTGCTGCGATGTCGGCTGCGCCCGCGATGAGAACGATTCGAGAAGGGAATTCACTCCGCCGGCCGAAAGCTTTTCGGATTATCATGACGCCGTCGGTCGCGGATTTCTGTTTGCTGTTAGTCGATTGCGACTCGCCCGGCGAGCTCCCGAGCGGCTGCGCTCAGCGGCCGCGGCAGCAGCGGGATCAGAGCACGCAGTCGGCGCTTGGCCTGGGTCGCCTCCAGCGTCTCGGCGAGGTCGGCGGCTTCGGTTGCGTAGCGCATCGTGAAGTCCGTCTGTCCGACGTCTGCGGTCGTGTAGGCGGCTTCCGCGAGCGTGAGCGCCCGCGCTTTGGTCTGCCCGACAGCAAGCGCGGCGATGGCCTGGGTGGCGGCGCCGTACGCCTCGCGCGTGTTGTCCATGCGGCTGTGCACGTTCGCGGCCATGCCCCACACGTAGGCGGCGTCGACGAACCTGGCCCACGCGGGAGTGCCATCGCCTGGCGCGCACGGTGCGAGCTGACCACCGAGCTTGAGTGCCCGATCGAGCTCACCGAGCGCCGCACGATTGTCACCGAGCTGCGCCGCCTCTTGGGCGGCCCGCGCGGCCATCCAGCTGCGGGCGCGCGGATCAGAGCCGGCGTGTGAGCCGGCCGTGTGCGCCAGTTGCCATGCGGCGGCCGGATCGCCACGCTCGGCGGCGCTGTGGCTCAGATACGTCAGCACGCACGCGAACAACGGCCCGTCCCCAGTCGTGCGTGCAGCGGCTAGGGCACTGTCCCACCATCGGTGCGCCTCGCCCACGTCTCCCCGCTCGAACGCCAGCCATCCGGCCAATGCTGCACCTCGTCCGCCGGTCTGCGCGAGGCGGCGTCGCAGCGACTCGCGGCGCGCACCGACCAATAGGGCCGCGATGTCGTCGATGTGCCGTGCCACCACGGGTTCCAGCAGACGCGCGCTCTGGTGGTGTTCGAGGTCGAAGAGCCGGTCGGTGGCGGTCTCGATCAGCTCGACCGTGTCCGTGTCTGCCTGACTCGGCTTCTCCAGGGCGTAGAGCAGCCGGTCACCTGGGGCGATCGTCGAGGGTGCCCGGCCGGTGGGTAGCGATTCGACCGCTGGAAGAGCGCGCACGGTCGACGACGTCGTTTCTGCCGCGCCCGCGTCCGCGAATCCGAGTCGGCTGTACGAGGTGCGTGTGACTCGTTCCAGGGCTCTGCGGTAGTTCGGTCGGCAATCGGTGTGCTCGCCTGACTCCCACTTCTGGACCAGCCGCTTGGTGCAGGTGTTGGGCTCGCCGAGCACCTGCCCGGCCCGTTGTACTGCCTGGGCAAACTCGGACTGGCTCATGCGCATCGACTGGCGTAGCGCGCGCAGCGTGTGGTTGGGAAGGCGGCGGTCGATCGGCACGGGCATCGCAGTCGCTTTCTAAAGTGCAAGCGGTATCAACGGCGCGAACGACGCTAAGCCAGAGATCATCAGGGAACGCATACGCCGTACGCATACTCTTGGTGACGCCGTATGCGCGGCAGGTATGTCGGCGGCCAGGACCGCGGATCGGCTGGCGTGTGCAACTGGGCCGCTGGTTCGCGCGTCCCGAGGGCCGGGAGGTTCCGAGACCGGGGTCGTCATAGGCGAGGCGCCGCGACAGCGGAACTGGGCCATGGGTCGTGTCATGTAGCCTGCGCCGTCGCAGCACCGTGTGGTCGGCCCACGGCCGCGCCCGAGGCGGGCACACTAAGCGACCGCCTCGGGCATGTGGCAGATGTGCGATCCGGACCCGGGTTGCAGCGGCTACCAGCCGGCGAGCGCTTCACCGACACGCAGACCGGTCGCCCCGAGCCAGCGCTCGCGCGCGTCCGGCGGATTCCTCATACCGATCGAGAGATAGACCCCGTGCACGTCCTGTGCCGCCTCGGCGCACTGCACGGTCCACACGCAATTCAGGCACAGCTCGACGCCACACAGCTTGACCGCCGGCAATGCATGCAAGGCCGCGTACCAGTACGCGTCCAAAGCCAACGGGCCCAGCTCGATGACTGCGGCATCCAGTACAGACTCATCGCACGGCAGGTCCGGGTTGGTGCACCAGAGCGGCCCGGCCCTGTCCGGTCCCGGATCCAGGTGTTCAAGCTCGACATCCGGCGGCAGCGGCCACAGTGCCTCCAGATCCGATGCCAGCTGCACCACGATCCGGTAGGCATCCTCCTCGCACACCGCTCCCAGCCGTCTTGCCCTCGCTCGAAAGGTGGCGTCATCTGTCCAGAAGGAACCGCGGGTGAAAAACCGGCGCGCCTGATGCAGCTGTTCCACTGTGGCCACCGCCCCGAGCTGCACGATCGGGCCTTTCACCTGGCTTGCGAACTCGCGCAGCAGACCACGAGCCCGCCGCAGCGCGCTGGGCGCGTCACCCGGCGGCGGCAGAACCTCGTGCAACACCGACGCACCCACCCCCCCCCACACCCTTCCCGCTCCGCGCGACAGCGTTCTGATTCTGCTTGCTCGAGGCTACGCCCCGCAGGCGCGAGGCGCACCGAGATACCCACTGACTGCGAACCGGTACGTCCACAGACTTGATTCGTACGACATAGCCGTGGCGCTACTCCGATCCGAACGCCTCTCGGTTACGTGCGAGGACGATCTTCTGAGCGCCTCTTGAGCGCTGGTATCCCGTCGATCTGTTCAGCGGTGAGTTCGTGCCAGAGAAGACCGGTGGGGCGCCTGGTCGAACTGCACGTGATCGGACGTGTCGGTGTGACGATCAGATCCACCCGGTAGTCATGCTCCTGCTCCGGCAGGTCATCCTCAAGGACCTGGAGATCGTGGACCGTCGTGGCGATCGTTGTTCGTTCGCTGATGAGGCCGGCTTCGGTCAGCAATGCCATCTCGACGTCCGAGTAGCCGGCACCTTTGCCTAGCCGTGCGCCGTTGCTGTTGACTGCGACGCTTCCGCACACGACAAGGTCGACCGTTTGCATCTCGTCGGTGTCTACCGGCGACGCCACGCGTGCCGCCACCGTGCGGTCGCCCGCTTCGGACGCGGGGATGGTGAGTGTCGCAGGGTCGAGGAGGTAGAACGGAAGCTGGTTCGCGAGCATTGGCGCGGCCATGTAGAGCAGTTTTCCTGCCTCCAGGGCCAGCACGCGCACTGGCTGCTGGGCGCGGTCCGGTGTGGCTTTCACCACGCGCGCGTCGCGCCATATCTTGAGCGAAGCGAGGCGTTCGGCTGCCTGCCGCGCGCCACTGAAGGCTGGGATGTAGCCGGAGACGCCGGGCTCGACGACGCCTTCGCGCTCCAGCAGCGCCCACACCCGTTCGCGCACGGCCTGTTTCGCTTGCTTGATGTCGGTCACGCGTTCCCCTACTTCGCCGCCGTCAGACTGAGCAGACGATCGTAGACGTCATGGACGACCGGCGAGGTGCGCCACGGTCGCAATTCTCGTCCGGCGCCGAACACGATGTTCAGGCCGCCGCCGCTGCGGTTGCGCTCGATCACGTCGATCGCCTCGTGTAGCCGCCGGACGCCTTCGTCCAGCTTTCCCTGGCGGATGCCGGCGAGAGCAAGGTTCCCTAGCACGATGGTCTGCGGTTTCGAGGCGCCGTCGAAGGATGCTGCGGTGGTCTGGAGGAAATGCTCGGCCCGCTTCGGCTGGTTGAGAGCGAGGTAGCAGGAGCCTGCCATGCGTCCGAACTGTGTGGGCGAGTATTGGTGGACGGCCTCATCGTCCGCTGTGATGCTGTCGAACCGCGCCTCCGCGGCTGCGAGGGCGCGTTCACAGGAGACTCGCGCCCCTAGAAGGGCGTGAGCCTCGGCGGCGTGCAATGTCGCCAGGCCGGTTAGCACATCGCTGACGGGAGCTGTCGTGTCTGCCGTTTGGAGGGCTAGGGCCAGTCCGTCTCGCGGTTTCTTGTCCCCATAGAGCGCGACCATGCTTTTGCGCAGCAGCGCGAGGCCCTCGATCAACGGGTCGCGGGCGCGGCGGCTGACCTCGATCGCTTGATCGTAATATCGGCGCGCGCCATGATGATCACGCCGCTGTGAGGCGTCCCAGACCAGTTGGCCCATCAGGACTGCGGCTTCGGCTTCGACGGCGTACAGCTCGCGTCGCACTCGGCCGTTCGTCGCCTGTGGGCCCAGGAAGTTGATCCAACTGAGATACCGGCCGGTATCCGCGAGCAAGCTGGTGGACGGCAGGCTTAGGTACTGCTCGTCGAGTTCCTGGACGGCGCGGCGCAGATGGGCGACGGTGACGAAGTCGATGCTGCCAGGATGCTGGAGCGCGTGGCTCACGCGTTCGGTGACGGCGTCGTCGTGCGGCTCTTGGGCGGTGGCCGGCGCTCTCGTTCGAACTGCGGCCGCAGCGCCCGGTCGAGGGATTGCTGTCTGAACGGGTACGCCTCGTTCGCCCGTTGGACGCTGGGTCTTCTCCGATGGAAGTTTGAACCAGAGCAGGTCGCCGGGTACGCCGAGGGTGATGGCCCAATGGGTGAGCTTGCCGAGTTCCTCCGGCGCATGCCCGCTCTCGATGCGGCTGAGCTGTGCTTGGGTGAGGTTGAGCCAGCCGGCGACGGTCTGCTGAGTGAGTATGCGTCCATGGTGAGGGTGGCTCCGGTACGCGGCGATCAAGTGGCCAAAGTGCCAGCCGTCGAGGGCATCGCGCAGGTGATCATGTAGCCAGAACGCGCGAGGCAGCGTGGGTGGCTTGATCAGGTCGTCGCGTGCCTTGATGCGGCATGCGGCGCACAGGCGGTCTGTGTTGTCCCACGCTAGGCGTGTGCCACAGCGAGCACAGGAGCGGGGACGGTGCTGGCGGTGGACCATGGCGAGGGGCTGCCGCTTCCGGTTTGGCGATCAGTGCGTGTAGGTGGCTTGAGACGTCGTTTCGTGTCGTTCTCTGTATCCAGGGTGCCGTTGTAGCGGCGCCGTGTGCAATGGGCCATACGTTTGACGTATATCGCTGATGCGGCCTTGGCATGGTGTCTGAGCAGCGCCTCCGTGACGCTCGATCCTGACATCTGCGTGTCCGAGTGTTGCGACGGGAGTGCGTCAGTGACGGTGTTGGTGAACGCGGTGCCGAGTCTGGCTGAACTACGGCTGCTGCTCGCATGCCCGAACGGCGGACGCGCCGAAGCATGCGCGCAGGACGGAGGAGCGCCGCTGTTCGCGACCTCCAGTGACGTGGTCGCGCCTCTCTTGGGCGCGGCACACCAGCTCGCCGGATGGATGGCACTGCACGATCCGTGCGGTCCGCTGGTGTTCACCGTGACCTGGGACGAGCGACTGGTCATGGTCGAGGTGCGCGACAGCGGCTCGGCGGTGCCGCGCCCGGAAAGCGTGCGCGCTGACGCTGAACTCGCGGCACGGCTGCTGACGCCGCCGGCGACCGAGTGGGGTGCCGACAACGGTGATGAGGGCCGCTGCTTATGGGTAGCCGTGGCAACCGCGCGACATCCAGTCACGGCAGGCCGCTCGTGATCGCGCCGGCCGTCCGTGACGAGCGCGCGTGCGGCGCGGTCTTCGAGGCTGACGCGGTGGCGGAGTCGGTCGCATCGCTGCGGCACTCGGCCGTCGCCGCGCTGAGGCGATGGCATGTGCCGGAAGAAACGCTCGAGACGGTCGAACTACTGACATCGGAGCTGGTGACAAACGCGGTGGAGCATTCGCAGTACCCGGCTGGCGACATTGGCGGCGACCGCGGAGGCGAGCGCAGTGCGCCGGTGTGGACCAGAGTACGGATATGTGGGCAGGCCGTGGTCCTCGAAGTCTGGGACGGCGACCCGACGCCGCCGCTGCCTCGCGAGGCGGAGTTGCATGACGAATGCGGGCGAGGCCTTTTGCTGCTCCAAGCTCTCGCGGACCGCTGCGGCTACTACTGGCCGAGCGTCGGCGGGAAAGTGGTCTGGGCTCAGGTATCACTCGGCTGATGAGTCCGCACAGAGCGCGCAAGTTGCGGATCGTCGAGGCTCTACGTTTTGCCGACCCGATCGAGACAGTCGTGGCCCCGCGCGCGGGTCAATGGCACGCTAGCCATAAAGCGACTTGCCTGGACATGCGCAATCGAGCTGATCGACTCTCGCCTGCTATCGTCTAGCCCTGTCCGGTGGCAGTCAAAGCGCTGACTTCTCACTCTTAACTTCTCATATTGTCAAACTCATCTGTGAAGCCGGAACCGAACGTTCCCAAACGTGACCACATCGCCGGGCCGGACGACCGCTTCTGTGGTTATTCGCCATCCATTGACCGTAGTGCCGTTGGTCGACCTCAGATCGCGCAAAGTCCAATCGCCACCCTGGTTGAGCAGCTCTGCGTGCACGCGCGACACGCTGGCGTCGCCCAAATACAGCTCACACCCGGGCCCGCGGCCGATCCGCAGCGGATACGGCGCATCCGGCGGCAGTCGCAGGCCGGAAATCTGCGGAGCGCGCCAAGCCGCCCTGACGAGACGCCTGAATTCGGCAAGCCGCCCCACCGCATTGATCAACGACTGCGAGACACGCCCGCTGACGGGCAGATCCGTCACGAGGTCGTCCAGTTCGCCACGGCGGCGCGCAGTGAAAGCCAAGTCCAAGCGCCGCATGAACGTATCGTGGGACAGACGACCACCGACAGCGTTCGCCCGCAGCACATCGACCGCGTGCTCCCGGTCCGCGTCAGACACCCGGGAACTACGCATCTGCAACTCGAGTGTGGTCACGATGCTGATTGTCAGGGCCCACCCATAGCGATGTCCAGAAGCACATGGCGCGGCGGTGTTCCCGTCCCGACCGGGTCGCGAACCGCCTGCATGCATGAACCCTGGTCTCGTGCTGCTGGTGGCGCACCGGTCGGTGACCTTCGACCCATCGGCCGGCTGTCCGTGAGTACACGCGATTGACCGTGGCGCCTTACGCGTCTGCCCCGCCTGCCGTCGGCCGTCGCATCTCCGGTCGCGTACATCCGCCGCGCCCCGGACATTCCGGCTGCCAGTGCGGTCCATCCGGGACGGAGTGCCAGCCGGGGTGACCTACATAGAGCCGCGGCAGCCCGGCCGTCGGTCGGGGTCGGTCGTTGGGACACCCGTGTCTGGTGGCCGCGGTCGTGCCAGTCGACGGCGGTGGTGGCCAGACACGCGACGAGCGTGGCCCAGATCAGCTCGACCGGGTTGTCTTGCGGGCTGTACCGGGCGGCGTAGAGCAACCACAGGCGAGACTGGGCACCGGTCGACCTCGGCTGCAGCTACCGGCTGGGCCGGGTCCTTGGCCGCCCGCGCATCGCCCTCTGCATTCCGGTCATCGTTGGTCGCACGTTGAGCTCATGACGGGAACGCTTACTACCTTACATGTAATGTCCCTGATTCCGTTTGAGGTGCCGGTTGCATCGGCCGTGCGGGGACGTGCCGACCGCTCGGGCCGCTCGGACCGACAGTTCGCCGTGGAGCGCTAGTCGCCCGCGACAGGGGTTGGCCGAGGCGAGCTTGTACCCTTTGAGCTACTTGGCGCGCGCTGGCCTGGAGGCCTTGAGCATCCGCTTCGTGATGTGAGCGCGCGCGGTCGTTAATGACCGGAACGTTGCACGCAGCTGTCTGCGACTGCGATTGGGCGGAGAGTCGTACTCTCGGCTCCAGTGCGCCGCCGCGGAGAGCGACAGCGTGCCGTTCGGCGGCGCGGGCGAGGTTGGCTAGCACATCTGTCATGCCTCGGTGATTACCCTGCTGCGTCGTCTTCCGGCAGAGGGCGTCGGCGTGGTCGGAGATGGCGTCGGCGCTTCGGGCGACCACGGCGCGGATGCCCGGATCGGTGGTCTGGCGCGTGAGTGTGTTGACGGTGTTCCACAGGGCTGTGATGCGCTGCCACTCGTGGCTGGCAGCGTGAGCGCGAATGTGGCGACGTGCTTCGATGTATGCCTCGCGCAATGTGAGTTCCGCGGGTGCGGCGTTCGGTGGCTGAGACGAGGTGCGTTGTTCTAGACGGTCAGCAGTGGCGCTCGTGAGGGTCGCGATGGCCCGAGCCGCCTGGGCGGCGAGCGTCGTCAGCAGGCCGTGGATGCGTGCGTCGGCCGCGAATTGCGCCCAGCACATGCCGGCCGCTGCCTTGATGGTGTCCCAGAGGTTGTGGATGGCGGTGTGGACGGCGCGGATGCCTGTCCACTCGTCATCTGTGATCTGGTGCGCGGCTGACCGAGCTTGGGCGAAGGCGCTGTCGACGGTGGCCAAGTGCTCGTCGAGCCGTCTCGCTGGGTTGCGCGCGAGATCTGTGCCAATGGTGTTCGCGCTCTCTGCGGCTTCTTTGGACTCGTCGACGGGACTGCGCATGGATATCGGTGCTTGTGCGAGGCTGGCGCGCAGATCGTCGATCGCCCGCTGGACATCGTCGAAACTGCCGAACGACGGCGGATCGGGTAGGGCTTGCTG
>Ga0209810_1005758_pt1 | contig 11045 bp, 13 predicted proteins | sample Coa_R1_7_FD_187159 | JGI IMG/M metagenome (GOLD analysis project Ga0209810, IMG submission 187159) | Surface soil microbial communities from Centralia Pennsylvania, which are recovering from an underground coalmine fire - Coalmine... | ecosystem: Environmental > Terrestrial > Soil > Unclassified...
AGGCGAGGGCGTCCTGGTAGCCGCGCTCCAGGTACTCCGGGTTGTCCTCCTTGGTCCACTTCGCCATCACCTGCTTGCTCAGCTCCTTGTCGGAGGCGAATAGTCGCAGGCTCTCGACGTGGGCCTGGAGGAAACGGCGCACGATGTCCTCGTGCGCCGCGATGTAACGCTTGCTGGCGGTGGCGCCACTCATCGTGTACGGGATGCGCATGTCGAGGGTATCGACGAGGCGCTTGTAGCCCATCGCCTCGGCCTCGTAGGCCTGCGGCGGCAGCACCCAGCCGGAATCGATCGCGTTGCCGACGAGGGCGCCGAAGATCTCGGCGTTGCCACCGAGCTGACTCATCGTCAGGTCGCGCTCGGGGTCCATCCCGGCCCGCTGGACCGTGATCAGCGCCGCCAGGTGCAGCCCGCCGCCGAAGCGAGTGACACCCATGCGCGTGCCGCGGAGCTGGGCTACGCTCGTGACGTCGGGCTTCGTGTACAGCCAGAAGCGCAGCCAGGGCTGGAAGCTGCTGATCATCACCAGGTCGGCGCCCTGGAGATCGGCCGAGACGGTCCCGGCGCCGGCGGAGTAGGCGATGGCCAGCTCGCCGGAGATCAGGGCGGGCGTGATCTGGGCGCTACTCTGCATCGACACCAGCTCGACGTCGAGGCCGTGCTTGAGGTTGATGCCGGCGTCGGCGCTCAGCCAGATGGGTGTTTGGTCGGCGGTGACGGCGTTGTAGGCGATCTTCAGCTTGTCCGGGGCGCGGGTCGCCGTGGGCGCGGCGGCCGGGGCGCTGGCGGCTGGAGCGGTGGCGGCGGACGGATTGGCGGGAGCGCTGCCGCTGGCGGGCTGCTGGCGCGGCCCACAGGCGAGCGCGGCCAGGACGACGCCGAGTGCGAGCAGCGAACGGGCGGCGGGCGCGGCGAGCATGGCACCTCCGCTGGGCCGGTGGCGGCGCATGACGGGTGAGCCCGGGTCGCGCGGCGGCCGGGGCTTCTCGCGCGCAGTCTAGCATGCCAGCGGCGGCGGCCGCGACCGCGAGGCGCCGGCTGGCGGCTGCGTGGCCGCGGACGCGGCGAACGGCAGCCCGGCCGCGCGGCCGGGCTGCCGTTCCTCTCGCCGGGCGTGGGCCCGAGCGCCTACGAGCCGAGCAGCGCCTCGAGCTTCCCGCGGTCGAAGCCCATCACCACCTGGCCGTCGATGACCGCCACGGGCGTGGCGCGGGCGCCGAGCGCCATCAGCTCCTGGAGCGCCGCGGGGTCCTCGCGGATGTTCTTCTCGACGACGTCGACACCCTTCTGGAGAAGGAACTCCTTCTCGCTGTGGCAGGGCGCTCAGCCGGTCTGCGTGTACAAGGTTACGGTCTTCGCCATCTGCTCCTCCTCTGGCCAGTGCGATACTCTCGGATCCGGACCCGGGCGATCCGCCGGCCCGGCCAGTCGGGCTGCCGCGCGGCAGGCGGCCGGCCACCCGGCACCGCGCTATCGCCAACGTCCGCCGCAACTACCGTGCCCCGCGTCAGCGGGGCGTTTCGGCTGTCCGGCGGCTACTCGTAGCATACCATCCGGCCGCTCGGTAAAACGCGGAGTGCGCCGCTGGGTAACGCGCGGTCGCACTGCCGCGCAGCGCGCCGCGGCGCGGCCGGGCGCTATAATGCGCGCATCGTCCGCTCCTCGCCTTCCCCGGCCACCGACGCCAGGATGGCTCCCCTCGCCCCGGTCGTGGCCCAGGCGAGGGGTGCACGCGACGACCGACGCCGGAAGGAGACCGCCGCATGACCCGCCTCTTCCAACGCACGAACGACGGGCGCGCCAGCGACGCCCATGGCCAGCGGAACGGAGGACCTGCCAGCCGGGCCGCCCCGGCGACGAGCGCGGGGCGCGGGTGCGGGGCCCCGCACCCGACGGACGAAGGGCTCCCCAGCCAGGCCCATCGCGGCACGGCTGGACGCCGCGCCCACCGCGCGCCCCGCCTGGCCGCCGCGCTGGCGAGCCTACTGCTGCTCGGGGCCTGCACCGCGGCGCCGGCTGCGCCGGCCCCGCCGGCCGCGGCGCCCACCGCCGCGCCGGCCGCTCCCGCGGGCGGGCCGACCCAGCCGGCGGCCGCCGCGCCGACCGTCCCGCCCGCCGCCTACACCGTGCGCTGGGCCGCCATCTCCGCCAACCCGAACAACTTCCCCGCCTACACGGCGCAGGCCAGGGGCTTCCTGAAAGAGGAGAACCTGGACCTCGACGTGATCTACACCGATTCGTCGCCCCGGGCCACGCAGGTGCTGGCCAGTCGCGACGCCGACGTGGGGGCGATCGCGACCGACACGACGATCGAGGCGGTCGAGCGGGGCGCGCCGTTCGCGATGTTCGGCGGCTCGACGCGCGTGCCCGTCTACTCGCTAATCGCCCGCCCCGACATCCGCGGCTACGCCGACCTGCGCGGCAAGCTGGTCGCGGTCACAGGCCCGAACATCGCCGAGCAGCCCTTCCTGCGCAAGCTGCTGGCCCAGAACGGGCTGACGGAGAGCGATTACGAGCAGATCGCGGTGGGCGGGCCGGTCCAGCGCTTCGCCGCCGTCCAGAGCGGCGCGGCGGCGGCGTCCATGGTCAACCAGCCGTTCGACTTCCGTGCCGTGGACGAGGGCCTGACCCTGCTGGGCTACTCGTCGGAGGTGCTGCCCGACTACCAGTTCATCGGCTACACCAGCCACCGTGCCTGGCTCACCGAGCGGCGGGACGTGGTGGTACGTCTCCTGCGTGCCCTGCGCAGGGCGGACCGCTGGCTGTACGACCCGGCGAACGCGACCGAGGCAGCCCACATCTTCCAGGAGGCGACCAGCTCTCGCGAGGACTACGCGCTGCGCACCTGGGAGCTGCTCTACCGCGACCTGAAGGTGATGGCGCCCGACAGCACGATCTCGCCGACCGGGCTGCAGGCCGTCCTCGACCTGATGGCCGAGGGCGGCAGCTTTAGCGGGCCGCTGCCGCCGCCCTCGAAATACTACGACGCGTCCTTCGTCGAAGAGGCGGCGCGCACCGAGCAATGAGTACTGAGTACTGAGTACTGAGTCTCTCGTCCCACTCAGTACTCAGTACTGGGCACTCAGTACTCTGCCGGAGGCAGCTATGGCCCTCAAGCCCTGGCGCACGCTGAGCAGCGCGGTGGTCGCGCGGGCCAAGGTGTTCGTCGTGCGCCGCGATAAAGTCGCGCTGCCCGGCGACGCGGCCGAGGTCGTCGACTACACCTACCTCGACGAGCAGCAGGGCGCGATGGTCGTCGCGCTGCAGGACGACACACGCGCCTTCCTGGTCGAGCAGTACCGCTACCCGATCCGCGCTACCTCGCTCGAGCTGCCGGCGGGCTGCGTGGCGGAGGGCGAGTCGCCCGAGCAGGCGGCGCGCCGCGAGCTCGAGGAGGAGGTCGGCTACGAGGCGAGCGACCTCCGGCTGGTCGGCACGTTCCACCCCTACGTCTCGGTGAGCAACACGAAGACTTTCGTCTTCCTCGCCCGCGGGCTGCGCCGCCGCGGCACCGCGCGCGAGGCCACCGAGCAGATGCAGCTCCGGACGGTGCCGTTCGCCGAGATCGAGGCGCTGATCCAGGCCGGCTCGGTGCGGGACGCGAGCACGATCGCCGCCTACTACCTGGTGAAGGGCCGGGCGGGGTCCTCCGTCGAGTCTTCGCCCGGGTTCTCGTGATAGTCGGGGTTCTCGGCCAGCGCGATGAAGCGGCCCAGCCGGTCGAAGGTGCGGGTGCGCGGCCGCTCGATGGTTGGCAGGGCGCGGTAGCTCACCACCGCCCAGGCGAAGGCCACCAGCAGCACCATCACCAGCGCGGCGATGGCCCAGGATACCGCCTCGATCACGTGGGTATCTCCTCCGACGCGCTCGGCGCGGGCGGCGCCTCAAACTTGCCGACCCGCTCCCAGGCCGCTCGGTCGAGGCGCAGGTGCACCTCCTCGTCGAGCCGCGCCACGGCCGACCAGGGCACCACCCGCGGCGGCGCCACCGGGAATAAGGCCCCGCGCCGGAAGGAGACGCGGCGAATCAGCGCCGCCGGTCCGACGAGCAGAGCCGTGACGCGCAGCTCGTCCCCCACGGGCTCGGCGTGCAGGTCGGCGATGCGGCCGACGCCGTGGCCATCGGCTGTCCGCACGTGCTTGCCAACGAGCTGGTGGTAGCGCAGCCGCATCTCCTGCTCCTTTCCAGCGCCGCGCAGGCGCACGGCGCCTCCCGGTGGGACCGCTCCCCTTCAGGCGCCCGGCAGGCGGCCGATCAGCCGCCGCGCCACGGCGTCCTGCAGCGCCGTGAGTCCGGCCGCCTCGCGGTCGAGGTCGACGTGGACCACGACGTCGATGGCCGTGATTCGCGCCCAGGGAATCTCGACCGGGCGCGGGTCGACGATGCCGAGCAGCCGATAGACGACACAGGCGGCCCACCGCAGCGGGCGGGGCAGGTTGCGGGCGAGGGCGAACGGGCCGCTCACCAAAGCCACTACCCGCGGCGGCGGCAGCTCGCCGTCGGTCGGCGCGGCGATCTCCAGCACGAGATCGTCGACCTTACCGCCGCGCAGGCCGTCGCGATCGAGCAGCTCCTTGTCCACGACGTGCTTGCCCAGCTCCACGGTCGCCACTCCCTTCCGCTCTTGGACGAAGCTCCGATCCCCGGGGACGCAACGCTGGCTTCGCCCCACGCTAGATAGCCCCTCAGCTCCCGCCGCCGGTCAGGACGAGCAGCGGCACGACGGCCAGCGTGACCAGGCACAGTACGCCGAGCATCAGCACCGCCACGACGTTGATCGCCAGCGTGTTCTGCTGCTCGCCGACGTAGTCGCGGTCGTTGGCTACGATCAGCAGCGGCAAGAACGTGAACGGGAGCGTGGCCGCGGCCAGGGCCAGGCTCACGATGGTCACCTTGATCGGGTCCACCCCGGTGCAGGCCAGGACGACGGCCATCACGAGCATCACCAGGTAGCCGAGGTGGAACAGCGGCGCCTGGCTGGGACGGCCCTTCTTGCCCCAGTCCCAGCCGAAGTACTGGCAGACGGCGTAGGCGCCGCTGAGCGCCGTCTCGAGGCCCGCGCCCATCGACACGGCGAAGGCGCCGAGCAGGAACAGCGCCCAGCCGACGCCGCCGAGGCTCTCGGCGATCGGCCGCCCGGCGTCGCCGAGCGAGCTGACGTCGGCGTGCTGGGGGAAGAGCACCAGCGCGGCGATGACGATCAGGGCGAAGTCGATCCCGGCGCCGAAGGTCGAGCCGACCAGCGAGGTGACGCGGTTCATCAGCAGGTCCGCGCCGCTCCACTCGTCCTCGACGGCGCCGGAGGAATAGAAGTAGAACTGGTACGGCGTCATGTAGCCGCCGAGCAGGGCGATGGCGGCGAACAAGTAGCCCGGCAGCGAGTCCACGACGTCCATCGCCGGGTGGATGAGCTGGGTACCCAGCTCGGGCCAGGGCGGCGCCAGCTTGAACAGCGCCACCACCGCGACCAACATCGCCAGCCCCAGGATGGCGGTGCCGTTCTCCAGGAGGTCGAAGCTGCTCTTCCAGAGGATGATCCCGAGCAGCACGGCGGCCAGCGGCAGCCACAGCAGGTAGGAGACCCGCGTGGCGAGCTCGAGGGCGAGCGACATGCCCGCCAGCTCGATGACGAGGGTGAGGGTGTTGACCAGGACGGTGGCGACGAGGGGGACGAGCGCCAGGCGGAAGCCGAGGCGATCGCGGATCACGTCGAACAGGGTGCGGCCCGAGGCAATCACGACTCGGCCGGCCATGTCGGCGTAGACGACGAGGCCGATCAGGCCGGGGACCAGGGTCCAGAGGAGGGAGAAGCGGTACTGGGCGCCGGCCTGGGCCGAGGCGATGATGCCGCCCATGTCGACGAACCCGCCGATGGCCGTCAGGATGCCGAGCGCGAGTCCACCGAGCCGCAGTCCCTTCAAGGGTACGCTCCACCGCCCGGGGCCGCGCCCCGCCGCCCCACTGAGCTGCCGGCCACGGGTCGGCCCGCCGCGGCCGGCTAGTGCAGAGCAAATGCCAGCCGCCGCCTGCGGCGCCGGCGAGCGCCGACCCTCCGCGGACGGGCAGCGGCCGGGCGCGGCGCTGGCACCGCTCTTGCCACGCGCGGAGGTGATCGCCCGCGGTGCTGGAAAGCGGACCCAGCCGGAGCCCCGCGCACCGCGGCGGCGTCACCAGTGGCAGGCGCGCGGCGCAAGGACGCGACGGGAGGCACGACGGTGGAGTTCGCGGCGTTTGGTCTGAGGCGCGAGCTGCTACGCGCGCTCGCGGACATGGGCTACGAGGAGCCGTCGCCCGTCCAGGCCCAGGCGATCCCCCTCCTGCTCGAGGGGCGCGACCTGATCGCCCAGGCCCTCACCGGCACCGGCAAGACCGCCGCCTTCGGCATCCCCATCGTCCAGCGGGCCGAGCCGCGCCGCGCGGTGCCGCGGGCGCTGGTCCTGGCGCCGACGCGCGAGCTGGCGATCCAGGTGGCCGGCGAGCTGACGCGGCTGGGCCGCTACGGCGAGCTGTGCGTGCTGCCGATCTACGGCGGGCAGCCCTACGAGCGCCAGCTCCGCGCTCTGCGCCAGGGCGTCCAGGTCGTCGTCGCCACGCCGGGCCGCCTGCTCGACCACCTGCGGCGCGGCACGCTCGTCCTCGACGCGATCGACTTCCTGGTCCTCGACGAGGCCGACGAGATGCTCAAGTTGGGCTTCCTCGAGGATGTGGAGGCGATCCTGCGCGCGGTGCCGGCCGAGCGGCAGACGGCGCTGTTCTCGGCGACGATCCCGCCGCCGATCGCGCGGCTGGCGGCGCGCTACCTGCGCGATCCGGTGCGCCTCAGCCTCAGCGAACCGCGGGCGCTGACCGTGCCGGCCATCGAGCAGTACTACTTCCAGGTGCCACACGGCCACAAAGTAGAGGCGCTGGTGCGCCTCCTCGACGTCAAGGCGCCCACCCTGGCACTCGTGTTCTGCAACACCAAGCGGATGGTGGACGAGCTGGCCGAGGAGCTGCGGGCGCGCGGCTACCGTGCCGAGGCGCTGCACGGCGATCTGAACCAGGCGCAGCGGGAGAAGGTGCTGCGGGCAGTGCGCGAGGGGAAGGTCGAGGTGCTGGTGGCAACGGACGTGGCGGCGCGCGGCCTGGACATCGAGCAGATCAGCCACGTGGCGAACTTCGACCTGCCCCAGGACCCGGAGGTGTACGTGCACCGCATCGGCCGCACCGGCCGCGCCGGCCGGGCCGGGGAGGCGCTGACGCTGCTGGCGCCCTGGGAGCGGCCCCAGCTCCGCGCCATCGCCGAGGCCACGGGCGCGGCGATCCAGCGCGCCGAGGTGCCCACCGTGGCCGAGATGGAGGCGCGGGAGCGCGAGGTGCTTGGCGAGCGGCTGCTGGGCACCCTCAGCGGCGGCACCTGGGGCGGCTACCGCGAGCTGGTCGAGGAGCTGGCCGAGGAGCACGACCCGATCGACCTGGCGGCGGCGGCGATCGCGCTGGCGCTGGGCCCGCGCCGCGAGCTGGTCGAGATCCCGCGCGTCGCCGAGCCGCCGCGCGAGCCGCGCCGGCCCGGCGCTCGGGGCGGGCCGCGGCCCGGGCGCGGCCCGCGTCCCCACGCCGCCTACCGCCCCGAGCCGCGCGGCCGCGCCAGCGGCCCGCCCCCCTTCCGTCGCCGCCCCGGCGGGGCCCAGCGCCCTCGCGCGCGCCGCCCAAGTGGCTAAGTGGAGAGTGGTTAGTGGCCAGTGAGGAGTAGACCCACGGTCATAACTTGCGACTCTTCACTGGCCACTGCTCACTCCACCGGGGGCGCGGGCGGCGGGCCGGGCGGGCTGCCCACCGCCCGACCGACACCCGCGCCCAGTGCTGATACGCCGCGCGGCGCCAGCCGGATCCAGGCGGCCGGGGCCAGCGGGCGCCCGCCGAGCGCGAGGGCGCTAGCCGCAGCCGCCCGCCGAGACAGCCGCTGTGGGCCGCGGCCGCCTCGAGACGACCACCGTCGCTGGCCGCGGTGCCCTCGCCCGGTCGCCAGGCGCTGTCCGCAAGCCGGCATGTGGTACGCTGGGCGGCAGGAGGCGGCCGAGCGGGCGCTCGGCGCCGAGCTCGCCCGCCGAGGGGAGCCGGGCAGTTTGCCGCGGAGGTAGGGCCGTGTCGACCGAGGGCGAGGTGCTGTTCACGCGCGAGGGCGCGATCTGGACCGCGACGCTGCACAAGCCGGACGAGGAGAACGCGCTCAGCCGGGCGATGCTGGAGAGCCTGACCGACGGCCTGGCCGACGCCGCCCGCGCGCCCGAGTGCGTCGTGCTGCTGCTGCAGGGCAGCGGGCACGTCTTCTCGCGCGGCCGCGACCGCGCCAGCTACGCTCGCCAGCGCGGTCTGGGCCCGCTCGGGCTGCGCGCAGAGTTCGAGCTGATCACCCGCACCAACGAGCTGCTGGTGAATGCGCCCTGCGTGACGCTGGCAGCGGTGCGCGGCGTGGCTTTCGGCGCCGCCTGCGGGCTGGTGGCTCGCTGCGACCTGGCGATCGCCGCCGACGACGCCCGCTTCGGCTTCCCGGAGATCCGCAACGGCACGCCGCCGACGCTGGTCATGTCCTACGTGGCCAAGGCCTTCCCCCGCAAGGCGGCGTTCGAGCTGATCGTCACCGGCCGCGAGATGGACGCCGATGAGGCGCGCGAGCTGGGGTTCCTGAGCCGCGTCGTGCCGCCGAAGGCGGTGGAGGTCGAGGCGCGGGCGCTGGCCGAGACGCTCGCGGCGCTCGACCCGCTGGACGTGCGGACCTGCAAGCAGTTCTGGCGCGAGACACAGGAGATGAGCTACGCTGCGGCGGCCCGCTACGGCGTGAACCTGCTCGCCGCCCACCTCGCCGACCGTCGCGCCCGGGCGGCCGAGCACAGCTAGGAGGCGCTTTCCATACCTGGTGTGAGCATGCTGCTCACACCAGGTATGCCGAGTTCCGTAAGAGTGGCTGTTCATAATGCGGGCGAGCCTGCGGCTCAGAGCAGGGTTTGCCGGTCTCGCATGGCGCTCGAAGGAGAAGGGGCTATGGAGTCGCAGGAGGTCCTCGTCGAGGCGCTGGGGCGGATCCGCGGGCTGCTGCGGATGGCGCTGGACGGCCTCTCCGCCGACCAGCTTGCCTACCGTCCGGCGGAGGAGGCCAACTCGATCGCCTGGCTGGCCTGGCACCTGACGCGCGTGCAGGACCACCACCTCTCCGACCTGGCCGGCCGCGAGCAGGCCTGGATCGCCGACGGCTGGCACGCTCGGTTCGGCAAGCCCGCGGACCCGCTGGAGACGGGGCAGCGCTACACCGCCGCCCAGGTGGCGACGATCCGCCCGGACAGCCCCCAGCTCCTGCTGGACTACCACGAGGCGGTCCACCAGCGCTCGGTGGCCTACGTCCAGACCCTCCGCCCCGCCGACCTGGATCGCGAGCTGAACGAGCCCCAGTACACGCCGCTGCCGACCGTGGGCGTGCGCCTGGTGAGCGTTTGCTCCGATAACCTGCAGCACGCCGGCCAGATCGCCTACCTGCGCGGCCTGATCCAGGCCAGGCACTGGTTCCCGGCCTGAGCCGCGGCCGGTCGGTACGCGCCGAGCGACCCGACGCGGCGGCGGGGCCGGCGCGCAGCGAGCGGCCCGGCGCCGCGACGCTGCTCGCCTCGCCCGGCAGCTACCTGCTGGTGATCCGCACGGCGGCGCCGCTGACGCTCGTCGTCGGCCGCCTGGGCCGGCGCGTCTTCCCGCGGGGCTGGCACGTCTACGCCGGCAGCGCGCGGCGGGGGCTGGGCGCGCGCCTCGCCCACCACCTGGCGCCCGCGCGCCCGGTCCACTGGCACGTCGACGTCCTGCGGCAGGCCGGCCGGGTGGCCGAGGTCTGGGTCAGCGCGGGCGCCGAGCCGGACGAGTGCGCGCTGGCCCGCGCCGTGGCCGCCCTCCCCGGCGCCAGCCTGGTGGCCGGCTTCGGCAGCAGTGACTGCCGCTGCCCCGGCCACCTGGTCTCCTTTCGGCGCCGGCCGCCGCTGCGCGGCCTGCACCCGCGCCTGGTGCGCCTGCCGCGGGCCGAATAGCGGTCTGGGCGCTGGCCGAGCGTAGCCGCCTGTTCCGCGCCCTCCTCCGCGCCTATCTCGCCGCGGGCCGGCCGGACGCTGGCTCGTAGTCGGGCGGGGCTACGGGCCGCCCGACGGCTGCCGCGGCGGGGGTTGGGGAGCCGCGGCGAGAGGGTGGCGCTCAGCGCGGGCAGAGGTGGTCGTCGACGACCTGCAGGAGGTGGTCGATGCCGAACGGCTTGGCCAGGTAGCCCTGGGCCCCGATCTCGGCCGCGCGGCGCGAGGCGTCCTGGGCCGCGGTGATCACGATGACTGGCGGTCTAGGCGGCGGGAGCGTGGCATAGTGGCGCGCGAACTCCCAGCCGTCCATGCCCGGCATCTTCATGTCGAGGAGGATCAGGTCGGGGCGCTCGTGGTCCAGGTAGGCCAGCGCCGCGCTGCCGTCGGCGGCCGTCACCACCTCGTACCCCTCGCTGTCGAGGACCATCTCCATCATGTCGCGGATGCTCTCGTCGTCCTCGACGACGAGCAGGCGGCGCGTACCGCTCACGACCGCGCTTCCTGCCTGACGCACGCCGGCACCTCCACCACGAAGCGGCTGCCGCCGCCCTCGGCCGCCTCGGCCCAGAGGCGCCCGCCGTGACGCTCGACGATCTCGCGGCTCAGGTACAGGCCCAGGCCCAGGCCCGAGCGGTGGCTGGCGGCGTGGGCCTGGTGGTAGCGCTCGAAGATCCGCTCCTGCTGGCCGGGCGGGATCCCGATGCCCTCGTCGCGCACGGACAGCCGCGCCCAGCCCGGCGCCGGCTGCGCCAGCTCCACCTCGATCCGGCCGCCCTCGGGGCTGTACTTGATCGCGTGTAAGCGTTCACGCCGCCTGAGCGACTGGGGCCGCGGGTAGAGCAGTGGGTGGGGTCGGCAGAAGCGAGGGGATGGGCAGGCCGGCCTGAGCGGCGGTACACACGGCCGTCAGGTAGGCCAGCAAGGAGCGGTCGTGCTGTTTGCAGGTGGCGGCGACGGACA
>Ga0209810_1005763_pt1 | contig 11041 bp, 7 predicted proteins | sample Coa_R1_7_FD_187159 | JGI IMG/M metagenome (GOLD analysis project Ga0209810, IMG submission 187159) | Surface soil microbial communities from Centralia Pennsylvania, which are recovering from an underground coalmine fire - Coalmine... | ecosystem: Environmental > Terrestrial > Soil > Unclassified ...
ATACGTTCGGCGAAACGTGGGCGAACGGCGGAAGCAACCGGGTCATTATTATTTCGGGCCACATTTCTTTCTAAGCCCGTATGCGCTGCGTTCTTTCGTGCGCAGCGCGGCGGACAACAGACCAAACGGGGAGGGCGTCCTTACCGGATGTCCTCCTCAGCTTTTACAGGAGTTCTCGGATGGTCCCGGTCATGACACCTTTTTCAACGCTCCGGTGCGTGGCCTGATGCAGCGAGAATCTGCTCCACGCGGTTTACGTCTTCTGGAACGTCCACGCTGACGGCGTCGTGCTGGACTTCCGCGACGCGAATCTTCCAGCCGTTTTCCATCCAGCGAAGCTGCTCAAGCTGCTCGATGCGCTCGAGCTCGCCCTGGGGAAGCGTGGGATATTCGAGCAGCGCGTCGCGTTGGAAGGCGTAGAGACCGAGATGTTTCAAGTGGCGCGCCTGAACGTGTCCACCTGTATCGCGCACCCAGGGAATCGGCGCTCGCGAAAAGTACAGCGCGTTGCCGTCGAAATCGAGGACCGTTTTGACCACGTTGGGATCCATGATGTCCGAGGGCGTGCGGATCGGCACGGCTACAGTCGCAATGGCGGCGGGGGGGTCCTCCAGGAGGGAACTCACCGCCGTATCCACGGCGGCGGGGTCCAAGACAGGTTCGTCCCCTTGCACATTGACAAAGATTTGCCCGTCGGTGTGGGCGGCCACTTCCGCGATCCGCTCCGTGCCGGTCCGGTGGTCGGAGCGAGTCATCCGCACCTCTCCGCCGAAGGCTTCCACCGCTTTGACGATCCGCTCGTCGTCCGTCGCCACGATAACCCGCGAGGCCATCTTTGCCAGCTTCGCCCGCTCGTAAACGCGCTGCACCATCGGCTTTCCCGCAATCTGCACGAGCGGCTTGCCCGGCAGGCGTGTTGAACCATAACGCGCCGGAATGACGATGACGGTCAGAGGATTGGGCATCGCATCCTTCGGTTCGCGAGCGAAAGGCCTCTCTCAAGACACGTGGCCGGCAAACTATCTCCGCCGGCTCCGGCTTGAGCGCAGAATGGATGCTAGCATAACAAAAACCTGAGACTCAGGATGCGGATGCCGCGGCTGCGTGGCCGCGGAATACGACGATAAATGAAATTTTCAACTTGTATTAAGGAATGCGGGTGATAGAATCCGGCCTAGACCGATCCGCGCGGCCTTCCCGGCGAGCCGGGGATGATGAGGGACCCTTGAAACGCGAGAGACCCAAGGTTCGCGTTTTTCCAGTTGCCGCAATTCTCCTGCTAAGTCTTTGCACGTTGGCCCTGCCGAATTCTCTCACTGCCCAGTTGCCGGCCCCGGCAAAAGCCACGAAATTCGACGCCGACGTGAAGAACGACACGCCCGGATTCGCCGTCCGGCCGGGGAAAACCATTCATGCGGACGTGGACCTGGCCCTCGTCAACGTCACCGTCACCGATCCGTACAGCCGGCTCGTCACCGGTCTCGAGCCGGACAATTTCCGCGTCTTCGAAGACAACATCGAGCAGGAAATCGTTGCCTTCTCTTCGGAAGACGTCCCCATCTCGATCGGCGTGATCTTTGATCTCAGCGGAAGCATGGGGAACAAGATCGCCAAAGCCAGGGAAGCGGCCATCCAATTTTTCAAGACCGCCAATCCCGCCGACGAATTTTTCTTGGTGAGCTTCAATGAGCGGGCGGAATTAACCAGCACGTTCACAAACAGCGTCGAGGAACTGCAGCAGCGCATGATGATGAGCGCGCCGAAAGGCCGGACCGCGCTGCTGGACGCCATCTACCTGGGCCTGAGCGAGATGAGGGGTGCACACAACGCCAAACGCGCCTTGCTCATCATATCCGATGGAGGGGATAATCACAGCAGATACAACGAAAACGATGTCAAGCGGCTGGTCCGTGAAGCGGACACCCAGCTCTATGCGATCGGAATCTTTGACCCGCTTGGCTATCGTAACCGAACGCCGGAAGAACTGAACGGGCCGTCGCTGCTCTCCGACATCACCGACATGACGGGAGGGCGCGTTTTTGCCGTCGAGCGGCTCGAAGATCTCCCGGATATCGCCACGAAGATTGGCATGGAGCTGCGGAATCAATATGTCCTGGGATATCATCCGAGCAACAAGGCTCACGACGCGCGCTGGCGCAAGATCAAGGTTAAATTGCGGGCGCCTCGCGGGCTTCCTCCCCTCACCGTTTACGCCAAGACGGGATACTACGCTCCCAGCCACTAGGCCCTTGCGCAAGTCCGGGTTTCTTCTTTCGTATCTCCCGGCTCTCTTGTTCGGCGCGCTGCTATTCCCCGCGGGGTCAAGCGCCCAGGTTCCCGTTTTTCCGGGGAACACGCCGCCTCCTCCGCCTCCTGGCCAGGAAGCCAGTCCCGATAAGCAGGGCGGCGCCATCAGGGTCAACGTCAACCTCGTGGTCTTGCATACCACGGTGGTGGATGACCGGGGACGCTTTGTAGATGGACTGCAGGAAAGCAACTTCCGCGTCTTTGAGGACAAAGCCGAGCAGAAGCTCGCGGTCTTCAAGCGCGAGGATATTCCGGTCAGCATGGGCTTGGTCATTGACAACAGCGGCAGCATGCGCGACAAGCGTCCGCGCGTGAACGAAGCGGCGCTCACGCTCGTGCAGACCAGCAATCCGCAGGACGAGGCTTTCGTCGTCAACTTCAACGACGACTACTATCTCGACCTCGACAAGGATTTCACCAACAGCATTCCGGAGCTCAAGGAAGCCCTTGAACGCATTGACGCGCGCGGCAGCACCGCGCTCTACGACGCTATCATCGGCTCGCTGGACCACGTCCGCAAGGGCCACAAGGACAAGAAAGTTCTGCTGGTCGTGACGGACGGCGAAGATAACATCAGCCGCAACTCGCTCGAAAAGACCATTCGTGAAATTCAGAAGACCAACGTGGTCATCTACACCATCGGTCTGTTAAGCCAGGAAAGCAAATCCGCCGCCAAGCGCGCCAAGAAGGCGCTCCAGGAAATCGCGCTGGCTTCCGGCGGCCTGGCGTTCTTCCCGGAAAACGTGGACGACGTTCACAACATCTGCGTCGAGGTCGCCCGCGACATCCGCAATCAGTACACGCTCGGCTACTATCCGACTAACACGAAGAAGGACGGGACCTTCCGCACCGTTCAGGTCGAAGTCATCCCGCCGCGCGGGCGCGGCAAGCTGATCGCGCGTACCCGCAACGGGTATTACGCCCCCGGCGGACCGGAGGCGGCCGCGACCGGCGGAAAGTAGTTCAGATAACTGGGCCTGGCCGAGGGTAACCACACCCAGCCAGTGCGCGGTTCGAGGGTGTGCGTTATCTAAGCCGTTAGCCCGCATTTCTCCCAAGTCTCACAAGATTTCTGAGGATGCCGAATTCGCTGCGGCCAAAGCATAGAGATCCTTCGATGCGCTCAGGATGACCCCAACCGGCTGTCATTCTGAGGGGCGATTTTTGCGCCGAAGAATCTCTCTGAAATCCCAACGAACGGCGCATTCTTGCGGCGTCTCCCCGTTGCTTGTGAGAAATGCGGGTTAGGGGAGAGCTACGCTCCCGACTACAAAATGGCGGTCCACAGACGTGGAAAGAATTGTCAGCTCGCGATTCCTCAGGCAAGCGAGAATTCCTGGAGCGCTCTGAACGTACAGCGCTTTTGGTCGGCCGTCCTCCGCGCCGTACAAGGCAAGTAGAAGTTCAGCTTTCGATTTTCCGCCCTCCGGCTGCAACTGCCTCTGATAGAGAACGCCCGCTGTCTGACCGTCGAGAAAGAAGTCCGCAGCCTGGCTCTGGTCGGCGGGAGGAATGAGTTGAAGAACGCGCGTTGTCTCCCCGTCTGCAGTGAGGTTCTGAATTACCGGATAGGAATTCGGTTTGAATAGATAGACGGAACCGTCTTGCCCCACCGCGGCGGAGCCGAGCTCGATAGCGGGGTTGAAAAAGCTTCCCGACACTGTCCGGCTCGTGGATTGGTTGTCTCCTGTTTGTACAAGAGACCGATAGACCGCCCCAGACTTTTCAATCAAGGAGATTACAGGGGTCGGAGCAGCGTCGCTTCGAGTAATCGTCATACCACCTACGAGGAAACGCCCCGTCGCAACCTTCAAAAGAAAACTGGGTCGCAGCGACACGGCCAGGGGATTGCTCCACTGATACCGGCCAACTGGATCGTATGCCACTAGGTACTCCCGGCCATCATTCTCGGACCTCAGAATCGAATAGATTTCCCCGGCCTTGTCTATGGTAAAGCTCATAACGTATAGCTTGCCCCCTGCGTTTGGAACTTTGCCGAGGTCTATTTCGGTTTCAGAGCCGTCAGGCGATATGCGGGAAACGGGAGTCTCAAGCGCGCTGCCGGCTGCTGGAACACGGCGGAAATAAAGGGAAGAATCCGGACCGCAAACAGGGCTGCCAAGAATGCCCCCAGCTGCTGCCAGGGTGGGCTTCAGGATGCTTGGCACTGGCAAATCTAGTCTTTGAACGCTGGACGGCCATTGCCGAGGTGTCGCACGAATCGTGTCGGTCAGGTATAACGCAGCGAGTGCTAGCGATAGACCGCCCATAATCGAAAGAAGCAACTTATTCATGGGGACCTCCGTTGCAATTTGGAAGGAGTTCTTGTGTTCGCTCCGCCTCCGCCGTCAAGATTGGGCAAGTTGGCTCAGAGACTCACAGGAGCGTGCATCGCTACAACGCGCCGCGCGGACGCGACCTAGCGTTTCCATTTCGCCGGCCCTTGGCAATTGGATCGTTGGCAAGCAGCAACTGTAGATTACCGTCGCAATCGAGTGCGTATAATTTGGCTTGGTGATCCTTTTCCATGGTTGGAACGTATCGAATCCACCATTCACAAATATTGTGAAGACCACCGGTTACGCAGTCACCTGCTAAAGTCGCCGTATATACGTATTCTCCGTCGCATGGTGAGGGACAAGCGATGGTATCGCCTTGATTTTTGTAGCAGTTCGAGCCGAGCGTGCAGTCATTCCAGAAAATGGTCACATATACTGTGCATCCGCCAGCGCAGCGAGCAACTGCATGATCATTGATGTCCTGGCAGCATTGAGCATGAGTCGGGGACGGCGCTAAAGCGAAAAGCGCCACAAGTGCCAATAGACGCAGCACGTTGCTTGTGGTTCCTACTTTTGCGGATCCCACTCCTTCGATCGGGGTATTCATTTTGTGAATTCCTGATGGGGGAGGACTGCCGGGGCTTCTAAGCTAGAATACTGTGTCACGCATTGTCAAGTACAACCCTCATAACAATTCTCTTGGGGTGCCAGAGAATTGCAGGGGCGCGACCTAGGGCAGGTAAGGCTCGCTTCCCTCAAATCCTGGAAAAGCCAAGGATGGTCAAACCCCGACCAACTGCGACTGTCTACAGTGAACACCAGTAAACATGTCGCAGTCCCCGGAGTCTCTCCAGGGAGCTCGTTTCTCTATCCGCTTGTTTGCGTTCAGTTGCTTTTCACGCGCTGTACTTCGATGGGGCCGCCCGCAAAGACGGTGGGCGCGCCTTCCGCTTCCGCCGCCTTGTTGTACGCCGCAACGTCGGTCTTCAGCAGTTCATTGAACGCCTTCAAGTGTTTGTCCAGCTCTCCGTAAAGCTCGTGGAGCTTGTCGAGTACGACCGCCGAAGGCATTTCGCCGTACGAACCGGATGCGGCGAAGCCCATTCGCGAGAGCTGCCCCTGCAGCCGCGCCAGTTCGTGGATGTCGTCCTCCGCCACGTCATTTTGCACGCCCGCGGGGAAGACCTCGTCTTTAATCGCTTTTAGTTTTTTCGAAAGCTCCTTGCCGAGCTCGATCAAGGGCTTGGATTTGGCTTGCAGTTGTTTGTCTTCGCTGTGCTGCACCATCGAGGCAAAATCGCTGGTGCCTTTTTCGATCAGGTCGATCCGGTTGATCAGTTCGTTGACCGCGCTGGTAGCGTTCCGCGCCTCGAGGCCGAGTTTCGTCTGCGCCTCGAAGACCGCCGGCTCGACCTTCAGATTCGGATCCGGCAGAACTCGCGCTTCCTGCGTCTGCGTTTCTCCGTTCACCTTGACCGAAATCCGGTACGTCCCGGGAACCACGTACGGCCCGCGGTTCGGATTGAAGAACTCGCTTCTTTCCGGCATCTTCTCGTATTTCAAGGTCACCGGGCCTTCGTAACGCATGTTCCAGACGTAGCGGTTCACGCCTTCCTCAGAAGGTCCATAATCGGTGGCAACCGGATTCCCCTTCGCATCCTCAATCGTAATTTTGACCGGGCTCTGATGCTCCTTCTTCTGCTCGGGAGTCGCCTTGATCTCCGACTTCAGGAAGTAGTCGATCACCGCGCCTTCCGGGGCGTTCGGCGCAGTGTACGCATTGCCCTGGCCTTCGTCGCTTCTCCAGGGATGAAACATCGTTCCGTCGGAGGGCGATAACAGGTGGAATGCCTTGGCTTGGATTTCCGGCGTGAGCTCTTCGAGCGGCCGGATATTGTCCAGGACGAACATGCCGCGCCCGTGCGTGGCAACGACCAGGTCATGCGTTTTCTTCACAAAAGTCACATCCCACGCGGGAACCGTGGGGAAATTCGCTTTCAGCGGCATCCAGTGATCGCCGCGATCCAGGGAATAGAAAAGTCCCGTGTCCGTCCCCGCGACCAGCAACCCGCGCCGGTTGGGATCCTCGCGCACCACGTGAGCCGGGGAATCTTCGGGCAAGCCATTCGTAATCTTTTGCCACGAAGCGCCGTAATTTTCCGTGCGATAGACGTACACGCCGCGGTTGTCCAGCATGTGCGCGTCGTAGACGACATAGGCCGTGCCCGCGTCAAACGGCGAGACTCCAATCTGGTACACGCGTGCCCACTCCGGCGCGCCGGAAATGTGCGACGTGACGTTGTTCCACGTCTTTCCGCCGTCGCGGGTCACCTGCACCAGGCCGTCGTCGGTCCCGGCCCAGATCACCTTGCTGTCGGTCGGCGCCAGCGTGATCGAAAGGATCGTGTCGTAGGTTTCCGCGCCGCTGATGTCGTGCTGGACCGGCCCTCCGGAAATCTCTTGCTTGCTCTTGTCGTTTCGCGTCAGGTCTCCGCTGATGGGCGCCCAGGTCTTTCCGCCATCGGTCGTTTTGAAAACCACGTTGCCGCCGAGATAGACCTCATTTGCATCCGTGGGGGAGACGGCGATGGGCGACGTCCAGTTGAAGCGGTATTTCAGGTCCGCGGGTTTCTTCTCTTCGACGCTGTCCAGGAACGGCTGGATGCGGCGAACGAGGTGCGTTTTCAGATCGAGCCGCGAAATGGATCCGTTCTGCGAATCGGAATACACGATGTCTGGATCGCTCGGCGCCGGCACCGCGTATTCGCCGTCGCCTCCGGTCGTGGTATACCACACCGCGCCGGTCACGCCGCGCCGGCTCAAATCGGAAGATGCGCCGCACCATGCGCTGTTGTCCTGCAGTCCGCCGCAAATGCGATACGGCTCGCGGCTGTCCGCGGCCACCTGATAGAACTGCTCGAGCGGTATGGCGTCGAGGAACCTCCAGGTCTTCGCGCCGTCCACGGAAAGGTAAGCGCCGCCGTCCTGGCCCTGGATGATCCGGTTCGGATTTTGCGGATCGATCCAGAACGCATGATGGTCGGGGTGAATGCCGCGGTCCGCAGGATGCACGGTTTTCCCGCCGTCCTCGGACTCCAGCAGGTTGAAGGAGAGGAAGAAAATCTTATGCTCATTTTCCGGGGAGACCACCAACTTGGAGAAGTAGAACGGCCGCACGTCGAGCGCGTGGCTGTCGCTCACCGCGCTCCACGAATCGCCCATGTCCGTCGATTGCCAGAGCATGCCGTGTTTCGCCGCGATCAGCGCATAGACATGGTTCAGATTCGACGGCGCAACCGCGACGGCGATTCTTCCGAGCGGTCCTTCCGGCAATCCCTTTGTCAGCTTCGTCCAGGTCTCTCCGCCGTCCGTCGAGCGATAGAGCCCGCTTCCCGGGCCGCCATCCACCATGGTCCAGGGGTAGCGCCGGAACTCCCACATCGCCGCAAAGAGCACTCGGGGATTCCCGGGAGCCATGGCCAGATCCGCAGCGCCGGTCGTATCGTTCACGAAGAGCACTTTCTTCCAGGTCTTTCCACCGTCCGTCGTTTTGAACACTCCGCGGTCTGCATTGGGTCCCCATGCATGTCCGAGCGCCGCGACGAAAACGGTGTTCGGATCGTGAGGATCGATCTGAATGGCGGAGATTTGCTGCGTGCTGGCGAGTCCCATGAATTGCCAGGAATGCCCGGCGTCCGGCGAAAAATAGACCCCCTTGCCGTCCACCACGTCGTTGCGAATGTTCGCTTCGCCCGTCCCCACCCAGAGGAAATTGGAATTGGAGGGGGCGACGGCCAGCGCGCCGATGGACGCGGTCCCTTCGTGTTCGAAAATCGCCTTCCACGTTTGTCCGCCGTCGGTGCTCTTGAAGACCCCTCCGGCCGCGCCGGCCACATAGTAAGTGTTGGGATCGCCGGGAATGCCCGCAACCGCGGTTACGCGTCCTCCGGCCACGGTTGGGCCGAGGTTGCGAAACTTCAAATGCGCGAAGGGATCGGGAGCCCTTTTCTGCGCGCCAGTTTCCTCCGCGCGTGCGAGAACCTGTATCGGAAACGCAAGCGCCAGGGAAAGCAGCAGAAAGACCACACGATGAGCACGTAGCTTGACCATCGCCATCCTCCTTTTCCGGGACCGCAATGATACGGCCCGGAAAAAATTGCTTTGTTTAGGTTTCAACGGCCGGCAAATGTACCGAAGGCACCATCGGTCGTTTCACAGGGCAAAGATTCTACATCCCCTAGCGTTGGATGGATGAGCGCAGCCCTGGGTTTCAGTAAGGTTAAAAAAACTCTCACGCGCGCAAAGCATTGCGATAGTGCGTCTTTTCTTCGGGCTTGACACGGGTACCGCATCCATCTAAGAAGAGAGCATCTTCAGGGGCCGGGCCTCAGCGCTGTGTGACCCGGCTGGCCGCAAGTCGTTCCGTCTGCCCCTTCCCAGTCAGGGTGATTCGCTCGGAAAGGAAGAATCTCCATGTCCAAGCGTCTCCGTCCGCTCAACGTCTCGTTTCGCAAAGGTTCGCCGGCCGAAGAAATCTACCGCTCCTGTGCGGGTCTTCCCATCGCGGAAGTCATCGCACCCGGCGTTGAGCCGACTCCCTCTCACGATTTGCTCTTCCACGGCGGAAGAACCATCCAGGACCTCCACTTTCGCAACTTCTATATTGGCGCCGGCGCCTGGTCCAAAAGCGACATGCAGAACATTGACCAAAGCCTTGCCGCGGCCATGAGCGACACAAATCTGAACAACGTTATGGAGCAATACTTTTCCGGCTCCATCACGTCCACCTTTGAGGGCTCGACTGCGCTCAGCGGCTCTGCGCCGAAGGTGTTTTCGCAGGACGACGTCGAAGCCCTGGTGCGCAACCTGGGAGGGCAGGGAACCCTCTCGACCGTAAATCTCAAGGCCACCGTTTTCAACTTCTTGCTTCCGCCCGGAACCATTCTGAATGACAATTCGACCTCCGGCGGCGAACGCGAGCGCGGTTCCGCGCCGCGCGGGAAGAAATCCGCACGAAAAAAGGGCGTGGTGCCCGAGGATGAAAGAGCCGATTCCCTCAACGGCCTCGGTGGCTATCACGGCTCTGTCCACGCGCCCGATGGCAGCACGGTGTACTACGCTATTTCCGTCTATTCGCAGATTCTTCCCGATGGCCGCGAAAACGGCATCGTCGCGTTCAATGCGCCCTGGAAGAACGTGGTCGCCACGCTCTACCACGAACTGAACGAAGCGCGCACGGACGCGGACGTCGAAGACGCTATTCGGGCCGGCAACGATCCCAATGCGGTGAAGTTTCTCGGCTGGATGTCCAAACAGGGTGAAGAGTGCGGCGATTTTCCGGTGTTTGAAGTCGGCGCGGATCTCAGCAAAGTCTTTCAGGAAGTGAGCCTGACCGGCGGCATGGGAATCGTTCCCGTGCAATTCCAATATTCCAACGCGGTTCATGGCCCGGAAGGCCCTGTGCCCGCGCCGGAAAAGAAGGCCAAAACTACCACAGCATAGTCGAGAATGATCGGCGCGGTTAAATCGCGCTGGCCGATACGCGGCCGCTGATTTCTTCCAGGAAGCTCGTGCCGTGGGGAATCGCTCCGCCAAAATTCTCCGCGATCGTCTGCCCCATGTCGGCGAGCGTCTCGCGTGTACCCAGATTCACCCCAGCGCCGTTTCGCGGCGAATACGCGAGTATCGGCACATACTCGCGCGAATGATCCGTCGTTTCCCACCTCGGATCGGGGTCGCATCCATGATCCGCGGTGATCATCAGGAGATCCGAGTTTTTCAGCAAAAGCAGAAAGCTTCCGAGCCACGCATCGAACTCTTCGAGTGACTTCGCAAAACCTTCCACGTCTTTCCGGTGCCCGTAAAGCATGTCGAAATCCACCAGGTTGCAGAAGATCAATCCATCGGCGCGCTCGAGCAAAGCTTGCGTCAGCTTTTCCATGCCGTCCGCGTTGGATTTCGTCGTGACGTACTGCTCCACGCCGCGCCCGTTGTAAATGTCATGAATCTTGCCGATACCGAAAACCGGCACGCGCTTCCCCGCCAGCACATCCAGCAGCATCGGCTTCGGAGGATCCACCGCGTAATCGTGCCGCCGCGCGGTGCGCGCGAAATTGCCGGGCGTTCCCATGAAGGGCCGGGCAATCACGCGACCGACGCGGTGCGGCCCGTCCAGCAATTTCCGCGCAATCTCGCACATGTGGTAAAGCTCTGAAATGGGGATAACGTCTTCGTGCGCGGCAATCTGGAAGACGCTGTCCCCCGACGTGTACACAATCGGCTTGCCCGTCCGCACATGCTCTTCGCCCAGTTCCTTGATGATTTCCGTTCCCGAAGCCGGCTTGTTGCCGATGGTGTTGCGCCCGATCTGCCGCTCAAATTCCGCGATCAAGTCCGCGGGGAAGCCGTGTTTGTACACGGGAAACGCCTGATCCAGCCAGACGCCGGCCATCTCC
>Ga0209810_1005765_pt1 | contig 11039 bp, 10 predicted proteins | sample Coa_R1_7_FD_187159 | JGI IMG/M metagenome (GOLD analysis project Ga0209810, IMG submission 187159) | Surface soil microbial communities from Centralia Pennsylvania, which are recovering from an underground coalmine fire - Coalmine... | ecosystem: Environmental > Terrestrial > Soil > Unclassified...
TGGACATCGGAACGCGAGAAGGGCCGCGCATTGTGGATGAAGTCGAGCGCTTTCGAGACACTCTTCTCGACAAGGGCTGGAAGTCCGGCAGGAACCTGCACTTCGAGCGGATCGAAGGCGGGGAGCACAACGAAGCCGCCTGGTCGGTCCGGGTGGCGCCTTTCCTGGAATTTCTCTTTCCTGCTGCGTAGTACGCGATTAACCGCGGCTTCTGTTAGAGTGCCCTCTTCAAGGGGCGTTTCTGGCAGTCCTTCTTCAGGGGGAAAGAAATGACTGAACCGCAGCCTCTCTCCATTCTTTGCGTCAGCAGCTATGAGAAAGGGCAGGAGTTCCTGCGCGAATGCAGACGAATAGGTTGCCGTGTTTATCTGCTTACGTTGGAAAAGCTTCGCCACGCGGATTGGCCGCGAGATGCCATTGACGAATTCTTCTTCATGCCCGAAGAGCTGACGCTGACGCAACTGATCCACGCCGTGAGCTACGCCGCGCGCACGCGCAAGATTGACCGGCTTGTGGCGCTGGATGAATTCGACATGGAGAACGTTTCCGCGCTGCGCGAGCATCTGCGCATCCCGGGCATGGGGCTTACCATGGTGCGCTACTTCCGCGACAAATTGGCCATGCGCGCACGTGCTCGCGAGGAAGGCATTCTCGTGCCCAATTTTGCGCACGTTTTGAATTACGACGATCTGCGGGAGTACATGAACCGGGTGCCTCCTCCGTGGCTTTTGAAGCCGCGTTCGCAAGCTTCGGGCATTGGCATGAAGAAAGTCAGTCATCCGGACGAGCTGTGGTCCTGGCTGGAAAAACTCGGGGATCAGCAATCCTTTTATCTTTTGGAGCAATTCGTGCCCGGAAGCGTCTTTCACGTGGACAGCATCGTCAGCGAAAAAACAGTGGTTTTTGCCGAAGCCCATGCCTACGGCGTTCCGCCGCTCGAGACCTCGCATCAAGGCGGAGTCTTCACAACGCGCACGCTTCCGCGCGATTCCGCGGATCGCAAGGAGCTGGTCGCGGTGAATCGCAAGCTCATCGAAGCTCTCGGCCTGGTGCGCGGCGTCACCCATGCCGAATTTCTCAAAGCCGCCGCGGATGGAAAGTTCTACTTTGTGGAAATCGCGGCGCGCGTCGGCGGCGCCTACATCGGCGACGCAATCGAAGCTGCAACCGGAGTTAACCTCTGGCGCGAATGGGCCAGGCTTGAAGTCGGGGCAGGGAAGGAAGCTTATTCGCTGCCGCCAACTCGTCAGGACTATGCGGGCGTGATCCTTACTCTGGCAAAGCAGGAGACGCCGGATACCAGCGCATACCACGATCCGGAGATCGTCTATCGCGTCCCCAAGTTTCACCATGCCGGGTTCATCTTGAGGTCCTCGAGCTGCGAGCGAATCGCGCAATTGCTCGATGACTATGCGAAACGCTTCGCCGGCGATTTTCTTGCTGCTCAGCCGGTTCCGGAGAAACCGACCGTTTGATGGCGCGGGCCTCCTGCAGCCTGCTGCTGTACTCCGAACAGTTTTAGAACTGTCCCCAAGGCTAGTTACTTTCTGGAACGCCCGCCTGATACTCTGTTGCTCCGGCCCCCGCGCGGGAATACAGTTTCGAATACCCCGAGCGGAATCTGCATGGGGTATGCCATCCCTGGAGAGTACCGATGTGGGGTCCAAAAAAACCGGAAACGCCGCAAGCCGGGCAGCCGGAGTCGAAAAATTTTCCAACGAATCAGCCGCCGAAGTCTGCTCCGGCGACTTGGGAGGGAACTAACGCGATGAGTACAGATGCGATGCGTCCATTGGGTGCGACGGCCGACCGTTCCACGGCGCGCCTCGGCCCCAGCCTTCATGTGAAGGGTGAAATTTCCGGAAACGAGGACCTGCTGATCGACGGCTCGGTCGAAGGATTGGTCCAGCTCGATGAGCGGAAGCTGACCGTTGGCGCCACCGCCAAACTGACCGCAGATATTATTGCCCGGGAAGTCGTGGTGTACGGCAGCGTCAAGGGAAACCTCCGCGCCAAGGACCGGATTGAGATCAAGAAGGATGGCTCGGTCAACGGCGACCTCACTACAGCGCGCATCTCCATCGAAGACGGCGCGTATTTCAAAGGCTCCATCGAAATCGACAAGAGCGCGGAGAAGGAACATTCCAGCGCGTTCACGAAGTCGTCCTCGGCTCCCGCAGCGGCCGCAGCGGGCCCGAAGAGCATTTAGGACCAACCCGGAAGCATTTTGTTGAACGGGCGGCGCGAACGCAATTTCGCGCCGCTTTGCTTTTTGTTCGCATTTTGAAACTGTTCTTCTCCCTTCGCGAGAACGCAGTGTTTCTTAACTTGGCAAGTCAATGGCTAATAGCAATCCTACCAGTCGAACGGAGGCATTCGTGGGGACTTGAGTGAGACTTAGCGGGAAGGGTGTGGGAGGAAGTGCGGGAGATAAGCTACTCTTCCGCTCCTTTAGGCTCGGTTGGAGACAGTCTTCGAAAACCCTGCTGCCGATTTTCCGTCGTCCCGTTCGGCTCGCCGACGTGCCGCTGTGCATCGGAAGGTAGTTCCCGCAAGAGGTTCGGCGGCGGGCGGCGCCGTGGTGACGATTCGTGGCAGCGGTTTCCAGCCCGGAATATGCCTGACCATCGGGGGCAAGTCCGCGGCTGTTACCTTCACGGATATGAACACGCTTACCTTTGTCACGCCCGCTCTCGCCGCGGGCCCGCAACAGATCGTCTTGACCAATCCGGACGGCGAAGCCCATTCGCTGGACGCGGCTTTTTTCGCGCAATAAAATTTCTTCCGGCGACGGGGCCAAGAACGGAAGTGTTAACCGTTCGCTGTTTTGATTCATCAAAACGAAAGTGCGCAAGAGCGATTCTTTAAGCAGTAGCGGCTTCGTGGAGGAAGCATGGAAACAAAGAAGCTGGGGAACTCCGGCATGAACATCTCGCGCATCGGATTCGGCGCCTGGGCCATTGGAGGAGCGGGCTGGGAATTTTCATGGGGCGAACAGGACGACAACGATTCCATCGCGGCAATTCTGAAGTCGCTCGAGCTGGGCATCAATTGGATCGACACGGCCGCCGTCTATGGGCTCGGCCACTCCGAAGAGGTCCTGGCGCGTGCGCTGAAATTATGGAAAGGCCCGCGGCCTTACGTTTTCACGAAGTGCGTTCTCCGCTGGGATGAAAGAGGCAAAGTCTATCAGGAGTTTTCCGCCGCCTCGATTCGCCGCGAATGCGAAGGCAGTCTTCGCCGCCTCCAAACCAGCGTGATCGATCTCTATCAGATGCACTGGCCGCCCCAGGACAATGGGCCGGGGCTCGAGGAGGCCTGGACCACGATGGCCGCTCTGCAAAAGGAAGGGAAGGTCCGCTGGATTGGCGTATCCAATTTCAATACAGAGCAAATCCGCCGCGCGCAGGCGATCGCTCCTGTCACCTCTTTGCAGCCGCCGTACTCGCTGATTCGCCGAAAGGTGGAAGAGACTCTTCCCTATTGTCTTGAGCAGGGAATCGGCGTGATCAGCTATGCGCCCATGGCGTCCGGGCTGCTCACCGGCGCCATGACCCGCGAGCGCGCCGCGGCTTTGCCGCCCGGTGATTTCCGAAGCCGCAATCCCGAATTCAAGGAGCCGCGGCTGTCCCGGAACCTCGAACTCGTGGATCGCCTCCGTAAAGTCGGTGCAAAGTATGGCCGTCAACCCGGCGAAGTCGCCATCGCCTGGGTGCTACGAAACCCTGCAATCACGGGTGCCATCGTCGGTGCGCGGAGCGCGAAGCAGGTGGAAGGCATCGTGGGAGCAGCTGACCTGAGGCTCGCCGCGGAAGATGTTGCTGAAATCGAAGGCGCGGCCACCGCAGCGACTGCCTGAAATGTTTCGCGTTACGTGAGCACGTACCGCCCGGATGCCTGCGCGAAAGGCGGTCTCGCTTGCTGGATTCGAAACTGCTGCGCTCCTATGCGCGCAGGTAATCCGCCTTCCAGTTCTTCACTTGCTGCTTGATGGCTTTGCGCCCCTGCACCTTTCCATCGAGTACTTTCCGGGCCAGCTCCGGCAACTCCTCGTCGCTTGCGAATCGCAAGGCGACCATCTGGTCCACTGTGAATTCCGCGATCCGTCTCTTCAAGTCGTCCGGCAGCAGGAGCTCATACCGCATCCGTTCCTCGATCCGGATCACGCGATCCTGCACCTTCAGCGCGAAAATCCGGGCGCAGAAAGCCAGTACAAAGACGGCCGCCGCGAACAAGACCTGCTCCAGCCCGTCAACGGAATACTCCACTTTATGCCATCGATAGATCGACCACCCAAAGTTCAGCAGAAGAACGGGCAGCACGAAAAAGTGAAACGCCGGGAAAAACCTGACATGATTCGAATAGTTCTGTTCCTTCATAAGCTCGCCTCCGAAAAGAGAAATGCCCAGTGCCGGATATGTAGATGCATTCTTACGACCGCCAGGTACAACGGAACACGATTCCGCCGGAGCGCTCCGTCACCTTCCGAAGTGTTCGGAATCCTGCGTCCTTCTCTTTTCCTTTGTCCTCTACTTGTCGATCTCATTCCTGAAAACCCAGCCGTCGTGCATGACGAAGCGAACTTTCTCGAGTTCCTTGATGTCCTTCAGCGGGTCTCCCGTCACCGCGATCACATCCGCGTATGCTCCGGGCGCCACGACTCCAATCTCCCCCTTCATGTCCAGCATTTCCGCCGCGCGGGACGTAGCGGCTTCAATCGCTCCCATCGCAGTCATCCCAAACTCGACCATGTAAGGAAAGTCCTGCGCCTCGGGTTCCGTCCACTCGATTCCTCCCATGTCGGTGCCATATACGATCTTCACGCCCGCTTTGACTGCCTTCTCAAGCGAGCTACCATGCACGGCCGCCCGCTTGCGGTCTCGCTGGCCGGCCGGCGTGTCCGCGGGCGCCCAATCCTTGTAGTACACCGCCATCGTCGGGCAATACCACGTTCCCTGCCGCACCATTTGCGCGATTTGCGCGTCGGTGATTTCCAGTCCATGCTCGATCGAGTCGCAGCCTCCATCGAGCGCGCGCTGCAAGCCGATTCCGTTGTAGGCATGACACGCCACCCTCTTTCCCCAGCCGTGCGCCTCGTCCACAATCGCTTTCAACTCCTCCACCGTCAGCGTCGGTTGCGACACCAGGTTCCCCTGCTTGTCCACCCACGAGCGGTGCGTCATGTACACCTTGATCCAGTCCGCCCCATGGTCCAGTTGCTCCCGCGCCGCCTTTCTTGCTTCCACCGGCCCGTCGATGATTTGCGCGCCCTTCGGCATGTCCAGTTCCGGAGCGTATCCTTCCAGGTTGTATCCGCCGGTCGTGGAAATCGCGCGAGTCGAAACAAACAGCCGCGGCCCGGGAATCGTTCCCTCGGCGATCGCTTCCTTGATCTCCACGTCGCCGTACCCCGCTCCCTCGGTTTCGACATCGCGCAGCGTCGTGAATCCTTGCTCCAGAGCACGGCGCACCGCGAAGGTCGCCCGCGCCGCCCGGAGCGCGATGCCAGCCTTCAGAATATTCGCGTCGTATCCGCCCTTCTTCGGATCCTCTCCCCAAAGAAATATATGCGTGTGCGAATCAATCAGCCCGGGCAGCACCGTGGCTTGCGAGAGATCAATCACTTTTGCGCCCGCTGGAATTGCCGCGGTTCCCTCCGTTACTTTCTCGATGTGTTCGTCGCGCACGAAGATTAGTTGATTTTTCCTGGGCGATTCACTGGTGCCGTCTATCAAAGTGCCGGCGCGAATCACCGTCAGCGCCGGCGGCTTCGGCTCCGTCTGCGCGCGCATCCCACAAGCCAGACAAAGCAGCACAAGCAATCCGCAACCCACCTTCTTCATGAACACCTCCCCGCAAACCGCGCTAGCTTGCCGCAATTCTGAGCGCGAATGCAACCGTTCCTTCGTGATGCCGGCATGCTCAAAAAGAGGGGAGCCTCAGGTCCCCAGAAGATTCGGCTCGATTCGCTCATATCCGCGTTCCTCGGCCCAGAGCGTCAGGGAAATCGCCGCCAAATCATCCACAACCGGAATCGCGTTTCCATCCTTTGTGAGGTCGATCGTGCGGAGAAAATGCCGGCAGGTGTCGCAAGCCTCCACGCGAATCTGCGGAAATTGCTCCGCCACATAGACCGGCAATTGCTCTTCCCGCTCTTCGCCGCAGGAAGCGCACAGAATTCGCCGGAATTCCCATTCCTGACCGCAAAACGAGCAGAGCAAAAATCGTTTGCCTCCCTCTCCCTCGGGGCGCAGTACTCCGGCAACGGGCCGCGCTTCGCACAGAGGGCAGACGCAACTCGCTGCAAATTGTGGCGGGGCGGGCTTATCCTTCGCGGCCATCTCCGCATAAGGCTCCAAAAACGCGCGGCAGAGGAAATCGTTTCGCGCGTCCTCGCACGCCTCGTTTCGTCGTCCTCCCAGCGCCCAGTAGTCGGCTAGCGCCGCAAGCCAGGCGGCTTGCTTTTTTGCCTTCATCGCCGTCGCTGCTTCGGAAAGCGGCGCGGGCGCGTGCTGTCTCACCAAGTCCAGAAGATCGGGGAATTGTGGAAGCAGCAGAGCCAGATTCAGCTCCGAGCGAACCCTCTTCTCATCGGAGAAGACAGGTTGTACTCCCAACGTGCCGGGAATTTTTTTCGAGAGTTCGCGCTGAAAAGCGGCAATGCCGCTGTAGAACTTCAGCACCTCCGCCGCGAAGGGATACTTCTGCGCGAGGAATTCGGCGCGCCGGATGCGCGCCTCATGAGGAGATGGACTCATTTCCGCGGCGAAGGCGCGTCGCCCACAATCTCCTCATACCAGCCGGGATGGTAGCGCCGGGCAAACGCCAGGGAGACGTCGCCGCGAATCACCGAACCGAATGCGCCCCGCTCCGCGAAAACTCCCATGTACACGTGAATCAGAAAGCTTCCGATCGTCACAAGCGCCGCCGCCGGATGCAGAATCACCGAGATATACCGCAGCCAGCGCAGCCTCCAGGCAATCGACTCCGGGAACCACAGCACAAGCCCCGTCAAAAGCAGGACGATAGTGCTGTAGAAGAAGCTCCAGAACAGCAATTTCTGGCCGAAGTTGTACCGCCCGGCCGGCGGCATCTTGTCGTCTTCATTCCGGATGTAGTAGCGGATCGAACGCCACCAATCCTTGTCCGTTTGCGTCGTGTGCATCTGCGGCGCCCACAGCACGTACATGTACATCACCGAAATGAAGAAGATCAGTCCCGCCCACGGGTGCAGCATCCGCGAGATTTGCCCGCCTCCCAGAACCACCGCGAGCCAGAAGAGCCATGGCGACCAGAACGAAAGTCCGGTAACAAGCAAATAGATGTATGCCGCTGCCGCAATCCAGTGATTCAGCCGCTCGCTGAACGTGTAGCGCAGCACGCGTCCATGGGCCACGATTCTCTCCGGATGACTCATGGCCTTGGTCCTCCCGAGGCAATGTCCTCTTCTTCCCTGGCTTTCGGCCCAAATCTCAGGTAGTGGATGAACAATCCCACCAGGCCGCCGATCATCGCCACGTTCCCGAGCCACTTCAGCGGCCCTTTCCACGCCCGCACGGACAGCGGCACATGCGGATTGCTTGGCAGCCCGCCGTATAGCTCGGGATTCTTCGCGTCGTGCAGCACGTAGATGACGCCAGTGCCGCCTACTCCCGGCGGATCGTACACCCCGGCGTTTGCGAAATTCGAATGCTCGCGCAGTTGCTTTGCGCGCTTTTCTGCAAGGTCTTTCATGTCCTCTTTCGTGCCGAAGTGCAGGCAGCCGGTCGGACACGCCTTGATGCACGCCGGCTCCAGCCCTTCGCTCACGCGATCCACGCAAAGCGTGCACTTGAAAACCCGCTTCGTCTCCCGGTTGAACTTGGGAATGTTGAACGGGCATCCGGTGATGCAGTAGCCGCAGCCAATGCACTTGTCCTGCTGGAAATCCACGATCCCGTTCGCATATTGCACGATTGCGCCGTCTGCGGGGCACGCTTCGAGGCATCCCGGCTCCGCGCAATGCATGCACTGGTGCTTGCGCATGAGCAGCATCATGTCGCCGTCGTCGCGTTCGTGCTCGTTGAACAGGATCAGGTTCCAGTAATTCCACCGGGTGTCCGGCATCGTCTGGTAGCTGTTGTTGAAGACCGTTTCTCCGAACGGCAGGTCGTTCCATTCCATGCAGGCGACTTCGCACGCCTTGCAGCCGATGCACGTCGTCGTGTCAATCAGCTTGCAGGCGGTGTACTGCCGCTGCGTGTCCTCGCCGGGAACACTGCCCGCATGACCCGAAATCCTTTGAACCCGCAAAGTAGCTTGGCTCATGGCGGCGTCCTAAACCTTTTCCACTTTTACCAGGAACCCTTTGAATTCCGGCGTGTACGCGTTTGGGTCATAGACCGTCGGCGAAAGCAGATTCGCCAGCGTCCGCGCATCTTTCCCTTCGTCTTCCTTAATGCCCCGAAATCCCTGATGGATCGGCAGTCCAATCTGATAGATCTTCTTTCCGTCGATGGTCATCGGCTTGATGCGCTTGGTCACGAACGCCTTCGCCACGTAGCTCCCGCGCGCGCTGGTCACCTTGATCTTCTCCGCCCCGCGGATTCCCAGCTCTTCCGCGAGCTCCACCGGTATCTCCACGAACGGCTCCGGAATCAGTTGCACGTTCATCGGATTGTTCTTTGTCCAGTAGTGATACTGCTCCGTCAGTCGATATGTCGTGCAAATGACGTTGAAGTCTTTCGCCGTGCCGAGCTTGTCCGCTTCCGTCGTGAATTTCTTCACAATCGGATTGTTCGACTGCTGCGGATGCAGTGGATTTTCCACCGGACTTTCCATGGGCTCGTAGTGCTCCGGGAAGGGACCGTCGGCCACCGCTCCGAGCGGCACAAACAGCCGCCCGACTCCTTCGGGATTCATGATGAACGGGCCCATGTGGTCCTTCGGCTTCGAATCGGCCTTGAAATCCTGCACGTCGTTCCCGGTCCACTTTTGGGCCGTTTCGCTCCACCAAATTTGCTTCCGCGAAGGATCCCACGGCTTGCCTTCGAGGTCGCACGACGCGCGGTTGTACATCACCCGGCGATTCGCCGGCCACGAAAACGCCCAATTCGGATAGATGCCAAGCCCGGAGGGATCCTCCGTTCCCCGCCGTGCCATCAGGTTTCCTGCTTCGGTAAACGATCCGCAGTACAGCCAATTTCCGGACGCTGTGGTGCCGTCGTCCTTGAGCCACGCGTAGCCCGGCAACTGTTGTCCTGCTTTAATCTCCTGGCCGGTCTTTTCATCTTTCAAGTCCGCCAATGCCTTGCCGTTGATTTCCTTGGCCACTTCCGCCAGCGACGGATTCAGCGGGTTCGTGTAGCTCCACGCGAGGCGCAGAATCGGGTCCGGGAATTTGCCACCCTCTTTTTGATACAGCTCGCGGACCTTCAGGAAGATACGAGCCAGCACTTCCTGATCCACCTTGCCGTCGCCCGGCACGGGCAGCGCCGCATTTTTCCACTGCAACCAGCGCGCGGAATTGACGAACGTCCCGTCCTTCTCCGCAAATCCGGCGCAGGGCAGACGGTACACCGTCGTCTGAATCTTCTTCATCTCCTCTTCGGTCGTTCCGGGCGCCCTCCAGAACTCGCTCGTTTCATCAGGATAGATCTCTCCGACCACCAGCCAGTCCGCCTTCTTCAGCGCTTCGATGTTTTTCTTCGAGTCCGGCCCGATGGCCACGCCGTTCATTCCGAACGCGAATAGGCCTTTCACAATGCCGCGGTACATGTTGTCCCAAATGTAGGTCCAGGAATAGTTCGCTTCGACCTTCGGCAGGTAGTGAAACGCCCAGTCGTTTTGCTTTGTCGCTGTGTCGCCGTACATCGCCTTCATGAAGCTGACCGCGAATTTTGGCGTGTTCGACCAGTAGTTGAAGGAATCCCACATGTGCGGTTTGGAAGCTTTCGGCGTGATGCGCGTGAGATAAGCTTTGAAGTCCGTGTCCGCCGGGTTCGGAATCTTCAAATAGCCGGGCAGGATTTCGTAGATTCCCGCCATGTCCGTCGCGCCTTGAATGTTGGAGTGCCCGCGCAACGCGTTTACGCCGCCGCCAGCCCGGCCGACGTTCCCGAGGAGCAGTTGCAGCATCGCCGCCGTGCGAATCGTCTGCGTGCCGAACGTATGCTGCGTCCAGCCCACCGCATATATCACGGTGGCGACGTTCTTCATGTCTCCGTCTTTCCGGACAGACGTGAACAGCTCCGCCGTCTTCAAGAACTGATCCTTCGGAACACCGGTGATCCGCTCGACCATCTCTGGCGTGTAACGGGAGTATTGCTTGCGCAAAAGCTGGAAGACACATCGCGGGTGTTTGAGCGTCAGGTCGTACGCGACGTTCTCCGGCAGATGCGGAGGCGTGGCGGGACGGGCCTCCGCAGCCCCCGCGGTGCCTTCCGCGGCCGATTCCGCCCGGCCGCTCACGTCGCCGCCTTCCTCATAGTTCCAGGTGCTCTTGTCGTAGCTGTGGGTAGCGGCATCGAAGCCGGAATACAGGCCGTCTTCCGGCAGCTTGAATCCCTTCTTCACCACGAACGCCGCGTTCGTGTAGTGGACGAGATACTCCTTTGCAACGCGGTTGTTCTCGATTGCGTATCGGATCAATCCTCCCAGAAACGCGATATCCGATCCCGCGCGAATCTGGCAGAACAGATCCGCCACGCTGGCCGTCCGCGTGAACCGAGGGTCCACCACGATCATCTTTGCATTGCGGCTGCGCTTGGCCTCAATCGCCCACTTGAAGCCGCAGGGATGGTTCTCCGCCGGATTCCCGCCCATGATCAACATCATGTCCGTGTTCTTGATGTCGATCCATCCGTTCGTCATCGCCCCGCGTCCGAATGTTGGTCCCAAACTTGAGACCGTGGGGCCGTGTCAAACTCGGGCCTGGTTCTCTAAATGCACGACCCCCAGGGCGCGCATCGTCTTTACAACAAGATAGTTGAACTCATTCGTGTCCGTGCAGCCGCCGGTGAACGCGATGGACTCCAGCCGGTTTACGGTCCGTCCCTTTG
>Ga0209810_1005766_pt1 | contig 11039 bp, 6 predicted proteins | sample Coa_R1_7_FD_187159 | JGI IMG/M metagenome (GOLD analysis project Ga0209810, IMG submission 187159) | Surface soil microbial communities from Centralia Pennsylvania, which are recovering from an underground coalmine fire - Coalmine... | ecosystem: Environmental > Terrestrial > Soil > Unclassified ...
CCCATGTCCGCGGATCCGACGCGATCTACGGTGACAACATGAGCCACCAGTCGGTACGCAGCGCGCCCAGCCACGACGAAGCACACGCCGACGGCATGGCCATACGCCTCAACTGGCTGCGCGCTGCCGTTCTCGGCGCCAACGACGGAGTGGTCTCCCTCGCCGGCCTGGCCGTGGGCATCGCCGGGGCCACCACCGCGCGCACCACGATCCTGACCGTCGGCGTCGCAGGCCTGTTCGCCGGAGCCCTCGCGATGGCCGCCGGCGAGTACGTCTCGGTCAGCAGCCAACGCGACAGCGAGCGCGCACTGCTGCACCTGGAACGCCGGGAACTGGCCGAAAGCCCGGAGGCAGAGCTCGCCGAGCTCACCGGGCTCTACCAAGCCAAGGGTCTTAGTCACGACCTCGCCGCCCAGGTCGCCGAGCAGTTGACCGCCCGCGACGCCTTCGCCGCACACGCCGAAGCAGAACTCGGCATCAACCCTGACGCCCTGACCAACCCCTGGCACGCCGCCGCGGCCAGCTTCCTCGCCTTCACCGCCGGCGCCCTGTTCCCGCTGCTGGCCATTCTGCTGCCGACCTCCGTGCGCGTCCCAGTCACCGCGCTGGTCGTCGCCGCCTGCCTGATCGTCACCGGCTACGCCGGCGCGCGCCTCGGCAAAGCGCGTCCCGGCCCCGCCATCGCCCGCAATGTGATCGGCGGCGCCCTCGCGATGGCCGTCACCTACGGCATCGGCATGGCCATTGGCACAGGCGGCGGTGCCTGACGAGAAGGCCGGGGACGCGCTCCGCGCCTAGCGACGCGGAGTGTGTCAGGACTATGAGTCATCCTCCGGCACGCGCCGGAGGTGGGGGAACCACAGCCCGCCGGCCAGTGCCTCGTCGACCCGGCCTTCGAGCTGCACCCCGGGACAGCGGACGAACGGCGCCAGCGCAGCCATCAGCTGCTTGCGGTCCTCGACCGCGTATCCGTTGAGGCGCAGGTGCATCTGCCCGCCCGCGGAGTCGGTCAGCGTCATCTGCCACGGATGGTTGTAGCGTCCCGCCGCCCGGAACACGCGTACACCCGCCAGGCGGTCCAGGCGGAAATACCTTGACCGCAGGACGACGCGTTGGCTGAGCTCCGCGCCGTGGACCGTCAGCCGGTTGCGCGACGCCGCGAGCGCCGTCAACGCGAACACCGCCGTCAGGCCGATGAACATCGAGCGATCAGCGGCGGTCATGCTCGCGAAGATCGGCGGCGGCAGGAACACGGCTGCCGCCATGCCGACGAGCGCGACGAACCATCGGGCGGACGGCGCGACCGAGATCGAAGTAGCGCGCCCGCAGGTACATGAAGCCTGATTCGCTGTCGAGCACATCACCCACACATCCGAGTGCTTCGGAGCCTCCGCACGTCCCCACATTCGGAGAGGCGACCGCCTCAGCGAGATCTTACGCAGCTGAGCTGTCCCTGAGGCGCGGCCTCGCTAGGCTCATTGCATGTCGGATGTCGATGAAGAGCTCGAACGCGCTCGCAGGGCGTTGGAGCACTGGCGCGACTATCCCGTGGATGCCGATCCCCGCAGGCTGGTGCTGACCGGTGAGACGGTCCTGGTTGGCGCGGGGTTTGCTTCCAACGATGCGAAGCAAGCGTTCCTTGCGGGCGAGTTCGCAGCCGCCGCGGACGTTCCGGATGAGGTGTTACGCGCATTGGCGCGGCATCACGGGAAGCTTCACGGCCACGCTCTTCGAATTACCGGCGCCGAGAGGGTGAGCGCGACCTTCGACACCGATCGAGGCCCGCGCCAGCTGCCCGCGTGGCGCGTGCGCATCGACGGTGTGGACGGCCCAGTCTCGGTTCTCGATCCCGAGATCGCCCGCGACGCGGCGGGACCGGAGGGCATCGACGGGATCACCGGAACCGACATGCGCGCCAGGCTCGGCGCGGACGAGCGCACCATGATCCTTGAGTTTCTCGGCAGCCCGCCGCAATACACCGACTATCCGCGCGCCGTCGTGTTGGAATCCCCGGCTGCCGTGACCGTCATCCCGGTCCCGCACGAGCTCCTCGAAGGTGATCGACTGCTGTACGGGCAGCAGCGCGAAGTCACGGCGCGCCTTCGCGATCCGCTCGGCGCCAGGGTTGCGGTCGACTACCGCTCCGGATGCCCGATCACCGTCGACGCGGCGCCCGCGCCGCAGCACGCCACCGCCCGCGAGCAGACCGCGATACCCGGTTGCGGCCTGCTCTCCGGCACTCATCAGACACGTGCTCCGCGGACGCCAGCAACTTTGCCAGCACTCGTACAATGCGTCGATGGATATCAACTCTGAGTCAGATTTCTGTACGCCTGGGTCATGGCCCAGTAAGGTCCTTGTGGTCGGCTACGGCCATGCGTTAGGCAACGTGAGCCGATGCCTGAGAACCGACCGAACCAGTTGGAGCCTCCTGGGTTTTGAGACTTTGATGAGATCTTTGGTTATCTGATCTGCCGCAGTGATCCACGCCGCCAACCCGCCCGACAAGGGGCCGGATCTATAAGAGTTTGGCCAGCTCAGTCCACACCGGCCTGAGTCCGCATCGATCCATTTCGCCGTCTACCGACTGCACCGGAAGCCTGCTCGCCGCGCTCTGACCAGCGGAATCAGACCGCAGCTTGACCGAACAACGGCACTCTCGAGCGCTCAGCCCGGCATCGGATCCAGCTCTCTGTCGATACGCCGCCACTCGCTCAGTGCCACAGTGTTCGGGTGCGTCTCACCGTGTAGCGCGGCGAGCGTGCCCAGCAACTTTCCGCGCTTTTCTTGCGCCTCTTCCAGACGGCCAAGGTCATGCAGGGTGACGGCTAGGTTCGCGTCGCACGCGAGTAGATCGGGATGTTGCTCTCGCTCCGACGCGCTCGGAACAGCCTCGAGAAGTTCTACGAGGTTGTGTCGGGTTTCCTGGAGCAGGGCTTGCGCCGCCGCGTGTTCCCCGCAGTCCGCTAACACGTTCGCGACGTTGATCGCGCACGCTGCCGAGAACAGGTGCACTGCGCCGAGCACCGCCTTGAACCGCCGTAGCGTGTCCTCGCCGAGCTCCCTCGCCTCGCCGAACCGGCCGAGCCTGCGCAAGTAGACCATCACATTGTTCGCGCTGACCAATGTGTCCGGGTGATCGGCCGACAGGGCCGCCTCGTACTTGTCTCGGACCGACTCGGCCAGCGCGAGCGCCTCCACCGTGCGGTCACGCGCTGCCAGGTCGCTCGCCACATTCAGGGCGAAGCTGAGCCTGGGCACAGCGGTCACTTCCTCCGGCCGGCCCAGCATGGTCGTGAGCTCCGCGATCAACGCAGAAGACTCCTCCCGCGAACCCGCCTTGCGCAGGCCGATGGCAAGCGCCTTCGCCGCATCCTGAGTCAGCGGGTTCTCCACTCCCAGCACCTTGCGGCAATCAGCGTACGTCCGTCTGAGCAACTCCAGCGACGCGGTCCGATCCCCGCAGTCACGCAAGTCCCGCGCCAGGTTGATGGCGGAGAAGAACGAGAACGGGTGCGACTCGCCGAGTACCCGCAATCGCTCGGCGAGCGTTCGCTCGTCGACTTCGAGAGCTTCGAAACACCGGCCGACTGCGCGCAGCGACACCGCGTAGTTGTTGGCGGCCACCAGGGTGCGCGGATGGTCGTTGCCGAACAGCCCCACGAAGGAGTCATACGTCCGCCGGTCCAGTTCGAGCGCCTCCTGGAACCGCCCGAGCGCACGGTAGTCGCCGGCGAGTCCGCCCGCGGTCATGAGCGTGGCGATGTGGTCCTCGCCGATATCGGGATGAGCCAACTGGCGGCGGTAGACGTCTTCGTCGATCTCGAGCGCCTCGCGGGTCTCGCCGTTGAAGCGCAGCGCTACCGCCAGCTCGAAGCCCATGCTCAGATTGCGCGGGTCGTCTGGTCCGATCGACGGATTCCCATTCCACGTCGCGATCGTTTCCCGGGCGAGTGCGATCGCCTGCTTTAGTTCACCGCGGAAGCGCAGATAACGCACACGGTCGACGTAGAGCTGGCGCACTTCGCCATTGCCGGCGATCGCGTTCGACGGGAAGACGTGCGGCCAGATCTGCCCGTACCAGTCCCAGTTCGCAGGATTGTCGACGTCGCCTTGCGTCGGTCGTGCCCATGCGAGGATCGCGTGGACCTGGCGGCGCAGGGTCATCTCCTCGTCTTCTGCGATCTCCTCGCGCACGACCTGTTGGATGAGTCGGTGGACCTGCAGAGCGTTCAAATCACCGCGATAGACCTTGGCGAGCGCGTAGCGTCCCAGTTCCTGGATATATCGGCCGATCATCATCTTGTTATCACGCAGGCGGCTCTCGACCGGCAGCAGCGCCTCGATCATCGCGTCGCTGTAGACGAGATCAAGGGCGATCGGTTCCGGTCCGAAGTACGCCAGCAGCTGCAGCAGGCGCGCCGCGGCGGGCAGGTTGCGCCGGATCTCGGCGATGGCGACCCGCCAGGTGGCCACGACTGAACCCTCGTAGTTGGGTGCCCGGCCCGCCTCAAGGGTGCGGCTCAGCTCGGTACGCAACCGTTCGATATAGCTCTCCACGCTCATGCCTGTCTCGTCGAGCCAGGCCGCCGCGAGCTCGATGGCGAGAGGCAGGTCGCCGAGCGTCTCCGCCACGGCGCGCGCGTCTTCTTCCGTCAGACCGGAGACGCGCCGCATCAGATGCTCGACGCTCTCCTCACGCGAGAAGACGTCAACTTCGAGCGAGCCGAACGAACCCTCGCGCTTCCACGCGGAGTTGCGCGAGGTGATCAGGACGTGGCCGGTGCCACGCCGTGGAATCAGCGGCTTCACCGTGCTCGGGTCTTCGGCGTTGTCGAAGATCAGCAGCCAGCGCGTCGAAGGGACTCCGGCGGCGAGCGCCTCGCGCGCCGCCTCGGCGGCCGCGTTGATGTTGTCGGCGGAGCGTAGCCCTAACGCCTCGCCGAGGTGGGCGAGGTCCTCGTTCGCGATGTTCCGCTGCTCGGCGCGGATCCACCAGACCACGTCGTAGTCGTACTGGGCCCGGTGCGCGTACTCGAGCACGAGTGCGGTCTTGCCGACTCCGCCTAAACCGAACAGGGCCTGGGGCAACACCGCGGTGGCCGTGCCGGTGCCGAGCTGCCGGCGGAGCTTGACCAGCTCCTCGTCCCTGCCGGTGAAAGCGGCCAGCCGGTTCGGGACGCGCCAGACGGCCGGCTTCGAAAGCGGATACCGGACGCGCTCGCCGGCATCCGCGGCTTTGGCCAGAGCCTGCTCCACGGTCAGCTGCGAGCTGAAGGCGCGCAGTATGGCGGCCACAGCGGCCGTCTCGTCCAGGGCCGCCACGCTCACGACATGGCGCTGGCGGAATAGATCGCCCAGCTCAGCCTCGTCGACGCGGACAGGGATCAGCCGGCCGGATTGGGTCGAGCTGCGGCCGTAGTCGTAATTCCACACCGCGCGGGCTACCGAAGAAGCCTGGTAGGCGCCTGACACCACGGCAACCGTAAATGCCGCGGCCTGCATCCGATCGGCGACCTCTGCCTCAAGTGGCCTGCCCGCATTCGCCTCCGGTTCTTCGGCAGCCACCTCGTAGCCGAGCCCGCGCAGCAACCAGCCGAGCCAGGCGACCCAGTTCGCGTCCGACGGCAGACCGCTAATATAGACGTCCGACGGTTGTACAGGCCGCGACCGCCGATACGCTTCTCGGTGGCGCGCCCTGACGGCTTCACTGATCGGCTGCATGCCGGTGACTGTGCCGTTTGTGATCAGACCCGTGAGGCGTTTGCACGCCGCAAGCACGGAGCCGGGATCACCGGGGTCGTCCTCGAAGACGGCAAGCAGCTCCTCATACGCATAAAGCGCCTTGTAGGGGATGCGCGCCTCGCTCCAGTACCTATCAGGATCGCGCGGCTCGATCTCTCGCACATATCGCGCGAAACGTGCGCGTGCAACGGCCAGGCCAACATCCCGGCGCTCTATCTCGGCATCCTCGATCCGCGTAACCACCGGAAGGATCCGGATGTTCGTGCGCAGCGAGTTGCTTCGGCGCATCTCCTCGACGTGCTCGGCCAGTCCTGCGGCGCCTTCGATGTTCTGGTTACTGAGCGTGAAGCAGATCACCAGGTCGTCGGGCAGGTCCTTGGTGCAAATCGTCTCGAAGTCGCTCAGCCCGGTGCGACTGTCCAGCAGCACATAGTCGTATTCCTGCTTCAACTGCTTGCGCATCTCGTCGAGGAACTGACTGCCCGAGAGTTCGTCGTAGAACTTCTCCCAGTCCAGCGGGGTCAGGTTGGCGGAGAAGACCGGGTACTGGCGGGCAGCGGAGACGAAGTCCAGGCTGCCGCCCCCGTCGAAGTAGAAGTTCACCGGAATCGCATTGCGCGAGACGGAGGCGTACCGCGCCCACCAACTCTCCGGCTTCGCCTCCTCAGGGTTCGCCAATGCGCGCCCGGCATGGAAGCAGTACTCGTCAATCATGTTGATAACGCCGTCCCGGTCGGCAAGCCTGGCCGGGTCGAGGAGCGGGTGAAAGAAGCGGTGCAGGCCAGGCGCCTCGAGATCCCAGTCGATCATGAGCACCCGGTGTCCGTTGGATGCGAGGATCCACGCAACGTTCGCGAGCGCCATGGTGCGCCCCGTGCCTCCTTTGTACGAATAGAAGGTCACGATCCTGCCTTCGCGGCGGTCTCGCTCCTGAACCGTCACCGCTCGTCTCCGTTTCCCACGACGCCGTCTTGCCGATTCGCCTCGCGCACCCGGCTGGATCGGCGCTGGAAACTCGCCGCAGCCGTCTCGGCGACGAGTTTGAAGCGCGCCGGAAAGAGTTCCGGCGATCCATTCCCGGACGACGCGTGCCGCATGTCTATCCGCATGGCATTCAACTTCGCCTGCAGTGTCTCATTAACTACAGCCTGTAGTCGCTGCTGACTGTCGTTTGTCTCAGGATCCTGTGGATTGCGGATCACCATGAACCGGTACCAGGGGTGATTGAGCTCGACGTAGGCACGGACTTGGAGCCTGCGTTCACGGTCGATAAGCGACCAGTTGTCGATAAGCAGCACGGTTGGGGCCGTCGGCTGTCGATCCGTCAGAAGCTGGTCCGCTACGTCATCGAAGCCGACGAGGTTGATCGCGTATCCGAGCCGCTCGGCTACCAACGCCGCGTCCTCCGCAACCTGCCGGCCGGTTACTCCTCCGTAAGGCGCCCAGTCGAGCTGGTGGGCTCCGTAGCTCTCCGTCTCCGTCCTGCCCTCCGGAAGTTCATCCCTGGTGGGGGCGAGGATTACCACTTGCAGCCGCAACTGTGGAACGGTCGACGTGAATGCATTCCGAGCCCGGTTCAGATCGACCGGAACGGTCGTTGCGAGCACCGGGCGGCGAGCGGTCTCGGCGATCACACCCGCGATGTCGGCCACGACTGCGCCATACGCTTCGGAATCCTCGTCCACCATCAAGGCGTAAACGCCGCCCAGCGCATCAAGCTGGTCATTGCGCGTGCCCGCGGCGAAAACATCCACCGCGGCCGCGGGGAAAGCCGGAGCCGACACCGGCGTCCAGGTGACCGGATAGAAACACCGAACCCTACGATCCTCGGGCACCCGTGCGCTGAACGCGCTCCACTCTTTGCCGCACTGCTCGTTCTTGAAGTAGAGAGGCGAGCACAGCGCCACGAAGACCTGACAGGTCGCGAGCGCCCTCGCGGTGGCCTGCGCCTCAGCGCCCGGTCCGACCATGTAACCGAGAGCGGGGCGATCCCGCGTGGCGAGCCGCTGCGCCACCGCCAACGTAAGATCCTCGTGGAACCTGGTGAACAGCTCGTCATCCGCGCGCTGCGCCGGATCGTCGGTGGCCGGGCTCGCGTGGCTGACAAAGAACAACGGCAACGGAGCCTTCAAATCTCCGGACCGCCGCTCAGCCGGCGCCATCGGGACCCTCCTCTCCGCAGCCGGTCGCCTGGGGCGCGAAGGCGTTGAGGCTCTCGTCGAAGCCGGCCGGATCGCACGGCGCAATCCGAGTAGAGGCCGCCACATCGACGATGCGCCGCGCGATCGCCAGCGTGGTCTTCCGATAGTCCTGCTGATAGCCGTTCATCAGACCATAGATTCCCTCGGCGCGATAGCGGGGTGTCGGCGCCAGATCGGCGTACTGAAGGCCGCTCGCGGCCTCGGGCAGGATAGGCAGAATGCGCCTCTCCTCCGCCCACAGCACGGGGACGATCGCGTTGTACGCCACCGAGCCGGACGGCTTGGACTGCTCCTGCCGTGCTCTGAACAAAGCCCACTCCAGACCGCACCAAGCGCTCTTGAAGTACGCGGGTTCGTACAGCGGCACGAAGGTCTGGCAGGTCGCCAGCGCCGAGAGCACGGCGGGCTTCCAGCGCGTGCCGATCGGCATGGCTTGGTCGAGGTAGCCGGGCTGGATGTCCTTGTCCAGATCCGTCAGGTGCCGGATATGCCGACACAGAGTGTTGTAGAACCGGATGACATCCCGGTCCTCCTCACCCTCATAGCGGCCGGTGGCGCTGACGAGCGGGGCCCTGGTGTAACTGAGGAAGAAGTAGGGAGCCTGGACGCTGTGCCCGGATTCCGCGGCGCCAGGCATCCGCCCCCTCCGATCAGCAGTCTGAAACCGGCAGTTCGAGCGTACAAGACAGCCCACCTGCCCCGAGCGCTAATCGCCCGGGTCCGTCCTCGGGTACCTCCGGTTCCCGACGAACCACTGCACTGCGAAACGCACTGCGGCGCCCGCGTCGAGCAATCGTGCCCGCGCGGCTCCGAACGTCCCGGTGACCACCATTCCCGGGACGGCGTCGAGCGCGCTGCCAAGCAGCGGGAAGTCGTTGTCATCGAGGTCCACTGATTCGAACGCCCACCAGTTTTTTCCCGCCTCGCCTTGCACCACACATTCGTATCTGCGCATCGGCGGCCCCGGAACCCGGTACTCGGCGAGGTGCAGAACGGTGCAGGCCTCGTATCCGACCCCGATCAGCAGAACCCTGCCGCTCACATCCACCAGCCGGCGCAGTGGTGATTGCTCGCCGAGATGGCAGTCCGCGGCGTGCCCCTCGGTGATCGCCCGGGCTCTGGCTCCGTAAGCAACGAAGGAGGTTTGCGGATGCGCGCTGCGCAACGCGCCCGGCATGGTGCGCACCTCCTCCGCGAGCCGACCGGTCGTCGCCGCGGATCTCATCGGGTCGAACGGCGGCATCTCGGCGCGAAAGGCGGCGACCTGGCTCTCCGTCAGCCCTCTGACCTGCGCGCGATGAGCTCGCGACGTCGTCGAATTGTGCTCGGTGAAGGCGGGAACGACCAGCGTTCCCTCGGAGCCGAGCACGCACTGGAACGCAGCGACCACGGCCGCGCAGCCGCCATTGACCGGTCCGATAGCGCGCAGCGAACTGTGTACCAGCACCGTGTCGCCGTAAGCGAGTCCAAGCGTGCGCAGGTCATCGGCCAGAGAGCCGGCCGTCCACATCAGCCGCACCGCGCGGAGTCTGCCTGCGCCCGATCGGCGAGCGCTCTGGCCATCGCTTGGATTTCCGGCGTTACCGGCGCCTCCGGCGCTCGGGCTACGCGTTCATGAAGCGAGCCGACCAACCGAGTGCCGAGTGCGGACAGCGACCCGGTGCCGGCCAGCGTTTCCAGAACCGCCGCCGTGTGGTCCCGCCAGTAGACGAATCTCGCCGCGGCCATCCGGGCCTGTCCCGTCGGCAGGTCGCCGCGGGTCCATCGGGCCCGCCAGACGTCCGCGACGGCGACGTGCGCGTACGCGCCTTGCAAGAGCGCCTCCAGTGGCCGCTTGTCCGTGCGCCATGGCGCATCGAACAACCGATCATCGGCGCTGTCGTAAAGCTCGAACATGTCGAGCAGAGCCCCGAGTTTCACGTGCTGGAACTCGTGAATCAGCTGCATCGCCAATTCGTCGCACGAGGTGGGCAGGGCGATCGCCACTGCGCCGAACGCTGCGCGAGCCGTCGCGCTCACCTGAGTCCGGGCTACCGGAGCGAGCGGGACCACCGTCGTCAGCCCGGCGCTCAGCGCGGGTGCGTATTCGTCGTGCAGACTTCGGATCGTGCGCCAGGCGGAGTCGAAGAGGGTGCGCCACGACCGCACCTGGGCCGGCGCGACGCGTGGCTCGAGCTGCCATTCGAAGCAATTCCGGTAGGGATCGCAGTCGTCGAGAGCCAAGCTGTCGCCACCACTCGTCAGGACGGCAGGAGCGCGCCATCGTGACGCATCAGCCAAACCCGAACCGATTTCTACGGTCGCGGACCGTGATCGCGCGATCAGCCGGACGTTGGCGTCGGTCAGTTCGACGAACTCGAATACGCCGACCGAGGGGAGGACGAGCACCCCGTCGCGAACCACCGACTCGACCTCGGTATCGAGGCCTGCGCGGACAGCCACGGCGATCGCCAGCCACGTGAGATAGGAGACCTCTCGGGAATCTTCTTCGGGACCGTCAAGCGCGGCCATGCACCGTTGCGCCCACACCCGCAGAAACGGATGCTGGAGCACCGTCGCGAAAGCGTCGGGGGCGCGCCGTTCGACCTCTTCGATCGCCTCCCACGCGCGGCGGGAATAGGCGCCGCTCGCGCGCGCTCTTTCGAGCACACCGGCCAGCAGCTCCTTCGCCAAGCTCAGCTGCACGACCCGGAGTGCGGCGATGGCCCGTGCATCCCCGAGACCTGAGGCCAGCGCGTCGAAGTCGCGGGCCGGAAACCCGTGAAACGGCACCGGTTGCGCGACAACACCGACCGTCGCGACGGACACGCGCTTAATGATCTTGATCAGGCTGTCGCAGTGCACGGACGGGTTGTCGAAGCCATTGCTGGAACGGTACCGATGCGCGTACAAGCCACCGCCGCAAATGTCCACAACAGAACATGTCCGGCACTTCGCGCACAATCCAGCTTTCCCTGCTCTCGGCGTGTCAAAGCCCGGATGGCGCGCGGCCTCGTCGAAGCTGTCGTTAAGCACGGTAAAACCAGTCGCCGCGGCGCCGTGGTACGCGGTCTTAAGTGCGTCGGACTGCTCGATCGCGCCGTCTGTCTCCAC
>Ga0209810_1005768_pt1 | contig 11035 bp, 7 predicted proteins | sample Coa_R1_7_FD_187159 | JGI IMG/M metagenome (GOLD analysis project Ga0209810, IMG submission 187159) | Surface soil microbial communities from Centralia Pennsylvania, which are recovering from an underground coalmine fire - Coalmine... | ecosystem: Environmental > Terrestrial > Soil > Unclassified ...
CTCAGGTGGCGCTGCTCATCGCGCTGGTCTCGGCCTTCATTGAAGCCCACGCGATTGTTGTCGACCCTGACGCGACCAAGTGGCTGCCCCTCACCATTGCCGCCAAGCGGCTGATCACCTCCTTGCTCGCTGTTTATCTGGTGCTCGTCGCTCGTTCGGTCGCCGTTTCTCCGGTCATGTTCCAGCCGAACCTGGTGCGGCACTCTTTTCTGTTCGCAGCGTACCTGCTGCTCATCTCAACCGTGATGATGTGGCAGAACGTCGCCGCGGCAGGAAGAGGAACCGAGGCCAGCAACGCTGTCCTCACACTTGGGTCCGGCATGCTCTTCATCCTCTGGTCGCAGCTGCTGAAGAGGACCGGAGAGCACCGGGCCCCCCTTCGGCTTCAAGGTCGCCTCGGTCTGGACAGTTCTGCTTCCGCCGGACAGCATTCCGCCGAGCGCCCCTGAAGGAACCCGCGGCCGCGCTCGTCCGACGCGGCCGCTTTACCGCTCCGGCGTCGCGACCTGCGCTCGAAACGTCGCTTCTGGATCGAGAGTGTAACTCTCCAGTTGAAGCACGCCATCAGCCGCACGGAATGTAGCCAGCACCCCGGCCGACCCCGGGATGCTTCGCGAGTTGACGTACCGGACCGCGCAACGCATCTCGACCTGCCCGCCGCCGGCCTTGAAAACGGGATCGTCAGTCACTTCGGTATAACTGTACCCGTCCCTGCTCATGCGCTGCACCAGCGCATTGGCCGCAGCCTCGGCGTCTATGGCACGCGAAGCAGAACAGGCCGTCAGCAGGATCGCAAGGCAGAGAACAACGATCGCCCGCGGCATTTCCGGTTTGACCCCTGCACTGGGTTTCCATGTACCTGCATAACCGTTACAGCCGTCCAATATCTGAATGGGAAGCAATGCAATGAAGGTGTGCCTGCTGACACTGTTCGCGGCCAGCGCCGCGATCGCGCAGTTCCGCTATCACGCCAAAATCGTCTCCGAGGATGGCGCCGCGCTGCCCACCAGCCCCCAAATCACGCCTGCGCTGTCGCAGCGGCTGATGCAAAGCTGCTTTATCCTGAACACCTTCGGGAACGGTACGATCGAGTACGCCGTCAACTGGCGCTCGCGCCCCTTCGATGAGCACACTATGGATCAGTGCGATGTCACCATCCGCGCAAAAGGTTTCCGGCCAACGACTGCGACTCTGCGCGACGGCGCTACGATCGTGCTCAAACGCCTCGGCGACCACGAAGGCTCTACCATCTCAAAAACCGAGATCGAAGCGCCGCCCGACGCGCGGAAAGCCTATGAAAAGGGCATGGGGCACATCTACGACAGGAAATGGTCAGCGGCGCAGAAGGATCTCGAGCGCGCCGTCGCCATCTACCCCCAGTACGCGCAGGCATGGACCGATCTCGGACAAGCGTTTCTCGAGCAGTCCGAGCCGCAGCAGGCCCGCGACGCCTGGGAGCACGCCCGCAAAGCCGATCCGCAGTACATCCGGCCTTACCTTCAGCTTGCGCGCCTCGATCTCCAGGAAAAGCAGCCCCGCGAAGCGCTGGACATCACCACTGAAGCGCTCAAAATTAATCCGAGGGAATTTCCCGGGCTGTACTTCCTGAACGCCGTCGCGAATTTCAATCTGAATCGGCTGGACGCCGCCGAGGAGAGCGCGCGCCGGGCTATCGAACTCGACGCGGCGCACGAAATCCCCCGCGCCGAGGATCTGCTCGGCAGCATCCTGGCCATGAAAGGCGATCGCGCCGGCGCGGTCGAGCACATGAGGAAATACCTCCAGCTCTCGCCGCACGCCCCCGACGCCGATACGGTGCAGCAGCGCATCGCCCAACTCGAAAAATAGTCGCTTTTGCGCCGCAGGCTCTCAGCCGGCCTTTTCACGTTCGGCTCGAACTTGTAGTGCGAGCCTTTGGCTTGCACGGATTTCATCCGGCCTCTGGTCCGCAGCAGCACTGCACTCCTGCCCCACCCGCAAACTTAAGTGCGATTGCGGGCTCTCAGCCCGCCTCGCCTGCCTGCCGGATTTGCTGAAGTTCCTGGACCGCCTTCTCCGACCCGGGCGTCACGCCATTCACGAAGTACCCCAGAATAACCTTCCGCAGTTCCGGAGACGGGCTGACTTTCTTGTCCGCCATCTTCTCCAGCAACTGCGTGTACGCTCGCAGCGCTAACCCGTACTTGCCGGGAATCTCCGGCTTCCCCGTATCGAGATTCGTGTCCTGAATCGTCAGGTGTCCCGCCTGCAGCTGAGCGCAGTACTCGCGGAAATGCGACAGCGTGGCGTTGAAGCTGGCCATCAGAAGCTTCTCCGCCTCCGGGCTCGGAGGATGAAACGCCAGCGCGCGGAACGGCCCGATCTTCGGAATCAGTTTAAAGATGAACGCGATGAATCGCGCGAACCAGCCCGGCCGCTGGTAATCCTTCCCCCACTCCCGCCGATAGCTGCTGCGCCTCATGTTGTAGATGAACCGCCGCTTCGTCATGCTCGGATCGGCGGCCACGATGTCCTTCTTCTTGGCCGCCCACGCTGCCTTCGTCGCCTCAGGAATGAGATTGCTGACGCTGAACCGGAAAGTGCCGAACGCAAGGCCCTCTTTCGACAGTACGCTCGAGAGCGGGATCGAGTAAGTCTGTTCGAACGCGCGCTCCAGCAGCGGGCGAGCCACCTTGAAGCCAATAAAATCGTGATACGCCTTCGACGCGTAATGACCCTGGGCGACGTTCACCACGTCGAAGCCGAACTCCGTCTTCAGATGGTCTTCGGGATCCTGCTCATAAGTGATCACATCCCCGAATCTTTCCGCCAGGTGCGGGTATTCCAGCGGCTCAGCGCGATTCACCCCAATAGGATGGCCGTAGTTATCCGATGTGTAATGGGCAAGCGCCCCGAGAGCGAATGCGTACTCGTCCAGAGTCTGCGAATCGTCGATCAGATTCGTCACGAACCCGGCGCTGCGCACGTAATGCACCAGATCGCTGAACAGCTTGCTGCCGAACGGGTAATAACCCATGTCCTGGATGATGCAGCCGCCGTAGGCGTACCCGTGCGCTTCGATGAGCTGATCCGGCGTGGAATTCGGGAATTTCTGGAGCAGCAGCGGTTTGACGCTCTTGTCCCAGGCCGAATCAACCACGGCTTCATGCGTCAGCACCGAGTACGCGGAACCAAACGGGGCGAACAGCGCCAGGGCTGTGAGCAGTCGCAGCAACAAGGGGCATGATAGCGCGACGGCAGTTGCGGGACGCAGCGCCCGGCGATATGGTGGAGGCGCATGTCACATCAGACTCGGCGCGATCTGCTGCGGCTTACCGCCGCCGGCCTCGCCGGCGCGGCCCTCACGCGCGCCGCCGGCGCGAATCCCATCGAGGTTCGGCTGACCGCCGGCGCGAAGCGGCTCGCCCAGGAGCCGCCGCTGGAATGGCGTCATGCCTCCCCAACGGCGAAGGGCATCGTGCTCGATCCCTCACGCACTCACCAGGAAGTGCTGGGCTTCGGCGCGGCGTTCACCGATGCTGCCTGCTGGATGTTCAGCCAGCTTGCGGCAGACGCACGCGAGCGCCTCTTTCACGAGCTCTTCGATCCGGCGCAGATGGGCTTGAGCGTGTGCCGTACCTGTATGGGCGCCAGCGATTATTCGCGCACCGTATTCAGCTACGACGAGGGCGCCCCGGATCCCGATCTGACCCGCTTCTCCATCGCTCACGACCGCGACTATATCCTGCCCGCTCTGCGCCTCGCCCGTAAGGTCAATCCCGATCTGTTCCTTTTGGCGTCGCCCTGGAGTCCACCGGGTTGGATGAAGGCAGGAGGCTCGATGCTGGGCGGCTCCATGCGCAAGCCGTCCTTCCCGGCCTATGCCCGCTACTTCGCGAAGTTCCTGCAGGGCTACGAAGCCGAGGGCGTGCGCGTCGATGCCGTCACCTCACAGAACGAGGTGGACGCCGACCAGGACGGCCGCATGCCCGCCTGCCTGTGGGGCCAGGAATACGAGATCGAGTTCGTGGGGAAACACCTCGGCCCCGAGTTGCATCGCAACAATATCCCTGCGAAGATCTGGCTCCTCGACCACAACTACAATCTCTGGGGCCGCGCCATCTGCGAACTGGACGATCCGGACGTGAATCGCTACGCCGATGGCATCGCCTGGCATGGCTACGCCGGCACGCCCGAAGCCATGACTCGCGTTCATGACGCGTATCCCGACAAGCACGCCTACTGGACCGAGGGCGGTCCCGATTACACCGATCCGGCCTACCTGACGGAATGGGCGAAATGGGCGGCGACGTTCGCCGGCGTGCTTCGCAATCAGGCGCGCTGCATCATCGGCTGGAATCTTGCGCTCGACGAGAAAGGTCGGCCGAACATCGGCCCGTTCAACTGCGGCGGACTGGTGACCATTGATTCCGCCACGAAGGAGATCACCCGGAGTGGGCAGTACTGGGCATTCGCGCATTACTCCCGCACGGTCCGGCGGGGCGCGCGCCGCTTCGACTCGCTTGGGGAGCTGAGCGGAATCTCGCATGTAGCCTTCGCGAACCCGGACGGAACATCGGCCCTGATCCTTGCCAATACCGGCCCCGAGCAGCGCGTTCCCGTTCGCCTCGCAGACCTCGAGACCGCGGTGGTGCTCCCATCAGAATCGGTAGTGACGCTAACCTGGTCGTGAGCATATAATCTGGCTTGCACCACATCCGGACCTTCGCCGCCGCAGGCGGTTCTGTACTCGTATGTGCATGTATTCTTTTGGGGGGCAGGCCCTCGGCCTGCGGCGGGCTCTCAGCCCGCCTGGTCGGCTGCAACGAGTCCGATACGGGCAGGCATTCCGCCGGTCGCGCGCCATCTTTGTCTTCGGCTCCCCTGCCCGGTGCGGCGTCGCCCCAGGCCGCCTCTGTGCCCCTTACCGACCGCGCAGGCGACGGCACGCCCGACTTCCTCCGCCTCAACCCCGATGACGCGGCTGCATTCCGCCAATGGTTCACCTTCCTCGCCGAGGTCCAGTACTACCGCGCCAACCTGCCAACCGAAATCGACGACTGCGCCGCGCTGATCCGATACTCCTGCCGTGAAGCGCTAAGCCGCCATGACAACGCTTGGGCCGCGCGCATGAAGCTGCCCATCGTCCCGCCGCTCCCGCCCGTGGCGCGCTACGCCTACCCATTCACGCCGCTGCATGCGAATCTGTTCCGCACTCGGCCGGGCCCGTTCATTCCCGCCGACCTCACCGATGGCGCGTTCTCCCAGTTCGCGGACGCGAAGACACTACAGCGCTACAACACGCACAGGATCTCGCGCGATCTGAGCCAGGCCCGCCCGGGCGATCTGCTCTTCTTTCGCCAGGCCGGCGGCGCCCTGCCATTTCACAGCATGATCTGGCTCGGGCGCAGCCACTTCGAGCGCAACACGAACGACTACGTCATCTATCACACCGGCCCGCTCGGCCGTGGCCGAGGGGAGATCCGGCGCCTGACAGCCGAACAGCTCCTCCATCACCCTGAGCCGCGCTGGCGCCCGGTAGAAGGCAACGCTAACTTCCTGGGCGTATTCCGATGGAACATTCTCTGAACCGATTGTTGGTGGCCGCGATTCTCGCCACCGCCATCACCCCGGGCATCGGACAGACCGAAGATACACCGTACTTCGCCCTGTCCAGCGCGAAGACCTTCGCGCCCGGCGAGAACGCGTCGGTGCAGCTCAACGCGTACGGAATCGACGCTCTCGATTTCCGCGTGTATCACGTCGACGACCCGGTGAAGTTCTTCGAGCAGCTCGACGATTCGCACACGTTCGGCGGCCGGGCTCCGCAGCCGAAACGCGAGCTGACCGCCATCGAGCGCTTTCATCGATTCAAGCACCGCTGGCGCATGCGCATGATCAACTTCGTCCGGGAGCAGTACGACCCGGACACTCGCGCCATGATCCGCGACGCCATGGCCCGCCGTGCGCAGGCCCGCAACGTCGCCCGCTACGCGGAAGCTCCGTTGCTCAATTCGCGCCAGGTAGTCGCAACGTGGAGCCAGCCGGTGACCAGCCGCGATCGCTGGTCCATGCAGACCGTACCGGTGGAAACACACGGCAAGGGCGTTTACCTCGTCGAGGCGGCCCATAAAGACCTGCGCGCCTACACCATCCTGATCGTCTCCGCAACGGCCATGATCACCAAGACAGCGCCCGGCCGCGTGCTGGCCTGGCTGGTCGATCGCCAGACCGGCGCTGCCCTTCCAAACGCCGACGTAGTCCTGTGGAACGGCACGCAACGGACTGCGGCCCAGTCGTGGAAAACGAATACCGACGGCATCGTGGACGCGAAAATCGAGGCCACAAAGAACGACGACCTCCGCCTGCTGGCCCGCTCCGGCGACGACTTCACCGCCGCGAGCCTGTCCGGCTACTCCGTCGGCGGCCGCCTCGAGCAGGACTGGACGGGCTACATCTACACTGACCGCCCCGTCTATCGCCCCGGCCATACCGTGAATTTCCGCGCCATCGCCCGCACCCAGTCGGCCAACGGCTACACGATCCCCTCGGCGCGCCAGCTCGACATCACCGTAGATGATCCCGACCAGAAGACCATCTACCACAAGCAGCTTCCGGTTTCGAAGCTGGGCACGGTTCACGATTCCCTGACCGTTCCCGCGGGCGCCTCGCTCGGCTATTACTCCATCCAGATCCATCAGGAAGACGCCTACATGCAGGGCGGATTCCAGGTGGAGGAGTACAAAAAACCGGAGTACGAAGTGCGCGTCACCCCGGCAAAGCCGCGGGTCATCGAGGGCGAGACCGTACAGGCCACCATCGACGCGCGCTACTACTTCGGCGAGCCGGTGAAGAACGCCAAAGTGGTGTGGTCGGTCTATCGCGGCGATGCGTGGCTGAAGCATATCGAGCAGGAGCAGACCGAAGGAGGGGACGCCAACACCGGCGATCAGGCTGACGACGAGGGCGATAGCGGCGATCAGCTTCAAAACCAGGAAGGCCGGCTCGATGACAACGGCCGCCTGACCATCTCGTTCCCCACACAGGTTTCCAAAGACGCCGGCGACTACCGCTACCGCATCGAGGCGAAGGTCACCGATCAGGGCAATCGCGAGATCTCCGGTACGGGCTGGCTCAACGCCACCTACACCAGCTTCTATCTCACCGCTCAGCCGGACGGCTATGTCTTCGCCGTGGGCGGACGGGCGCGCATCCAGATCGGCGCCCGCGACTACGACGATAAGCCTGTCCGCGCTCATGTCAAGGCGGAACTCCAGGAGTGGACGCCCGTCAGGAAAGGTGAAGAACGCAGGGCCGTCACGCGCGCCACCGCCGAAGCCGACACCGACGCCAACGGTGACGCGAAGGTCGAGTTCACCATTCCGCACGGCGGCGAGTGGCGCGTGCTGGTGACCGCCCCCACCCCGGAGCAGCGGACCGTTCAGGATCAGGCGTACCTCTGGGTCAACGGCGGCTACGCGGCCCTGTTCGGCGAGCCGGAAGCGAACATCCGCATCGTTCCCGACCAGAAGAAATACAAGGATGGCGACACCGCGCACGTGCTGGTAATTACCGGAGTCCCGCGCGCCCGGGTGCTCGTGTCGGCCGAGGGCAAACAGATCGAGTGGACGCGCGTCATGGATGCCGGCGGGCCTTCGTTTACGGTGGACGTGCCCATCCACGGCGACGACGCGCCGAGCGTCTACGTGACCGCGTCCTTCATCCAGAAGAACCAGTTCTACCAGGGGAGCAAGCTGCTGAAGATTCCGCCCGTCACCGACAGCCTGACGGTGAAGCTGGCCAGTGGAAAACCGCAGTACCAGCCGGGCGATCACGCCGTCTACGACCTCGATGTGAGCGACAGCGCAGGCAGGCCGGTGAATGGCGCCGAGTTCAGCCTCGGCGTCGTGGATGAGGCCATCTACGCTATCCGCAAAGACACCACACCCGACATCCTGAACTTCTTCTACGGCCGCGACTGGAACATCGTCAACACCGATTCCTCGCTCTCCTACTGGTTCCGCGGCGAGGCCGGCAAGCGGCGCATGCAGCTCGCTGCGCTCTTCGCCCACCGCCATCCCATGACCCAGCTCAAGCCGGAGCGGCTGATACAGCCGAAGGTGCGCAAGGCCTTTCCCGATACCGCTTACTGGGCGGCGGACCTGACCACCAACGCGCAGGGCCACGCCGAAGCGCAGTTCGACTTCCCCGATTCGCTCACCACCTGGCGCGCCACCGCGCGCGGAGTCACAGCGGACACGAAGGTCGGCGCCGCAGTGGAGAAGACCATCGTCCGCAAAAACATCATCGTCCGCCTGGTCACGCCGCGCTTCTTCACCCAGGGCGACGAGATGACCTTATCGGTGCTGGTTCATAACTACCTGCCCGACGCGAAGACCGCGCGCGTTTCGCTGGACGCCAGGGGCCTCGAGATCATTGGCGGAGCCACTCAGGATGTGACCGTGGCCAGCCGCGGCGACGTGAAGCTCGACTGGCGCGTGCGCGTCCCCGCCGGTACCGAGGCTGTGATCACCGGCAAGGCCCTCACCGACCAGGAATCCGACGCGATGGAGCTCACCATCCCCATCTGGCCCCAGGGCGTGAAGTTGTCGGATGCGCGCAGCGGATCCCTGAACGGAGGCGGCAATGCCGAGTTCAGGCTGACCTTCCCCGGCCAGGTGGCGCCCGCCTCACGGCGAATCGAGATTCGCCTCGCGCCGTCCATCGCCGGGACTCTCTTCGGCGCCCTCGATTACCTGACCAGCTATCCGTGGGGTTGCACCGAGCAGACCATGTCCAGCTTCCTGCCGGACATCGTCGTCTCTCGTGCGCTGAAGGACCTGAACCTCAAATCGACTCAGGATCCCGCCACGCTCCAGCAGAAGATCGGAGAAGGCCTCGACCGCCTCTACGATTTCCAGCATGAGGATGGTGGCTGGGGCTGGTGGAAGACCGACGACAGCAGCATGTTCATGACCGCCTACGTCGTGAGCGGGCTGGCCCAGGCGCAGGCAGCCGGGCAGACGATTAAGCCGGAAGCGGTCCAGAAGGGCGCCGCGTGGCTGAAAGCGTTCTATGGCCGGGAACCGCGCCTTGTCGCCGACTCGAAAGCGTACGTGGCGTGGTCGCTCGCGCTGGCCGATTCGCTGGACCCCGCCACTCTGGACGACGTCTGGACGCATCGCGCGAAGCTGACACCCTACGGTGAGGCCCTGCTGGGCCTCACGCTTGACCAGAAGAAGGATCCGCGGGCGCACGACATTGCCCAGCATCTGGAGACCGAAGCAAAGCAGAATGACATCGAAGCATGGTGGACGGAGGAGTCCGACCCGCTCCTGGATATCTGGTTCGACTCTTCGCCCGAGACCACCGCATTCGTCCTCAAGCTGCTGGTCCATCAGGACCCGCGGAATGCGCTGGTCCCCAAAGCGGCTCTGTGGCTCACCGACCATCGAAGCGGCGGAAGCTTCTGGTATTCCACTGAGCAGACCGCGATGGTGGTCAACGGACTCGCCGACTATCTGAAGCTCACCCAGGAGCTGAACCCGGCCTTCACCGCGACCGTGCTGGTAAACGGCAAACAGGTGGGGACGAAGACGTTCGGCGGCACGGATGCACTGGAACCGGGCGACACGATCATCGCGCTCAATGACGCCCAGCTCGACCCAGCGTCGAACGACATCCATATCGAGATGAAGGGCACGGGCCGCCTGTACTGGTCGGTGCGCCAGGACTACGCGTCACTCGAACCGAAGCTGGCGAAAACCGGCACGGTCGAACTCAACATCCTTCGCGACTACTTCCGCCTCACACCCGCAACGGTGGATGGCAAGATCGTCTATGACCTCAATCCGCTCAATGGCCCGGTCGCAGTGGGCGACACGCTGGCGGTGCGGCTCACCGTTTCTGGCGGCCCGTGGCGTTACCTGCAGATTGAAGACCCGATTCCCGCCGGCGCCGAGTTCATCGAGCGAGACGATCTCTACAACCTGCGCGACAAGCCTTCATGGTGGGGCTGGTGGTTCACACGCCGCGAGATGCACGACAACCGCATGGGTATCTTTCAGACGTATTTCAGCAAAGGCCAGCAGCAGTACGTGTACCTGCTGAAGGTGGTCAACGCCGGCGTGTTCCACGTTAACCCCGCGCGCGTGCAGCCGATGTATGAGCCGAAGTACCTGTCCACAACCGAGGCGAAGACCGTGGAGGCGAAATGACGGTGACCGGCGCAACCATCCGGCTCTGGGCGCTCCACGTCGTCGCGAACGCGTTCCTGGTTTTCGGCGTGTACGCCTGGCTCAGCATCGGCGATGCGGACGCGGCGCAGTTGACCGGCACCGTGATCTACGGCATTGCCATCGCGTTTCTGGCCGTATGGTTGCATGCGGGCACGTTCCGCTACTTCGGCGCGGACGCGCGGGACACCCGGCTGCGTATCGCTTTCTGGAATGTGCTTCCGTCGCTGGCCCCGTTCGCGCTGCTTGCCATTGTGGCGGCGACCGTCTACGCGCTGTTCAGCCGCGCTGGCGCCCAGACTGCCGACACGGGCGCCACGATCGCCTCATGGCTGACCCTCGAGCTGCGCCGCCCCGTCAGGCCCGTCGCCGTGGCCCGCGTTCTGCTCTGGATTCTGCGCCTCGTTGAATGGTTCGGCGCTCCGCTGGTATTCCTTCCGCTCGCGTCCGAAACGGCCGCGAACGGTTGGCGTGGACTGGCGCGCAATCCGCTCGCGACACTGCGCCGTCGCTATGCCCTGCTCTGCCCCGCCCTGCTGCTGGCTGCCTTCCTGATTCCCGGCCTGATCGCGAACTGGGTTCCCGGCCTGCACGGCGTGACGCTGCAAACGGTCAGCGCGATCGTGCGCTTCGCCATTGCATGGCTGATCCTGATTACCGCCTGGCTGGCGCTCGTGCGCGAAACGGCTATTGCGGATTCTGCGACGGCGGCTGCATCAGAGACGCCAGCACCGCCGCCGGTCCCTGCTGCCTGACTTCGCTGCGCACGTCCTCGGGCACGCGCTGGTCGCCCGCCAGATACGCCACGATGCCTTCCCGCA
>Ga0209810_1005771_pt1 | contig 11033 bp, 9 predicted proteins | sample Coa_R1_7_FD_187159 | JGI IMG/M metagenome (GOLD analysis project Ga0209810, IMG submission 187159) | Surface soil microbial communities from Centralia Pennsylvania, which are recovering from an underground coalmine fire - Coalmine... | ecosystem: Environmental > Terrestrial > Soil > Unclassified ...
GCTTTGGCTAGCTGATTTTGATGGCTTCCACGCCGGAAGATTTGAAGTTTGAGATTTGGAAACATTTCCCTTTTCACTCGCATTCACGGCAAAATTCTGAAAATCTTCTATAAGACCACGGCCGATCCGCTGGAACAATTAAACGTGGATACACCATCAGTTCTTTGGGGTGCCGTATCCGTAGTAGTACCGCGGATACGCCTTGCCCTCTGCTCCGTTATAGATCAATCCCAAGAGCCGCTTGGGGTCGAATTGCTTAACGGATTTCTCAAGAACGTCACGGCGCACAAAACCGGCTCGGACCACCAATAAGATCCCATCGCACTCGGCGGCGAGCAATTCAACGTCTGCCAAGTTAAGCACTGGCGGCGCGTCTATGAGGATCAGATCAAAGGAATTCAGTGAATCGCTGATTAGCTGATGCCACTCCTTTCCCGCAAGCAGCTCAGCCGCAGGCTTATCGGATTGGCCTGCGGGCAAGACGTAAAGATTGGGATAGTCCGTGGCCAAAATCGCATCCCTCGGTTCGCACAGGCCGCTGAGCACATTGGCCAATCCGGGGCCGGAAGGAAAGCCCAAAAGTCGCGTCAATCCCGCCGTGCGCAGATCGCTATCAATCAATAGCACTCGGAGCTCCGGCAGTTGTGAGCAACAAAGAGCCAAATTGAGCGAGGTAAGGGTTTTCCCTTCGCCTTGAATGGCACTGGTCAATATCGCCGAGCGAAGATCCCGAGCAGCTCGCATTCGGAGAAGGCGGGTGCGTAATGCACGATACGATTCTTCTGCCGAATCCAACCAGTCGCTTCCTTGGAACAGGCCGCGCAGTCGGCTGGCAGATGGAATCTCAATCTGGCGAAAGGAGTCTTTCGACGGTTCCTTCGCATCAACAGGAATATCACCTGAACTTGGCGCTATTTCTGTTGTGGTTTGTCTGGAAATCAGATCTATTTTTTCTTCCGGGCTGGTCTTTCGCTCAATCGGGAGAGCTTTCTCCTCCGGATAGAAGACATTCCGGCCTCGCGTCGTTTCGTTGAAAAACTTGCTCATCCGGCCTCACCCTCGCGCAGAAATTCGATTTCGCTTCATGGCTTCAATCAACAGATCAACGGAGTTCTTCTGGACTCGAATCGGACTGGGCATCTCCACGAACAGGCCGTTTTTCTGTGCAACCGGTGCGGGCAACGTCAAATTCAACATGGTCGCCACCTCTTCGACCATGTCCTCTTGGATGACCCGCCTTTGCGTCCGGTAGCCCAGCGCGAGGCATCCGTCGCAAACAAGGTTCACCAGTCTTGGAACTCCCTTGGTAACCGAGTGAATGACTTCTGGGATGGTTCCGGAAAACGGGGAATTCCCTTGCAGTCCAGCGGACACAAGCCGTTCAGCAATGTAGACCCTAGTCTCCGGGGCACTCAAAGGCCGAAGCTGAGCCCTCCCCGCGATTCTTTGCTGAAGAGCACTGAGCTCCGGCCGGTTCATAATTTGCGTAAGTTCAGGCTGACCGCTCAACACAATCTGCAGCAATTTCTCCTGATGCATGTCTGCGTTTCCCAGCAGACGAATTTCTTCGAGCAACTCGGAGGAAAGTAGGTGCGCCTCGTCAATAAAGAGCACCGCCGTCCCGCCCTGACGCTGTGTCCTCAACAGCATTTCATGAAGAGCTTTGAGGCGTTGAGGCTTGCTTGTCGAGGTACACTTTACTTCGAATTCCTCGAGCATCATTTCCAAGAATTCGTCGCGCGTAAGGGTCGGGTTAAAGAGCAGTGCGCTCTCAACAGGCATCTTCTTGTCGACAAACACCTGAAGGGCGGCGTGCACTAATGTTGTTTTCCCCGTTCCGATTGGGCCGGTAATCATGACCAGCCCTCTTCGGTATAGGATTCCTTCCAGCAAGACGGTGAGCGCAGCTTGATGAGGTTCTGAAAGGTGCAAATACCTAGGATCAGGCGTCAGACGAAACGGTTCGTCTTTTAGCTGGAAAAAGGAGACGTACATCTATTGAAGTCCTCTGGACAGGATGGCAAGCAGCACTCCGATTGTGGCTGATCCTGCAAAAGTGCCCGTGACCATGGCAACTGCCTTCCATTTTCTCCTGCGGCTTTCCTCGGTGGAAACAATATGCGGTATCCCCGCAAGTACACGCTTCCCGACGATTTGCGCAGCTTCATTTTCCGTCCGAACCGTTTCGTCGTTCATTTCCGCCACACCCGCTAAGACGCACCCCGCCAGAATTCCTCCGATTAGCCCGGCGATGCTCAAAAGCACTTGATTTCGCGGCAGCGGCGCATTTGGAGCCACAGCCGGATCTAGAACTTCAAATTTCTCTCCTTTTTCACGAACCTCGAGCGCATGAGAGAGCTCGGCCGCTTGTTCCTTTCCAAGAAGCGAGCCATATTGCGCTCGTAGGGATTCGTAGTCTTCGCGAAGCCGCATGAGAGAGCTCGGCCGCTTGTTCCTTTCCAAGAAGCGAGCCATATTGCGCTCGTAGGGATTCGTAGTCTTCGCGAAGCCGTGAGATCTTCTGCTGGAACGCCGGCAATTCCTGCAGTTTTGCCTCATGGAAAGCCAACTGAGACTGCAGGGGTTCCAGTGACTTCGTTTCCTCGCTGATCTGTTCGCCGAGTTTTTCGATTTGCGCCTCAAGAACCGGGTTTCTGCGCTGCTTTCGGGATTGAGCTATCTGTTGCGTCTGGCTGACGATTGGCTGACTATTCGGTTCACTCGCCGCTTTCGCTTTCAGGACTTCTATTTCGCTTTCGGTTCGGCGAACGTCAGGATGTGCCGGCCCGTAACGCTGTCGTAGCTCCGACAAATGCGACTGCAATTTTTGAATCTGAGCATCGTAGGAGTTGCTAGTCGCACCGCTGGCCGTTCCCAAATCGACAGTCGGAGCATCATTGCCGGAGTACAAGAGGGACTGAAGAACATCTCGCTGACGTTCATCCCGCTGGATCTTGTCTTGGATTGTCGCTATCTGAGATCTTAGATTGGCAAGCGCTTCAATATGGTATGGCTTTGATTCCGGAAGGTCGAGAATGTTCCGGCTTTCCACTCCGCGAAGCTCAGCATCCTTCTCATCAAGCTGTCGCTTTATATTCTGGACCTGATCCTGGAGAAACTGGGTTGTCTCCTCCGCTTGATCTACCCGGGCTTTCAAGTTCTCTTCAATGAACATCTGCGCGAGTTGATTTGCGATCGGGGCCACCTCCCTGCGGTTCCTGCTGTGAAACGCAATCCTAAACGCGCTCATCCTCCCGCCGCCGGGATTGATAAGTTCAACGGTAATGGATTTTTGCACTCGCTTTACGACCGCATCTTCCGACTTGGTCTTGTCCTGCGGGTCAGGATACAGTCCCTCGGCTTCTACGAGCTTTCTTAGTCGGGTCGGGGAAAGCACCTGCTGCTCCAATGTTGTGAGTCGCCCGGCAATGTCCCCCGTGTTTATGGAGGGCACGTACTTATCGGGGACTCCGGAGGTGTCCACTAGAATCACAGTCTCGGCGCTATAAATGGGGGGAAGACTCCAAGCCACAATCGCGACACAGACGAATAAGCCGATCCCGCTTAGGATAATCCACCATTTCCGGCGTCGTGCAATATCAAGGTAATCCCTGAGACTAAGATTTTGCAGAAGCAGATTCCGGTGGATGCCGATGCTCTCGGGATGAGTAGTATCTTGCAACAGAGCCTCGCAGTTTTAGACGCTAAATACGCTGCCAAGAATTTGTCACAGCCAAGACCATGAGCACGTCACTTGCCAGTTTGCGAAGAGTCGCATTCGCTTGAAAGCCCCATCTCTATTATTTATCAGCAATTTACAGAGTTTCTCTGGGAGATGGGTCAACGTAAGAAGTGGATGCTCAGACAGGCGGAAATCGCTTCCCTATTCTCGCCCTGTTATTGACTCATTTTTCTTACCTCGGAAGCAGGATTGAGGGTTGCCAGCGGACACCAAATTCCACAATGTTCTGTTTGCCCGAAACCAGTTGCTGTGTATTGGAAGTCTGGAAGACGTGCGAATATGCAGCAAAGCAGCTTATATTACCGAATAGGTTGTAAGAAAATCCGGAAGTCGCATACTTTCCCGAGGTGCGCGGATTTGCACCCGTCTCGCGAAAATATCCTCCTCCGTTGTTCCACATAACTCTCGGCCCCAAATGCAACCCTATTGTCCCGTCTAACCGATCGGATTGCCGAATGCTGATGTAATTGTTGAATGCCACACCTCTGGTATAGGCAACCGATAACCCGACGATCCGCGAAATGGACCCCGTTAAACTCCCACCACCAGAAAAAGCCCAGCCACCCAGACCCGCAATATTAGAATTGCTCTGGTATGATGCGCCCGCATTCCCGCTGACCCACCAGGATGGCGATAACTGCTCACTGTAGAATAGAGTTGTTGTGCTGTAACGCGCATCGATCGCGGTGACCGAGAATTGTCTGGCATAGGAATAAGATTCTGCGATGCCCACTCTTCGATAGGGCGTAAGCGCGTGGCTGACTGACACAGTCACCTGGTACACCTGGCCGTCCGTATCGAATTGAGGCGACGTGGAGCTTGAATTCATTCGGGCGTAGGAATATGAGGGGGACACCGCGAAAGAAGTTCGCGGGCTGAACGCATATTGCAGTGTGGCGGACGCCGTATTAGAAAGAAAATCGCCATTAGTGTTTAAGAAGCTATTTTGCGAGACCGCGCCGGCCGCCCAGTTGGTTGCCATGAAATTCTCGGGTATGAGTTGATTTTCGCGGGCTTGAACGAAAGCATCCTGTACCGTCAGGCTCAGGCGGGGAGTCAGAGCAAAATTCGTGCCGACCGTAAAAGTATTGTTTGAGTTGGCGTTTGCATGTACTTGGCCTTGAAAGATTGCAAGTTGCGGCAAATATTGCAGGACGATTCGGGACTTCCAGAAGGTATGATCAAACATCAGCCCAGTGCGGAAAAGAGAAATGTCGGACGTGGTGTGCGTATTTGCGCCATTCAATTCAGAATCACTGTGGAGTCCAACGTATTCAAACCGGCTAATTGAAAAATCTCCCCAGCGCAAAGGTGTGGTCGATGTACCGAACAGCGGAAGACCGGTCCCGACTTCTTTGAGCTTACCCGAATAAGGATCTACCGGCCCCACTGGTGATGAACCAGGCGCAGCATTCTCGTCTTGCCCAGAGCCAAGGACAACCGAACCTGGCGAGGTCGCTCCAGCAGGCTTTGGTTCTGTTCCCGCGGAAGAGCCGCTCGACGAAGATTGTTGAGCTTCGGCGGAGATGGCCGCCGCGACCATCATGATCAGACTCAATAACGATGCGAGTATCCTGTTCTTTTGCATCGCTCGCCTCCTTGAGGAGCGCCGTTTTAAGGTACGACCACCATGTCTCCGGGTTCGAGAATTGGATTAGGGCCCTTACCCGTGATGGCTTTCTTATAGTCGAATCCGATCCGCTGCTTCTTCCCGTTCTGCTGGCGCAGAATGTATATAGAATGCATCTTGGCAAATGGTCCCAGGCCCCCGGCCTCCGAGATCAGTTCCAGCACGGTTTTCTTGTCTATCAGTTGGAACACCCCCTGCCTGGCCACATTCCCTACCAGCCAGACTTTGCGACTATTGATCGCCTTTACGATTATTGTTACCTGCGGGTCATTCACCAGGGATTTCATTTTCTCGGTGAGAAGTTGCTTGGCTTCCTCGGTGGTAAGCCCTGAAATCTTAACGTCATTTAGCAAAGGAAGCGTGATCATTCCATCGGGCCGAACTACCACAGACTGGGAAAACTCCGGTTCATGCCACACGGAGATCATTAATTCGTCCGCAACGCCGATTCGAAAATCGGTGGGAGGAGTAATCTCTTTGCTCGGAGCAACTGAATCCGAGAGAGGGCCGGAGCTTTCGTTGGTTCCGTTCTTCTTGGGATCGGAGGTTTCGGTTTGCTTATGATTCTCCGCAGATTGTTGGGGCTCCAACGCAGATGCCTGAATACTACCCGCAGGCATCCCAAAGACCAAAAGCAGGCTAAAGGAAGCGATACCTCTTGCTCGCACAGAAACCTCCCCAACGTGTATCCAAGCTGGATTAAACGACTATGTTTGAGCAAGAGTGCGGCCACGCCTGCGATCTCGCAACTTATTGATAAAACAAAGGTTAATGGAACCGAATGGGCTTTGCCCCAGGGTGACGGAAAGCATTTGGACAATCTGAGAAAAGCCGTGCACACGCCCTATCGAAGTCTCACCCGGAACCAGAACTAGTGCCCTATCTTCGTTAATGACTTTGGATTACAGGCGAATCAGAGGTTTCCTCGCCGCCGAGTGGGTAGATTGGAGTAGCTTGAAAAAACGGATCAGAATTGCATAGCCAAATGTCCAGGAGAAAAGACATATTTGGTCGATGAGGCGTCCCAACATGGGTTCAGCCTGTTCTTCTCGTGCTTTCATGAGCCCTTGCGCCTATTTTGCGCCGCGCCCCGACAACATGACCTTGATGGTTTCAAAAATGGTAACAAGGTCCATGGCGATCGAAAGATGCTTTATGTAGAAGAGATCGTACTCTAGCTTTGTTTTCGTTTCCCCAACACTTCCACCATATTGATATTTCACTTGGGCCCAGCCCGTAATGCCCGGCCGAACAGAATGCCTTAACCCATAGAATGGAATCTCCTCCTCAAGCATGGAGACGAAATGCGGTCGTTCTGGCCTCGGGCCAACCACGCTCATCTCGCCCTTCAATACGTTGAACATCTGAGGAAGCTCGTCTAACCGGTATTTTCGTATCCATTTACCAGTCCGCGTGACTCGACTGTCATCACTGGATGCCCATTTCGGACCGTGTTTCTCTGCATCATTCCGCATGGATCGGAATTTCAGAATCTGAAAAGGCTTTCCCCTCAATCCTGTGCGTTCCTGTCGAAACAAAACGGGGGAACCTGATTCTAGCCAAATGGCCATTGTTATAATGATAAAGAGGGGCAACGAAACGACAATCGCAACTAAGGAAACGACAACGTCCAGCATTCGTTTTGTCCAGGTCAGTAACACGGATTTTCGGAAACCGTCCGATAGAATGAGCCAGCTTGGTGAAAGATGTTCAAGGATAATACGGCCGGTCATCCTTTCACAGAAACTGTGAGCGTCCTCAACTTTGACGCCCGCGAATTTCAAATGAAGCAACTGCCGCACGGGAGTGCAGCCACGCCTCTCGGTCAGGGAGAGTACGACACGATCTATTTTTTCTTGCTCGACGATGGATTCCACATCTGCGGTAGCGCCAATGATGCAGGGATTTACCAGTGATTTGCCTATGTTTTCGCCCCGCTCATCCAAAAAGCCAACGATCTTAAGCTTGAGTTCTGGCCGCGCAAGCACGTCGCGTGCTAGTGATATTCCTGCCGGCCCCGTCCCCATGATCAACATTCTTTCGGAAGTTCCGAATGTATAACCTCTCTCAAACAACAGGAGTCGCCAGGCAATGGTAAGCCCCAAACTCAAGGGCGCCGCCAGGACTGCAATGCCCCTCCCAAATCCCAGTTCTGGAACGATAAAATAGCTAGCCGCAAGAACCAAACAAGTTATCCCGTATGCTTGGGTCAAGCGACCGAGAATTTCGCTCTTTGATGTAATTAGCCGAAAATCGTATAAATCATTGAAATAGAGGGCCAGGTCGCAAACCAAAGTGGCTAGCACCAACCTGTAGATTGTCCATCGGCCCGCGAGGTAGCTTCCAAGCGGGCCATAATCTCCGACAGAGAATCTCAGAGAAATAGCAGCCAGAAGACCTATCACAATCAGAATGCTATCGGTCGCTATCAGTAGCAGCAATACGGTAGGAAGTCTTTGGCCGCCGATTTTTAACATTCAGTTTCTTTCGTGGAGTGGTGATCTATAAGTCTGTACCTTGGGCAGCGGACAAACTATTTGAGCCATGCACACGCGGACACATCCTCCCCACTCGGGGAGGGCTTACGGGCTGTCAGGAGCATTTCCGAGACCAAACTAGAGCCGCAAGCGAACTCAACCTATTGGGAGTATCTCTCAACCCGTTGAACAACAAGAAGTTAGCTCGACTCACCCCTCGCGGCAGCCAAAGCTAACCGACTTAAAATCAGGCTTTTACCCGGCTCACAGTCCGTTAGGCAACAGCGCAGTGGTTTGGCAGGTCACATGAAAAGCATTTCCTAAACTCGGCAATAGGTCGACTGTTGTCCTGCCGGGTGGCTCGGAGGCTTTGATCGCCATCAATTCTTGTGCTTTGAATTGGCACTGCTCAGACGGCAGTTTCTGGCAGCAAACTTGCTCCACTACAAGGTGGTTTTGTTCCCTCGCCTCAGGAAGTTATGTTTATGTGCGAGTTTTTTCGGGCACTTATGGGGCTTCCCGAAACCCATCGTGTCCAACAACTTGTATGATTAGGTTCCGACGATTATATGCCGGTGCTAGTCCGACCCGCCGACTTGGTTCGAGAAAGAAAAGCTTTGGTCTGTCTCTTCCAGAGGCTTTTGTCACCCCAATCGGATGAGGAGAGGTTCGAATGGCTTTATTGTGCAGGCCCACACGGCTCCGCTCGGGCGTGGGTTCTATGCGAAAGCGGGGGACATGAAATCTTTGGTGTGGCCGCTGCATTCCCGAGAAGGATCAGTTTCAACGGGAACAGGCGGCTTGTGTGGGTGCTAGGCGATTTTTGCCTGGACGAGCGTTATCGAAGTCTTGGCCCCGCACTCCAGTTGCAGAGGGCGTGCCTTAATGGCGTATGCGTTAGCGCCGGCGACGTCTGTTACGACTTTCCAAGTGAAAGAATGATGGCAATCTATAACAGGCTTTCAATCAGTCGGACCGGCGAACTTGTGAGGTGGGCAAAACCTCTTCGTGCGAATCGCCGAATAGAGGGTATTGTTCGCTTCACGCCACTTGCCAAAGCAATTGGGGCACCCGTCGGATTTGTTCTTGAGCATATTGGTTGGAAAGGTCAAGCAAATGACATTCGCTTCGAACTCTTCACCGGCAGATGCGGCGAAGAATTCAGCGCATTGAACCAACAGGTTTGCAGCCAGCCGGGAATTTTCACGGATCGCTCCGCGGATTACTTGAATTGGCGCTATTTGTGCCATCCTGCCGATAAGTATGAAATCCTGACAGCCCGGCGCACTGATACTTTGGTTGGTTATGCGGTCTTCGCAACCGAGAGCGGCCAGGCTCGCATCGTTGATCTCTGCTCCCTTAATGAGCCTCCACTTGTCGCGGCTTTGCTGGCTGCCGTCAGCAAGCAAGTGAAACCTCGCGGTGTGGAGACTCTTAGTTTGAATGCGGGTGACGCACATCCCTGGGCAAGTGTATTGGAACGAGCTGGTTTCAGGCGCCGTGAATCCGCTCCAGTGGTGGCCCTTGAATCACCCACCCGAGGGTGCTTCCAATCCAAGCATCTTCCCGCGTGGTACCTCATGCACGGAGACCGGGAAAGCTGATAATAGAGGGAATGAAAATGAACACAAACGATGGGCAATCCATCGAGCTTCGGATTCACCAGTTCATAGTGAAGACGTTTCCGATGGCACGCAAACAAGGAGTAGGAAGGGACGAACTCTGGCTTCAATCCGGCATGATTGATTCGCTGGGGATACTGGATCTTGTTCACTTCCTTGAAGAGGAATTCCCGATCAAGGTCTCTGACGAAGAACTACTCCCCGAAAATTTTCAGTCGCTCTCTGCAGTAGTGCAGTTCGTCGAGTCTAAGTCAAACGGAGGCGGGCTCAGTGAACCTCCTGCCACAGGCGTTGAAGGCGCGCTTTCATAGCTCACACCACTTGCCTGGCTGAGTCTGGAGTTGGAATAGACAAGGGCAAATTGAGGACCCAGGAGACAATGAACTATCTAATCTGGCATCTTTTGCGTGATAGCGCGAGCCGCGCACCGGAGAAGGAGGCTCTGGTTCACGGAAACTTACGGCTGACCTATCGCGAAGTTGTGAAGCGCACATCCGGTCTCGCTACCGCATTGCGAAAGCAAGGTTTGAAGCGCGGCGATCGGGCTGGGATTTACCTCGAAGCTTCCATCTCGCAGGTAATTTCTATTTTCGGGATTTCACAGAGCGAGGCTGTTTTCGTTCCAATTAACGCATTGTTGCAGCCGGAACAAGTCGTGCATATCGCGCGCGACTGCGGGATGAAGTGTCTCATTACGACGCCGGCGAAGCTCGCTTCCCTTTCCGGTGTTCTCTCTCAAATTTCTACTCTTGAGTTTCTCGTGGTCACGGGAGAAGGCGTACTCCCCAAGGTTGAATTGCCAATCTATAGTTTTGACGACTTTTGCGCTGTAAAGGCCTCTCCTGGCTGGCGTGAAACGAGCATTGAAAAAGACCTCGCCGCCATCCTGTACACCTCGGGATCAACCGGCAAGCCAAAGGGAGTCATGCTAAGCCATGCGAACGTAGTCGCCGGCAGCCGCATAGTCTCAACCTATTTGGAAATCACGGAAGAAGAACGAATCTTAGCAGTCCTTCCTTTTAGTTTCGATGCGGGAATGAATCAATTGATGACCGCATTCGAAAAATGTGCCACTCTTGTTCTTATAAACTTCACGTTCGCAAGAGAAATCGTCCAGACCCTCATAAGGGAAAAAATCACAGGTTTGGCCGGCGTTCCCACTCTGTGGAGTCTTCTCGCGCAACCGAACTCGGGTCTGGCAAAGCAAAATCTTGCTCACCTGCGCTATATCACTAATACTGGCGGCGCAATGCCGCAGCAAGTTTTGAGGATTTTGCGAGAAGCGCTTCCAGCAACAAACATTTTTCTGATGTATGGATTAACTGAGGCGTTCCGCTCAACCTATCTTCCACCGGAGGAACTTGACCGACGCCCCACCTCCATGGGCAAGGCAATGGCAAGGCAATCCCTGACACTGAAATTTTGGTACTTAACGAACAGGGACAACTCTGCAAGCCCGGCGAACCGGGAGAACTCGTACATCGCGGTCCCACGGTCTCTCTCGGATACTGGAATCGTCCTGAAGACACGGCCAGAGTACTCCGGCCGAATCCCCTCTTGCC
>Ga0209810_1005772_pt1 | contig 11033 bp, 8 predicted proteins | sample Coa_R1_7_FD_187159 | JGI IMG/M metagenome (GOLD analysis project Ga0209810, IMG submission 187159) | Surface soil microbial communities from Centralia Pennsylvania, which are recovering from an underground coalmine fire - Coalmine... | ecosystem: Environmental > Terrestrial > Soil > Unclassified ...
CTACCGGCGCCAGGACGGCCGGCTCCTCGTCTACCGGGCCCGGGCCGTCCTGCTCGCCACCGGCGGCGGCGGCCGCATCTATCGGGTGACCTCGAACTCCTGGGAGTGCACCGGCGACGGCACCGCGCTGGCCTACGAGGCGGGGGCGCAGCTCCGCGACTGCGAGATGGTGCAGTTCCACCCCACGGGGATGGTCTGGCCGCCCGGGGTGCGGGGCATCCTGGTCACCGAGAGCGTGCGGGGCGAGGGGGGCATCTTGCGCAACAAGGACGGGGAACGCTTCATGGAGCGCTACGACCCCGAGCGCATGGAGCTGTCCTCGCGCGACGTGGTGGCCCGGGCCATCAACGCCGAGGTGGCCGCCGGCCGGGGCACCCCGCACGGCGGCGCCTACCTGTACATCAACCACAAGAGCCCCGACTACATCAAGCGCAAGCTGCCCTCGATGTACGAGCAGTTCCTCCACCTGGCCAAGGTGGACATCACCAGGGAGCCCATGGAGGTGGCCCCGACCATCCACTACTTCATGGGGGGTGTCAAGGTGGAGGCCGAGACCGGCGCCACCACCCTCCCCGGCCTCTACGCGGCCGGGGAGGTGGCGAGCGGGCTCCACGGCGCCAACCGACTGGGGGGCAACTCGCTCACCGACCTGCTGGTCTTCGGCAAGCGGGCCGGCGACGCCGCCGGGGCCTATGCGCTCGACCACCAGGCCCCGCTCCAGGTGGAGGAGTCGCAGGTGCGGCAGGCGATCGAGGAGCTGCTGGCGCCGCTGTCGCGCTCCGATGGGGAGAACCCGTACCAGCTGCAGGGGGCGCTGCAGGACGTCTGCACCGAGTACGCGCCCATCATCCGCGACGAGCAGGGCCTGCGCACGGGGCTGGACCGGGTGCTCGAGCTGACCGAGCGGTCCCGGCGCTGCGGCACCGGCGGGTCCAACGGACGGGCCTTCAACCCCGGCTGGCACACGGTCAAGGACCTCCAGAACATGCTGGTGAACGCCGAGGCCCTGTTCCGGAGCGCGCTGGAGCGCCGGGAGAGCCGGGGGGCCCACGCCCGCAGCGACTATCCCGACCTCGATCCCGAGCTGGAGAAGGTCAACATGGTGGTGGAGCGCAGGGAGGACGAGATGGCCTGCTTCCCGGTCGAGCGCGACCCCATTCCGGAGGACCTGGTGGCGATCATCGAGAAGAAGCACGAGAAGTACATCCCGGAGGAGTTGCGCTAGTGGAGGGCGGCACGGTCAAGGTCAGCGTCTTCCGCGGGGACGCCGCCGGTGGCGAGATGGTCACCTACCCCGTCCCCGCGCAGGAGGGCATGGTGGTGCTGGACGCCGTGCTCTGGATCCAGGCCAACCTCGCCCCCGACCTGGCAGTCAGGTGGAACTGCAAGGCGGCCAAGTGCGGCTCCTGCTCGGCCGAGATCAACGGCTTCCCCCGGCTGATGTGCAAGAGCCCCATCGAGGAGTACGGGGAGGCGGTCGAGGTGCGGCCCATGCAGGCCTTCCCCGTCGTCCGGGACCTGGTCACCGACGTGAGCTGGAACTACCAGGTCAACGAGCAGATCCCTCCCTTCACCCCCAGCGAGACGGACCTCATGGACCCCGAGCCCTGGCGGATGCAGCAGGAGGACGTCGACCGCCTGATCGAGTTCCGCAAGTGCATCGAGTGCTTCCTCTGCCAGGACGTCTGTCACGTGCTGCGCAACCACGGCAAGTTCGACGACTACGTCGGTCCCCGCTTCTTCGTCCGCATCGCCAGTCTGGAGATGCACCCCAAGGACGTCCTCGACCGGCGGCCGCTGCTGAAGGGCCGGGCCGGGGTCGGCCTCTGCAACATCACCAAGTGCTGCACCGAGGTCTGCCCCGAGCACATCCACATCACCGACAACGCCATCATCCCGCTCAAGGAGCGGATGGACGACCGCTACTTCGACCCCATCCGCTTCATCGGCCGCAAGCTGACCGGGAGGTGACCGAGGGGGGAGCCTCCCTCCCCCCTTCGACGACCGGGCAGCGCCGCGCGTATCCTGATCGCCGGTGAGCGTCGGCAAGCCCGTCCGCCTCGCCTACGGGCGCGCCGGCCTGGAGGTCGAGGTCCCGGCCGGCGCGGACGTGCTGGAGCCGCGCCGGCGGCCGGCCCTGCCGGACGAGGCGGAGGCGCTGCGCCGGGCGCTCCGGCACCCGATCGCCTCGCCGGCGCTGCGCGACCTGGTCCCCCGCGGGGCGACGGTGGGCATCAGCGTCTGCGACGTGACCCGACCCTTCCCCGCCGCCCGCGTGCTGCCCGTCCTGCTGGACGAGCTGGACCACGTGGACCCCTCCCGGGTCACGGTCTTCATCGCCACCGGCACCCACCGCGCCTGCACCCGCGAGGAGCTGCGCGACCTGCTGGGGGAGCGGGTGCTCGCCGAGGTGCGCGTGGTCCAGCACGACGCCCTCGACCGCTCCCGGCACGCCCGGCTGGGGACGGTACCCGGCTCCTCCGTGCCCGCGCTGGTGGAGCGGGACTTCCTCGAGCAGGAGGTGCGGATCACCACCGGGTTCATCGAGCCCCACTTCTTCGCCGGCTTCTCGGGCGGCCCCAAGATGGTGGCGCCGGGCCTGGCCCACCTGGACACGGTGCTGGAGCTGCACTCGGCGGCCCGGATCGGGCACCCCCTGGCCACCTGGGCGGTCACCCGGGGCAACCCGGTGCACGACGCCGTGCGGGAGATCGCGGCCCGGGCCGGCGTCGCCTTCGCCCTCGACGTCGCCCTCGACCCCGAGCACCGGATCACGGCCGTGTTCGCCGGCGACCCGGCCCGTGCCCACGCCGCCGGCTGCGCCTTCGTCGCCGAGACCGCCACCGTGACCGTGCCCGAGCCCTACGACGTGGTGCTCGGGACCAACAGCGGCTACCCCCTGGACCAGAACCTCTACCAGACGGTCAAGGGCATGAGCGCGGCCGCCCGGATCGTCCGGCCGGGCGGCGCCATCGTCATCTGCAGCGAGTGCGCCGACGGCCTGCCCGACCACGGCAGCTACGGGCAGCTGCTGCGCGAGTCGGGCGGGCCGGAGGCGTTTCTGGAGCGGCTGCGGCGGCCCGGCCCCGCACGCCACGACCAGTGGCAGGTCCAGGTGCAGGCCCAGGTCCTGGCCAGGGCTCGGGTGCGGTTGCGGACGGACGGTCTCTCCCCGGAGCAGGTCCGCTCGGCCTGGCTGGAGCCGGTCGACGACCTCGCCGCCTGCCTGGCCGGGCTGCTCCGGGAGGCCGGGCCGGGGGCGCGGCTGGCGGTGCTGCCCCAGGGGCCGCAGACCATCCCCCGGCTCGCGGACTGACGGCGGCCCACCGCCCGGCGGCCGTGGCCCACGGCGGACCGTCGGGGAGCCGAGGACCCCGACCACCGGTCCCGCACCTTCCGTGGGCGACCGTGGCCCGACGGCCCTCCGACCACGGCTCGATGTGCGACGATTCGCGGCGAGGTGAGGGAGGACCAGACGGTGGGGAGGACCGCGGCGGGCACCGAGGCCCCGGCCCTCCCGCGCCTGCCCCCGCCGCCGCGACTGCCGGGCCGCGCCCGGCTCGGCCTCTGGTCTGCCGGCTGCCTCGCCCTCTGCGGTCTGGTCGTCCTGGCGGTGGTGGCGACGGGGTCGGCCGACGCCGCGGTCGCCGCGCTGGCCCTGCCCCTCTCGCAGCTCCCGGGCCCCCTGATCCGCCGGATACGGCTGCGGCACCTGGGCTCCACCCGCCGCCACCGGACGCTGGCCGACGACCCCGCCCTCGCCGCCCTGGCCTCGGGCCTCCGCCCCTACGGCATCCGTGAGCTGACGGTCCGCGCCGGCCCCACGCGCGGGCTGGCCCACGCCTACCGGTCCGGAGGCCGGGCGGTGGTGCTGGTCCACGAGAGCCTGCTCCCCCACCCCGAGCCGGCCGCGTTCTTCCTGGCCCACGAGATCGGCCACGTCGTCCGCCACGACTCCCTGCGCCGGCCGCTGGTGATCACCACCCTGCTCACCTGCTGGCTGTGCGGGTCGCTGGCCGCGCCCCTGGCCGCGGTCGGGCTGGTGCCGGTGGTGCTCCTGATCGCGGCCTTCAACTGGACGATGGAGCTGGACTGCGACCGCATCGCCACCCGCTGGGCCGGCCCCGGAGCGGCCGAGCGGGCGATGCGCGTGCTCCAGCTGGCCCACCGGCAGAGCCGGCGACCAGCCATCCTGGCCCGCCGCCTCTGGCTGACGCACCCCCCGCTGGCCCTCCGCCTGGCCGTGGTCAGGGGGGCGGGCGGCCGCACCTCCTGATCGATACGCCCTGGCCAGGTCTTCGCACGCGCGGCGGCGAGCCGGCGACGAGCCTCAGGCCCCGTCCCCGAGCAGCCGTCCCAGCAGCTCGTCGTCCCGGGGGATCAGGCCGGCGGCGGGGAGCCGGGTCAGCAGCTCGACCCAGCCGGGGTTGCCGGCGGCTGCCTCCCGCAGCCGCGAGCGGGCCTCGTCGAGACGCCCCGCCCCGGCCAGCACCACCGCCGCCCAGAAGGTCGGCTCGCGGTTCTCCCCCAGCGCGCGTTGCGCCGTCTCCAGGGCGGCGAGCGCCTCGGCCACCTCCGGCGACGCCCCGTCGAGCCTGCCCAGGGAACGCACCCGGTCCAGCGTCCGGGCCATCAGCCGCACCGCCCGGTCGCACTCCAGCAGCCGCCGCAGCTCGGCCAGCGGCTGGGGATGGTCGTCCACCCGCAGGTCGACCAGCCGGTGCTCCCAGGGCCGATCGCTCCTCTCGCCGTCCACGACCAGCAGCGCGGCCGACTGCCGCCCCCGGATGTCACCGCCCTCGGCCTCGGCCGCGTCCAGGGCGTCCAGCAGGCGTCCGGCCAGGTCGGGGGCGGCGCTGGCCCGATAGGCGGCGACCATGGCCTCCCAGACCGTGGCCCTGGCCATCATGTTGGCCTGGGCGCTGACCTGCTCGTCGGTGCGATGCCCGGCCATGGCGATGCACCGGGCGCCGGTGTGGACCGCCACCTGCCCGCCCGCGTCCAGCATCGCCACCTGCCGCACGGCCGGCATCGGGTCCTCGGCCAGCAGCCGCTCCAGGGCAATCGGGGCGGTGGCGCCGGCCCGCATCGCCTCCAGCCCCCGAGGCCCGTACCCGACCTCGACGAACGACTGGGTGGCCACCGCACCGACGCCGGCCTCGGCCCAGGTGACCACCCGGCCGGTGGCGAAGTAGTGCGACTGCACGGCCACGCCCATGGCCCCGGTGTCGGGGTCCCGGGCGACGATGGAGTAGGTCATGTCCGCCTCCCCGCCGGGCGACGAGGCCCGGCCTCGTGCACGCTCAGCCCCCCGTCGAACGCCCGCCGCATCGGCGCGCCGCCCCGCCCCGCGCCCGGCCCTGGTTCATCGGCTCCCGTCCTCCCCGGATCGTGGCCCATCGGACGGCGGAGCCGTCCGCCCATAGGGTATCCGGGAGACGTGCCGTGGAGAGGCCGGCGCCGCGGCCCGGGCCAGGCCGACGTCGGCCGTCCCGAGCTCGGTTCGGCGCCGGACCACGCACCCACGGCGCCATCGCCGGCGGGGCGGGGTGCCGGCGGCCGGCTTGGCCTCGGGCGACCGCGGCCAGCCCTCAGCTGGGTCCCCGCCGCGTCAGGCGCAGCCCCACCCGGTAGAGGTCGGGGATCCGGTAGCGCTGCACCTCCTGCTCGGTCCCCTCGTAGACCTGGAGCAGCCCCACCTCACGCGCGAGCTGCACTTCATCGGAGAGGTCCTCCAGGTCGGTGGCCTCGACCGGCGACCGCCCCAGACGCTGGAGCCGCTCGATCAGCTCGTCCAGCTCCTTGAACTCCTCGCGCAACGCCTCCACCGCCTGGTCCGAGACCGCACCCAACGACTCGATCAGCGCCCGCGGTCTGATCACACTGCGGTCGTACGGCGTCCGCTCGTTCTCGCGCCGCTCCCAATGCACCGCCTCGTGGCACAGCTGGAGCAACGCCCGCGGCCCGTGGTCACCGTTGCCGTCGGCCATCCGGTTCCATACCCAGTTGTACGTGAACGCCGTCTTGCCCCCGCGCATGCGCTCCCCGGCCAACACGTTCCACGCCCGCAACGTCTGCTCCGCGGACCACCTGGAGACAGGCCAATCACGGGGCACGACCTCGGAGATGAGGTCGTGGAAGGTGTCGCTACTGGTGACGGCCTGGGCGAGGGCGGTCTTGAGGTAGTCGGCCTGCGTGCGCCATTGCAGCCGCACCGTCCGTCCGTACAGGTGGGACTTGTTCTCGAATCGAAGCTGCCGCCAGATGTCCTCTCGCAACAGCACCTTGAAGCGATAGTTCCCGAGTCCCGGGAGCCGATCCAGAACGAAGGCGAAGAGCCCCTCGATGGCGAGGGTCCGTCGCCGGCGGTCCTCGGCGCCGTGCCCGAACCCGGTGTCCAGGCCGTCCAGCAGCAGGTAGCAGTCGCCCGGCGCGGTGGCGCCCAGGCGCTCCAGCCACTCCGAGGCGGTCAGCCCCACCTCCTCGATCCCGAGCGCCCGAACGACCGCGCCCACCAGCCTCCGCTCGGTGAGCTTTCCTTCCCGCAACGCACCGAGGTCTCGCAACGGTGCGGGCACGACCTCGGACCGCACCTCCGGCCGGGCCAGGTATGCGGACAGTGGGACGTAGAGCGCCCAGAACTCCCGCCACCCCCTTCCCGGACGGCCCACCTCCTCCTCGATCCTGCGGAAGGCGTCGGGACCCAGCACCCACGGATACCTCCCTCGCAGGCTCGCCGGAGCCAGCACCACCGCGGAGCAGTACCGGTCGTCCTCCGCGATCCGCCGGAAGACGGCGGTCTTGCCCGTCCCCTTGCGGCCCAGGACCAGCAGCGCGTCGGGCCTCAGCGCCGCCTCCACCACGTCCGTCTCGACGAACACCTCGTGGAAGCGGTCCTGGTCCTCGGCGGTGCCGGTGGAGAAGACCAGCTGCCCCAGCGCCAACCGCTTTCGCTCCGGCAGCCCGGGCACGCCCGGCTCGCCCCTGGTGGGCAGGAACCGCTCGACCCAGTCCGCGACCGGGGCGAAGTCGCGGTCCACCTCCTCGTCGCTCAGCAGCCCATCCGAGACGGCGATGACCTCTCGATAGGGAACGAACCGGGCGATCTCCTCGAGATCCGGTTCCCCCCGCCGGTCGTCGCCCACCCGGGCCAGCCAGTCGCCGATCCACTCCATCGCCCGTACCCGGTACTTCTCGGCCTGCCCGCCTCGACCCGAGGGAACGGGGGAGACCAGGAACCTGGGCTCAGGGGTGAGAGGTTCGTCGCCGACGCTCCGACGCGACCTGGCCGAGAGCAACGCCCGGACCAGCTCACCGGTGCCCAGGCGCGCCTGTGGGTGCGGGAAGAAGGCGATCACGGTGAGGTCGGAGACGTCGAACAGGAGCGGGGCGCTCAACGTGGCCAGACCGGTCCTGGCGTCGATGAGGATGGCCTCGGGCTTGAAGGGGAGCCCGTCGGCCAGCTCGATGAGCCGATGAAGGGGGTTCCGCTGCTCCCGGTACCAGCTCTCCGGATCGAGCAGGCGCAACTTGCGGGCGTAGTCGGCGCCGGGACGTCCGGCCGGCAAGAGGTAGAGCTCGTCCGACTCGGAGAGCCGGACCACGTGGTCAATCAGCTCGACGTCACCTCCCTGCTCCAGCTGGAGCAGCAGCTCGACCACGCCCCGATCCGGCCCCACCGCCTCCTCACAGCCCATGATGGCCGAGAGCCCGGGGGCCTCCAGGTCCATGTCCACGCACAGCACCGAGTGACCTCGTCGGGCCAGGGTCCGGGCCGTGTAGGCCAGCGCCGTCGACCTGCCCACCCCGCCCCGCAGCGAATAGAAGGTCACGACGAAGGGCAGGGGCAGGTCCTGGTCGAGGTCGGAGGCGAAGCGGACCGGGCGCGGGATGGCCCCTCTCGCCAGCGCCTCCGGCCACATGGGCACGTCCTCGGGCCCGACCTCGCGCGGCGGCCCACCCGACCACTCGGCCTCGACCGGGGTGAGCAGCTCGCACCATTGCACCTGGCTCTGGTCGATCCCGGCCAGCAGCGCCTCACGGCGCTCCCGACTCGGCATTCCCTCGAAGTCGGGCGAGACGACGTAGATCCGCCAGCCCGCATACGGATCGGCCACCACCCTCAGGTCCTGATCCTGGACACGCAACGAGCGGCGCGCGGCGTTGGCCAGGATCCGTGCCCGCAACTCCTCCCGCGATCTCATCGCCGTCCCCGGTGCGGTCTCCTCAGGTTCCTGAGCCGTCGTTGGAGGTAGCCGCAGAGCTCGATCGCGCCCCGGTAGAGCGCGGCCACGTCCTCTCCCTTCGGGAGCTCCGAGCGATAGCGGAGATCGGTCGACCAGGTGGTCACGAAGAGCTGACGATACCCCTTGAGGTCCTGCAGGCGGAAGCCCGCCGCCTCCCAGAGGCGACAGAGGTCGTGCCCGCTCGAGCCGGCACGCGGGACGTGTCTACCCAGCTCCTCCAGGAGCGCCTTCAGCCGGCACTCGATCGCGTAGCCAGCCATGTAGACGGCACCGCAGTGACGGTCGGCCTCGAAGAGCCGCTGGGCATCGGTGGAGCGTTCGTTGGCGGCGGCCAGGTACCCCGAGGCCCGTTCGCTCGGCATGGCGGAAAGCAGGCCTCAAGTGTAAAATGAACCGCCACCGGCCGGGCCAGTCGGCGATCCGACCGTCTCCGTCGCGCCATCGGCCGCTCGCGACCCGTCGAACCCAAAGCCCGCGGCCCCCCTGTCCCGGCCGCCGTCGGGCGACCGCGCCCAAGGTCAGCCCGTGGCCACGGCCGCGGGGCGCTCCAGCTGCCGGGCCAGCACCTCCCGCACCCGCGGCGGCTCGTAGCCGGGCCCCTTCAGCACCTTGCCGTCCGGACGCCGCGGGCACCGGGCGACGTCCCCCTTGGACATGTTGGAGCGGTGGATCTCGGCGAAGACGGGCTCGAGGTCGATGCCGGCCTCCACGGCGGCGCCGTAGACGACGTAGAGCAGGTCGGCCAGGGCGTCGGCGATGCCGACCAGGTCCCCGGCCTCGCCCGCGTTCCGGAACTCGGCCAGCTCCTCCTCGATCAGGAGCGTCCGCAGGCGGTGCACGTCCTTCCCGGGCCACGTCGGCCGCGCGTGGCGAACCAGGCCGAAGCGCTCGTGGAAGTCGTGCACCATCCGCTGCTCGTCGTTCATGATCCCTCCTTGGACACCGGCAGGTTGCGGCGCAGGAACCCGATCCAGTTGCCGCCCAGGATCCCTTCCGTCTCCCGCTGGGTGAAACGCCGGCGCAGCAGGTCGCGCAGCCCCTGCAGCTGCTCCAGGCGACGCAGCGGCGTCCGATCGGCCGGGAAGCCACCGTCCAGGTCGGTCCCCAGGCCCACGTGCTCGACCCCGCCGGCTGCCCGGGCCAGGTACGCCACCTGCTCGACCACGTCCTGGAGCCGCGGCCGTCCGCCGTCGGCGCGGAGATGGCCGCCGTAGAGGCTGACCCCGACCACGCCCCCCCGCCGGGCGATCTCCCGCACCGTCTCGTCGTCGAGCTGGCGGTCCCCCGGGACCAGCCGCCGAGCGTTGCTGTGCGAGGCCACCACCGGCCCGTCCCACCGCTCCAGTGCCTCCGCCACGGCTCGGTCGGCCAGGTGGCTCAGGTCCAGGACGGTGCCGGTGGCGCGCATGGCCTGCAGCAGCTCCACACCGGCCGGGGTCAGCCCGCCGGGCTCGCCGGTGCCGCCCGCGTACCGGGTACGACCCCAGGCTGGCCCCACGATCCTCACCCCCTGCTCGGCCCACCAGCCCATCTGGGCCGGGTCCTCGATCGGGTCGGCGCCCTCCATGAGGAGCACGCCGGCCGGTCCCCGGCGGCGCCAGCGGCGCAGGTGGCGGTCCAGGTCGCAGCGGTCCCGGAGCAGGGGCAGGCCCACGCTCCGGTAGTAGCCGAGCTGGGCCCGGGCCATGAGGTGGGCCTCGCGCGGCGTCTCGTAGCCGAACCCGGCGGCCACCGCCCGTCCGCACGGGGGGCAGAAGATCGTGCAGAAGACGATCCCCACCCCGGCCGCCTCCAGGGCGGGCCGCGAGACCAGGCGGCCCCGGGCGGGTGGGGCGTCGAACCGACAACCGTGGGCGAGGGCGTTCCAGGCGATGTCCAGGTGACCGTCGACGATCACCCGGCGTCCCCCCGAGCCATGGCCGCCGCGCACGCCGCGGCGAGGGCCGCGTTGTTGGCCACCAGCTTCAGGTTCACCGCGAGGGAGCGCCCGGCGGAGAGCCGCTCCACCTCGGCCAGCAGGGCCGGGGTGAGGGCCTGGCCGGTGGCCGTGGTGCCGGCCAGGGCACGGCCCACGACCCGCTCCGCCTCCGGCAGCTCCTCCGGCGGCGGCACCGCCACCACCACCCCGGCCCCGCCCGTGGCCCAGACGGCGGCGAGCACGCGCGCCGTCCCGCCCGGATCGTCGACCCGCTGCGACACCGGGCGACCGCTCCGGGCGACGTAGAAGGCCGGGCACTCGTCGCACCCGTAGCCCAGGACGGGGACGCACAGCGACTCCAGCCGCTCCAGGGTGGCGGCGACGTCGAGGATGGCCTTGGGCCCGGAGCAGAACACCGCCACCGGGGATCGGGCCAGCTCGAACAGGTCCGCCGACTGATCGATGGCGCACCCCCGGTGGACCCCGCCGATGCCGCCGGTGGCCAGGAAGCGGATGCCGGTCATGCTCGCCACCCGCAGCGTCGCGGCCACGGTGGTGGCCCCGGTGGCGCCCACGGCCAGCGCCGGGCCAAGGTCCCGGGAGCTCAGCTTGCGCACCCCGGCCCCGGGCCGGGCCAGGCGCTCCACCTCCTCGGCGGCGAGACCGACCCGGAGCACGCCGTCGAGGACGGCGATGGTGGCCGGCGTCGCCCCCCGGGCGCGCACCGCGGCCTCCGAGGCCGTGGCCGCCTCCAGGTTGTGGGGGTAGGGCAGGCCCTGGGCCACGATGGAGGTCTCCAGGGCCACCACCGGCTCCCGTCGCTCCAGCGCCGCCGCCACCTCGGGCGCCATCCGCATCGGCAGTCGATG